>Ga0102924_1000588_pt1 | contig 44837 bp, 42 predicted proteins | sample PaiPotPPM11metaG_FD_80116 | JGI IMG/M metagenome (GOLD analysis project Ga0102924, IMG submission 80116) | Iron sulfur acid spring bacterial and archeal communities from Banff, Canada, to study Microbial Dark Matter (Phase II) - Paint Pots PPM... ...
CGCGCCAACAGCTCTCGAATGCGAACCGGCTTTCGCACGAAGTCCGCTGCACCTAGGCCGAGCGTCTTGACGGCGGCCTCTTCGGGCGGCAACGCCGAAACCATCAAGATCGGCAGGTCGCGCCACCTGTCGTCCGCCTTGATGCGCTCCAATGTCTGGTAACTATCCGTCCCCGGCAGCGCTGCATCGAGCAGCAGCAGGTCTGGCATGTCGCGCTCCAACGTTTCCAGCAGGGCGCGTCCGTCCCGGGCGGCGCTGACGTCATAGCCCTGTTCCTTGAGCAGCCAGGCCATGGTTTGCAACGCTGATGGATCGTCGTCGGCGACCAGGATGCGCGAATTCGCTAGCATTTGGAAACGGGTGGCGTCACGGGAGTAAACATTGCCCCGAATCACGTGAGAACTCACCTCACCGACGATCGAGTGGTGACATAGGTCACACAACAGCGGGCTCGAGAGTAACGTAGGCGCCGCGAAGGCTGTTGGCTACTGCACCTCGTCACCCAGAGCTTCAGCCTCTCCGGCCTCTCCGGCCTCTCCGGCCTCGCCCGCCTCTCCGACATCGCCGGCGTCGGTTCCGTCCGCGCCCACGGCCGAGTCCTCGGGCACCACTCGCGCGACGGCGGTCACGCGGTCGCCCGAATCCAGTTGGACGAGCTTCACCCCTTGCGCGATGCGTCCAGTCACGCGGACCTGCGCGACCGAGGAGCGGATGATCACGCCCTGCTTGGTGATCAGCATGATCTCGTCCTCTGGAAGTACTTCCATCACGCCGACCACGTAGCCCGTTCTCTCGGTTCGATTGACGGTGATGATTCCCTTGCCACCGCGCCGCTGGACGCGGTACTCGTCGAGGTTGGAGCACTTACCCATTCCAAACTCGGTGACCACGAGAATCGTCGCCTCGCGTCGGATCACAACCATTCCGACGACCTCGTCGCCGGCGTGCAGCTCGATTCCCTTCACTCCCGTCGTGTCGCGGCCCATCTGGCGAACGTCCTGCTCGTGGAACCGGACGGAGAGTCCGTGTCGCGTGGCCAGCACGATGTCGTTGGTCCCGCTCGTGATCTGTACGTCGATCAGCTCGTCGCCAGCGTCGACCTTGATCGCCTTGATGCCCGTAACGCGTGGGCTCGCGTACTCCGAGAGCGCAGTCTTTTTTACGGTGCCGCGCTTCGTGGAGAAAAGCAGGAACTGATTGTCGGAAAACTCCTTCACGAGCACCATGGCCTTGATCGCCGTGTCCGGCGCCACGTTGATCAGGTTTACGATTGGTCGTCCCTTCGTTGCGCGCCCTGCCTGCGGGATCTCGTGAACTCGCAGCTTGAAGCAGCGTCCGTCTTCGGTGAAGAAAAGGATATGGTCGTGGGTAGAGCCAATGAACAAGTGCTCGATGAAGTCCTGGTCCTTTAAGTCCTGACCAGACAAGCCTCGACCACCCCGTCGCTGGCGCCGGTAGGTGGACGCCGGTGTTCGCTTGATATAGCCCGAGTGCGAGACGGTGATGACCATTTCCTCTTCGGCAATGAGGTCCTCCACCGTGAACTCGCCTTCGTCACTCGTGATTTCGGAGCGGCGCGCGTCGCCGTACTTCTCCGCGATCGCGCTCAGCTCATCTTTCATTAGTTTCAGCCGCTTGGGACGCGATCCCAACAGGCCGCGCAGCTCACCAATCGTCGCCCGGACATCCTTGAGCTCGGCCTCGAGCTTCTCGATTTCGAGCCCGGTCAGGCGCGCGAGGCGCATGTTGAGGATCGCCTCGGCTTGCTTGTGCGAGAGCTTGAACCGCGTTTCGAGCCGCGTGCTGGCGCGCTCGCTGTCTTCAGCCTTCCGTATGATCTTGATCACCTCGTCGATGTTGTCGACGGCGATCTTGAGGCCTTCGAGGATGTGCTCGCGCTCGAGCGCCTTGTCGAGCTCGAACTGCGCACGCCGGACGACCACTGAGTGCCGGTGCGCGATGTAGTGCAGCAGCGCGTCCTTCAGGCCCATCACCTTGGGGACGAGCTGGCCAGTCCCAGCATCGGGGACCAGGGCGAGCATGATCACCCCAAAGGTGGTTTGCATCTGTGTGTGCTTGTACAGCTGATTCAGCACGACGCGAGGAATCGCCTCACGCTTTAGCTCGATCACGATGCGACGTCCCTCACGACCGGTCTCGTCGCGGAGGGCGGTTATACCTTCGAGCTTCTTGTCGCGCACCAGGTCGGCGATCGACTCCACCAGCTTGGCCCCACTCGTTTGGTACGGCAGCTCAGTCACGACGATTTGAGACTTGCCGGTGGATTCCTTTTCTTCGATGACCGCGCGGGCCCGCAACACGACACGCCCGCGCCCCGTCTCCTGGTAGTCCCTGATTCCCTGTCGGCCGTAGATGTATGCGCCGGTCGGAAAGTCAGGACCCTTCACCACCTTGCGCAGCTCGCCCAACGTCAGCTCGGGATCATCAATCAGCGCGACGGTGGCGCTTATTATCTCCTTCAGGTTGTGTGGTGGAATGTTCGTCGCCATTCCGACGGCGATGCCCGACGATCCGTTCACGAGCAAATTGGGAAAGCCCGATGGCAAGACCTTGGGCTCTTGCAGCCGGTCGTCGAAATTGGCTGCGAAATCGACCGTATTCTTTTCGTAGTCCGCCAACAGCTCCAGCGCCATCGCGGTGAGTCGCGCCTCGGTGTATCGATACGCGGCCGCGGGATCGCCATCCGCGCTCCCCCAGTTGCCCTGGCCGTCCACCAGCGGGTAGCGCAGTGAGAAGTCCTGCACCATACGCACGATTGCGTCATAGACGGAGACGTCCCCATGCGGGTGATATTTGCCGAGCACGTCACCGACCACGGTGGCCGACTTCTTGTAGGGGCGCCCGGGGACGAGGCCCAGCTCGTTCATGGCGTAGAGCACCCGCCGGTGCACTGGCTTTAATCCGTCACGCACATCGGGCAGCGCGCGTGACACGATAACGCTCATCGAATAGTTGATGAACGATTCTTTGATCTCGTCGTCGATGAGCCGAGGGACGATTCGCTCTCTGATGTTTGGGGCCGTCATAAGACCTGAAATTTACCGTCTTGCCGAGGAGACTGCCGTATGCGCGTAGGCTTCATTGGGCTGGGCAGAATGGGTGAAGGAATGGCTGAGCGGCTGCTTGCGGCGGGACATTCCGTCACCGTGTACAACCGCACCGCCACAAAGGCGGCAAATCTCAAGGGCAGAGGGGCCACCGTAGCTGATACGCCGGCCGGGGCCGCCGCGGGCGCGGAGGCCGTCGTCACCATGTTGGCGGACGATGCCGCGGTGGAAGAGACGGTGTTCGGTGAGCGCGGGGTGCTCGCCGCGTTACCTCAGGGAGCAGTGCACGTGTCCATGAGCACAATCAGCGTCGCGCTCTCACGGCGGCTGGCCGAGGCACACGCGGCCGCGCGGCAGCGTTATGTGGCAGCTCCGGTATTCGGGCGGCCGCAGGCCGCGCATGAGGGAAAGCTGTATGTCATAGTATCGGGCGATGCCGAGGCGGCGCGTTCGGTCGAGCCGCTGTTCAGCGCGATGGGCCAGCGGACCTATGCAATGGGAGACGATCCAACTGCGGCTAATCTCGTCAAGCTGTCGGGGAATTTCCTGATCCAGGTCGTTCTGGAAGGTCTTGCCGAAGCCTTCGCATTGGTGCGGAAGGCTGGAGTGGACGTACACGCATTCCGCGAAATGCTCATCTCTTCACTGTTCAATGCCCCAGTCGTGCACACATACTCCGGGCTGGTAGAGTCGGGCAAGGACGATGTCGTGGGTTTTGGCGCGCCGCTGGCGCTCAAGGATGTCCGACTCGCTCTCACGGCAGCTGAAGCGCTGCGCGTACCAATGCCGTTCGCGAGCACCGTCCGAGACGCATTCGTAAGCGCTCTCGCGCGGGGATATGAGAACAAGGACATGTCGGTGCTAGGACGCGTCGCCGCTGAGAACGCGGGGCTGCGTTAGATTGTCCGTCTGCTGCCCGGACTGACATGCGCGCGCGTCATCTCGAATGAGCCTTAACTGTCCCCGCTGCGGCGCTACATATAGCGACGCCGCCCGATTTTGTAGGCGTGACGGGACGCCATTGGCGAAACCCGGCGGCGAGAAAGCGGTGCGGCCGCCCAAAGGCAAGTCAGGCAAATCGCTTGCAACGGCGCTCGACCTTAGCGATTCGCATGCCCATCTGACCGGTCATGTGCTCGACGGGCGTTACGCGATCGAAAAAAAGATCGGAGAGGGTGGCATGTCGTTCGTGTATCTCGCGCGCGACGCCCAAACCGGCCAGCGCGACGCGATCAAGGTTCTCTCGCCGGCGTTGTCGCGTGACAAGACGGCCATGCAGCGCCTGCGACGTGAAGCCGAATTCGGCATTCGTCTGGCGCATCCCAACGTGTGCAACATCAAGCGGCTGGGCGAGACAGCCACTGGGCTGGTGTACGTGGTGATGCCGTATCTGGAGGGCGAGATCCTCGCCGACCGGACTCATCGCCTAAGGCAGCTCCAGCTCGACGAGGTCGTGGGATTCGTGCGCGAGATCGCCGCCGGACTACAGGTCGCCCATGAGCTCGCGATCGTGCACCGCGATCTGAAGCCCGAGAACATCATGATCACGCGCGACGCGGACGGCCGCGATCACGCCGTGGTGATGGATTTTGGATTGGCCAAGGAGCGTCGCGCGAGCGCGGAGCTCGCCAAGCTCACCGCGACCGGCATTGTGCTTGGCACGCCCGAGTTCATGAGTCCCGAGCAGCTGCGGGGCAAGCCTCTGGACGGCCGCACCGACGTTTACGCCCTCGCGCTAATGACGGTGGAGATGCTGACAGGCAAACTCCCGTTCGCCGGATCGGGACAGCAGGAAATAATGATGGCGCGGCTCCGTGACGAGCCGACGCCGATTCGCAAGCTTCGGCCCGAGCTGGGTTTTTCGACTGCCGTTGAGCGCGTGATCCGCAAAGGGCTCGAGCGGGCCCCAGCTGACCGCTACTCGACGGCGCCGGAGTTCGCCGAAGCACTGGCGGCCGCCAGCACGATGGCGACGCCCGGGGGTACCACGAGCGTGCTCAAAAAGCTATTTGGGTGTGTGCTGCTCTCCGCGGTGCTGAGCCACTCCTCGGCTGCGCAACAAGTCAACGCGCCGTCCAGCGCCGCCTCGCCCTCTTCCAAGTCGAAATTGCCTGGAGCCAAGCCCACGGTGCAGGCACCCGCGCCACCGGCAGCGGCTACTGCCGACACGACACACAAGCTTTCCGGTGTGATCGGGGTCGCCGTGGACAGCGTGCACGGCGGGCCGCTGGCGGACGCTGTCGTCGAAGTGTCAGGCTCCGGGCGACGAGGTGTGACCGACTCGTCGGGTCGGTTTCGCATCGATAGCGTTTCGCCCGGGGCATACAAGCTTGCGCTGTATCACCCGGTACTCGACAGCCTGGGAGTGGCGATCGCATCGCAGACCGTCACGTTTCCGGCCGGGCGGTATGCCGTCGTGCGAATCGCCACGCCGTCGGCGCCGACACTCGGGAAACTGTTTTGCCCGCCAGCGAAGATGCTCACGGGCCCGTCAATTGTAGTGGGCCGAGTGTTGGATGCTGACACGGATGTGCCGGACTCCGGCGCGCGCGTCGTCCTGTACTGGTCGCAATTGGAGGTCGGACGCTCTCTTGGCGTCCGGCACATCCCCAAGCTACGTCAGGCGACGGTCGATGCGAGCGGAACTTTTCAGATTTGTGGAGTGCCCGACAACATCCACGGCACATTGCGGGCATCGCGCGGATCCGTTGCCACGGCTGGTGTTCCGCTGGCCACAGAGGAGCGGCTTCTCACTCTCTCTGCTCTATACCTCGCGTCCCCCGAAACGATAACGTTCGCGGACTCGGGAGCCGGCGGCGCAGGCGCGACGGGATCACCTGCGCCAGCCGTGGCGCATTCGGGTTTGCGTCGCGGGAAAGCGGTCGCGACGGGTCGAGTGACTGATCAGGGCGGACGACCCATTGCGGCAGCCGATGTCGGAGTGATCGGCGCGGCTGCGACCACGGCCACCGACGACAGCGGCCGTTTTACGCTGAGTGGGCTGCCGTCCGGGACACAGTCTCTGACCGTTCGCAAGCTCACGTACTCGCCTGCCGAGGTTCCGGTGTCGCTGACCGTGCGTCAACCGCGAAGCGTTACTGTCCTGATGCGCCCGTCACCTCCGCAGCTGGCGACGGTTAACGTGGAGGCGCCGAGGGTCCAGCAGGGGCTCAAGCGCGTCGGCTTCTCGGACCGGAAAAAGGTCGGACTCGGGCACTACCTGACCGAAGATCAAATCGCTTCGAAGCTGCCTCAGGACATTACCGATGTTTTCACCACGATGCCCGGCCTGGCCGTGAGTTACGCGACGGGGCAGCCGGTACTCCAGGGAACGCGCACTGCGGGTGGCGGTTGTGTCTCGTATGTCATCGACGGCGTTCCATATTCGGAGCAGACGCCAGGTGACATCAACGATTACATGAAGCCCGACGAGCTGTCGGCCGTGGAGGTCTACAACGCCTCGGACGCGCCCGCCGAGTTCACGCAGGCGGGCCAAACGAGCTGCACAGTCGTCATTATGTGGACAAAGACGAAGGTCGGAGGCTAAGCCCCGTGCGTCCAACGGTGTGGGGACTCGCCATAGGGTTCGCGACAAATTTCTTCGATACCCTGGGCATCGGATCATTTGCCACCACGACTGCCGCTTTCAAAGCGCGCAGAATGGTGCCCGACGAACGCATCCCGGGAACGCTCAATGTTGGGCACACACTGCCGACATTCGCCGAGGCCGCCATATATATCACTGTCGTGCGCGTGGATGTGCTCACTTTGTGGGCTCTCATCGCCGCATCAGTCGCGGGCGCGTGGCTTGGCGCCGGCGTGATCTCGCGCTGGTCTCGGCGCGCCGTTCAGCGCGGCATGGCGGTGGCACTGGTGCTCACCGGTGTGATCATAGCGCTGCGTCAGCTGCACATGTTCCCTCCCGGCGGAGACGCGCTGGCTCTGCGCGGCCTACCACTCATGGTGGGTATACTCGGCAACTTTGCGTTCGGCGCGCTCATGACGCTCGGTGTCGGGCTCTACGCCCCGTGCATGGGTATGGTGAGTCTCTTGGGCATGAATCCGATAGCGGCATTTCCAATTATGATGGGCTCATGCGCGTTCTTGATGCCGGTGGCGAGCCTCCGCTTCATACGCGCGCATGCGTACGATCGTACCGCCGCGCTTGGCCTAGCCGTCGGCGGAGTACCAGGGGTTTTGATCGCGGCTTACCTGGTAAAGTCTCTTCCACTCGATGCCGTCCGCTGGCTCGTGGTCATTGTCGTGCTATACACCGCCGCGGCAATGTGGCGGTCGAGTCGGGCAGGGGAGCCCGCGGCCCCCTTGGTCACGCCGCCCGAGGGGGCGCCGATAGTAATTCCATGACGGTGGTCAGCTAATGCGCATGCTCGTTCTTGGCGCTGGTCTGCAAGGCTCAGCATGCGCCTATGACTTGCTGCAGGATCCCGACGTGACCCAGGTTCGATTGGCCGACCTGCACGTGGACCATCTCGCCGAATTCCTGCGTCCCTATTCGGGATCTCGCCTCATTCCCACCCGGCTTGATGTCCGGGACGCCGACGCCGTTCGCGCGGTGATGCGTGAGAGCGATGCCGCGCTGAGCGCCATCCCGTACTATTTCAACCTCGATCTCGCGCGTCACGCCGTGGACGCGGGCATTCACTTCGCCGACCTTGGCGGAAACACCGAGATCGTGTTTCAACAACGGGAGCTGAACGACGCGGCGTGTGCGGCGGGAATCACGGTCGTCCCCGACTGCGGACTGGCGCCGGGGATGGTCAACATCCTGGCGCAGCTTGGCATTGCGCAACTCGACAGCGTTTCTGCAGTGCGGATCTACGTAGGCGGGCTCCCGCAAGAGCCCGAACCGCCGCTCAACTACCAGATCGTGTATTCACTCGAAGGAGTGCTTGACTACTACACGACGCGCTCGTGGGTGCTGCGTGATGGCAAGCGGCATCAGGTGACGGCACTGTCCGAGGTCGAGCCAGTGATCTTTCCTGATCCGGTCGGCGAGCTCGAGGCTTTTCACACGGCTGGCGGGCTTTCGACGCTGGCATTCCGCTACGAAGGCCGTATTCCGACTATGGAATACAAGACGCTGCGCTACCCGGGTCATGCTCACATAATGGCGGCCATGCGTGACGTCGGGCTGTTCGATCTTCAGCCTGTAAACGTCAAAGGACTCGAGGTGGTCCCGCGTGATCTCGTAGTCGCGGTCATGGGCCCTCGTCTAACGAAGTCGAAGGCGCGTGATCTCGTGGCGCTCCGGGTGGTCGTTGATGGCACCTGCGGCGCTCAGCCACGCACGCTGGCCTGGGAGTTGATTGACTACTATGACGCGACCCGCGGCATCAGCGCGATGATGCGGGCGACCGGTTACTCGCTGGCGATAACGGGGCAGATGCAGGTCCGGGGCATTGTCGGGCCCGCGGGGGTCCATACACCCGACGAATGCGTTCCTGCCGAGCTTTACATCGCCGAACTTGGTCGGCGGGGAGTGGCCATTCGGCGGGCGTGAGAAGACGAGTGCTGACGTAACTATGACCTTGGCATTTGTTGGCGATCGCTTGTGGCTTGATTTCGTGAACACCGATTCGGCAACGATCGGTGCGACGCTGCGTAGCGGCCGCCGCGCGCCACGGACGGATGTGCTCGAAGCGTTCATGCCGTTTCTTCAGTGGCTGCAGGCGGCCGGCGCACTCGATGGGGAGCGAGCGACCGCGATACAGCGCCGGGCCGAGCAACAGCCGGTCGGCGCGGCGGCGGTGTTGGCCGACGCACGGCGGTTGCGGGCTGCGCTGCGAGGGCTAGCCGAGCGGGGCAGCGCGGTGCCTGGAGATCGGATGCGAGACGCAGCAGTTGCGGAAATCAATCGCGTGCTGGGCAGGAGCACCGGTACCCGTCGATTGGACCGGCGGGGCGATGGCCGTTTCACGCGAAATTTCGCGCCCGTAGGAGATGCATTCGCGGCTCTCGTGATTCCGGTTGCCGAATCCGCGGCCGATTCATTCGTCACCGGCGAGCTTCCCAGAGTGCGTCGGTGTGCCGACTCGCGGTGCGGCCGGGTCTTTTATGATGGCACCAAGAACCGCCGCCGCCGGTGGTGCGAGATGTCCATCTGCGGGAATCGCGCGAAAGCGGCCCGGCACCGGGCTCGCCGTCGGTCGCGCGCGTCTAGCCCTGGGGAATAGTCAGCGCATCCTCGCGGTAGACCAGCCACCCGGTCTGTTCTTCGGCGACCAGCTCGACTTCTGTGCCCAACGGCAAGGTGAGATTGGGTACTTCGTGGCCCGCGGGGAAGTCGGTGATGACGGGAACGTCCAGATCGGCCAGCAAGTCCGTGACAAAGTCCTCGAACTCGTCTTCCTCGGACCGGTCGAGCGAGAGCTGACCGAGCACGACCCCGCGCACATTTTGGAGCAGACCCGCCGCGCGCAGATGCACGAGCCGCTCATCCGCGACCGACATCGGCTCACGCGTCTCCTCCAGGAACAGAATGGCGTCGCGGGCGTCGATCTCGTAGGGCGTGCCAATGGTCTGTTGGACAAGTGACAGGTTGCCGCCCGTGAGGCGGCCCACGGCCCGCCCTGGCCGGACCACCCGGGCGATATCGCGACCCATACGCGTGGTCGGACGCGGCACCGTGAGAGCAGTTAGAAGCGACGACATCGTTGGGTCGCGCGTGCTGGGGATTAGATCATCGACGGTCGGGCCATGGAAGACCCGCAGACCTGCCCGGCGCATGAGCCACAAATGCAACGCGGTAACGTCAGAGTACCCGACGAACGATTTTGGATTGAGGCGAAAGATCTCGGGCTCCAGGTGGGGCAGCATTCGCATTGCGCCATACCCACCCGTCCCCCCGATTACCGCTTTTACCTGAGGGTCGAGCCACATGCTCATGAAATTCTCAGCTCTGCGCTCGTCTTCGGCGCGCTGAAATCGCCGGGTGGCGCTCAACTCTGTGTCCAGTATCACGCCGTAGCCAGCGCGTTCCAGTGCTTTGACCCCGCGAGCAAGCCACCCCGGACGCGGCGCGTACGACGGCGCGACTACCCCAATCACATCTCCCTTGGAGAGCACGGGCGGCCTGAGAAGCGGCGGGCGACCCTCGGCCTCGGCGGGGGCTGACGGTGGACTGAGTGCTGTAGACGCTACCGGTGCACCAGACTCGCTAGCCGGAGCCGTGACTGTTGACGGGACCGCGGGAGACTGGCTAGCATCGGCGGGTGGCATGGCACTCCAGAGTGTAGGCCTAGCGCAGGGCTGACGGAAGAGCGAGCATCATACCACGCATGGGGCGCCCTCTCCCCGGCCTTTCCGGCCGACACCTAACTATTGCTGCCGCTGCAGTGGTCGCCGCCGGACTGGCCGCATGCGGTAGTAGCAGCTCGACTGGCCCGAGCTCATCCATTTCACTCGCGGCCCATTTCGACACCCTGGTGCTCAACGCCCAGGATTCGGGTCATGTGGACCGGAGCGTGTTACTGACATATCCCACCGCGGCATTGGCGGCCGGAGTGCGACCGTCGTCGGTCAACCTCACGGTGGACGGTCAGTCAAAGGCTTTCCAGGTCGTGGGCATCGACCTCGTTACGCGAAGTCCCGCGACGGGCGCCGCGGTGGACTCGACCTACTTCGTGATTGCCTGGAGCGGCGCTAACGTCGACCAGCTTTTCTACGTGCAGACGTCGCGGATCGACGGAATCACGCAAGTGGAGCAGCTAGTCGATACGGTTGCAGTCGTTGACAGCGCAGGGTCGGTGTCAGCCTCGCTGGCGTCGACGGGGGCGAAGTGCGGAATAATCGACCTGACGTCCACATTCGATTTGCTGCATGGCGCGACGTGCACGAGCGCCAGCATACAGGCATCCTTCACTGCGTCTTTCTCCGCCACGCCCGGCTTGACTACCCAGGCGACCCGGGCGAGCCTCGGCACCACGGGCATTCCGAGCGCACGGCTTGTCATTCTACCATCGCGCGGGCCATAGGCGGAGCGACGGAGGCGGCGTCGCGGGCGCCGCGGTCCCAATGGCGGTGCCTGCAGACCAGTAGATTCTGACCGTGGCGTTGTCGGAGAAGAACCCAACCTATTTTCGCAAGGGATTCGGCCTGAAAGAGGCCGTCGGCGAGACGCTGGCGGCCGACTATTCAGGTGCCCTGGTTGACCGCCTCCGAGCGAACGAATACACGCTGAGCGCGGGCGGTGTCACGGTTCGACTCGCGCGCGAATTCGGGTTTTGCTACGGCGTCGAGCGAGCCGTCGATTATGCCTACCAAACGCGCTCCAAGTTCCCCGATCGCCGCATTTTCCTGGCGGGGGAGATCATTCACAATCCGCACGTGAACGCGAAGCTGCGCGAGATGGGCATAGAATTCCTACGCGCGAACGCGGCCGGGTTCGACTACAGCGGAGTAGGGCCCAGCGACGTCGTGATCCTCCCTGCGTTTGGCGTCACCATCCGGGATTTCGAGACGCTTCGCGAGCTTGGCGCGGTCGTGGTGGACACGACGTGTGGCTCGGTCCTCAATGTTTGGAAGCGCGTTGACGCGTACGCGCGCGATGGCTTCACCGCCATCATCCATGGGAAGTATTATCACGAGGAGACGCGGGCCACCGCTTCCCAGGTGCAGAAATACGCCGGTGGCAGGTACCTGGTCGTGCGCAACATGAGCGAGGCTACCCTGGTCTGCGACTACATAGAGGGGCAGGGTGCGCGATCGACCTTTCTCGAGCGGTTTGCCCACTCTGCGTCGCCGCATTTCGACCCGGATACCGATCTTCAGCGCATCGGCATCGCGAACCAGACGACCATGCTTGCCCGCGAATCGCTAGCGATCGGCGAAGCCATAGGTGGCGCAATGGCGCGCGCACACGGCGACGCGTATCGCGCAGCGCACTTCCGCACGTTCGACACGATTTGCAGCGCGACGCAGGACCGACAAGACGCCGTGGAGGCGCTCCTGCAGGAGCCTCTAGACGTGATGCTCGTCATCGGCGGCTACAATTCGAGCAACACGATATCGCTTGCCGCTTTGTGCGCGGCGCGCGTACCGACATACCACGTTGAAGACGCCGACTGCATCGATCCCGAGCGTGGCACGGTGCGGCACCGCCCGATCGGGGCGTTTCGTGAGATCGAGGGTTGCGATTGGCTGCCGAGCACCGGCGACGTGCGTGTGGGAATCACCGCGGGCGCCAGCACTCCCAACAACAAGATTGGTGAAGCGGTCGGGCGTGTCTTTGCGACCCGAGGCGTAGAGTCGTCTTCGCTGATGTGACAGCCGCGGCCTTCGGGTTCGCAGAGCTTCACGGCGGCGACTCGCGGGTCAGAATCATCCCAGCGCTCGGCGGCAAGATCGCATCGCTGCACATTGGTGGGCGCGAGTGGCTGTGGCAGGGCGATGCGCTGTCCGGTCGCAACCTGGCGGACGAGACGGAGCACGGCGGGACCGCCTCAGCCGGCGGGTGCCAAGATTGCTTCCCGACCGGCGCTGCGTGCACGGTTCCGTCGGGAGTGCGGCGACACGGCGGCACGACACTACCGGATCACGGAGAGCTCTGGACACATCGTCCAACTGTGAGCTTGGAGACGCGCAGTGATGGCCAACACGCCACCTGCGTGTGGCCAGGAAAGAGGATGCCCTACCAATTCACGCGCGAGGTGCACGTCACGCGAACGGGCGACGTACGCGTGCACTGCCTCGTGGAAAACGTCGGCGGCGACCCACTTCCTTTCGTGTGGTCTGCGCAGGCGAGGCTGCGACTCACCGACGCCACAAAACTCGACTTGCCAATCGGCGCTGCGGTACGCGTCGCAGCTCGGACCGGTAGTGCCCTGCATGAAATGGCGCCGGAGTTCCGCTGGCCGCATGCTCGGCTCGAAAAGAAAATCGCGGACTTTTCCCATCCTGATGGAGTCGCGCGGTACTACGCATGCCAGCTGTTTCTTGACCTACCGGCATCGCCGACGATCGCCGCGGTTGAGGAAGGCGCCGACCGGCTGGAGCTGCACATTGACGGGCGAGAAGTGCCGAATTTCGCGGTCGGCCTCAACAAGCCGGAGCGGCGGTCGTTTCGGCGCAGCGCTACCGATCCTGTTGTGTCATTCGGACCTTCGCTTGGCGCTCCTGACAGTCTGGCCGATGCGCTGGGACATTGGCACGGCGCGCAGTGGCTGGAGCCCGGGGCGCACCGCTCATGGAATTTTCTGTGGCGAGCTCGCCGGGTCACGCCGTCAGCGCCGCGCTGATCGCTGCGACGCGCGTCACTCGGCCCGTTTGGCGCCAGGCAACATTAGGAAAGGCAGCGGATCGATCGGCGTGCCATCCCACCAGCGTGCCGAATTGGGGCGCTTCATTAGCTGGAAATGCAGATGCGGCAGGTTTCGCGGCGCATCACCGGTTGTGCCGACGTAGCCGATGACCTCGCCCTTCGAAACGATCTTACCTTCGCTGAGGGTGGCTGCGTACCGTTCGAGGTGCGCGTAGTAGTAGACGAAGCGTTCACCAGCGTCCAGGGCGTACACAGTGATCCCGCCAAGGGCGTTGCTTCGCATGCGCAGCACTCGTCCGTCATCCGCGGCGAGTACGGGAGTGCCGCGTGCGGCCAGGATATCTACGGCGTGATGAACGCGCGCTGACCCGCGGCGGGCCAAAAAGCTGTCATGCAAGCTGCTCGCCGTAACGCCTAGAACGGGTACCATTAGGGCGCGGCCGCGGAGGTAGGTTGCGTCGTCCACGTCCGACGAGCGAGGGTCGGGAGTGCTCGGCATGGCGGTGGATGCGGCGCGGGGCGCGGGCGCGGGGGGTCGGTGTTGCCCCGTGCAAGAAACGACGGCCGCCAGGCACCCGAACGCGAGCGCGAGTGGGCGATTTCGGTCGGGTAAGCTCAAGCTCCCGCAGTGGTGGGTCGAGGACTCGGCCTTTAGGTTATGGGCATGACGTACGTGATCACCGAAGCGTGCATCGACGTAAAGGATAAGGCGTGCGTTGACGTGTGCCCGGTCGACTGCATCTACGAAGGGGACCGCATGCTGTACATCCACCCTGATGAGTGCATCGATTGCGGGGCATGTGAGCCGGAGTGCCCGGTCACGGCAATCTTCCCAGAGGAGGACGTGCCGTCGCCGCAGCAGCAATACATACAGATCAACCGGGACGTGTTCAAAGATCCGAACCCGCCCCACAAGCCGACGAGGTAGGCGCACATGTCGGACGTTGTGCATGCGTCGTCGGCCGCTAGCGCGGCGGAAAGCGACACGCGGGAAGGCTCGACGCCCGAGCAGGGCACTCCCGATGCCGCGGCCCAGCCTGACTTGCCTCCGACGCCGACACCCGACGAAGTGAAGGCAGTGTTACGGCGGGTAAAGGACCCGGAGCTCAACCTCAACATTGTCGATTTGGGGCTCGTCTATGACGTGCGCGTCGACGGCTCGGCTGTGGCCGTGGACGTCACGCTTACGTCGCCGGGCTGTCCGTCTGGCGCGGAGATCATGGCCGAGGCCGAGCAGCAACTGCGGGCGATGCCGGGCGTCACCGGCGTTCAGCTGAACTTGGTGTGGACTCCCTTTTGGACGCCCGAGCGCATGGAGCCCCGCGTGCGCGCCTACATGGGTTTCTAGAGCGCTACGCTTTCAGCACGTCGAGCATCGGTCCGCCGAGCTCGGCCACCTGCCACCGGCGCATGTCGGGCACGCTCTCAATTTCCTTGAACGACGCCGGTCGTCGTCGCGCGATCGCCTCGAGTCGTTCGCGCGAACAGAGGACGCCGGGGTCCAGATGTAGTCGCACGGCGGCCGCATCGCGCACGGACTTCAGTCGCGCGACCCGGTCGTCGAAGTCGGGGTCGCGGTCCCACCGCGGAGCGCGCGGAAAGCGGGGAAGGCTTTCCTCTGGTACTTCGTGGCCCCTGCGCACGGCGGCAAGGACTTCGTCAGACCGACCGTCCACGATTCCTCGGGGCATGCCGTGTATTGACGCGAGCGCCTCGCGTGTGTCCGGCCGCCTGCGCGCGATCTCGAGGAGTGCTTCGTTGCCTACTACGCGAAACGTGGCGCGGTCCTGCTCCGCGGCGAGCGCATCGCGCCACCGCACCAGCTCCCCCAACACCGCTAACTCTCGGCGCGTGAGATCGCGCGCACCTTTGACGCGCAGGAACGCGAGCCCGGAGTCTTCCGGGTCCCACCGTGTGCCTTCGAGTCGCGCAAACTCCTCCGCCGCCCAACTCCAGCGGCCTGCGGCGTCGAGCTCAGCTCGCAGCCGCTCGCGGAGTGCGAGGAGATAGCGCGTGTCCTGGGCAGCGTAGTCAAGCATCGCTGGCGTGAGTGGGCGCATCGACCAATCGGCGCGCTGGAACTTCTTCTCCAGCTTCACCCCGAAATACTGATCCAGCAGCGCGGCCAACCCGAATGCGCGCACGCCCAGCAACTGCGCCGCAATCCGCGTATCGAAGATCGTGGTCACGTGCCAGCCGTAGTCCTGGTGAAGGAGGCGCAGATCGTAGTCAGCATCGTGAAACACGACTTCGACTGCCGGATCCTGAAGCAGTGTGCCCAGCGGGGCGAGCGCGCCCGGTCCCACGGCGAGGGGATCGATGATCGCGCTCTGCTCGCGGGTGGACAGTTGCAGGAGATAGATTCGGTCGACGAATCGGTGAAAGCTGGCGCCCTCGGTATCCACGGCAACGACCGTAGGTCGGGAGTTAGACAGTGACGTGAAGAAGTCCCCGACGCGGGCACCGACGTCGAGGTATAGCAGTGCATGCGCGGCCGGAGCGTTTGTTGGTGGCGCGTGGGCAGGCACGGAAAGCCCGGTGGGGTGGGACGCGGACGGCTGGCGAGGCGATTTTGGGGGCGGGGTGTGCGGGTTCACGGGTCGCGGAATTTAGCGGCGGTGCTCGAATGCGGGGGCGTGATGATCGCACTGCGCGGAGGCCTAGAGATGGCGTACGACGACGTGGGAGTCGGGACGCCCGTCGTATTTCTGCACGGCTTTCCGCTCAGCCGAGCGTTGTGGGCGCCGCAGCTCGGCGCGCTTCTGGATCACTGGCGATGCATTGCGCCGGACTTGCGGGGCTTTGGCGATTCGGCGGCGCAGGCGCCGTATTCCGTGGACCAGTACGCGGACGACGTTGCCGATCTTCTCGACAGCCTCGGATTGAGCCGAGCGGTGATCGCTGGTCTCTCGCTCGGCGGATACATCGCCTTCGCTTTCTGGCGACGCCACCGGGCCCGCGTGCGTGCGCTCATTCTCGCCGACACGCGAGCCGCGCCCGACACCGAAAAGGCTCGCCGGACCCGGCGAGAGCTGATCGCGCTAGCGCGGGATCAAGGAAGCCGGGCTGTCGCGGATGCGCAAATGCCGTTCATGGTTGGCGCGAGCACGCGCGCAAAAAACCCCGGTATCGTAGATACCGTTTACCGCATGCTCGCGAGTGCGCCCGTTCCGGGCATCATTGGCGCTCTGGAAGCCATGATGGCCCGCCCGGACTCCACTCCCACGCTCGCGACGATCGATGTGCCAACGCTCGTCATCGTGGGAAGTGAAGACGTGGTGGTGCCCGTGGATGAGGCCGAGTCGATGAGCGATCGAATAGCGGGAAGTCAGCTGCAGGTTATCGAGGGCGCGGGTCACGTCTCGAATCTGGAGCGCCCGGCGGCGTTCAATCACGTGACGAGCGAGTTCCTGGCCCAATTGACCAGCGCGTGACTGCCGCCGGTCAGGCCGCGCTATCCTTCGTGTATCGGGACGACATCGTCTCGTGGCTAGTCATTCTGACGCTCGCCTCCGACGCGGGAGCGCTCGCTTCGGTGTGGATCAGTCGGGCGCATTCGAGGCGGGCAAAAACGCTCTGGACGGCAGTCGTCATTCTCCTCCCTATCATTGGTGCTGCGGCATGGTTGGCATTCGGTCGGGAGCGTCGTGATGCCCGGCGTGGCTAAAGGGACGGCGTCGTGAGCGCAGAATCTTGACGGCGGCAGTCATCGAACCCATGGCGACGGGAGAATGCACGCTGGCAGCGCGCGTCGGCGGATGGCTTTTCCGATACCGGGGTTACGCACCCCTCCCGCTCCTGCTCTTCCCGTTGACAGCCGCCCGACCTCTCACAATCGAATGGTGGCTGGCCGCAATGGTGCTAGTCGCGGTAGGCGAATCGATGCGCCTTGCCGGCGTGGCTGCCGCCGGACCCGAAACCCGTCGTCGCACGCGCGCCGTTCAGCGCCTCGTGACGTACGGGGCATTCTCGTGGACGAGAAACCCATTGTACACGGGAAACTTTCTCGCATGGACCGGGTTCGCGCTGCTTTCGGGGGATCCGCGGTTCGTCTCCGTAGCCATTGCGCTCTTTGCGATCGTGTACGGTTTCATCGTCCGGTACGAAGAGGCGGTGTTGGAGTCGATCTTTGGCGATGACTATCTCGCCTACAAGCACAGCACGCCTCGATGGCTCCCTCGACGCCCGCGCCCCATGGTACGCGGAACCCACTGCTGGCGCGACGCATGGCGCGCCGAGACGAGCACATTCGCAAACTACGTCGGGCTGGCCGTCGTTCTCGCCGCGAAAGCGCGTTTTCCTATTTTGTAGGCGAAGCAAAAAAAATTCCCCCTCCCCTTTAGGGGATGGGGTTAGGGGGCGGCGCTGCAGTCAGGCTAGTGCCGCCTTTTCCGCGCGCGGTGAGCGGCGCGACTGCGACCTGAACGGCGCGCGCGAGCGGACCGATTCCAACCGATGGCTCGATCGGACCGGAAGCTGGCCGGCATGGCCAGGAGGGTACTCGGGTCGTCGGTCACCGAGACGACGGCCGCGTCGATCAGGTCGGCTCGGACATCGGCGATGACCTTGGCGGGCCGACGCGCGCGTGCCGCGTGCACGCGGTTGGTCAGCAGGATCGCGAATATCTGTCGGTCCGGGTCGATCCAGATCGAGGTTCCGGTGAATCCCGTGTGGCCGTACGCGTGGTCGCCGAGGTATCTGCCGCAGCTACCCTCCTCGTCACACGTGTCCCATCCGAGCGCGCGCGTTCCCGACGTTCGGTGGATGAACAACGCGACGGTCGAATCGCTTACGATGCGCACGCCGTTGTACTCGCCGCCGTTGAGCATCATCTGCGCGAAGACGGACAGGTCCGCGGCGGTGCTGAAGAGGCCCGCATGACCAGCCACGCCGCCCAGTGCATACGCGTTCTCGTCATGTACTTCGCCCTTAAGCGGATACCCGCGTGGCGGGTTGACCTCGGTCGGCGCCACGCGGGCTTTTACCGAGTCATCCGGCCGGAAGAACGTATCGTTCATTCCGAGCGGCTGAAACACGTGCTCGGCGAGAAACACGTCGAGCGATTCGCCGGAAACCGATTCGACGATCATGCCGAGGAGATCGGCGCCAAGGTCCGAATAGATGTAGCAATCGCCTGGCTTGCACACGAGCGGCGTGTCTATGACGTATTTGCGTGCGTCCCGAGGATTCGTGGCGAGCCGCCACAGGTCTCGCCCGGAGGGGAGGCCGCTGCGGTGAGTGAGCAGCTGACGGACCGTGACCGAATCCTTGTTGCCACCCGTAAACGCGGGCAGGTATGCGGCAACCGGCGCGTCGAGCGACAGGCGTCCCTCGTCGTACAGCACCATTATCGCGGTGGTAGTCCCGACTACCTTCGTCAGCGAAGCGAGGTCGTAAATAGTCCGATCGGCCGACACCCGGGCACTCGACGCTCCCCAGCCGAGACGGCCGAACCCGCGCTGCCAGACCGAGTAGCCTCCGCGACCCACCACGACTGCGGCGCCTGGATAGCCTCCCGCGGCGATGCCGCGCTCTACGACCCGATTAATCGTCTCGAGGCGCCGCGCGGACATGCCGGCTGCGCTCGGAGACCTGATCGGGAGTCCGGAAGACGCAGCCGCGAGCACCGCGGCGAGGACTCCACACATCATCACCGGGACCCGCTCCGACTACTGCCGCACGGATCCGGGCGGGACGGCGTAGATCAACCGCATCGTCGCTTTGTCAGCTGGAGATAACTCGCGTACGCGGACGCGGGCGGTCATGATGTTCGCTGTGTCGGCGCAGTGGTCGAGCCCCAAAAGGTGGCCGACCTCATGCAACGCGATTGCGCGAACGGCCGATGCGTCGAGCGCCTCGCCGTGGTTGTGATGCAGGGCTATGGCAATGTTTGCCTCGACGATCCACCAATTCTCGTCGCGGGCCCACATGGTCTTGCCGCTGATCTGCTCGTCGAAGTGGTCGACCCAGGTGACGTGCACGTCGGCGTCGCTGGAGTCCATGACGAACGTGAATGGCACCGGGGCGCCCGCGGATTCCCACGTCGTGAAAGCGTCGCGAACGCGCCCGACGAACCCAGGATTCCAGTCGGGCGCGGACTGCGGCGCCTGCACCCAGACTCGCAACGGATGCGAAGTGCGGTCCGGCCAGCGCGCGATGTTCGAATCGCGCTCGGCGAGGATCTCGCCGATGTACGTGCCGGGCTCGTTTTGCGCGATGCGACGGCGGATCTCATCCAGGTCTCGCGCCGGAGTCACATCGCGGGGCGCACGCGACAGCACGGTGCCGGTCGCGGCGATGCGTTCACGACTTGCGACGTCACGCACCCCGCTCACTTCGGACTCGTCGGTCGTCTTGCGCGAGCGCGCGGGAAGCGCATCACCCAGCCGAGCGGCGCTCAAACTTTTGGTCGGAAACCCCCGCACCTGAGAGGCCTGCAGCGCGATCCACGCGGCAAGCACTACCAAAGCCGGCACGAGAACGAATTCGGGGCGCCGCATCGGGGAAAAGACGATCTGAAGTGGCACTCGCCACGATCGGGCGAAATGTCCACTCCTTCGGCGCCGGCCGGGTCTCACAACATCTTTAGCACGTGGCTCCGCTTTGCACGCTGGTCCTGGCGCGCGTCGTCTTACAGGCGCAAGCGGCCGTTGTCAACCTGGGTCCCGATACCGCGTTCCGAGGCACGGTGATCGGACAAGTGGGTGATGCCCGCACGGCAGCCGGCGTTGCCGGCGCCGTCGTGTCTCTGCCGCAGTGGGGATTGTCCGCGATCACCGACAGCGCTGGCCGCTTCGCCATATCGGCCGTCCCGTCCGGCCGGTACGCGGTGCGCGTCGAACGCGCCGGCTATGTAGCTCGACTCGTGAGTGTGCTCACGAAGGGCGGAGACACGGTCACGCTGCGCGGGATCGCCCTAAGTCCGGCCGCCCCGCCGCGCGCCCCATGCCAGCAGCTGTCGCCTGCCCAGCCCGCGGGCGCCCTGGGGCTGACCAAGCCATATGCGTTCAGCCGTCCGCGCGCTGTGCCGCCTGGGGCCCTCGTGCAACTGTACACCTGGACTACTCCGGGCGGTCGCGACCATCCAGTGGCGGCGGAAGGCAGCTTCGCTGGTCAACCGGTGGCGCTAAGTCGCACTTCCATCGGGCGATTCGTCGGCCTTGGTGCCGTCCCACTCGACAGTACCCGCGAGCTGCCCTACCGCGTGACCGTGACATATTCGAGCGGCATATCACGGTCAGTGACCGTCGCTATTCGGCCCGCGCCGAAGACCATCGCGGCGCGCAGCACCGAGCGGTTGGCCGTCGCCCCGACGTTCGGCCACGCACCAGAGCCGATCGCAGCGAATCGCATAGCGGCGGAAAATCAGCTCGCGCGCAGCATCGCGGTTCAATCCCTCGGGACGGCGCCGCTGTGGACCAAGCCATTCGTCAAGCCTCGTCCGGGTGCAGTTACGAGCGGATTCGGAATGGGCCGCGAGTTCAACGGCGCTGTCACGGGGCGCCACCTAGGCACGGATTTCCGGGGCGCGGTCGGTGATCCGGTGATTGCGGCCAACCGTGGCATCGTGGCGCTCGTCGCGGACTTTTTTCTAGCGGGAACGGTCATCTACATTGATCACGGCGGCGGCCTGGTTTCGGGATATTTCCACCTGAGCCGAACTGCCGTGGCGGTCGGCGACACAGTCTCACGCGGGCAGGTAATCGGCGCTGTGGGGCGCTCGGGGCGCGTCACTGGACCGCACCTCCATTGGTCCATGCGATTAGGCGCCGTCCCGGTCGATCCGATGAGCGTGTTCGCTATCGCCCCGCTCCCGGCCGGGCCGCCCATCGCCGGGTGCCAGCGGTGAACTGGCTGCGTCTCAGCGCGGCCCTCGCTGCGCGCTCGCTGATACACCCGTCGCTGGCGATCGACCTCCTGCGAGTCGCTTGGCGGCTGCGGCGGCGCGAGTGGTATCAGCGCCCGCCATTTCTCCCTCTACCGGACGAAGCATATCTCCGGTGGCGAGTGTACACCGCGTACGGTCACGGCGACGTGACGCCCCCCGCGGCGGACGTCGTGCGATACGCCCGCTGGGCGGCGAACTCCGGTCATCGCCATTCAGGACCGAGCGCCGAGACCCTGAGCGTGTAGACTTCTTGCATGGCGAAAAAGCGATTGGTACGCGGCCCGCGACGCGGGGGCCTTCGGACCGCCACTGGCAAGCCTGCGGATCCTGAGCTACTAGCGTCAGCCGAGTACGCATCACTCGAGGGTGTCCGCGAGCGGACCGAGCGCGGACACATGCTTGCGGGACGGATCCCGCCGTCTCAGCAGTCCGAGTCTCGACGATCGGGCGCCGTGCGATACGTCGACGAGACCATACGCGACTATCCGCCCGTCACCGAAGATGAAAAGCTGCTTCAACAGACCAGCTCGTCGCTCGACTTCACGCGAACGGACCCATGGCGGGTCATGAAGATGATGTCGGAGCTCATAGACGGCTTCGACACTCTGGCTTCGATCACGAAGGGCGTGTCGGTTTTCGGCTCGGCGCGCACGGGTCCCGACGATCCACAGTATGCTGCCGCGCGCGAGACTGCCCGATTGCTAGCGCAGGCTGGTTTCGCGGTAATAACCGGCGCCGGACCGGGCATAATGGAAGCAGCTAACCGTGGCGCCCGCGAGGCGGGCGGACACTCCGTAGGCTGCAACATCGAGCTTCCGTTCGAGCAAGGCACGAACCCTTACGTCGATACGCTGATCAACTTCCGCTACTTCTTCGTGCGGAAGACGATGTTCATCAAGTACTCGGTTGCGTTCATCATTTTCCCGGGCGGCTTCGGCACTCTGGACGAGCTTTTCGAAGCGCTGACGTTGATTCAGACCGGCAAGATCTACCAGTTCCCGGTCATTCTCTTTGGCCGTCACTACTGGGCTGGCCTAGTCCGCTGGCTTCAGGCCCGGGTGCTTAGCGAAGGGAAAATTTCCCCCAGTGACATGGACCTCATGCTGCTGACCGATGATCCGCACGAGGCCGCGGCAGCGGTGATCGCCGCGCACGATGCGCAGACCCGATCAGCCGATGGTCGTGTGGACCATCGGCTGATGCGGCTGTCTAACGCCGAAACGCGGGCAGAAGAGCAGACGCGGACTGCAGCTGCATTCCAGGCACCCGACGCAGGATCGCCACGTGGCGAACCGCCGCCACTTGTGAAGCGCTCAGCCCCCACGGCGCGACGATAACGCGAGAGGCCGCGCCGTTGCGCGATGCGGCGGCGTGCGCTCGAGTGGGAGCCAACGGCTTCGAGAGCACATCCTGCAATGACGGACCTGAGTTCGTGTAGACGAACGTGGCCGCGGTCGTCGTTTGCGGAATTCCGCTCAGGTCGAACACCGTGTAGGTGACGTCGGCGACGAGCGAGTCGGTGGTGACGCCGAACACCAGGCTGGTGTACACCGGAGAAGAGTTGACCGTATCCACTAAAGAGACCAGCACGGTCGCGGCCGTCACGTTGTATTGGTACGTGCCGGTGAGGGTGTCCGGGGTGACCACGCTATCGCCGGTATACGTCGCGCCTGACAGCCCGGTGCCGGTGCGTGTCTCGAACAGCGACACGAAATTGATCGCGATCGCCGTGGTGTCGGAATTGAGAGATATTAGCGCGCTATCCAGCCACGCCCGGAAAATGTGCATGGAATCCGTCGTAACCACGCTGTCGTCCACGAGGAGCGCGGGCAGCGCGCTTCCGTTCACGGTCTTCAGCGTATACGTGGCGACTACGTCGATGCCGCCACTGCCTCCCCCGGACCCGCCGGTTCCGCTCCCGGAGCCGCCAGTGAGGCCAAATATGCCCGTTGGCGGCGTGGTGTTCGTCGTGGTACTCGTACACGCGGTGGCCATTGCCGCGATCGCGGCCACCCCAACAGCAATATGGGCGCGCATGCGCCGAGCCTGCGATGTCAACGCCATTGTCGTCTCAAGAGAGCAGTTCGTAGCGAACGACGCAGTATGAGGCGAAACGTCACTGGCCTAGGCCGTTTTGACCGATTGCGGCGCGTTTCCCCGGCGGGTAGCTTGGCCAGACAGTCTTCTGCAGGTCACAGGAACATGATCGAAGAACTTAAGAGCCGGCTCGGCGACGAAGTCGGACGGCTGCAGCACGAGCTTAACGTCACGCTGCCCGCCGAGATTCGTAAAGCAGTTGAGCTTGGCGACCTCCGGGAAAACAGCGAGTACAAAGCCGCGCTCGAGCGTCAGCAATTTGTCCAGGCGAGGCTGGGACAGCTCCGTCAACGCTTGTCGAAGCTCTCGCAGATCGATGTCGCGCAGATACCCATCGACAAGGTGGGGCTGGGCTCGCGCGTAGTGGTCGAGGATCAGCAAACCAAGGGGACGGAGACGTACAGTCTCGTATTCGGTGACTCGGTTGAGCTAGAGGACGGGCAATGCAGCATGTCCTCGCCCATTGGCAAGGCTCTGGTAGGCAAAGGATTGGGCGACGTGACGCTGCTGAAGCTTCCCGCGGCCACCCGCCGCCTCAAGATCGTCGAGCTCCGCACGATCCACGAAGCAGGCTGAGCGCGACTCGGCTACGGATCTACCGCAAAGATGCGCGCAGCCTCGCGGGTGTAGGCTTCAACCTGCGCTTTCTGGTCCGCCTCGCTCCATTGCAGAAATGGCGCGACCGTGGCCGCTGCCCGTGGCGCGACCGTGGCGCCCGCATCGCTCGTCTCGAAGGCAATGTGCGTGCGACGAATGAGCAGGTCGCCGAGCGTGCAGGCATGCTCGTGCTGGACGGCGTACACTAAATCGGCCGCCGTGTAGGCGAAGCCTTCGAGCAGCGGAACCGCTAGGGAAGGGCTCGTCACCGCCAATTGTCGAACCGCGGTTTCGCGATCGCCGCCAGGAAGAAGCGTGACATGCGTGCATGCGGGCGTGTGCGCAACACGCAATGCTTGCTCCGCGGCGTCCACAACCTCGGCGGCCATGGCGCGGTACGTGGTGAGCTTGCCGCCAGTCACGGTGATGACACCCGACGGGCTGGCGTCAATCGAGTGCTCGCGAGAAGCGCTCGAAGGATCGCCTTCGTTATGGGCAGCGACGAGTGGCCGAATGCCCGCCCACGCGCTCACTACGTCGTTGCGCAGCAGGTGAGCGCCTGGAAATGCCGCATTCACGGACTCGAGGAGGTAGCTAATATCTTCCTCGCTCGCGCGCACGTCGTCGGGGCCGGACAACGCGGGAGTGTCGGTCGTGCCGATGATCGTATGCGGCGGTGCCGGCAGCACGAACATGACTCGACCATCGAGGGCGGAAACCAGGGTGACGGCACCTCGATTCCCTACGCGATTGGCCGGGACGGCTACGTGCACGCCTTTCGTCCCGCGCACCGTCTCCGTGTCCGGTCTGTAGTCGAGCCGTCGTATCGCGTCTCCCCATGGCCCAGCTGCGTTGACGACAAGGCGGGCCGCCACATGAACCTCCGCGCCAGTGAGGGTGTCGCGGACGACCGCGCCTACCGCGCGACCACTCGCGTCGTGTGTGATCGCCCGTGCCTCGGCATGGTTAGTGACAACGGCGCCCGCTGCGGCCGCCCCTAACGCAGTTGCCAATGTGAGACGCGCGTCATCCGTGGCGGCGTCGTAATAGACGGCTCCGCCGACGAGGTCTGTTTGATCGAGAGCTGGCTCACGATCGAGCACGGCTGCCGGGTCCAGCCGCCGATGGGGAGCGACGTTGCGCCACAGCGCGAGCGTGTCGTACAGCAGCAGCCCGGCGCCCAGCTTCCAGCGCGGCACGCGTGCGCCGCGGTATACCGGCCACGTGAACGGCAGCGGACGCACCAGGTGTGGCGCAATGCGCAGCAGTGTCCGTCGTTCTCGGCTCGCCTCGAAGACGAGATGGAAATGCCCATGTTCGAGGTATCTCACGCCGCCGTGCACCAAGCGCGACGAACGACTCGATGTGCCACTGGCGTAGTCATCGCGCTCGACGAGTGCCGTGCGCAGCCCGCGCGTTGCGGCATCTCGCGCTACCCCGGCGCCGGTGATACCGCCGCCTATGATCAGCACATCGAATTCGCCGGCCGTCAGGGCGGCGTGTCGCGCTGCGCGGTCGGCTATCACCGGCGGGCGAAGCGCGTAAGTTTCCTCGCCATGCGGCGCGTGGCGATCGTGTCGGGGGTTCGTACCCCTTTCGCCAAAGCGGGGACCGTGTTCGCGTCGATGTCGGCGATCGACCTGGGCCGGGTTTGCGTGTCGGAGCTGATCCAGCGCGCGAGCGTCGACCCAGCGTCGGTCGGCGCCATCATTTTCGGCACGGTGATTCCCTCGGTGCTGGCTCCTAACATCGCCCGGGAGATCGCGCTGCTCCCAATGTTTCCAAAAGGGATCCAGGCATTTACCGTGGGTCGGGCGTGCGCATCCGCAAACCAAGCGATCACCGATGCCGCCGACCAGATCGCGCTGGGACACGCCGACGTCGTCGTCGCCGGCGGCGCCGAATCCCTATCCAACGTTCCAATCCTCCACGCGCGCGGGTTCGCGGACGCTCTTGTCGCTGCAAGTAAGGCAAAGACGCTGCCGCGAAAGCTACAGGTGCTCGCGCGACTCCGCCCTCGGGACTTGGTGCCCGTCACGCCCGCGATCGCGGAGCCGTCAACGGGCGAGACAATGGGTCAGTCGGCCGAGAAGATGGCCAAGCTTAACCACATCTCCCGTGAGGAACAGGACCAGTTCGCATTGAGATCACACCGGCTGGCCGCGGCTGGCACGGCCGACGGACGCCTCACTGCCGACATCGCCCCGGTGTACGTGGCGCCAAAGTATGACACAGTTGTGACGTCGGACAACGGCATCCGCGAGGGTACCAGCTACGAACAGCTTGCCGCGCTCAAACCGGTGTTCGATCGGCGGTACGGGTCGGTCACAGCCGGTAATTCGTCGCCACTTACCGACGGTGCCGCGGCCGTCCTTCTGATGAGCGAGGAGAAAGCGCACGCCTTGGGCCATGTGCCGCTCGCATTCATCCGCTCCTACGCGTACGCCGCGCTCGATCCCGGCGAGCAGCTGCTGCAGGCGCCGGTTCTCGCCGCGCCGATCGCGCTCCAGCGCGCGGGGCTCTCGCTCGGTGACATCGACCTCATCGAGATGCACGAGGCATTTGCCGCGCAAGTGTTGTCCAACCTTTGCGGATTCGAATCGCCCGTATGGGCCGAGCGTGCCGGACTCTCCTCGCCCATTGGCGAGGTCGACCGCTCGCGTCTCAACGTCATCGGGGGGTCGATCGCGATCGGACACCCATTCGGAGCCACAGGCGCGCGGATACTGACGAACTTGTGCCGCGAGCTTGCACGCCGGAACGCCCAGTTCGGGCTACTGACCGTTTGCGCGGCCGGCGGCATGGGGCACGCGCTCGTGGTCGAGCGCACGTAGGAGCGCGCGACGATTTTGGCAGTGACGAATGCCCCCTCCGTGACGACCGCGCCGGCGCTGGCCATCGACGTTCGCGACACCGTCGCGATCATCACGTTGGACGTGCAGGGCGCGCTGGTCAACACGTTGACTCGGGCGGTGCGCGACGAGTTCGTGGTGCTGCTCGACCGGCTCGAACGCGACACATCGATCCGCGCGTGCGTGCTCCTGAGCGGTAAGCGTGACGTGTGGATCGCCGGCGCAGACATTGACGAGCTGGCCGCATTCCCCAGCGCGGAGGATGCGCAGAGGCTGAGTCGCGAAGGGCAGGCGCTGATGGATCGCGTCGAGCGCCTTCGGACGCCGATAGTCGCCGCGATCTCGGGCGCATGCATGGGTGGTGGCCTCGAGCTCGCTCTCGCGTGCGCGTATCGCATCGCCAGCGAGAGCGCCAAGACGGTGCTGGCGCTGCCCGAGGTGCAGCTGGGTCTCATCCCGGGAGCCGGTGGTACGCAAAGGCTGCCGCGGGTCGTTGGCCTGCGAGCGGCCCTGGACATGATTCTGACCGGGAAGAGCATACGCGCCAAGCGCGCATTTCAGACTGGCCTCGTGGACGAGATCGTGCATCCGGCGATCCTGCGCGACGTTGCCATTGCCCGTGCACGTTCTCTGGCAGACGGCGACCGCCTCCCGGGACGCTCGGCGCGCGCGGGGAAAACGCAGCGACTTCTGCTCGACGAGAATCCGATCGGCAGGGCCATCGTGTTCCGTCAGGCGCGCGAGCAGACCGCCGGCAAGACGCGGGGCCAATATCCGGCACCTCTCGCGGCGCTCGATGCCGTGGCGGCCGGCTATGGCCGTGGTCGCGAGTACGGTCTCGGCATGGAGGCGCGCCTCTTTGGCGGCATGGCTACAACCGACGTCGCAAAGCAGCTCATTTTCCTCTTTTTTGCAGGCAATGCTCTCAAGAAGGACCCAGGCGTGTCTGTGCCGCCGCCTGCGCCAAACCCGCGACCAATCGAATCCATAGGGGTTTTGGGCTCGGGATTCATGGGCGCCGGCATCGCCGCCGTGGCGGCGCAGCAGGGCGTGGCGGTGCGGTTCAAGGACGCCGAGCACGGCCGCGTGCTATTGGGTCTCGCGGCCGTGCGGGATATCGTGCGCGAACGCCTCGCGAAGAGGCAGATCACGCCGCGGCAGTTTGGTGACACAATGTCTCTCGTGAGCGGGACGGTGGACTACTCGGGGTTCGGCAACATCTCGCTCGTGATCGAGGCCGTATTCGAAGATGTCGACGTCAAGCAGGCGGTCATTCGCGAGCTCGAGTCCGTGCTTCCGGCGGGGGCCATAGTGGCGTCCAACACCAGCACGATACCCATTGCACGGCTCGCGGAGGTGTCGCGAGACCCGTCGCACGTGATTGGCATGCACTTTTTTTCGCCAGTACACAAGATGCCTCTGCTGGAGGTCATCGCACCGCCAGCCACGTCGCGCGAGGTTATCGCCACAGTCGTGGGGTTCGGGAAAAAGCTCGGGAAGACAGTGATTGTCGTTGGCGACAGCCCGGGTTTTTTCGCGAACCGCATTCTCGTGCCGTACCTCGCCGAGGCTGGGAGACTGCTGGACGATGGTGCCGCGATCGACGCGGTCGACCGCGCGCTCGTTGCTTTCGGTTTTCCTGTTGGCCCTATCACACTGCTCGATGAGGTTGGCATCGATGTCGGTGCCAAGGCGGGTCGCCTCATCGGCGAGGCGTTTGGCCCGCGGCTGGCGCTTCCGATGTCGCTCGAGCAGGTGCTCGAGTCGGGCCGGACGGGACGCAAGGGCAGGAAGGGTTTCTACTTGTACGACGAACGGGGAAAGAAAGGCGGCGTCGATCCCACGGTTTATGAGCTACTCCCGACTGGAACACGACGGAGCGTGATTCCCGAAGCCGAGATCCAGCAGCGAGCCGTGCTGGCCATGGTCAATGAGGCTGCACGATGCATCGAAGAGGGCATCGTGCGCTCCCCACGGGACGGTGATGTCGGCGCGGTCTTTGGCATTGGCTTTCCGCCGTTCCGGGGTGGCCCGTACCGATACGCCGATTCGATAGGAGTGGCGGCGCTGGTTCGCCAGCTCGAGTCGCTCAACGATCGTTTTTCATCCCGGTTCGAGCCGGCCGACATCTTGCTCGACATGGCGCGCCGGGGCGAGAAATTCTACGGCGATTCCCCCAATCGCTCATCATCAGGTCGGCGCACAGTCGCGTAGCGCACGTGCGTCCGACACGCGCTCTCACCGCTGCGGCGCTGGCCGGTGTTTGCGCCTGCGCAAACGGGCGAGCGTCGGCGCCGCATCCGGATACGTCACCCGCGACACGGGCGGAGCGGACGGCCTACACGGAAACGTCGCTGTACGGTGACGTACGCCAGATGTTGGACACGCTCGTAGCCCGAGCCGGCGGTGCGGCGGCAATGCAGGGGCGAGGCACCGCGCCGCTCTGGCTCGGAACTTTGGGGCGTTCACCGTCGGGGCGGGCAATTCCCTACGTTGTGGCATCGCGGCCGATGGTTCGGGACGGAAACGAGGCCCACCGTTTGACGCGGCCGGTCGTGTACGTCGAGGCGAACATTCACGCCGGCGAAGTCGAGGGGAAGGAGGCCGTGCTCGCGATGCTCCGCGATCTGCTTCTCTCGGGAAGCGCTGGCGCGGCCGGTCTCCTCGACTCCATCGTGCTCGTCGTGGTCCCGATCTACAACATCGACGGGAACGAGGCGCTCGCGCCCCAAGCAGCGAACCGGCCGGAGCAGAACGGGCCCGAGCTTGTCGGCCGGCGAGCAAATGGCGCCGGGCTAGATCTGAACCGTGATTTTGTAAAAGCTGAAGCGCCGGAGACGCGAGGGACTCTAGCACTTTTCGCGAAATGGAACCCGGACGTATTCCTCGACCTGCACACTACCGATGGAAGTTTTCATGGATATGCGCTCACGTACGCGCCGCCGCTGAACCCGGCCGCAGCCGTGAGCGGACCCTACACGCGCGACACCCTGCTGCCGGAAATCCAACGACGAATGCGCGAGCGACACGGCTACGAGACCTTCCCTTACGGGAATTTCGTACCCGAGCGGGGACCCCTTCCCGACACGGTCACGCACGTATGGGCCACGTACGATTCGCGGCCGCGATTCGGGACCAACTACTTCGGTCTGCGCGGGCGCATCGCGATTTTGAGCGAGGCATATTCACACGATCCATTCGATCGGCGTGTCGCCGTGACGCGCGCGTTCGTACGCGAGACGCTGTCGCTGGTGGCAGAGCGCGCTGGCGAGATCGTCGCGCACTCCCGCGCCGCCGACAGCGCGACGGTCGCCTGGGTCACTCAACCCGACAACGCGCCCACGATCCCGATCGGTTCGGCGCTCAGCCACACCGCATCTCTCGGAACCGTGCAGGCGGAAGATCTGGAGTGGACCGGCGATTCGGTGGTTACCCAGCCGGGCGTACCGCGTGGCGTACGGCGCACCGGCCGGGTGCATCCGCTGGCAGCCGCCGTGCTCGATCGGTTCGAGCCGACACTGTCTGTTCCAATGCCCGCCGCTTACGCCATGCCCGCCGAGGACACATCCGCGGCTCGCCTGCTCCAAGCGCACGGCATTGTCGTGGGAGTCGCGCACCAATCAGCCCTAGCCACGGCGGAGACTTTTCAGGTCGACTCGGTGATCGTCGCAGGCGAGCTTTTTCAGGGACATCACGAAGTACGACTCGCGGGGCGGTGGCGGATGGCGCGGGACCCCGTGACCCTACCCCCCGGGACGTACGTCATTCGGTGCGACCAGCCGCTCGGAGTGCTCGCGGTCTACCTTCTCGAGCCGCGCAGCGACGATGGGCTGGTGACTTGGAACATATTCGACCGGGAACTGCGTGTCGGGGGGACATATCCGGTGATGCGGATTCTGCACTAGAATGCTGTACTAGCATGCCGTCCGTTCTGCGCGAAACGCTGCTCTACCTATCGAGTCAGCCGCGGATCTTCCACTTCGTTCGCAACAACTCGCTGGCGCAGAAGCTCGCCGAGCGATTCGTCGCGGGTGAGAGTCTGGACGAGACGCTGGGCGCCGTGCAGGCGCTCAACCAGAAGGGAATGAGCGCGTCGCTCGATCTCTTGGGGGAGAGCGTTCACACCGAGGCGGAAGCGCGGGCCGCGGGCCGCGAATACGTGCGCATGCTCGATCGGATTCGCGAGCGATCGGTTGACGCCAACGTGTCGGTTAAGCTCACTGCCATGGGGTTCGATGTCGCCGAGGACATGTGCGTCGAAATACTGCACGACATCGTCGCCAGGGCGCGCGACTATGGAACGTTTGTTCGGCTCGACATGGAGTCGAGCGCGTACGCGGAACGCACCCTGCGACTGTTCTACGACCGTCTGTATCCCGCCTACCCCGACAACGTGGGCATCGTCCTGCAGACCTACCTGCGTCGGACGCCATCGGATGTAGAGCGCGCCATTCAGGCGCACTGCCGAGTGCGGCTTTGCAAAGGGGCTTATCAGGAGCCGTCTAGCGTCGCGTTTCCAGATAAGAGGGACGTGGACGCGACGTATGCCCGATGCATGGAACGCCTCATGAGTGATGGCAACTATCCCGGCCTCGCCACTCACGACGAGCGGCTGATCCTTCACGCCAAGCGGTACGCCGCCGAGCATCGCATCGCGCCATCGCGGTATGAGTTTCAGATGTTGTATGGCGTGCGGCGTGACCTGCAGGAGGCTTTGGTGCGTGACGGGTATCGCGTGCGGATCTACGTGCCGTTCGGCACGCAGTGGTATCCGTACCTGATGCGGCGTCTCGCAGAACGGCCGGCCAACCTTGCCTTCATCACGGGCAACCTGCTGCGCGAGATACTCGGCGGGCGGGGCGGCGGCGGCGTTCGGCGCGCTGCGTGACGGCCGACGCTTCGATCGACGAGTCCACGCTCGGCGGATACGTGGCACGGCACGCGCGGCCGCCCGCGTTCGAGGGAGTCGACGGGCTGGCGTACACCGCGGACATCGCCGTGGCTGACACCGATGATGCCGCCGCGCCGATCGGGGCGTACCTGCTGTTCGTGCGATGGGGCGGCTCGGCGCCCGCGATTCGCGGACACCTCGAAAGCGAATTTCTGGCCCGGGGATCGGACGTCGGCGAAGTGCGTGCGGTGGTCGAGCGGCTCACGTTGCTCGAGGTCAAGCGCACGCTAGACGCACTGATCGGCGCGGAGCAATGACCGCGGGGTCTCTGCACGAAGGCCAGGCGAGCGAGCGCGGCGTGGTGCTGCATGGGACGGGCGGGACATGGACCGTGCGCACCACCGCCGGGGATACACACGAGGCGACGCTTCGCGGCCGGCTCAAGCAGGAAGGCAAAGGCATGAAGCTGGCGGTGGGCGACGACGTCGTCCTCCAGGCGGATCCGCGCGGGGCGCAGTGGTCGATCACCGAGATCGTGCCACGTCGATCCGTGCTTGCGCGCCGCGAGCCAGGAGGACGTGTAGGTGAGCGCGTCGTTGCCGCGAACGTGGACCAGGTGGTGGTCGTGTTCGCGGCGGCGAACCCGGAACCGCACCCTCGGATGATCGACCGGTTCCTAGTGATCGCGGAGGCCAACGACCTCGCGGCAGTGCTGGTCATCAACAAGGTCGATCTAACGCCGGATTTGGACCTCGCGGCTCGATGGGCCGATTATACGGCGGCGGGATACCCGGTCCATTTCACGAGCACCAAGACAGGCGCGGGGCTGGCCGCGCTCTTGTCGACCCTGACCGGCCGTACGTCGGCGCTCACCGGTCCCTCGGGGGCGGGGAAGTCGTCGCTTCTCAACACGCTGTATCCAGGTCTCAACTTGCGCGTCGGCGTGACCAGCGAAGCTGTCAACAAAGGGCGGCACACCACCGTCGGTGCGCTCCTCCACCCATTGCCTGACGGTGGCTACGTGGTAGACACGCCCGGATTGCGGGAGGTCGGCATATGGGGACTCGCGTCAGCAGATCTCGATCGGTGCTTCCCCGAGTTCCGGCCGTGCCTGGGCCACTGTCGCTTCAAAGATTGCACGCACAGCGTAGAGCCAGGCTGCGCACTGCGCGCAGCCATCGCGGCGGGCGCCGTTAGCCGCGCACGGTTCGAGAGCTATCGGAAATTGTACGACGAGCTGTAGGCTCACTACGGGGATAAACGCTCGATGCGCCAGGAATCGCCGTCGCGCCGGTAACGCACCCTGTCGTGCAGGCGGTTCGGCCGTCCCTGCCAGAACTCGATTTCGTCATGCTGGACGCGAATACCGCCCCAATAAGGCGGGAGCGGTGGTTCCGCGCCGAGGTAATCCAGTGCGACGGCTGCCGCACGCTGCTCGAGCGCTTCACGTCCCGGGAGAACCTGGGACTGGTGCGAGGCCCAGGCGCTCACGCGACTCAAGATCGGACGAGTGGCGAAGTAAGCGGCAGATTCTTCGTGGGACAACCGGCTAGTGGTGCCAGCGACGCGAACTTGTCGCGCGATCTCCGGCCAGTGGAAGACCAACGCCGCGCGCGGGTTCGCGGCAAGGTCCTCGCCCTTGCGACTCCGATAATCCGTGTAAAAAACGAAGCCGCGCGCATCCACGCCTTTGAGCAACACGATTCTCGCGGACGGCGTGCCGTCTGCGCTCGCTGTGGCCAAAGTCATTGCGTTGGGCTCCGCGGCGAGTTTTGCGTCGCGTGCTTCAGCGAACCACCGGTGGAACTGCCGCACCGGATCGGGATCCACATCCCGTTCCGACAGGGACGCACCGGCGTACTCCTGGCGAAGCTCGGAGAGGCTCATGCGCGATGCTCCGCTCCTACACGGCCGGCATCGGCAGCGGCGCGCGCGGATACGCCGTCGCGGACATCTCCGAAGTCAGGGTGTGCGCATCTAGCTCGGGGAGATACGGCTCGCCGTCGGGAGTCTCGAGAACGAAGCCAGCGTCGCGAATCATGGCAAAATCGGCCGATGGTGGCTGTCCCTGAGTAGTGAGGTAGTCACCTATGAAGATGGAGTTTGCCGGATACAGACCAAGCGGCTGCAGCGAGCGCAGATGCACCTCTCGGCCGCCCGCGATGCGGATCTCCTGTGACGGCAGAAGGAATCGATACAGCGCGAGCACGCGAAGGCATCGCCTCGGGTCCAGCTCGCGGCGCTCCGCGAAAGGCGTCCCGGCGACGGGTATAAGGAAGTTCACCGGCACGCTACGCACTTCCAGCTCACGCAGGCTGAGCGCGAGATCGATAACGTCGTCGTCGGACTCGCCCATGCCAATGATGCCTCCAGAGCACGTCTTGATGCCCGCCGCGCGCACGTGTTGCACCGTGGCTTGACGATCGGCAAACGTGTGTGTCGTGCAGACCGCGCCGTGATACCGCTCCGACGTGTTCAGGTTGTGATTCACCGTTTCGACGCCCGCCTCCGCCAGTCGGCGGGTCTGATCGGCGGATAGCAGCCCCAGACAGGTACAGACTTTGAGGTCATAACGGGAGCGGACCTCTCGCACGGCGTCGAGCACCTTGCCGAACACGCGTTCTCCCGGGGTTCGACCCGATATCACGAGGCAGAATGTCGCCGCCTTGAGAGCGGCAGCCCGCCCGGCCGCCTCGAGGATGCGGTCACGAGTTAGCAGCGGGTACTTGTCGATCTCCGCCGTCGATACGCTCGATTGGGAGCAGTAGTGGCAGTCCTCTGGGCACAGCCCGCTCTGCGCATTGAGCAGGAAGTGGAGACGGACGCGATTGCCCCAATACCGGCGCCGAACACGATACGCAGCCGCCAGGAGCTCCAGAAGCTCGGTGTCGCCTGCCTGCAGCACCGCGCGCGCCTCGGTGCGGGAGAGTAGCGAGCCAGCCAGAGCGCGATCAGCGAAGTCAAACCAATTCATCGGTGGCCAGGGTGTCGAGCAGTGGGGTCGGAAGGGCAGCGGCTAGATGCGCCGGATTATGAGGCGGCTCTACATACGGGAACGTTACTACGGTACTGCCGGGCAGCAACGCGCGCAGCGTGTCCAGGTTGGTGCAAGCGGCCAAGGACTCGGTGGCCGGGCACACCGAATTGAGCACCACTGCCCTGACTCTAAGCCCGGCTTGCCAGGCCGCACGCAGGGTGAGCAGCGTGTGATTCAGCGCGCCAAGGCGGTTCGCGGCGACAACGATCAAGTCGAGTCCCCACCGGCGAAACAACCCGTCGTAGGCCAACTGCTCGGTAATCGGTACGAGGAGGCCTCCCGCGCCCTCCACGACGATCGCGTCTCGGCCCAGTGCCAAACGGTCAAACGCCGCGTCGAGACGCGGCAAATCCACAGGCTCCTGAGCTCGGGCGGCAGCCACCAGCGGGGCCAGCGGTTCCCGGAATTGGGCCGGGCAGACGTCGCTGAGGCAATCGGCGCCCCCTGCGGCATCGCGCAGCAATGCTGCGTCTGCCGGCACACCGGACACACCGGTTTCGACTGGCTTCATCCCGGCCACGCGCCGACCCGTGGACCGGAGACCAGCAATCAACGCGGCCGCGACTACGGTCTTGCCAACACCCGTATCCGTGCCGGTAATGCCCAGACGTATCACGAGGACGCCGGATCTCGCTCGAGGAACTGCTCGATTGTGTCGTAAACCAGATCTAGCTGCTCCTCCGTGATGCAATACGGCGGCAGCACGTAGACGACGTTGCCCAAAGGGCGAAGTAATACTCCCGCTTTCAGCGCAAACGCGCTCAGCGCCCTGCCGATTGGATTCAGGTAGCCGGCATCGCCTGCGATGTCGAACGCGGCCACCGTTCCCAGCACTCTCGCGTTTCCCACGCGTGCGTGCGTGCGCACACGCGCGAGGCGCGCGCGATGTTGTCGCTCGATTGCGCATCGTCGTGCCGACGACTCGTCGTCCAAGAGGGCGAGGCTTGCCCGCGCCGCCGCGCAGGCGAGAGGGTTCGCTGTGTACGAGTGTCCGTGAAAAAGAGTGTGTGTCCAGTCCGCGCTCGCGAAAGCGGCAAAGATCTCCTCGCGCACGACGGTGGCGCCTAACGGCAGGAACCCGCCGGTGAGCCCTTTCGACAGACAGATGATGTCGGGCGATACGCCGGCAGCCTGGCACGCGAAGAGCGGCCCGGTGCGTCCAAATCCTGTCAAGACTTCATCCGCTATCAGCAATACGCCCCGTGCGGCTGTTCGGGCGCGCATTCCGCGCAGCGTCTCGGGGTCCCACATCCGCATACCGCCAGCGCCTTGCAGCAAAGGCTCGATGATCAGTGCTGCAACGGTGTCCCCGGCCGAGTCGAGGACTTGATCCAAAGCTCCGAGCACGCTGGTGGAATCCGGCGCTGGCAGCCGAATGACTTCGAAGAGGTTGTCGGCGAAGGGCGCAGTGAACATGCTGGGCGCGCTGGCGCTCATGGCGCCAAACGTGTCTCCGTGATACGCGTGCGCCAACGCGGCGATATGGGTCCGCCGCTCGCCCACGTTCGACCAGTACTGAAACGCGATCTTGATCGCAACTTCGACCGCGGTGGACCCGTCGTCCGAATAGAACACGCGCGTGAGGCCGTCCGGCAGGCGACCCGTCAAGTCCGTGGCGAGCATGGCCGCGGGCGCGTGTGTGAAGCCAGTGAAGATCACCTGCTCCAATTGCTCGGCCTGCGCCGCGATCGCCCGGGCAATGCCGGGGTGGCCGTGGCCGTGGGTCGTCACCCACCAAGAAGAGATGGCATCGACGATTGGCCGCCCCGTGTCGTCGAACAACAGCGCCCCTTCTCCCCGGACTATCGGCACTGGCGGGGGCGCACCCCGATGCTGCGTGTAGGGATGCCACACGTGCGCGGTATCGCTGCTCGCGATGCCCGCACACTCCACGCTCTTACACGCCATTGGGGGTGGGCAGGGTCTCGGCGAGTGCCGTGAGCAGCAGATCGATCTGTGACGCGGTGTGAGCTGCGCTCAGCGTGATGCGCAAGCGAGAGGCGCCCAGCGGAACGGTTGGTGGCCGGATTGCGCCAACCAGGAACCCGCGGTCGCGGAGTGCGGCGCCCACACGCACTGCGGTGTCGGACTCTCCAACGCGCACGGGAACGATGTGGCCATCGGGCGGCCCAGCGATGGCGTGACCACGCTCGCGCAGCCCGTCGCGCACGCGCCGCGCATTCGCGCGAAGCCGAGCGCGTCGCCATGGCTCCTGCCGCACGATGCGCAGCGCTTCAGCCGCCGCCGCTGCAAGCGCCGGGGGTGATGCGGTCGTGAAGATGAACGTGCGCGCCCGGTTCATCAGATAATCCACCAGCGTCCGCGAGCCGCACACGAAGGCTCCCACCGTTCCAAGCGCCTTGCCGAGGGTTCCCATGACGACATCGATGCTACCTTCGACGGCCCAGTGTTCGGCCAAACCGCGGCCGCCGTCGCCCAGCACACCCGTGCCGTGAGCGTCGTCGACGTAGGTCCAGGCGTCGTGTGCTCGGGCGACTTCTACCAGGTCTGCCAGCGGAGCCAGATCGCCGTCCATGGAGAAAACGCCGTCCACTACGATCAAACGGCGACGGAAAAGGCCCCGGTCGGCCGCGAGCAAGCGCCCCATCGCGTCAACGTCGGCGTGCGGGACGACTCGCAACTGCGCGTGGGACAAACGGCATGCGTCGATCAGCGAAGCGTGATTGAGGGCGTCCGCATAGATCGCGTCGCGACGCCCCACTAACGCGGGGATCGCGCCAACGTTCGCCTGGTATCCGCTACTGAAGAGAAGGGCGGCATCAACGCGCTTGAAGTGGGCGAGGTCGCGCTCCAGCGCCTCGTGCAATACATGATTGCCTGAGATGAGACGCGCGGCTGCCCCGCCGAGCGCATCGTCAGCCAGCGCAGCGGCTGCCGCGCCCGCCAGGCGCGGATCGCCGGCGAGGCCCAAGTAATCATTCGCCGAAAAATCGATCAGCTCACGCCGGTCGAGCCGGACGGTGCCAGGTCGCCGCGAATCGCCGGCGGTCAGCGAACGCCTCAGGCCGGCGCGCGTCAGAGCGGCGAGGTCTCGTGCCAGGGCCTCGTCGAGCGACAGCGATGTGCCGTCGATCACACCCACTCGCGCGTCGCCGTTACCCACCGCTGTCCTCGGCTCCGTCGGCTGTCTCCACGGCTTGGCGTAGCAATTCGATCTCGTAGGGTTTCTCGACGATGGCCGCTATGTCCAGATCGGCGAAATCCGGCGTGTTGGCCAATCCGTGGCTGCTCATGTGCACCGCGGTATCCCCGCTCGAGATGACCACGCGAGCGTGTCGACAGGTGGGAAAGGCACGCAAGCGCCGGATGACCTCAGCCCCGCCGAGTCCTGGCATACGGAGGTCGCAGATCACGACGTCAAACGTCGTTTGCTCCGCCAGTCGCAACGCCGCTTCCCCATCGGTCGCAGTGATTACCGCGTGTCCACGGCGGGCGAGATAGCGCTGCACGAAGCTCAGAATCGATACCTCGTCGTCAACCACGAGCACGTCTAGTGGAACGGGCGCTCGGCCCGTTCGATCTCCCGTTCGACTGCCGGACTGTCGGCCACCCGAATCCGTGACCGCGGACCCTTCCGGCGTTTTTGCGCGCAACGGATCGGGCGGCTCGTCAGAGGCTGGTATAGCCGTCGCGGGTGTCGCCCCAGCGGCTGGCAGAGTAACGACGAAGCCCGTGCCGCTGCCAAGCTCGGTCTCAACGTCGATCGTGCCACCGTAGGCGGCCACGATTCCGTGGACCACTGACAGACCCAAGCCCGTTCCTTCGCCCTCTTCCTTCGTAGTCCAGAATGGGTCCCAGATTCGCGCGCGATCCTCCTCTCGAATGCCCGAACCGGTGTCGCGCACCTCGAGGGTTACGACGCCCTCGCCGCGTCCGGTCCGCACGGTGAGCAAGAGCGGACGCATGCTGTTACCGCGGCTGGCTTCCTGCGCCGATGTCTCATCAATGACCTTTTCGAGCGCTTGCCGGCCATTGACCACGAGGTTCAGCACCACCTGCTCGAGCTGGGACGCTTGGGCAACCACTCGCGGGAGATTTGTCGCCAGCTCCATCCGGAACGTGATGCCGCGCGTGTCGATCTGATACCGTTGGGCATCGACGATGTAACGGACAACCTCGTTGAGGTCCACCAGCTCGCGCCGCTCGAACTCTTGCCGCCGAGAGAAAGTCAGCAGGTCGCGTACGATCTTGGCAGCGCGAAGCGCCTCGTGGTTCATTGTCTCGATTGCCGCGCGCTCGTCGGGTTCTAGGGGTTGCTTGAGGAGCAGCTGCGCAAAACCGCACACTGCGGCCAGCGGGTTATTGAGCTCGTGGGCCACACCGGCGAGCATGTGGCCGAGGCTGGCCATGCGCTCGCTGCGACGCAACAGCTCCTCGCGGCGGGCTCGCTCAGAGATGTCTTCCGTGATGCCCTCGACCGCGACGGGGGCGCCGTCGCCGTCACGCACTACCTGCATTGTCAGTCGCACGAGCACGGGCGCACCGTCGCGCCTGCGCCACTTCACCTCCGTCCATCCGGTAACGCGACCCTCGACGGCGTCTCGAATGATCCGCAGCTCGTCCGAGGGCTCGTAGAAGATGTCCCGGGCCATGTCGACCGCGAGGAGCGCATCCGCCGAGTCGTAGCCCAGCATCGTGACGAGCGCCGGGTTGACGTCTACGAACTGTCCCGTCAGGGACGCGCGGAAGATGCCGTACGCCGCACGGTGGATGAGCGAGCGATAGCGTGCCTCCGATTCGCGAAGCGCAGTCTCGCGAGCGCGCAACGCGTCCTCGGTGGCCTCTCGCTCCTCGATGTAGTCCAATAGAAGCTTGCGGAGCCGCTCGATGTCCTGTTCCGGAGCAGTCACCGCCGCGTACTGATCCCTCGTGCAGGCCTACGCGGCATCGCGCACCAGCTCCCGCTCGGCGAGCGACGACAGATAGTCCGTTACGTCGGTCGACACATCGCTGCCGTACTTTGCGCTCAAGACGCCGGCGATTTCCGCGACGGTGCGGGTTCCGTCGCACAACCCGAGCACCTCAGCACCAGTGTCGTTCAGAAACATGGCCCCTTCAGGATACAGCAGAACGCGTCGCTGCCGAACCGGATCAAAGTCGATCCGGGCCAAACGCCACAGCACGGGACGCGCGGTCGCCGCGAGCGCCATCGTCATGCCATGCGGATCAGGCGTAGGCGTGGTAGATCGCGTCGATCATTACCCACAGCATCTCGAGCTTGAATGCGAGAGCCTGAAACGCCGTGCGTTGCGTGTCTACCGTGGTGCAGCGAGAAGTGACGATCTCGAGCCCTTGGCCGCTGTCGCGTGGAGCCTGAATGAGGCGGGTGCGGAAGTATTCCAAACCGGCAGCGTCGACCCAAGGGTAGTGCCTTGGAAAGGCCGCGAGCCGCTGATGCATCAGCCCGGGCGCAAACAGCTCCGTCAGTGAGCTGGCAATGGCCTCGACCCAGTAATGGGTCTTGCAGAACGTCACGTAAGACTCCGCCGCCATACGGACGGCGGGTAGCACATAGCGCTCGTCGTCCATGTGGTCTCGCGGCACGCCCAGCGCAACGCCAAGCTGAATCCAAAGCTCGATTCCTCCGGTGCCGGGCTTCGCGCCGTCGTGGTCGACTATCCTCTGCATCCACTCGCGACGAATGTCCGGATCTGGACAGTTCGAGATTATTGCGGCGTCTTTGCGCGGGATCGCGCGCTGATACGCCAGTCGGTTGGCTACCCACCCCTGGAGCTGCTGCCGTGTGAGCAGCCCCTCGTGCATCATCTGATGAAAAGGATGCACGGCGTAATAGGAGGTGCTGAACGCGCGCATCGCGTCCGCCATCTCAGTCGGGCTCAATGGCCTGTCGAGTCGAGGAAACGGCGGTGCGGGCGGGGTCGGCGGAGCGGCCGCGGATTGAGACGGCAGAGTCGTGGTCACCATGGCTGTTCCTTAGGCTACTCGTGGGGCCGGCGTACGCATCGGGTCGCGAAGAGCGGCAATGATGCGCGCGGCTGTAGCGTCGAGCATCGTGCGCTCGGGCATTTGGGAACCATCAAAAGGCAGTGGTATGTCGAATCCGTCGCCAGCGGTGCGGGGAATCAGGTGGACATGGTAGTGGAAGATGTTCTGGCCAGCCTCGGCTCCGCTATTGACCACGATGTTCATGTCGTCGGCGCCCGCGATTCGGCGGATTACCGGCGCAATCCGCATAGCCACATCGAAAATATGCATCGCGACGTCGTGCGGGACGTCGTGCAACGTCTCGTGGTGGGCCTTTGGCACGACGAGCACGTGGCCGGGGTTCACGGGCTGGATATCCATGAATGCCAGCGCGCGCGCGTCCTCATAACACACCGACACTTCCGCCGCGCCGCGGATCAGGTCGCAAAAGATGCAATGCGCGGCCAATTTGGCCATCGGATCGCCTCCGCAGTGGCGTAAACGCGCAATGTTGGCCCCCTCGCACCCACTGTCAAGCGTGCTATCTTGAAACATGGCCTCGACGATTCCCGCGTCGAAAGAAACCGATCGCGCCGAGGCCGCCGGCCTCACGCGAGAGCGGCTTCTCGAGGCGTACAGGCTGATGCTCCTGTCTCGTCGGCTAGATGACAAGGAGATACAGCTAAAGCGGCAAAATAAGATCTTTTTTCAGATCTCCGGCGCAGGCCACGAAGCAGTGCTGACGGCGGCCGGAATGCTGCTGCGTCCGGCGTACGACTGGTTCTTCCCGTACTACCGGGATCGCGCGCTCTGCCTGCAGTTGGGGGTGACGCCCGCCGAGATGCTGTACGAGGCGGTGGCCGCGGCCGCGGACCCGGCATCGGGTGGGCGGCAGATGCCGAGTCACTGGGGTAGCCGCCGGCTGAACATCGTCTCGTCCTCCTCACCTACCGGCACCCAGTTCCTCCATGCGGTAGGGTGCGCGGAAGCGTGGGTCCGCGCGGAGCAGCTGGGCATCACCGAGGGATTTCGCGGTGACGAGGTGGCCTACGTCTCGACCGGCGACGGCGCGACCAGCGAGGGCGAATTCTGGGAGTCGCTCAACTCGGCGTGCAACCTCGAGCTGCCTTTGGTCTACCTCGTGGAGGACAACGGCTACGCGATCTCGGTGCCCGTCGAGGTCAATACGCCGGGTGGCTCCATTTCCAAGGTGGTTCGCGGTTTTCCCCGGCTGCATGTCGAGGTGGTAGATGGTTGCGACTTCGTGGCGAGCTATGCCGCGATGTCGCGCGCCGTGGCTTATGCGCGCGCGAGGCGGGGGCCGGCGCTGGTGCATGCAAGCGTCATTCGTCCGTACTCGCACTCGCTCTCGGACGACGAAGCGATGTATCGCCCACCGTCCGAACGCGAAGCCGATGCCGCGCGCGACCCCATCAAGACGTTCCCGGCCTGGCTGATCGGGGAGGGGCACGCGAGCGAAGAGGATCTGGTGGCGATGCGGGCTGAGGTGGATGCCGAAGTGTTGGTGGCGACCGATGACGCCCTAGCGCAGCCGCAGCCCGCGCCGGCGACAGTGTTGTACGCCGTCTACTCTCCCACGGTCGATCCCACGAGCGAACGGTTCGACACGGAGGCTGACCCGCAGTTCGTCGGCGAGCCTACAACCATGGTGGACTTGCTGAACGCCTGTCTCAAGGACGAGATGCGCCGGGACGGGCGCATTCTCGTGTTCGGCGAGGACGTGGCCGATGTGTCTCGCGAGGCGTATCTCGGCCAGGTGAAGGGCAAGGGCGGGGTATTCAAGGTCACGTGGGGCCTACAGAGGGAGTTCGGGTCGCATAGGGTGTACAACTCCCCGCTCGCCGAGGCAAACATCATCGGTCGCGCGATTGGCTTGGCGCTTCGCGGCTTCAAGCCGGTCGTCGAGATCCAGTTCTTCGACTACATCTGGCCCGCCTACATGCAGCTTCGTGATGAGCTGGCCACGATGCGCTGGCGGTCGAACAACAGCTTTGCAGCGCCAGTCGTCGTGCGTGTGACCTACGGCGGGTACATCCGAGGCGCGCTGTATCACTCGCAAACCGGCGCGGGGCTATTCACGCATTGTCCAGGACTGCGTGTGGTGTGCCCCGCAACCGCGCTCGATGCGAACGGGCTGCTGCGCACTGCGATCAGATGCGAAGATCCAGTGCTATTCCTCGAGCACAAGCATTTATATCGCCAGACATACAACAAGTCCCGCAATCCGGGCCCGAACTATCTCATCCCGTTTGGCAAGGCCGCGATCGTTCGTCCGGGATCCGACGTCACGGTCGTGACTTATGGAGCAACCGTGCAGCGCGCCATGGCGGCCGCTATGCGCGTGGCGGATGGCTCTGGCGGAGGAAAGCCCATCGACGTCGAGGTGATCGATCTGCGATCGCTCTCCCCGTGGGACCGCGAGGCCGTGTTCACGTCGGTTCGCAAGACCTCGCGCCTGATCGTGGCGTACGAAGACGCCATATCCTGGGGCTATGGCGCCGAGATCGCCGCGGCCGCATCGGACGAGTGCTTTGCCTGGCTGGACGCACCGGTCAAGCGTGTTGCCGCGCTGGATGTGTTCGTGGGGTACGCACCGCAGCTGGAAGACGCCACGCTTCCACAGGTCGAAGATTTCGTGCGCGCTTATCGAGACATCGCCGCGTTCTGAACCGCGCTCGGAAGGCGCTTTGAACGAAACCGGGCCGCCCGAAGCCGGCCCGTGAGGTTGGCTCCTGTGGCGCCAGTATGACAATTCGCGGCTGGCTTTGGGTCATTTTTCACGTAGTCGTCGTCGGCGGCCTAGTTACCGACCTTGGGCTGCTGTCGCGGCGCGGCGCGGGCCTGACCTTTCGCCAAGCGTCAGGTCGCACTGCCACTTGGGTGGCGCTCGCCCTGGCATTTGCCGGCGTGATTGCCGCCACGTTGGGGCGGGGGCCGGCGCTCGCGTTCGTGACGGGCTACATGACCGAAGAGGCGCTGAGCGCAGACAACCTCGTGGTCATCGTGCTGATCTTCAGCTACCTGGGAACGCCGCCCGAGCGCCAGGCCGGCGTGCTGACGTGGGGAATCGCGGGCGCGATAGTCATGCGCGGCCTCTTCATTCTTGGCGGGACGGCGGCGTTGGCCCACTTCGCCTGGGTGGGATACGTCCTGGGCGCTCTCGTACTGGCAAGCGGCGTGCGGCTAGCAGTTCGCGGCGAGAGCCGCGAAGGCGCGGTGGCACTGGATCGCAACCCCGTGCTACGCGCGGTGCGTCGCGTGCTGCCATTTACCACGCGCTATGACGGCGCACGACTGGTTACTCGCGAGAACGGTCGTCGCGTCGGCACGCCCCTTCTGCTCGCGCTCCTACTCGTCGAGGCGATGGATCTCGTGTTCGCGGTGGACTCCATCCCCGCGATCTTCGGAATCACGCGTGATCCCATGCTGGTGTATACGTCGAATGTCTTTGCGGTCATCGGGCTCCGGTCGCTCTACGTGCTGATAGCGCGGGCGGCTGATCGCTTGCGCTACCTCACATATGGCGTCGCCATCGTCCTCATTTTCATCGGGGCGAAGATGCTGCTCTTCGACGTCGTGTCACTGTCGACGGGTGCGTCTCTGGCAGTCGTGGCAGCCGTGCTAGGCGCCGCGGTTGCCGCGTCGCTGGTGTTTTCGCGGTAGGTTGCGATACCTTCATGCGCGACGCAATGGACTCGCGCCGGTTCCTCAAGGAAGCCGTGCGGCGCCTGCTCGACGTTAGTGGTACCGCGCCAGAAGAGCCGCCGTTCGAGCCGCCGCGTCTGACGTTTAGTAACCCAGTCCTCGAGGGGTTGAGCATGTCCCGCCCGCGCGACCGAATCCTGAGCAACCTGGACGAGATGTACCGCGAGGCCTTCGACCGAGCGAAGGCGGCGGGGGACGATGCGCAAATGAAAACCCTGGACTTCGCCTATCGCAGGGAGCAACTGTATTTCGAGATATTGCTTGACGTGAGGGATGCGCTGGAGCGGAAGTAAGGACTTCCTCACCCCCTGACCCCGTCGCTGGCCGCGGCGCAGTCATTGGGGGTATGGGGGCGGAGCCCCCACAAAAAGAAAAGAAGAAATTCCCCTCCCCTTTAGGGGAGGGGTTGGGGGTGGGGAACTCCCTCGTCGGAGCTTGAATCACCGCTAAGGGGAG
>Ga0102924_1000589_pt1 | contig 44824 bp, 33 predicted proteins | sample PaiPotPPM11metaG_FD_80116 | JGI IMG/M metagenome (GOLD analysis project Ga0102924, IMG submission 80116) | Iron sulfur acid spring bacterial and archeal communities from Banff, Canada, to study Microbial Dark Matter (Phase II) - Paint Pots PPM... ...
CCATCATCAGCGCGCCGATCAAGTTCCTCGGCAACCTGGTCAGCGGCGTAAAGCAGGGGCTGACGCAATTCATGTTGAAGATCGGCGAGCACCTGGAGAAGGGCCTGCTCGGCTGGCTCTTCGGCGCCCTCGGCGACGCCGGGCTGACACTGCCCGAGAAGTTCGACCTGAAAGGGATCCTCTCGATCATCATGCAGGTCCTCGGCCTGACCTACAGCCACATCCGCGGGCTGGCGGTCGGCATCGCCGGCGAGGAGGTGATCGGGCACCTCGAAAAATCGCTCGGCTTCTTCCAGGTCCTGATCAAGGAAGGACCGGCCGGGCTCTGGAAATGGGTCGTGGAGAAGCTCTCCGACCTGAAAGAGACCGTCATGGGGAAGATCAAGGAGTTCATCCAGGAAAAGGTGATCATCGCCGGCATCATGTGGCTGATCGGGCTGCTCAACCCGGTCGCCGCCTTCGTCAAGGCCTGCAAGGCGATCTACGACATCGTGATGTTCTTCGTCGATCGCGCCACCCAGGCCGCCGAACTCGTCAACGCCGTGGTCGACTCGGTGGGCGCCATCGCCGGCGGCGCGCTGGGCGAGGCCGCCGGCATGGTCGAGAACGCCCTGGCCAAAGGCCTACCGATGGCGATCGGCTTCCTCGCCAGCCTGCTCGGCCTGGGCGGCATCAGCGACAAGATCAAGACCATCATCCATGCCATCCAGGAACCGATCCACAACATCATCAGCAGCGTGCTGGGCGTCGTCCTCAAGCCCTTCAAGTGGATCGGCAACAAGATCAAGCAGGGCGCAGCCTGGGGGAAGAAGAAGCTCGACCAAGGGCTCACCTACGCCAAAGACAGGGCGAAGTCAGGGATGGCCTTCGTCAAGGGAAAGCTCGGCTTTGGAAAGCCCGGCGATTCCGAACAGAGCGCCCAGGTCAAGGCAGCGGCCCACAAGGAGCTGGCCGCCCGGACGCAGCGACCGTTCAGTTCCCTTGACGAATTGCAGGTCGTCGTGCACGGCGTCCTGAGCGACCTGCGGCCGCAGGGCCTGAAGGCGCTTGCCGCCAGGGCCAAAGACGGCGCTCCGGGCAAGTACCAGATCGTCGCGAGCGCCAGCCCGGCCGAGGTGGTCGACGAAGCCGACGTTGAAACCGGCGGAGCCTGGAACGAGGCACAGGCGGTCCAGGAGGTCATCCATGAAACCCAGCAGTCCGGTACGCTCGGCGAGGCGCAGGCGGAGGCGCTTGCCGCTCAGAAGGACCGAGAAACGCGCCTCACCCAATCCAGTGCCGACCTGAGCCTCAAGGTGCTTCGCCAGTTCATCATGCAAAGCGAAACGGACGACCAGACAAAGAACGAGGTATCGGACCTGGTCGACGCGAAGGTCACGGCAGCCCTGGCGGCTCGCGATGGCGACACCATCTTCAACCGGCTGCGCGAGGCACAGGCGGCGGTCAACCGGCTGTACGCGGGGGTCAGCATTGGGACCAAAAAGACCGCTTTACAGACTCACCACCACGAAGAGGTCCATGACAATCCCGGCACTTCCCCCGGGACTGCTCTGGCGCGCCGCCGGCTGAAGAAGGAAGTCGACGACCAGGCTCAGCAGCGGATCCAGGCCGCCTTCCCGGCGGCCTCGGCGGGCGACAGAGCCGAGAAGCTGGCCGAGCTGCGCCGGCTGATCCGCGAGCAGATGCTCGATGCGAAGTACGGCGACCTGATGCTCGAGGGTCCGCTGGAAGAGGTCGACATGATCGTGATGACGCCCGAAACTCACAGGGAAATCCACAAACAACGTGAGGCAGCCGCAACCGCAACCTCGGGCGCCCAGGCCGGCCGGATCGGGCCGATCATCGGAGAGCCGGCCAGCGGCCGCACGGATGCCGGGCCGTTACGCGTCAGGGCGCGGCTTTCGGTCGCCGGCAGCGTGGCGGAGGAACGCGGCCTGAGCGGCAACGCGCGCGCCGACAGCGTCGCGGGCAGCCTGCAGTTTGGGTCGGCGATCGCCCGTGGCGGCATCACGGTTCCAAACAGCGCCTTCGGCGTCGAGATCCCGACCTTCAAGGTCGACTCGATCAGCTGGACGATCGCTATGGCGGCTCCGAACACCGTCAACCTGCATGGCCGCGTCTTTGTCGACTGCAAGTGGGACGTTCACGACCTGGGTAGAACCGACATCGCGAACCCCACCGGCGCGGCGGTTACGGATAAAACCTGGAAGGCGATCTATACAGATCTCAAACCTGACGCCATCGGCCGTCCCAACCGGCGGCAGTACTGGGCTGAAGACATCACCTCCCGCCACGAGCGTTTCCACGCCAACGATGACATAGGCAGGGCTCGTCTTTACGTCCCGGCCGCCCAGGCATGGCTAAACTCCCAGAGCGTGGGCGCGTCCAACATCGACAAGGACGTCGAAGGCCTGATGAGAAAGGTCCAGCAGGATGTCCAGGCAGATGCCGAGGCCTATTACCAGTCTGGTGGCGAAGACCGTGCCTACGGCGACGGAAAACCGATCTACCAGGCGCGTATCGACGGCGTCCGTGACCGTGCCGTGAAAGAAGGCTGGAAATAACCGAGGGCGTGCCGCCCGTACGACCGGAGGATGAGATCCGCGCCAGGGGCTCACTGGAGCGCATGGAGGCGCGCGGATACGGCACCGATCCGGCCGGCTTGCAAAAGGCTCTCCTGGAGGGCAAGGAGGTCGCGGTTCGTGCCGAGGCGGCCTTCTTGCTCGGATACCTGAAGGCTGGCTCATCCGCAGCGAGCTTGCGGCAGGCGCTGTCCGATGAATCGGCGCGGGTAAGGGTCGAGGCCGCCCTGGCGCTGGCTCGTCTCGGTGACCTGGAAGGCAGCCTCCCTGTGCTCAAGCGGGAGTTGGATGGCCAGCTCTTTGCCGACGCTCCGCTCCGGGCGGCGCGCGCACTCGCCCTGCTGGGTGATGCCAGCGGCTATCCAAAGGTGGTGGAGGCGCTCGGGTCGGAGTTCCCATCGAACCGGATGGAGGCAATCGCCGTGCTGCCTTCGTTTCTTCCCTATGCCGGCCGAACCGCCGCCGGGCGGTCAATTGACGTCATAGACCGACTGATTGCTGCCGCTGGCGACGCGGAACCGCTGCTACGGCGCGATGCCCTCACGGCGCTTGCCGCGCTTGACGATCAGCGCGCCAGGGCGGCAGTGAAGGCGGCGGCGACAGGAGACCCAGAACCGGACGTCCGCGAGTTCGCGCGCCAGCTTCTAACCTGAGCCGAGGCAAGGAGCCGGCTACAACCTACCGTTGTGACCGTTAGTGGATTAATGGCGTGGGCACAACTGAAGGGATGAGCGGTGGGAGCCGTAGATTTGGAATGATTGACGTATTACCGGACGGCGACGCCGAGGAATTATCGTCTTCAACATCTTGATACCCCTGACTACCGCCCGATACTGGCCGAGCCGGCTGACCGGTCGCCGGATTAGACATCGCCGGAAGCGGGTTTTGGGAGACCGATGGACTCGGCGCAGGGGGCGCATATCCGGAGGCCGCGGGTGTTGCTGACGACCAAGCAGGCTGAGTAACCGGCGGTACGGATTGATCGTGACTCTGGACCCGCGACATGATGAACAGCACCGTCGCTGCTCCGAACATCAGGGCGCTGAGTGCGAGGATGATCCAGGGAGTCACGGCAAAAGCGATGGGAGCTCGACTCCCCTTTACCTCCCGAAAAAGCATGCCGGCCGGGCCCCTTTGCCTCCCACGTCCTGATTACACCCTGCGTGGGTGAAAATGCACCGTCCATGCTAGCAATAACTGATGCAAGGAGGCTACCGCTTGAATACAGTTGGCTGGCTCATTTAGCGGCATGAAAGGCATCGGCCAGTGGACGCGTCAGATCGATGTAAGTGCGTCCGAACTCGACGGTTTCTTCGATCCCGGAGCCCTCGTGGATTTCATTCCAGGTCTCGATCACGAGCAGCGACTTGTGCGAGGCTATCGCGGCCCGAAAGTTCTTCTTATAGAAGCTACCCCCCGCCCTGTCGGCAAACATCCCCGCGCCACGGCCAGGAACGAGGTGATCGTCGTACCCAGGACCCACTGCAGCAACGCCGCCACGATCGACATACCCGTGGACCGCAGCCGCCCATAGGTAGCTGTTATCGGTCTTGATCGGATGCTGAAAATCGCGAACGCGTACGCCATTGGTCCAGCGAAGGATTGGGTAGTCCCAGGACACCTCCCGAACAATGTAGGGGCGGACGCCGAAATCTGCTTGGAAATGCGTATAGACGTAATCAAACGAAGCCTGGTTGACGGCGGATGTCTGGTCGGAGGTGAATAGAAACGCTACCGGCCTCCCGTCAACGAGGGCCCACTCGTCACGGGGAATTCTTGAAAAAAAGTCACGGAAATTGGCGTATAGATAGGCCTTACCACTCTCAGTCGTCAGATCACGCCAGCGGATGATTGGAGTGTCGAGGAAGAGCCCAATTCGAGGCGGATGCCCTCCGCTGTTTCGAAGTGCGTGCCAGGCCTGGGCCATTGGAGCCAGTCCCTTCCAGCTCCAGTCGTCGGCGGGGTTGTCGAATCCCCAATAGTCGGCAAGAGCAATGTCAATCCCCGCTTGGGCCATATCACTGAATTGCCGCTCGTGCCATGCGACGCTTCTCCATGAGGGGGCAGGAACGGGTGGTAGGTGATAGCGAATACCTCCCGCCGGATCGAGATGCCTTCCCGTGGATGCGTCGTACCAGTAGTAGTAATAAGTAAGGATGAGCCGGGTGTCCGAGGCAACCGGCGATGCCGGCGCCACGGCTGAATCCGGAGTGCTCGGCTGGGACGGGGCCGCCCCACAGGCTGCAATCAAGAGCCCCACCAGAACCGGTCCGGCGCAACGGAGTACCGGGCCCATGGCCGCCTAGCTTACGCGCCAACGGTAACGCGATTGCAACAAATCAACGCCCACGCGGTTGCCGGAACGCAATCTGGCGCCGGTAAGGTCAGCCCTCATGGGGTGTCTCGGTACTCGATGGCACCGACTTATGGCGGTCCTACCGCTAGCCGTCCTAGTCGCTGCAGCCTACCCAGCCGGCAGCGTACCCGCCTCGGCCTCGACCTCTGTTACCAGTACAGCAACCGCGGGAAAGCTCGTCGTTGCCGCTTACTTTCCGTGGTACGGAACGCCCAGTGGTCCGACCGGGACCTGGGTGCACTGGCTGGACTCAAACGGCAACCGCATCATCAAAGACCATCCATACGCGCTGTACGACTCGAAGGACCCAGGAGTCATGTCTCTCCAGCTGGCGATGGCAAGCTACGTCGGTATCGACGCCTTTGCCGTCAGCTGGTGGGGCGCGGGCACCAACGAGGACCAGAATTTCGGCAGCCTCCTGAACACGGCGGCCTCCATCGGCGTTCCGGTACGGCTAGCGGCGCAGTTCGAGACCACTGGCCTGGCGTCCGGCGGAGCGAGCGGCATAACCAGCCAGCTGACCTATGTTTTGCGGAATTACGCCGGCAAGGCGAGTTACCTGCGTGTCGCTGGAAGACCCGTCGTATTCATCTACAATCCCGCTGCTTTCTCGACGAATTACGATCTATGGGCAGCCATCATCGCGTCACCTTCGATCGCGCAGTACAATCCGTTTGTCATCGTTGACAGTTTCACGGACGATGCGGCACGAGTGTTTGACGGCATCTACACCTTTGCCCCCTTTGGGCCGAACCTTCCCTTCGACCCAGCCGCTCTCTACGCTAAGTATCAGGCCGCATGCGCCGTGGCCCGACTTCATGGCAAGATCTTCGTTCCGGCTGCCTCACCGGGCTTTGACGATAGTGCCGTCCGCACGCCCAGCACGATCATCCCCAGGTCCGACTACCTGACGTATCTGGAAACGTGGGGGATCGCCAGGGACAGCCAGGCGGACTGGATCTTTATCGATAGCTGGAACGAGTGGCACGAAGCAACTGAATTGGAACCGAGCTCGGAATACGGCAGCAGCTACCTCTATGCGACGGCGATACTCGCCGCCTACTTCAAGGCAGCGTCGCCGGCCGCTGCTACGCTGGCGAATCGGGTTCCCTCCAGCCTTCGGTCGACGATCCAGGCGAAGGTCAAGGCAATCAGGACAGTTCGATGAGCTGCGGCCGGATGTGGAAGGGGCCAGGGCAGATCTCTGTGGATCCAAAAGGGCAACGTAGTGTGCCCCTCTGGGTGCCCGAGCACGCATTGTAAAATACCAGCCTCAGCGTAACCTAGGGTCACCCTGAGTGGAGACTCAGGCCGCCGGAGGTTCCACCGGCCGTATCCGCTCGATTTAGAGGAAAGGCATGGGGCGCGTCTCGGCTGTGATACTTGCTGGCTCTATGCCGATCTTTACCGTGTCATGACTCCGTTACGCGCCATAGTTGCTGACGAGCAGGCGCTGTTCGCAGAGATGCTCACCCACGTACTCAACCTCCTTCCTGTTGTCACTGTGGTGGCACGAACAGCCGACGGACTCCGCCTGGTCGAGCTCGTTCGTGAGCATCAGCCGGATTTGGTCATTCTCGACCCACAACTCCCGCCCCTCCACGGGCTGGAGGTGGTGCGCATGATCCGGCGGGACGCCCCTGCAACCAAGGTCCTCGTCTTGACCGTCCATCGCTCGGACGAAACCCTGTTTCAGAGTGTGGAGGCAGGGGTTGACGCCTATCTCCTTAAGGCAACGAGCAGCATCAGCGAAATGAATGACGCTCTCCTGGCAGTGGCTCGGGGGGAAACCTACATCGCACCTCTCAGCCTGCATCAGAGCCTGAAGGCGAGGCACGGTGTTGGACCTCGTCTCGCTGGAAAACAGGCACTCGTGTTAAGCGGCCGGGAGCGCTCGATTCTTCGTTACCTTGTACAAGGCGCTTCCACAAAAGAAATCGCTCGGGACTCAGGAATCAGCTCAAAAACGGTTCGCAATCACATCAGCCGGATGTATCAGAAAGTGGGAGTAGGATCTCGCGCGGGCTTGGCGGTCTTTGCGGAGAGAACGGGCTTAGCCGACTAAACCGTGATATGCGCCCATCCGAATGGGCATTTGTCACCCGCCGCATCAGCGTTGTGCTACTTATACTTGCGCCACTTTCGCTTTTGTGCCATCGGAGGGGATGGGGTGGCAACCGTACTGGCGATCGACAATGACTCGTTGCAGCTCGAACTGCTGAGCTCGATGTTGAAGCACGACCGCCACGAGGTGGTGATCGCCGTTCAGCGTGAAACGGCTCTTCAGACACTTCGGTCGAAAGTCATCGACCTGGTGATCGTTGAGCCCGCCGGGAGCCGCTATGATGGCGCGCGCCTCTGCCAGGAGATCCATCAGCTAAGTCCCGAGACCACGATTCTCGTTTTGTCTGAAAGGAGCGGCGAGGACGAGATCGTACGAAGCCTTCTTAGCGTCGCCGACGACTATGTAACGAAACCATTCTCGCCAAGACAACTCCTCGCGCGAGTCCAGGCGCTCCTTCGCCGTTCCAGCCGCGGTCGTGACCGAGGGCAGGAGGAAATCCTCACGATTGGCGACGTCGAACTAAACCTCCTCCAGATGCACGTCCTGGTCGACGGGGTGAGGATCGCGCTTACGTCTCGGGAATTGTGGCTGTTGAACGCCCTGATGAAGAACGCCGGTCGGGTCCTCAGCCGAGATCAGCTCATGCGATTGGCGTGGGGCGATCAATTCATCGGTGTCGCAAAGACGGTGGATGTGTGCATACAACGCGTAAGAAAGAAGATCAATCCTCACCTCAAAGAAGCGTACATCCACGCTGTTCGGGGCTTCGGCTACAAGTTTGAGGTTGCCGCTTGCGTAAAGCCGGTAGCCGAAATCTCGATACTGGTGGCGGCACCGATTGCGCTCGCCGAGGTGTCGGCCTAAAACGATTCCGCCCCGGCGCTGGATTTATGGGTCAGACCCTGGTGCACCGCCCCGCGAGAACGTAACAGAGCTGTAATCCGGCAACTCGTCGATCGTTGCCGACCGGATACTCAGCGTCGCTAGAGTCGCCACTGTTTCCACTATGGCGATCATGCAAGGTGTCCCGGCATTTGCACCACCGTTCGTCGGCACGACGATGGCTACCACTTGGACGCGCGGAGACTATCTGACCCGGGGCCTCCGTTTCATCGCGCCCGAAGGTCCCTCGGGCTGGCAGGGGCGCCTCAAAAGGCTGAGCGATGTCGTCGCATCGCTCCTGCTCCTGGCACTGATCATTCCGCTCATCGCCCTGGTCGCCATAACAATCAAGTTGGACTCTCCCGGACCGATCCTCATTCGCCAGCAGCGCTTGGGGAGGCGAGGGATTCCCTTTCAGGTCTTGAAGTTCCGATCCATGGTGGCCAATGCCGAACAGCTTCGGTCCGGGCTGGCGGACCTTAACGAAGCAACACCGCCGTTGTTCAAGATCCGCCACGATCCACGCCTGACGCGCGCTGGTAGGCACCTCCGCCGCCTCAGTCTGGACGAGCTGCCGCAGCTGGTTAACGTCCTGCTTGGCCAGATGAGCCTTGTTGGCCCACGGCCGCCATTTGCTCACGAGGTTCAGGAAGATGCTCTTCGGCAGTCGCTGCGCCTCAAATTCCCGCCTGGCATGACGGGGCTCTGGCAAGTGTCAGGACGAAGCGATCTCGACTACGAGAACCAGGTCCGGCTGGATCTCCTCTACACGCGCAAGTGGTCATTTTGGCTCGACCTCAAGATCCTGTTTCGCACAGTGCCGGTCGTGATCGCTGGAAAAGGAGCGTATTGAGATGCAAAGCAACAATGGATCGCGGACATGGCTGGGCCGTACGGTCCTGGTCACTGGTGTCGGTGGCTTCGTCGGCAGCGGATTGGCGGCCGAACTCGTGGGTCGCGGAGCATGTGTCGTTGGAATCGTCCGCGACTCTCAAGGCCTTCGGCTGCTGCACAGTCGTGGTTTGACCAACCGCCTCGATATCGTGCGGGGAAGTATCAGCGAACCGGGCCTCGTCCAGCGGGCGATCAACGAGTACGAAGTCGACACCGTGTTCCACCTTGCCGCCCAGGCCATCGTTGGCGTCGCCAATCGGTCCCCGATCTCGACCTTCGAGTCGAACATCGCCGGCACCTGGCATCTCCTGGAGGCTGCGCGAAATGGAAGGACAGTCCAGCGCGTGGTAGTTGCGTCGAGTGACAAGGCCTACGGCGATCAGCCGCTGCTGCCTTACACAGAGGACACCTCCCTGGGAGGCACCTATCCTTACGACGCCTCGAAGGTGTGCACGGATGTGCTCGCACGTTCATACGCTGTGAGCTACCAGTTGCCGGTTGCGATCGTTCGATGCGCCAACATTTACGGGCCTGGAGACTTGAACTGGTCGCGGCTCATTCCCGGCACCATCCGCTCCGCCTTTCAGGGTGAGAATCCGGTTATCAGGAGTGATGGTTCGCCGGAGCGCGATTATCTCTACATCGATGACGCCGTCGAGGGTTACCTCCGCGTCGCTGATGCGCTTCCAGGCCAGCGCGGTCAAGCCTTCAACTTTGGGACTGCCCAGCCCGTATCGGCGCTCTCCCTCGTAAGAGAAATCCTGTCAAGCGTTGGCGATCGCCAACTCGAGCCACGTATCCTCGGCCAGGCTAAGGGCGAAATAGACAGGCAGTCGCTCAGCGCCGCCAAGGCGGCTCGCGTCCTTGGTTGGGCTCCGAAAACCTCGCTCCGCCTGGGTTTGCAGAAAACCGTCGACTGGTACCGCGACTACTTGATGGTCGGCAGCGCACGAGTTCTCGAGGAGGCCCTGGCGTGAAGGTCGTAATTCTTTGCGGCGGCCAGGGCACCCGCGCCTATCCCTACACCCGTCACATGCCGAAGGCCTTGATGCCCGTGGCCGGGCTTCCGGTCGTCGAACAGGTAATGCGGATTTACGCCTCGCAGGGGTTCGACGAGTTCGTTCTCGCAGTTGGTTATCTAAAAGAAGATCTGTTCGCGTACTTTCGACATCGAACTGACTGGAACGTCGAATGCGTTGATACGGGCGAAACGACCGACACTGGCACTCGCATCAGACACTGCTTGGAGTACGTCGGGGACCGTTTCCACGCGACCTACTGCGATGGTCTTGGCGACGTCGACCTCCAGGCCATGGTCGAGTTCCATCGTCAGCACGGCGACGGAGCAACAGTGACGGCCGCCCCACTCAGATCCCAGTACGGGATCTTACGTTCGGATAGCGACGATCGAATCACGCAGTTCGTCGAAAAACCGATCCTGCGCGAATACTGGATCAACGCAGGCTTCTTCGCCTTCGACAAGGCCGCCTTTGCCGACGTTGCAGGTGAGAATCTCGAGCGCGACATACTGCCCGAGCTTGCCCGCCGAAGCCGACTTCGCGTCTACCGCCATCACGGATTCTGGCGGTCAATGGATACTCATAAAGACCAGCAAGAAGTTGATAGCCTCTGGGCCCCGTTCGCACGCGAGTTCGCCGGCCGCGTCCCGTCGTACATCGTTACCGGTATCCCGTCCTGGCTCATGCGCAGGTACGACGCGGCCAGGAAAGAGTCCGCATGATCGGGTCCGGCAGGAGACGTCAGTTTTCAATCGGTTCGCTTGACGTTGCCCTGGCTGTCTCCCGTCGGCTCGACCTTCCGCAGTGCGAGAGCGAGTCCGAGGCTAGCCTCGAGGCAGCCCGTCCCTGGCGGATTCCCGAGCTGCTGGATCACCCCGATGGGCACCTACGACATCGGCGCCTTTCCGCAGCAATCAGGTCGGACTTCTGCGGCGGGACCCTTCTCGATGTTGGCGATAGATTCTGTCAGCTCGCTGCCTGGCTGCCCACGTTCAGTGTTGCCGCTACCGACAAGCTCAAGGCTATCCCCGAGCGGTTGGACGCGAGTTGCTTCATCGAAGCTGACTTCACCCAGGCCGAACAAGTCTTTCCCGACAAGAGCTTTGACATCGTTGCCAGCACCGACGTGCTTGAGCACGTTGCGCCTGGCGACCGGCGCCTATTTCTGGAGAACTGTGTAAGGGTTGCCCGGCAGGCCGTATACGTCGCCTTTCCGTCGGGCACGGCTGCGCTCCAGGCCGAGGCGCTTATTCGTCGCTCCGCTTCTAAAAATGTATTTGCGGAATCTTTGAGCGAGCACGCGGCGGCAGGGCTTCCCGATCTCTCCGAAATCAAGCAGGTGCTCGGAGGCCTTGGCGTGAGCTATGAAATCCGGACTTTGACCACCATCTTCGAGTGGCTGACCTCGTTCGTATTCGGCCCCGACGACGGCGACCGTGAGCTGATTCGTGACTATCGGACCTTCATCAAAAAGATGGCGACTGATGAGGTCGGGTCGGGCACACCCTACCGCTACCTCGTGATCGTCAAGTTGCAAGAGGGAGCTTTGAGATGGCGCAACTGAAACGCGAACGGCGCGTAGACATCGGCCAGTACGAGCTCACGGTACGTATGCCCGCTAGAGCGGCAGATCAACTGGCAGGGTCGCTGCTCTATCGGAAGCTTCTACGTCCCTCGGCGCGATCGGTGTACCACGCGTTGCGCACGGTTCAGTCGAGCCGTGTCAGGTCACACGGAGCGGGAGCACCAGCGTCAGGGATAACATCGTTCCCTGCCACGCCGCCCCGGCCGGAGGACCTCGATCCGGAGGCACTCGCACTTATCCAGCGGGTCGCGCCGATCGACTGGTACCACTCGATCGATTTGGGGCACGGCGTCGTTACGCCTGGTTTTGTGGATCATCGCGACCAACTCCCCCTCTACCAGATACCCGAGTCGCTGGCGGGCCTGCGCTGCCTTGACATCGGGACCTTTGATGGCTTTTTCGCGTTCGAGATGGAACGCCGCGGAGCAGCGGAGGTGGTCGCGACCGATATTGCGCAAGGGATCGACTGCGACCTCCCAAAGGCCTTGCTGCCAGAAGCCCGAAAGGCGAACGAAAAGAAGGAGATGGGGAAAGGGTTTCGGCTGGCGCGCGAAATCTTGGGTTCAAGCGTACGGCACGAGATCTGCAATGTGTACGACCTTTCCCCGGAACGGGTTGGGCAGTTCGATTTTGTCGTCCTGAGCGATCTCCTTGTTCACCTGCGGGATCCCCAGCTGGCGCTGGAGCGGGTTGCCTCGGTGTGCCGGGGCAGGGCCATCGTCGCTGACGTCTACACACCAATGCTCGAGGGATACGGCGAGCTCTGCCTCAGCATGTTTGTTCCCTGGCTGCCGAATTTCACCTGGTGGCTGCCGAGCTCGAACACATTGAAAAAGATGATGACGATCGCCGGCTTCGAGCCTGTAACGGAGGTTTCGCGGTTTGCGCTCAATGCTAAAAATGGCACACCAATTCATAAGGTCGTCCTACACGCAGCGAAACCCGCGTCCCCGACCTGGAAGAACGTGCTACGTGGCGAAGTCAACCCCGCGAATGCCACGACTGAGGACAAAGGCCCTTCTCGCGGTCGGCAGTTGAGCCTGGGACCGGTCGAGGTGACCCTCGCCCGTGCCGGTGAGCGGGAGCGCCCACTGGCCCCTGGCAACACCGACAGCCACGTCGCCGGCACGCCGGTGAGGCGTAACACCATTCGGGCCATCCCGGATACCCCCGATGCACAGGCCATTGGGCGGCGGATTGCTGACATTGACTGGTACCACACCCTCGATCTCGGACACGGGGTTACGACACCCGGGTTCGTTGACCACCGTGGGCTGGTTTCGGCACACTGCCTTCCCGACGACCTTTCCGGGAAGCGCTGCCTCGATGTCGCGACTTTCGACGGTTTCTGGGCCTTCGAAATGGAGCGGCGCGGGGCTTACGAGGTAGTCGCAACCGATGTCGCAACCGGCAGTGACTGCGACATTCCGAGCATCCTGATTGATGAGATCGCCCGGCAGCCGGAGCAGCGGGTTATGGGCCGTGGCTTCACCGCCGCCCAAGCGATCTTGAAGTCCGGCGTCAAATACAAGGTGCTCAGCGTTTACGATCTCACGCCGGAGCGAATCGGTACTTTCGACTTCATATTCGTCAGCGACCTCCTGCTCCATCTTCGCGACCCGCAACTGGCGCTAGAACGGATCAGGTCGGTGTGCCGCGGCGCGGTCGTCCTGGCGGACGCCTACTCGCCGATGCTTGAAACCTATAGCGATCTTTGCTTGAGCCAGTTCGTCCCCTGGGAATGGATCGGGAATTACGCGTGGTGGCTCCCGAACAGTAGGACCCTGGCCACCATGCTCAATACCGCCGGGTTTGAGCGCGTGACTGAGCTCAACCGATTTTCGTACCCATCCCGCTCCGGCAACCAGGTGGACAAAGTCGTTTTCGAGGGCATCGTCCCGCCGGGAGTGTGTGAGCTCGACGCCGGGCACCCAGAGGAGGGAAATTAATGCCAACCACGCGTGCGCGCACGGTGAAGATCGGCGGACTGAAAGTGGAGGTCACTCTGGATCGAGTGGCAGCCGAGCGAATCAAGGGAGCCTGGGGTGTCAGATCGCTGGTGAAGAACAAGCAGGCCTATCCCCTTGTTGGCGACGAGCCCATGCTGAACGGAACCAGGCTCGAAGATATCGATTGGTACCACACCATCGACCTCGGTGACGGCATCTCAACCCCCGGCTTCCTCGACCACCGCCCGCAACTGGACAGCTACCGGTTGCCCGAGTCTCTTGACGGTCTACGGTGCCTCGACGTCGCGACGTTCGACGGCTTCTGGGCGTTCGAGATGGAAAAACGCGGGGCAGCGGAGGTCATCGGGATCGACGTGCACAGCCGTGCGGATTGCGATTATCCCCGGAATTTTGAAACCGAGTACCTGGGCTGGAAGGCGCCTCATGAGCCATTTCCGGTGAAGGGGATGGGGTTTGCCTATGCCCGCCGCGCTCTTGGCTCCCGGGTGCAGCGGAAGGTGCTCAGCGTTTACGAACTCTCGCCCGAGACGGTCGGTACCTTCGACTTCGTCTTCATGAGCGATATTCTGCTACACCTGCGAGACCCGTTCAGAGCCATCGAGAACGTTTTCCGGGTCCTTCGGCCGGGCGGTCGCGCGATCATCGCCGATGCTTATGATCCGGCCCTCGATACGGAGGAACTTCGACTGACGACGCGCTGGCGGCTCCTTCTCGATGACTACAGCGGTTGCCACTGGTGGCTGCCCAGCCCATCGGTCCTGCATTGGATGATCCACAGCGCCCATTTCACGGACATCCAGGAAGTCGGGCGGTTGGTGCTGCCGACCAAATTCGACGTTCCGGTCGACAAGGTGATCTTCCACGCGAGGCGCGCGACGGCGTGAAAGTTGCTTTTCCCTATCCGGGCTACTGGCCTTACGTCAGAAGGGGCATCGAGAGGTGCACCCATGATCTGGCGACGTTCCTCGCGGGACGCGGCCACGAGGTGCACGTAATCACCTCCACCCCTGGGCGACCCCGGACCGAATGGGATGGGAAAGTCAAGGTGACCTACCTTCGACAGGTCAACCACCCCTTGCTATTCAAGTATGCCGCGCTCTTTCGGCTCGCCGTATTCGCTCTGGACGCCTGCCGCGTCATGAAGGCCGAGCGACCGGACGTTGCCCACCTCTGGGCCTTTTCCGGAATTCGCATGGCGCCAATCTGGAGCCGGGCATTTCACGTTCCCTACGTATTCCAGATGTCTGTGTACTGGCCCCGGGGACTGGGGGACCAGTGGTTTCCCGAGATCAGGGGCGCCCGGCAGGCAATTGCCCTCAACAGTCACATGGCAGACGCGGTTGAAGACGAATTTCAGATGCCCTGCATGGTAATGACCCCACCGGTTGATATGCGCACCTTCGGACCATGTGCAGAGCGTGACCTCGACAACCCGATCGTTCTCTATCCAGCCGACCTCGCCGATCCGCGAAAAGGCGGGAGCCTGCTACTGCGGGCGTGGAATCGGGTTTACCGCGAGTGTCCAAGCGCGCGGTTGGTCCTGGCAGGCTCGCTTGGCGTGGCTGGCTGGCTCCAGGATCAAGCTGGCCAGTCAGTACTGAGCAAGCTCGACCTGGTCACCGATCCGCGAGCGCGTGCCGCGATCGAGCTGCGCGGCCCCGGCGCTGTTAGCTCACTCCCGGCCTGGTATTCCAGGGCGTCAGTCACGGTACTGCCTTCGGTCGATGAAGCCTTCGGCATGGTGGTCACCGAGTCCCTGGCCTGTGGCACGCCGGTCGTCGCCAGCGCGCACGGCGGTCCTGGAGAGATCCTGACCCACCCGGGGGTCGGCGTGACCGTGGACCTCCGGACAGCCGCGGATCTCACCAGTGGCAAACGGGCGAGCGAGCTTGCGGAAGCCATTCTTCGAGGAATCGAACTGTCCCGCGAGACGACTACCGCCGCCCGCTGCAGGGAATGGGCAAGCCAGTGGGGACTGGACCGCGTGGGACTTGAGGAAGAAGGCTTACTCCAGGACGTCGTCGCCGGCGGAGGCTCCATCTCCCATCGACTCCCGAGCTTGTCAGAGCGGTACGGCGGGGTCGGACGATGATTGGGACGACCAGGGTGGATGATGCGGGACTTGTCGGGGATCTACTCGACCATCTTCCTGTTACGGATCGCGTATTCCACGACCTCAGGCACACGCAGCCCCTCGTCGAGACACTCGTGCGGACGATCCAGGGTGCGCTCGAAACAGGGCGGATCCTGATCGTCGCTCCGAACGCGCTGCTGCCACTCGCACTCAAGCGACTTGGCTATCGGGTTGATATATGGCAGGTTCCGGACGCAAGCCTTACCGAGGAACTCGAAGAGCACGTGACCCGCGCCGGAACTTTGGCCGACCTCCTGGCGAACCCACCTAACGAACCCGAGTACGACCTGATCGTCCTGCCTTACGTACTTGAAACCGCGCCGCACGAGCCTCCCGAGGTGCTGGAAAGGTTGCGCCGCCTGCTGGTCATGGGGGGGCGCCTCGTGGTGGTCTTCCGTCATGCCGGCGCACTCGAACATCGCCTGATGGCGCTCACGGGCCAGCCCCCGGTGGTCGACCCGGCAATTCGTTCGTCTGCGGTTTCTTACAGCTGGCCGCTGACCCGTCCAGTCCGCCTTTTTGGCCGCGACGAGTTTCGTGTCTGGTGTCGACGTGGCGGGCTGCGCGTTCTCCATCAGGCCTTTGTAATCGACGCGCGACCAGCGGTCGCGACTAATGCAATGAGCTTGCCGGCATGGCTTGCCGCTGAGGCGGCCTACGCAGCCAAGTGGCGCGTGCCCGCGCTTCGGAGCGCCTCTATCGCCGTCGTGGAAACCCTGGGGAACCCCGCATCGACGCAAGACGATACCCTGACCGAACTCCCACGCGTGACTGTGGTCTTGCGTGGGTGCGACCCGAGCCGGATCGGTGCGGCCCTGGTCCGCCTGGGTGCTCAGACGTATCCCCGACAGAGGTTCGACGTGGTCGTGCTCCATCCATCCGATGTCAAGATCGAGCCTCAAGGGCCGTCGGCGTTTGCCTCCTTAGTACCCTGCCGGAATCCCGAGGATCTGGAGGCCGCCAACGCGGCGTTGATTGCTGCGACGGGCTCGATTGTCGCTTTTACGGATGAACTGTCCGAGGTTACGAGGAGTTGGGTCGAGGTTGGCGCCCGCGAGATCCAGGGCGCGACTGTAGCTGTCGGCGGGCCGGTCAGCGTCAGCGCCGAGAGCGCCACTCCCTTCCTTGTCATGCCCGGAGCGCGCCAGCTCGAGAAAGACGAGGGCTGGTTTTCAACGAGCAACGCCTTCTTTCGGAAAGATGTCGCGCTGGAAGCCGGTGGCATCCGTCCGCCGGCAGCCGATACTCGAGGCGCTTCGAGCTGGGCAACCGACCTTGCTCACAGGCTCGCGGACTCGGGCTACACGACACGATTCGATCCGAGCCTGGAGGTGTCTCGACTCTTTCCATTCATTCAGCCCGGCAAGGGTCGCCGGAGCTGGATGATCGAGGAATTCGAGCGGGCACGAGAGCTGCCCGGCACCGTCCGCAAGTGGCCGGCGATGCGCAAGCAGTTGCTTGCCCACGGCCTTTTTGCCTCACGTCGGACCATGTATTTCGACCTGATGCTGGCCGGACTTGCCGGCGCGGCACTTCGCCGGCGGCCCGCTCTTGCCGTCCTGGCGGTGCCCTTCGTGCTGAGCAATCGCAGATTCCTTCCCTTCTGGCCGGCGAGCCTCCTCAAGCCAGCGGGACGAAACCTCCGAGGACTGCTGGTCCGGCACAGCATCTGGTTTGCGGGGCTCGCAGTCGGCTCGGTCAAGGCACGGCGGGTCGTGCTGTGACGCCGCCCGTTGTCGAAGTCTGCCGCCTCCGAAAGAGCTTTCGCCGACCGAAAGGCTGGAAGGAAATGCTCAAACCCACCAGGCGGAAGCTGGTTCTTTCGGACGTCGACCTCGTGGTGCGGCGCGGCGAGATCTTCGGCTTGCTCGGTCCAAATGGTGCCGGCAAGACAACTCTCGTCAAGATCCTCTGTGGCCTGGTCGCACCCGATTCCGGCACAGCACGGGTTACGGGTCGTGACGTCGCCCGACAGAGTCTCGATGTCCGACGCCGCATCGGCGTCGTCTACGCCGATGAACGGAGCTTCTACTGGCGGCTGTCGGTCCGCGAAAACCTGCGCTTCTACGCGCGCTTGTACCGGCTCCCGTCTTCGTCGGCGGAGGCTCGGATCAATGAGCTCCTCAAGATGTTCGATCTCCAGGAAGCAGCCGACGTGCGGATGCACGCCTTCTCATCCGGAATGAAACAGCGGGCTGCGATCGCACGTGGACTGCTACACGACCCGGAGATCGTCTTCATGGACGAGCCAAGCCGGAGCTTGGATCCGGTCGGAACGGAGGACCTGCACCGGGTCATTCGGGACCGTGTCGCAGATGGACACCGAACCGTCATCATCGCCACCCATCTGATGCACGAGGCTGAGGCGCTCTGCCACCGCCTCACTCTGATCAACCACGGGAAGACGGTCCTCACTGGAACGGTCGAAGAGTTTCGAAGTTGGGTGGACTCCGAGATCGTATATCGGCTTGTCGTCGGCGAATGCGACGTGCGCGCAGAGGGGCTCGCTGCAATTCCAGGGATGCTCGGTGTCAGCGTCGACCCTGCCGGACCTGGCGCCATCAGCCTCGAACTGCGGATGTCTCGGTCCGTTACCGCCCTGCCGACCGCCATCCGGTACCTCGTTGAGCACGCTGCGGAGATCCGCAGTTGCACCAAGGAAGAAGTTGGCCTGGACGAGATCTTTCGCATGGTGGTTCGTGGCAGCGTTCCGCGTCAGATTACGGCGGTGACCCAATGAGCCTTGCACTGGCATTCATTCGGCGCGACTGGTTGCGGCTCGCGAGTTACCGCTTGCTTGTCGTATGGCAAGCACTCGGGTTGGCCGTCTTTGTTGGCGTCATCTATTTCGCCGCAGGCTTTATCGCCAACGCGGTTGGTATGGCGGGGCGCAGCTCCGACTATGTCCAATTCGTGCTCGCGGGCATCGCCTTTACAGATGTCTACCTGACGGGCCTGAAGGCATTCCCCCAGGCGTTGCGCGACGCTCAGCTGGCCGGCACCCTGGAACCGATGTTGCTGGCGCCGATCCGACTGCCTCAACTCGTGGCAGCGTCCAGCGTTTTCGTGTTCTTGCAATCGTTGTTGCGGCTAGCCATCGTGCTGACGCTGGCGGTTACCGTTTTCGGCTTCTGGCACCAGGCCAACCTGTTGACGGCTGTCCTAGTGCTGGTACCGGGATGCCTGACATTCGCCGCGGTGGGTCTAGTTTCGGCAGCCTGCGTAGTGCTCTTTAAACAGGGCGATCCGATTGCCGGCGCGTACGGCTTCCTCAGCTCGATGCTTGGCGGAACCGTCATTCCCGTGGCAGTCCTGCCCGGCTGGATGCATCCGTTGAGCCAGATCGTTCCACTCACGCATGCCTTGAATGGAACGCGGCTGGCCATGAGCGGAGCGTCTCCCCTCAAGGCACTGACTTCAATCGCTGCGCTCTGGGGCATGACACTTGTCCTACTGCCGATTGCCCTCGCAATCTTCAGCGCAGCGCTCCGACGGGCCAAGAAGGAGGGGACCCTTGTCCAGTATTGATCTCGCGCGCCAGTTGGTAGATCAGGATGCTTCCGGTCCAGAAGATCTGCGCGAATTCCCGTTCATTTCCATCATCGTGCCTACCTATAATCGGGCCCGCACTCTTCCTTTCCTGTTCTCCGCGTTGGCCCGGCAACTCTATCCAGCCACAGCTCTCGAGCTGATCGTGGTCGACAACTCATCATCCGACGATACGGAATCGGTCGTTGGCGATTGGGCCCGCTCACTCCCTTTTCCGGTCTCCTTTTACCGCAAAGACAACAAGGGGCCCGCCGCCTCCCGCAACTACGGCGCAGCGCGAGCGCGCGGGGACATCCTGGCTTTCACGGACAGCGACTGCATACCCGTGCCCCTCTGGCTCCGCAACGCGGCGCGCGCCGTCGAGCTGGGGGCTGGCATCGTTTGCGGGCCATTCCTCCCGATTGCGCGAACCGAGGATCGAGTTCTTTCGGCGCAACAACCGGCAGTCACCTATGACCGGGGCTGCTATCCAACGGCCAACCTATTCGTCAAACGGAAGGCTTTCCTGGCCGTCGGGGGCTTTGACGAGAAGTTCGGCCTGTACCCCTGGGGGGAGATGGTGGCCGGCGAGGACACGGATCTGGCCTGGCGCGTCAGGCGCACCGGCGAGCAAGCCATCTTCCGGGAAGACGCGATTGTGTGCCATCTGGCCACTCCAATCAAGCTCACCCACTTCCTGTTACGGCCGATCGTCGTGCAGATCATTCCCAGGTTGCTTCCGAAAATCCCCGAGCTGCGACGGATGTACCTATGGAAGCGTTACTTTCTCTCACCCGTCCACCTCTATTTCTACCTGGCTCTTCTCGGCGTAACGCTCGCCTTGATCACGCATCAGTGGCTCTCATGCCTTTTGGCGCTCCCCTGGCTCTACCATCACGGCCACTTTGCTGCCGTCTGCATCCGCTGGGAAGGAGTTCGTGGAATCACCCGCGCCTTGCTCCTCGTCTACAACCAGGTCGCCTGCAGCCTGGTGCTAATGCTCGCAAGCATTCGCTACCGGAGGATCGTCCTCTAATGGCGGCCGAGCTCGCCCGGCATGAATATGAACTCGCCACGGCGGTGCCCGAGGGGGTAGCGACAACCTTCGTTTCTGTAATCATCCCCACCCACAACCGCGCCTTCGTTCTGCCCTACCTTCTAGATGCTCTCGCCGGGCAGGTTTATCCGGCCGCGCGAATGGAGGCAATCATCGTCGACAACTCGTCGAGTGACGACACGGAGAAACTCGTTCGAGAATGGAGCAGGCGCCTTCCCTTTCCCGTCCGCTTCTATTGCAAGGAAAACAGGGGCCCCGCCGCCTCACGCAACTTCGGGGCGGCCCGCGCCGCCGGAGACATCCTGGCCTTTACCGATAGTGACTGCGTCCCCGCCCCGGATTGGATTCGCAATGGCATCCGCGCCTTTGGTGCTGGCATCGGCATCGTCTGCGCCCCCTTCCTGCCTGCCGAGCGACCCGGAGACTCCCTGCTCGTCGCTCAACAAGATGCGGTCACGAGGGACCGTGGCTGCTACCCGACCGCCAACCTCTTCGTCCGGCGGTTGGATTTCGAGGCTGTCAACGGGTTTGACGAGCGCTACGGCATGTATCCCTGGGGAGAGTTGTTTGCCGGTGAGGATACGGACCTCGCCTGGCGGATAAAGCGTCGTGGAGTTCGCGCCGTATTTGCTCCCGACGCGGTCGTCTGGCACCTCGCCACGCCAGCCTCGTTGGGGCGACTTCTGCTGCGGCCGCTGGTTGCCCAGATTATTCCCGCGCTTCTTGGCTCGATACCCGAGCTCCGGGAGATGTACCTCTGGCGACGCTACTTCAACGACAAGCTCCATCTGTATTTCCACGTCGCCTGGCTTGCCGTTCTGGTCGCGGCCCTCACAAAAACGTGGCCCATCGCTCTACTTGGAGTTCCCTGGGTGGGACATCTCCTACGCCGCGTACTGGTCCCATCCGTTCGCTCCTACGGACCGCGACGCGGAACGCTCAGGTTCCTTCTCCTGCTCTACCGACAGGTCGCCTGCGCAATAGTAATGGTGGGCGCAAGCATTCGCTACCGGCGGGTAGTGCTTTGATGGCTATGGCCGACCCACTCCCTGGGTCATCCAGCACTGGGGTGTGGCCACTCGTATCGGTCATCGTCCCAACCTACAACCGCGCCACTGTTCTGCCATACCTGATGAAGGCCTTGGCACAGCAGGCCTACCCATCCGATCGGATCGAACTGATCGTTGTCGATAACGCGTCGAGCGATGACACGGAGGCTGTTATCCAGGCCTGGGCCGCGGTGCTGCCCTTCCGCGTGCGTTTCTACCGAAAGGAGAACCAGGGACCCGCCGTTTCGCGTAATTTCGGCGCCGCCCGGGCCGTCGGCGAAGTCCTCGCCTTTACCGATAGCGACTGCGTGCCTCGTCCGACCTGGATAAGAAGTTCGATCGGCGCCATCGCGGAAGGCGCCGGATTAGTCTGTGGCCCAATACTTCCCCGGGCTCGCGCTGGCGGCCCAGGCTTGCTAGCCTCACAGCTCTCGCCCAGCACCAGGGACGACGGGCTATATCCGACCGCCAACCTGGTCCTTCGCCGCCAGGCGTTCAACGCCATCGGCGGGTTCAATACCCGCTTCGGCCTCTATCCCTGGGGAGACCTGGTCGCCGGTGAGGACGTCGACCTTGCCTGGCGTCTTCGGCGGTTCGGCGAGCGTCCGCGTTTTGTCGTCGACGCGGCCGTCGATCACCTCGCAACCCCGTTGACCCGTTCCCAACTACTCCTTCGACCGATTCGCGTTCAGATTCTGCCTTACCTGTTACGAACCATTCCCGAACTTAGACGGACATATCTTTGGAAGGGGTACTTCGTCGCCCGATCACGGATGTATTTCCACCTGGCCTGGCTTGGCCTTGCGACCGCCGTCCTGCTCGGTTCCTGGCTGCCGCTTCTGACTGTTTCCCCGTGGCTCTACTACAACGCCATCACCCAGGGGACCTCTCGCTCACTCGTACGAAACGGACATTTGCTCAAAGCGGGCGCCTGGCTGCTGCTCGTTGCCTACTTTGAGCTCCTTACGACGACCACGCTGGCCGTTTCGAGTCTTAGAAACCGGAGGCTCGTGCTCTGATGGCGATTGCGATATCCGAATGGCGTAGATCCACGACGACCGCAGCAACTCCCGTTGTCTCAGTAGTCGTCTCGACATACAACCAGGCCGAAATGCTGGCTGACACCGTCCGCGCGGTCATGAACCAGCAGTTGGACGCGAGCCTGGAGATGATCGTCTGCGACGATGCCTCGACCGACGGTACCCGCGCCGTGATGCTTCAAATGGTGAACGAGGCCAGCCGACCCCTGACTTACATCCGGCTGGCCCGCAATGGGGGTCCGGCCAACGGGCGAAATGCAGCACTTGAATTCGCGAATGGGTCGTTCGTCGCTTTCACGGATAGCGACTGTATCCCGGCTTCAAACTGGCTGCAGGCGGCGCTCGACGCATTTGTAAGTGACGACATCGGAATTGTCCAAGGGCAGACGGTCGCGGAGCGGCAGCAGGTTCCGCTTTTCGAACACCACGTCGCGACTAGCCGCCTGGAAGGCACCTATCCAACTGCGAACGTCGTTTATCGTCGGCGCGCGCTTGCCGGGCATCGCTTCAATCCCAGGTGTTGGTCGCGGCGGGCGACCTGGGAAGACGCCGACCTGGCCTGGCGAGTGCAACAGGCCGGTTGGAGGGCTGTCTACGAGCAGGATGCACTGGTTGCTCACAAGGTCATTCCTTTGAGCCCGCTGGCCTGGATGCTTTGGGCCACACGCTACCGCAAATGGCCGGCTATCAGTTCCCACTATCCGGGTTTCCGTCGATACCTTTTTCTTGGTGTCTGGGTCCGCCCCCTTCATCTGTTTTTTCAACTGGCACTGGTCGGTCTTGCCCTCGCATGGTGGCAGCCCACGGCGCTCCTACTGGTTGCGCCATATGCGGTCGCGTTTGGCCGGTGCCGTGGCCTGGCCGGGCGGTTCCCCCCCGCAAAGCTCGTCGCCTATCTGGCATGGGATTCGGTTGCGTTCGCGTCACTGGTAGCCGGCAGCCTACGTCACCGCTCCGTGGTGCTTTGAGGAGGTCTAGATGGACTTACGAACTTTCGTCGAGACCTTCCGGCGCTTCGGGATCGTGCCCGTTGCCTGCCTGATCCTTACCCTTCTGGGCGTCTTCTTTTACCACCACAAGTTTGATACGGAAACCGCTCAGGCAACCGTGTCTGTCCTCGATCCCCTGACCGCTCGGCCTGGCGTTTACAGCGATGCACAGATCACCTTTGACTCGGTGATCAAAAGCCGGAGGCTGGCGGCACAAGTGGGTGCGCGCCTGCACCGGACGACAGACGATATTGCAGGCCATCTGTCGGTCACTATCGTGCCTACGCTTGCATCCATCAATCCGAGCCCGGTGTACGCCGTTCGCGGCAGCGACCGAAACCCTGGGCGAGCGTTGCAGCTTGCCAACGTGGCAGCGGCGGAGGGACGGGCGCTCTATGTCCAGCTGAACCGACCCGATCCCGAGGCAAGCCTACTCGCCATGCAGCCCCAGGTAGATCAGGCGCAGAAGCAATTGACTATGGCAAAAGACGCACTCACCACCTTTAGCGGCGCCAACAACGCTCACGATCTATCCACACGACTGTCCAGGCAGCGCGACATAGTGACGTCTTTTCAGCTTCAAATCCATCAGGTCAACGCTGACCTGGCCGCGGTCGGTTACACGAATGCCGGCACGCGCCTGGCACTGCAGCGCAAGGCTGCCAGCCTCGCAGCTTCAATGGCGAGTGAGCAGCTGGAGCTTAACCGCCTCACCGACCTGCAGAGCCAGTACGATGACCTGTCGGCGAAGGTTGCGGCCGCCTACCAGCACGTTACGCAGGTCCAGCAGCTGCAGCAAAACCTGGCCGATGGCGCGCAATCGTTACCCCTTACCGCCGACGTCAAACTCGTCGATGAGGCCCGGCTCCAATCCAAGGCGCTCTTCAACATGCTGACGTACGCCATGGCGGTGCTCTTCGGACTGATGGCCGGAGCGAGTGTGATTTACCTGCTGGCGCTGTTCGCGCAGCAAACCGAGACCCCGGATAGGGTAGCCCGGGCTTTTGGGGCGCCCGTGCTTGTTCGCATACCTCCGGTGTCGCCATGAGACAACATCTAACTCCCGCACCGGTACCCGGGCGGCCACGCCGCCCGCAGGTCGAGTTGATTGAGCCGGCAACCTCTGTTGTCGCCGGGGCCTTCTTCGAAAGCTTTCGTCTTCTAGCCCTCAATACTCGCCGAGCCTTAGGCCGTGAGCCGCGCCGCGTGATCGTGATGATGAGTGCTCATCCGGGCGACGGCCGCTCGCTCTGCTGTGCCTCTCTGGCGCAGGCCCTGTCAGCCCTGATGCCACCGGTAATACTGATCGATGCCGATCCTCTAGGTGCCGGGCTCACCGACCTGGGTCGCTACTCGGCGCAGGCATTCGAGGCCATGAAGGACTCTGCGTCGACCCTTCAATTCGACAGTCCGATCCCGGCCCTACAGGTGTTTCGGCCAGCTCACCGGCTCGATCATTCGGCCCTGATCGAAGAGGTCGAGTCGGCGGTCGCTACAAGCGTTGCTGAGGATGCCACGGTCATTATTGACTGCCCTCCCTGCACCAATTCCAGCCTGGCATTCCACCTCGCGTCGCTTGCGACCGGGGTAATCTACGTAGCCCGCCGGCGCGCTCAAGATAGCGCCATCCACAGCGAGATTCGCGGACAGCTCAACCGGTTAGGGACGCGAATAATCGGCGTGGTCTTCAATGAGGGCTAACCTCGACACTCGCAATCCGGTCGTGGCGGTCATCGCCGTCAACTGGAATGATGTGCGGCGGAGTCTCCTTTGTATGAGCTCGGTCCTCCAAACCAGATCGACGGCAGCAATAATGCCCATCCTGGTCGATAACGGCTCCGACGTCGACCCGAGCGCCGCCTTTGCGAAAGATCTCCCGTCGGTAGAGATAGTACGAAGGACTGCGAACGGCGGATACGCGGCCGGCTGCAACGCTGGTGCGAAACGCGCGCTTGAACGTGGCGCCGACTACCTCCTTTTCCTCAACAACGACGCAACCGTCGAAGCCGACAGCATTTCGGCCCTGTTGGACGCCGCCAGCATTTACCCGGATTCAATCCTAGGCCCGAAAATCGTTTACGCGCAGGATCCCGCCCGCATCTGGTCGGCGGGTGGATGGCTCTCGCGAGCCGGCATGGAAAACCGGCACATCGGACAGGGGGAACCAGTTCACTCGCAGATGACCTCACAGCTGGTCGATTGGACCACAGGCTGCGCCATGTTCGTCGCCGCATCCACCTTCCAGCGGCTCGGACCGATGGACGAGGACTACTTCCTTTACCTGGAGGACATCGACTGGTGTCTCCGCGGTGCGCGGCTCGGAATCGCGACGCGCTTCATTCCTGACGCGGTTGTACGGCACGAGGTCTCTACGTCGGCCGGATCGCTCCCACCAGACCACATCCTTTACTACGCGTGCCGCAACACCTATCGGCTCGCATTTCGCAACAACCCGATTGGGCGCAGGCCGCGGCTCCTGGCCGACCTCCTGCTCACGGTGGCTAAGGTGGCCATGCGCAACGCGTTCTTCCCAGCGTATCGGAGCGACCCTTATTACCAGGCCCGAACAGCAGCCGTTCTCGATGCAACCGTCGGCCGCTGGGGACCGCCGCGCCGTTTGCAGTCCCGATCGGCCATCCGCACGGGAGGTTCTCCCGGTGGCCGTCCGGCAGCCCAGCCGCGGCGAGTCCGATGATTTACCAAGCGGCAATTCGCCAGCATGCCATCCCAATCGGTCGGTGGGTCACACTCGGCCTCCTGGGCGTCCTCGCCAGTCTGGTGCTCTTCGCATTTGGTGCGCTCGGGCTCGTTACCCTTGCGGCCGGAGCCGGCGTCATGGCCCTGGTGGGGGTGGCCGCCTGGAGGTGGCCGGCCTGGACAGCTATCTTTTATGCCGCATTTGCTCCGGTAAATCGGTTCGTGATTCTAACCATCTTGCATTTCACGGGTTCCGACCTCCTGACCAAGGCCCTGGAGTTGTGGAAGGACGGCATCCTGGCGATACTTTTTGCGCGGGTAATTGCAGACGCATTGACGGCAAAAAAGGCCCCTCGGCTGCGTTACCTCGACCTGTTAGTTGCCTCCTTCCTGCTTCTGTCCGCCTTTTACCTTTTCTACCCCGGCCCGCATAACACCGATCTCTTCACTCGAATCCAGGGCTTTCGTACCGATGCATCGTTCCTTCTTGCCTACTTCATAGGCCGCGGTTTGCGCCTGCAGCGACGGCATCTGCGCTGGCTCCTCCTGGCGCTCATCCCGGGAAGCCTTGCGGTCGCCGCAGTGGCCGCCTGGCAGGTGGCTGCGCCCGCTCAGGCAAATGCTTTTTTCTCCTCCCTGGGGCTCCAGGGCTTCAATAGCCTGCAGGGCTCGATCGGCCCAGGCACTGCCGTCCGAACTCGGGGGGCAGGAGCCTTTGACATCCCGCGTGCGTCCTCCTTACAACTGGGCGACCTGGCGCTTGCCTTCTATCAAGTGGTACTGGTGAGCCTGGCCGCGGCGCTCCTTTTTCATGCCCGCTCGCTGCGCGACCGGATCGCCGCGGGCGCCTTCGTGACGCTGATGGTCGCAACCCTCGCGATGACCGTAACGCGGAGCGCGATGTTTGCCATAGCTCCTGTCCTGATGGTAATGGCAGCGGTGGCACGCAAATTCGGGCGGTTGCTCCTCGTCGCCGGCGCATGCGCCATCTTTGCGGCAGCCATGGTTTCTTTTATAGGTATCACCAGCCAGAGCTTCGACCGCTTCCTGGTCGAAAGCAGCGCATCCTCTGCCGGTCACGTTGATGCGGCGGTCCGAAGCGTTGCGCTCATTCAGGAAGAGCCACTCGGGATCGGCCTGGGAACCGCGGGTACCATTGGCCAGCGTTACGACCGCGTCGATCCTCTTACAAACGAGAACTGGTACCTGCAACTGGCGACGGAAATGGGCTTGCTCGGAGCTGCAATCTATCTCGCTATCACGCTGGTGACGACCGCCGTCTGCTTCCTCACCTACCCGACGCTGAAGGACCCGTGGACACGGGCACTTGCCCTCGGCGTTGGTGGTGCGTCGATTGGCTTCTTGATCGTCAGCAACTTCCTCCACGCCTGGGAAAACACAGTCGTCTCAATCCTCTTCTGGCTGCTCGCCGGAATCGTGGTGCGGTCGCGTCAGCTCGAACAGGATGCGAGCTTCGGGCCAGCGAAATGAAGATCGCGGTCTTTCACAACCAACCGTCCGGCGGTGCGCGCCGTGCCCTCCATGGCTTCTGCCGCTTTCTCAGTCTGCGGCACCGAGTTGACATCTTCACTTTGACGACAGCCGACCAGGAAATGCTTCGGGATGAGGACGTTGCCACATCTGTGACGAGATTTCCTTTCGCCTTTCGTGCTCCCATACGAGGAGGCTCCTACCTGAACGACGTCCGGCGGTGGCAAAGTTTCGACGAACTGGACGCTGTCAATTTGCAGGCCGCACAATCGATCGACTCGGGCGGTTATGACGTCGCGCTCATCGACGCCTGCCGATTCACGTTTGCCCCGGCCTTGCTCGGCAGCCTGCGTACCCCCTCGGCGTACTACTGCCATCACCGTCCGCGACTGCAAGATGAGCCCGGATTGAGCCCGCCGCAGTCCCTGTTCGAGCGCGTGCGACGGGGTTACAGGCTCCCGCTTGAACGCCGTCTGGAGCGACGTCTCTGGCGCCAGGATGTCGACATGGTTCGGGCGGCTTCGAAGGTGTTCACGAACTCGCTTTTCACGCAGCAACGGATTAGCGATGTCTACGGGGTTCAAGCCACCGTCTGTCCGCCCGGCGTAGACCTGCCGCAAATGCCTGCGATCGCAGCCAAAGGTCACGTCCTCTCAGTCGGGGAGCTCGAGCGCCGAAAGGGCTTCGACCTGCTGATCGAGGCAGTTGCGCTTCTCGAGAAAACGGAACGACCGGCGCTTCGCATCATCGCCAACGGCGGCCACCCTCGGGTCCGGGCCGAGCTCGAGCAGCAGGCCCGACGGTTGGACGTGAACCTCACTATCCTGATACTTCCGCCGCAGGAGGTTTTGGCACGCGCATACCGCGAGTCGCTCGTCTTCGCCTACGGCGCGCACGAAGAGGCTCTAGGGCTCGCACCTCTCGAAGCGATGTCTTATGGCATCCCGGTCGTCGCCGTCGCGGAGGGTGGCGTCGTGGAGACGGTAGGCGATGGTCGAACCGGTTTCTTGACCGAGCGCGATGCTGCTCAGTTTTCAGCGCGCCTGCGCGAGCTCATCAAGAGCCCGCCACTGCGGGCAGAGTTCGGGCGCAATGGCCGGCAGCTTGTTGCGGAGCGGTGGCAAACGGAGCATTGCGCCGCCAGGCTAGAAGCCAACTTACTACTGCTGGCGGAACGAGGAGCCGCATGAAGGTTGCCATCATGGGCCGCTCATTGCGCGGCCAGTTTTCGGGGGTCGTTCGTTACACGGACGAACTGATCAGAGCACTCGCGCCCCATCTCCCCGGAAAACTGACTGTGTTTCTGACCCGCGCAAACGACGGCCTCGATGATCTCACGCTCAGCCGAATCCGGGCTCCCTTTGCTACACCCAACGAGTACGCCCGGGCCCTATGGGAGCAAGCGGTTGTGCCAGGCGCCATTGCGCGCCTCCGACCCGATGTTTATCACTCGCCGAACTACATCCTTCCACTGAGGCTCCGGTGCCCGACCGTCGTCACGGTCCACGACCTCGCCTTCATGGACCGCTCTGTGCACCGCCTTCGATCGCATCTCTATCTGACAGTGCTTACAACCCTCGCCCTGCGCCGGGCAACGCGGATCATTTGCGTTTCCCGGTTTACTCGCGATCGTCTGATCGAACGGTTCCCAGAGACCGAAGCCCGTGTGCGGGTCGTATCCGAAGGCGTTGGGCCCGCCTTCGTCCCTCAGCAAACGGATGTCGTGGAGCGTTTCAGGCGCCGGTACGGAGTAACCGATCCCTACGTCCTCTTCGTTGGCATGATCGAGCCCCGTAAGAACCTGGCTCGCCTGATTCACGGATTCGGGCAAGCGATCGGGCGCGCCGGGACCAGCCACCGCTTGCTAATTGCGGGCGGTTCGGGTTGGAGAAACGCCGACGTTCGGGCAGCATATGAAGCCTCGCCTGTGCGCGAGCGAATCCACTTTTTGGGCTATTTGCCCGAGGAGGACCTTCCTGCCGCCTACAGCGGGGCCGACGTTTTTGCCTACCCATCCTTTTATGAGGGCTTCGGCCTGCCCTTGGTCGAGGCGATGGCTTGTGGCACCGCAGTACTCACCTCCGCGGTGGCGTCCATCCCGGAGGTCGTCGCCGATGCCGCGCTTACGGTCGACCCAAGGGACCAGGTAGAGATCACGGCGGCCCTTGTTTCGCTCCTGTCGAAACGCGCGCTCCGTGATCGGCTAGCCGAGGCGGGGTTGCGGCGGGCCGGGCGGTTCAGCTGGGCATAGGTGGCGAGCGACACCCTCGACGTCTACCGCGAGGCGGCCGGATGAGGCCGGCTATCTATTACCCATGGGTCTACCTTAAGGGTGGGGCCGAGCGGGTTTTGATTGAGCTGATGCAGCGCAGTCGCCACCAGTGGACGCTGTATACGAATCATTTCGAGCCAGAAGCCACCTTTCCCGAATTCGCCCAGCTCCCGATCGTCCCACTTCACCGGATTTCGGTCCGGCGTTCGATTCCGGGGGTGGCGAGCGCCGCCTACAGGTTGATGAGGCAGCGGCTTGACCTCGAATCTCACGACAGCCTTGTTGTCGTCAGCGAGGGCCTGGGCAACTTCATCGCTGCGCGGTCCACTGTTCCGACCTCCTGCATATGCCTTACGCCTCTCAAGGTTGCCTACGAACCGTTCACCCGCCAGCAATTCTTCGGCGGTCGCCCCCGCCTTCACTACCGCGGAGCGTTTGCGCTTTATCGCCGGGTTGAGCAGCCAAGCTGGAACCGCTATCGGCGGGTCTTTTGCAACAGCGGTGAGACTCGTCGGCGGTTGCTGGCTGCCCGGCTTGTCGAGGAAACCCGGCTGGAGGTTCTCCATCACGGGGTGGATACAGCCCGTTTCCAACCGTCCGGTCGTAGGGAGCCATTTTTCCTGGTTCCCGGACGGATCATGTGGCAAAAGAACGTCGGGCTGGCCATCGACGCCTTCCTGCAGTTCAAACCACGGGTCAACCGAAACGAATTCAAGCTCGTCATCGCCGGTATGGTCGATGCGAAGAGCAGAACCTACTTCGAGTCGCTTCGCTCGAGGGCGGTTGGTCGTGAGGACGTTCGTTTCATCGAATCCCCGACCGACCCGGCCCTGTTGGACCTTTACCAGCGCTGTCACGCGGTGGTGTTTCCGCCACGCTGTGAGGACTGGGGGCTGGTCCCGCTCGAGGCTATGGCCTGCGGCAAAGCCGTCCTCGCCGTCGATCGTGGCGGACCTCGGGAAAGCATCATCAACGGCGAGACGGGCTTCCTTCGGCTCGATGACCACGACGCCTTTGCGCAGGCGATGACAAGCCTTGCCGCAATGGCCCCGGTTCAGCTTGACGAGATGGGTGCCCGCTCGCGATTACGGGCCGGCACGTTTTCCTGGGACGCCTTTGCTTCCCGAATGGACGACCACATTGATGAGCTCGGCTTAACCGACGGCGTCCCGGCTCAGCCGGCACCTGCGGATGCAGCCCTGGCAGTAGCGGTCGGGGCTCAGGCATGACAGTCCGGCTTGGCGTCGAAGCCTGGGGCCTTTCCGGGGATCTGCGCAACACGGGAATGGGCCAGTACACGATGTCGCTACTGCGTTGCCTCGCTGGCTACGCTCCAGAATTATCGATTCTTGCCTACGGCGGACCGGACGAGCCCCGACCTTTGGGGCTCCCGACCAGGATTACCTGGCGCCCGATCGGCAGACACGTTCCGATGAAGTTCACAGCACTCTACTCGCGAAGTCTGTCTCTGCCCATTGCGGCCCGCGCGGACCGCCTGGACCTCTTCCATGCCCCCGCCGTCCACATGCGGCCACTCTTCCCGCCAGTCCCACGCCTTGACTGCCCGCTTGTCGTCACCCTGCACGACCTCATCGTACAAACCTATTACGAGCTGAAATCACTCCCGGTCCGACAACAGCTTTTCTACCGCTGGAACGTTCGCCGGGCGGTACGGGCCGAACGGCTGATCACCGTATCTGAGTCAGCCCGCCGCGACATCATCCGCGAAACTGGAATCGCTTCCGAACGTGTCACCGTGCTTCACAATGCCGTCGAGTTTCGGCCGAACCAGGACCGGAAGCCGATCGACCGGCTGGGAATCCAATCGCCCTACATCCTCTACGCCGGCTCTTTTGAGCCGCGAAAGAACCTGTCGGGGGCCGTCCGAGCCTTTGGGAACCTGGTTAAGGAGGGTTTTGCGCATCATCTGGTGGCGCTCGTTGAGCGCGAATCGGGTCATATGTCTGCTGCGATTAAGGTGATCGGAGACCTTGGGTTGCAGGATCGCGTCCACCTGGTACACAGCCTGCCCGAAAGCGACCTGCGATCTCTCTACACACACGCGACAACCCTCTTCTTCCCCTCCTTTGCCGAGGGATTTGGCTACCCCCCGGTTCAGGCCGCCGCCTGCGGCGTCCCCGTCGTTGCCTCCGACCTGGCGGTGCTTCGCGAGGTCATGGGCGATGCCGCACTCTTTGTCGATCCCAGCAATGACAGCGCAATGACCCAGGGGCTTCGCTCGGTGATCCTGGACAGCGCCTGCCGCGCACGGCTCCAGGCTGAAGGCGTCAAGCGCGCTGGACGCTATGAGCCACGAAGGTGGACGGCGGGACACGTTGACATTTATCGCCAGCTTTCAGACGAGGACGTCGCCCCTGCACTGAACCCAGTTCACCAAAAGATCGGAGGGAGGAGCTTGTGATCTCAACCGAACGCCGCCATCGTTTCATCGCGCTACTCGTGGTGGGGTTTCTCGGTCTTGTTCCCGCCGTACCCGCGGCGGCCGCCGGTGCAACCACGTCACGCGCGACTGCCAAGCCTGTTGCGAATCGATCCAGCACTCTCCCAATGGCCTTCCAACAGAACGTGGGTCAGACTGATGGGCGGGTCAAGTTCGTCGCCAGCGGACCGGACAATAGCGTGTTCCTGTCACCCAACGAGGTCGTCCTGACTCTGGCGCAGCCCTCCTCCGCGCGCCCTGCCTCGACGCCATTGAACAGTGCAAAAATTGCCCGTGACCTTAAGGTCGGACAGTCAAGGTCGCAATCAGCGCTGCGCCTGACGCTGGCCGGGGCAAACCGGGCAGCGGTAATGGCCGGCAGTTCTTCAGTCGGGGGAGCGACCAATTATCTGTTCGGGCGCAACCCCAGGCACTGGCTGACCAATGTCCAGAACTACGCCCGGGTAACGGAGGCTTCCGCATATCCGGGTATTGATGTCGCCTTCTACGGAACGGGTCCCGACCTCGAATACGACTTCACCGTCGCAGCGAACGCCAATCCCTCAGCCATCGCGATGGCCTTCAGCGCCGAAAGTGCCATCATTCAGCCCGACGGTAGCCTCGAGTTGACCGTCGGCGGCCACCCGCTTATCCAGCGCAGGCCCGTTGCGTACCAGATGACGGCGAATGGTAAGCGGCCGGTTGCGGCTCATTACGTACCAAAGGGCAAAAATGCCTTTGGCTTCGCTCTTGGGTCGTACGATCCGCGCGTCGCCGTCGTTATCGATCCCGTTTTGAGTTACTCCACCTACCTCGGTGGCAGTGGCCAGGACGATGCCTACGGCCTGGCGGTCGACTCCGCCGGAAATGCCTATGTGGTCGGTGCCACGAACTCGCTTGATTACCCGTCGTCCACCCCATGGCCGGGTAGCAGCGCGGGGCATTTCCACGCATTTATCAGCAAGCTCAACGCAGCCGGCAACGCACTGGTCTACTCGACATATCTTGGAGGGCGGGTCGACGAGGAGGGACTAGCAGTTGCCGTCGACACCGCTGGTAACGCCTACGTTGCCGGCGCCACCACCTCCAGCGACTTTCCCACGGTCAATGCGAGCCAGACCGCCTTCGGGGGAGGCGTTGATGGATTCGTGGCCGAACTCAACGCCGCGGGATCCGGCCTGGTCTATTCAACGTACCTGGGCGGTTCCGGGACGGATATCGCTTACGGGATCACAGTCGCGCCGTCGGGAAGCGCATCGGTCACCGGAGTTACCAACTCCACCAATTTCCCCACAGTGGCCGCATTGCAGCCGACAGCAGGCGGAGGGATGGACGCGTTCGTCACCAGACTCGCCCCGGGCGGCAGGACGCTGACCTACTCGACCTACCTCGGGGGCTCAGGGGACGACGGCGGGGCACGGATCGCAATGGATAGCTCGGGGAGTAGCTACATCGTTGGCAGTACCAGCTCCCCGAACTTCCCCACCGTCAATGCCTTACAGGTCAACTACGGAACTAACGTCGACGCATTCGTGGCCAAGTTGAACCCGGCCGGGTCTGCGCTTGTGTATTCAACCTACCTCGGAGGTAGTGGCTACGACACGGCAATCGGGCTGGCCGTCGATGGGAGCGGCGCCGCATATGTCAGCGGGTACACCTCCTCGTCAGACTTCCCCACGTTCAACCCGGCAGAGTGGGCTAACAGCGGCGGCGGCGACGCGTTTTTAAGCAAACTCAACCCGGCCGGAAGCCGTTTGCTCTACTCCACCTACCTTGGTGGCAGCGGCATCGACCTCGGCTACGGGGTTGGCGTTGACGCCATGGGCGATGCCTTTGTCGGGGGTGTCACCGGCTCAAATAACTTCCCGATTGCCAGCCCTCTCCAGAGTGTTAGCGGTGGGGGATCAGACGCCTTCTTAACCGAGTTCGATCCCTCCGGGGGGATCCGTGCCTCCACCTACCTTGGAGGAAGCGCGGACGATGGCGCGCTTGCCGTAGCGGTGGACCCTTCGGGCAATACCTACCTGGCCGGCTTCACCCGATCCGCGAATTTCCCGACCGCCAGCGCCTACCAGGTGAGCAGCCGGGGTAGCGACGATGCCTTCGTTGCCAAGATCCCCCCTGTGCCAATCGCGGCGCGCGAGTGGACAACATCGTTCGCCGCCAATGATCACACCGGATACAATCCGACGCCTTCCAGCCTCTCGGCGGCGTCAGCCAGCTCCGCGAAACTCAAATGGAGCACCCACACGCCCGGCCAGCTCACCGGCGAGCCGGTGGGGGCCAACGGCCTGATCTACTTCGGCTCCTGGGACGGCTACGAGCGTGCCGTCGACAAGGCCGGCCGCACGGTGTGGGCGACTTACGTTGGCGTCACCTTTAACAACCCACCACCGCCCGGATGCCTCGGTGGCGGCGGGGGACCGACCGGGACCCCGACGGCGGTCACTATCTGGAACGCATCGCTCCTGTATGTGAGCGGGGGTGACTCCAACCTGTATGCGATCGACGCCCTCACGGGCGCCGTCGAATGGCACACGCGATTGGGCCCGACGCCACAGAGCTTCCTGTGGAGTTCGCCAACCGTTTACAACGGCAGCGTCTACGTCGGCCTGGGCTCCCTGCAGGAATGCCCGGCGGTGCAAGGTAAGATTTTCCAGCTCAGCGTTGTGACTGGCGCTGTCCAGCACGTATTCAACACTGTGCCGGACGGGTGCACGGGAGCGCCTGCCCTCACAACGGCGGCGGTCGACCCGTTGGACGGCAGCATCTATTTCGCCGCGGGTAATAGCCCCGGAACCTGTACATCTCCGAGCCAGTACACCGCCTCTGTGCTGAAATTCCGCGCCAGCGATCTGACACTCATCGATCACTGGCAGATGCCCGTTGCGGAGCAGACGATCTCAGACCCTGACTTCGGAGCGTCTCCCATGCTATTCAACGCGAACATCGGCGGAGTTCAGCATCCGATGCTGGGCCTTGTCAATAAGACGGGCGTCTATTACGCATTTGACCGCACCTCGTTGAGCTCCGGCCCGCTCTGGAGGGCGACAATCGCGGTCGGCAACAATTGTCCTGTCTGCGGGCCGGGCGCCGCCATCGCGACCAGCGCTTTCGACGGCAACAGTATTTACGTGGGCGGAACTGCAACCACAATCAACGGCGTCAGCTGCGCCGGCAGCCTGCGGGCGCTTGACCCAGCAAGCGGCGCATTCCGGTGGGAGCGCTGCCTCGCCTACCCGGTCCTGGCTTCCATCTCGGCCGTACCGGGATTGGTGATCGCCGCCTCTGGCCCCGACCTCACGATCTTCGCCGCCGACACCGGTGCCACCCTCTTTCTCTATCACGACCCAAACCCGAGTCCGACGCCCACGATCGGCACCACTGCCAATTTCTGGGGCGGTGCCGCCATTTCCGAGGGAGTGATCTATCAGGGGAACATAGATGGGAATCTATTCGCGGTCTCACCCTGAGGTTCTGTGGCTCACCCGGATCTAGGCCCGACTCCTATGGGGAAACTCTTCAGGGAGAGGTCGTGTTGCCTTGGGGAGTTTGACCCCGACGATGCACGACCTTTTTACCTGGACTTCCCACTCTCATCGCCAATTGCGATCGAATCCGCAGCACGGCTGGCGGCCGCAGTGGCAGGACGGCAGTTGTCCGAGCCCTGCGGCCGCTCACCGGCCGACGCCCGTATCGGCGACCGCTCCTTTGCCTGGCGGCTGACGGGGAAACCGGGCCTGGTGGTAAAAGTCCTTGCCACCTCCGAGCATTCCACCCTGCGTAGTTGGCTTGCTGCAGAGGCGACGTCGTCCGCTCTAAAGCAAACGCCGGGGATACGCGCGCCACGGGTACAACTGCATGCGTCGGCACCCGTTCCCTGGGCGCTCGAGGATGAGGCTGTGGGAGTCGCCGCGACGACACTGTCGCTGAATCATCTTCGTGCCTTTGAGATCGTGCTGGCAATCCAGCAAGCCAGCCTGCGGCAGACCGTAGCCATGGATCTCTATGACCACAGGCGCTTCCGGCGGAATATCCACCTACCTTTAGAGGAGCTCGCCCAGGCGAGCGTGATCACCCGCTCCGCCCAGACCGAAGCCTGGCAGCTGGCGAACTCACACCTGCAGCGAATGCGCGAGTTCGAGCCCGTGCTTGCTCACAACGATCTGGCCATTCACCATATCTACCTGGGCGATCACGAGCCCTGGGTGATCGACTGGGAACGGCCCGTTCGTGACCGCTCGATGATGCTCGACGTGGCCCATCTAATGGTTAACCATGGCCCGCTGGATACTGCCTGGGCCCGGCGCCTTGGTGCAACGGCGATTTCCTACATGCCCGACCCGGCGCAGGCGCACAGCAATCTCGTTGTGGCCTTGCTGGAGCGCGTGGCCGGCAAGGCCCTGGACGCACTCAGGCGCCAGCGTCGCCAGGCCGCGGATGCGGTCCAGACGCTGTGCCTGATCCTGTCCGGAGATCTCGTGACCACCGCCAGGGAATAGCGCCGTGGCACTGGTCACCGCCCCGCTGGCCGGCACACCTTCGAGTTCAACTATCGGCCCGGGAATCGCACGACCGGCAGCAATCGCCGTCGCTATGGGAACGTTCGCATCGATGGCTTCCCGCGTCCTCAGCCTGGCGGGGACGCTCCTATTGGCACGGCTCCTCAGCCCGGTTGACTTCGGCGTGGCCAACGTAGGGGCGTTTGTCTTGATGGTCTTATTACCACTGACCGACATAGGCATCGCGCGCGTTCTGGTCCGGGCTCAACCGACGGAGCTCCAAAAGCGCGCTCGGACGGCGTTCTGGATGATCGGTGCGCTCGGAGCCGCCCTGTACCTGGCGCTGTACCTGACCGCGGATGTCGTCGCAACCGTGTACCGCAATCCGGCCATCGGGGCAACGCTGCGGGTGGTCGGAATCTCGATTGTGCTCTATGCGATAAGCCGAATCCCTTCTGCCTTACTGGAGCGCGAGCTGCGCCAGGGCCGCAGGGCTCTCCCCGATATTGCCGCCTCATTCGCGTATGCCATTGCCGCAGTGGCGCTGGCATATTTGCACTTCGGCTATTGGAGCATCGTCATCGCTACTGTCGCGCGCTTCGCGGTACTAAGCATTGGTCTGTTTTGGATGGCGGGATGGGGGCCCCCCCTTCGTTTCGACCTGGACGTGGCGCAGGAGCTCATCGCCTACGCGCGAATCCTGGCGGCGACCTCGATGTTGCGCCTGATCTACACCAATCTTGACAACGCCATCGTCGGTGCCGTCCTCGGTGTCAGAGCTCTTGGCTTTTACGCGATTGCCTACAGCCTCGGAAACCTGGCAGCCATACAGGTCGCCGGGGCCCTGGGGGCGGTCCTTTATCCCGCCTACACGAGGATGTTGCCCGACTTCGCAAGGATCCGGCAGGCAGCGCTTCGCATGTTGCGCTACGTCGGATTGCTGATTCTTCCGCTGACGACCATCAGCGCGCTAGCCACCCCTGCTGCTGTACCCCTTGTCCTGGGTTCGAAATGGATCGCCCTTACCGCGGCACTCCAGATTCTGCTCGTTTACGGCTGTTTTCACACCCTGGGGCCCATCTACTGGTCGATGCTGATGGCCAACGACGACAACCTGGTCAACCTGCGCATCAACCTGGTAAGCCTGACGGCAGCCTTACTGACCGCGGTTCCCGTGGCGAGTCGGTACGGAATTACGGGCGTCGCAGCCGAATTCACCCTGCTCGAGTTTCTGAGACTGGCTTCGATGGCATGGGCAGTGCGAAGCCGTTTAAACCTTTCACTGACCCTGCAATGCCGCGCCGTTGCGCCCGCCCTCGCCGGGAGTCTGATCAGCGGGGCGATCTTCTCTTCGCTTGCCGCCATGGATCGTCCGACCAATCTCGCTACTCTCGCAGCCGAGATCATCATCTCCGGAGCAGCCTATGCGGTCTTCCTTTTCGGCACCCGCCTGTTGACCGCCCGCGAGGTAGTGACCGCGACGCGACACGCTCTTCGCCGGGCCGCCTGAAATGGAGACGGAGCGTCCCTATCAGCTGACGCGCGACCTTGCCGAACTGACCGACCTCCTCGAGAGCAACCTTTCCAGCTGCCGGGCAGCAGGACGCCAGGAGGACATCCTCGATACGTTTCTCCTAGCCGCGGGCATATCCCAGGTCGTTGATGACTACCGTCATCGGGACCTTCCCCTGGTTACAAAGGCCGCCGCCCGCTTTGAGCGTCGCGGTTCAGCCCCGGGTCGATTTGTCTCCCGTTCGGCAACGGCGATGAACGCTGGCGCCATCCGCTTCCGAGATCGGAGTATCGAAGGTAGGCTGCGACCTTTGCGGGAGTCGCTCGGTGCCGCAATTGGCAGATTGGCCGATGCCGTCGTCTGTGGAGCACAACCAGATATGTCAGGTCTGGATGCGCGAAGCTTGATCCGACGCCTCAGGACTGCTCCGCGTGGGTTGCGCGCCAGCGTCATGGTCTTGCCCCAGTGCTTTTTTTCATTTGACATGAAGCCCGAGGATCTCGGAAGCCTAGTCGACGAATTTAGCCGGCGCTGGCCCGAAAGGAGTCGCTCGATCGGCGTCGTCGGTATCCGAACCTCGGGAAGCTACCTTTCGCCGCTGGTGGCCGCCTACCTACGGCGCGCCGGATACCGATGCGTTGACGAGATGACCTGGCGACCGCGCCAGCCATGGCTCGCGGCGGAGCGCCGCACGCTCCGCCGGATACGAAGAAATCGCGGCCTGGTTTTGCTAGCCGATGATCCGCCGACCAGCGGGACCACCTTCGCCGGGGCTGCGGCCAGCCTCGAACGCAACGGCGTCCAACGGCCATCCATCATTCTCCTCCTGCAGTTGTTCGACTCACCCGCGTGGTGGACGTGGCCGTCCCAGTTGGCCGCCTACCAACAGGTCCAACTTACATATCCGCGATGGCATGTCCATCAACTCCTCTCGGAGTCTTCGATCGGAAGCAGCTTGAAGAGACTCGGCCATGGAGAAGCCGGCCCGGCTACCCCGCTCAAAGAGTTCACCGAAATGCGGCGGTTAGCAATGAATAAGCCGCCAGATGGTGCCGTGCCCGTGCGAACCCACGTCCGGGCACGATTCGAGGTGCACTTCGGTTCCGGTAATCAAAGTAAGCCGGCCGTTCGCGGGGTCCTCGCCCAGGGGGTAGGCTTGGGCTACTTCGGGCGGGCGGCCCTGGAAACGGCCCAGCGTCTGGAGGGTCTCAGTCCCACGACCCACGGGTTGGAGGATGGGCTTCTCTTTCGGGACTGGGTCCCGGAGGATCGCTACTCGGCTCCGACCTATCGCGATCCGTCCGCCTCAGAAGCACTGGCTCGTTATGTATCCAGCCGCGCGGAGAGACTCTCTGTACCGGATGACCTCAGCCGGCGAGTAGCCGGTCGCGACGCCATGTGGCAGCGGTGCAGCAACCTGCTGTCGCCTGCCTTCGGATCCCTCGCGCCAGTGGCCCGGCTGGCTCTTCAAGGCGCTTTCAAGCGCTTGATGCGGCCGTCTCACCCATCCCTGATTGACGGTCACATGGAGCGGTCCCATTGGCTTTCCCCAAATCGACATCCAACCGCAAGGCAATATCGGAAACTGGACATCGAGGCGGGGGCGTATTGGAGCGGCATCTCTTACTGCAGTGACCCTACCTACGACCTTGCCGCAGCAGCTGCTGACCGCGAGGCAGCGCTGGGTGACACCCTCGACGAAGTTGAGCCATCTCCCCGGGATGTGTTCCTCAAGCTGGGAGGCGCCTGCAGCGATGAGCGATGGCTTCTCAATCAGCTTCTGTACCTGCAAAGCCTGCGTACCTACCGAGTCGACGCTCAGCAAGTCTACGAACGCGCCCACGCTACGATTGCGGGAACTGCCAGCAGCTCGGCCTATTCGCATGACGAGGCTGTGCCCTCGGTCAGCCTGTTGCTTGACGCGCTGGGACCCTCCGAGCGTCAGATGAGCCGGCTCCTTACGCGCTACCTGGCAAAAGCGTTTCCCTCCGGGGCCACCCTGAATGCGGACGGCCCGGTGTGCGCCATCGACATCGATGGCGTACTCGAGACCGCAAGTCTTGGGTTTCCGGCAACCAGCCCCGTGGGGGTCATGGCGCTACGGGCTCTGCAGGCCCACGGCTACCAGGTCGTGCTGGCAAGTGGGCGGTCTTCCGGGGAGGTCCGGGAGCGCTGCCAGGCCTATGGCTTACGTGGGGGCGTCGCCGAATACGGCGCGGTCATCTTTAGCTCCGCATCGAACCGGGATCGCGTTCTCCTCACAGAACTGCAGCGTGCCGACCTCGCCACAATATCGGAGGCACTTCTGAAACTCGATGGTGTCTATATAGATCCGTCCTGTCGCGCCAGCGTGCGGGCCTACCGTGTTGAGTACGGGTCTCGGAGAGGCCTTGATTGGCCCACGATAACGCTGGCCCTATCCAAAGCCGGGCCCGATAAGGTTGTTGCCATCCAGGGCAGGGCGCAAACGGACTTTATCGCGGCGGGGACCGACAAGGGGGCGGGTGTGCTCGAGCTTCTGGGCGAGCTTGGAGTAACGGCCCCTGCGGATGGCCGGGTGGCAGCCAACAGACCCCTTGCGTTGGCAGTTGGGGACACCCTATCCGATTGGCCAATGCTCCGTCTCGCTCGCCGCGCGTTCGCCTTAGGGAATTTAGCCGATGCGCTGCGCAAATCCACCCCAAAGGAGTCAACCGTACGTCCGCTGACCGGACGGCACCAGGTGGGGCTCCGCCAGGCCGTAAGCCATCTGCTTGGGCACCGGCCAGGGACATGCGCGATTTGCCTGCCCCCAGCGGCTTCTAAGGAAGCTCTCGACCTGCTGACGATCTTAGGCGTTCAGAACCAGTCCTGGCCCGCCGCTTTGAGAGCCATTCTGAGACTCCGTCGCGAAGGCTGGTCCTGAGCCGTCCGCCACATAGAGTGGCGAATCGAGCTGAAGGCAGTTCACTCCGCCAGACTTCAAGGGGATGTCCGTTTACCGGATATGTCGCAATACCGCGAGCAGGGGGCCTGACACTCCTCCATGCCGATTACAAGCGTACAGCAGGGGGTGATCGGCCAGAACGAGTGGGCCAAGCTCGTGATGGTCGGAACCGGAGGCGCGGTCGAGGTGGCTGTAACTGTTACGGACGATGAGCGGCGCGACGGCGAGACGCACATTCGGGGCCAATTTGGGTTCGCCCTCGCCAATCAGATCAAGACCACGACCCAGCTCCATATCTCCAAGGGCGGGTCCAAATACCTTGTCTGCAAATTTAGCGTCCTACCCGAGCGGATCGTCAATCATCCCTGCTACTGGTACTTCATCGCCTACTTTGACCTGAAGCTGATGCGGTTTGCAGACCCCGTCTTTTTTGTACCGTCGACCGTAATGCACACCCACGCCACGTCGGGCCGCGACGGCAGAATGCAGCATTACATCCTCGAAGCCAACATGGAGCCGAACGGTCGGGATCTGTGGGTACCCCACCGGGTCAATACACTCGACCTCGGCAAAAAAGTGCTCGAAACCATGAACGACCTGCAGAAGCAGGTAAAGCGAAACAAAAACCTATCGCTGGCAATTCCGTCGATCGATCCCGACGTCCGCTGGGTCCGCAAGGCCGCCTAGGAATACAGAAACCGGCGCCACCGATTGACGCCGGTTTCGGGCTCCTGACCAAGCCTCTAAATCTTAGTTCGCGGCGTGGCCTCCCACCGAGACCATGGCCAGCCCAACGATGAAGCACGGATCGTTGCGACCGCCTAAAGCACCTTTCGCAGCTCGGCAGCCTTAACTTCGGGCAGACCATCGGCGACGAACGTCCCAGCGCCAACCTCGCCACCAGCCAGAAACTTAAGACGTCCAGGAATCCGCATCAGCGGATAGAACTCGACATGTAAATGGGCCTCCGGATGGAGTTGGCCATCGGTCGGCCGCTGGTGGACGACCATCATGTAGGGCATCGGAACGTCGAATAGGCGGTCGTAGGCCTGGGTAACTCGTTGTAGAGCACGACCGAGCGCTGAGCGCCCGGCCTTCGACAGGTCTGTGAGCGACCCAAGATGTCTTACCGGCACGACGTGCACCTCATAAGGCCATCGAGCGTAGGACGGAACGTAGGCAACGATGCCAGCCTCCATAAAGAGGAAACGATCCCTGGCCTTCCGCTCCTCAGAAACCAGGTCGCACTGAAGGCACCGCCCTGTCCTTCGGGCGAACGCTCGACCGGCTCGCAATTCAGTGGCGGCGACCGGCGGGATGAACGGGTAGCCGTAAATCTGCCCATGCGGGTGGTGAAGCGTGACGCCGACCGCTTCCCCACGGTTCTCGAAAATGTACACGTACTTGACGTCCGGCCGAGAGCCAAGTTGCTCGTACCGATTGGCCCAGACCTCCATAAGGTCCGACAGCTGGGCCGGCGACAGTGTATTCAACGAGGCATCATGCCGGTCCGTGTAGACCACCACCTCGCACGCCCCTCCGCCAGCTTCGGCCTTCATTGCGGGAAACCGGTTTTCGAAAACCGCGAGCTTGAACCCGCTGGCGGGAATCTCGGTGGACCTGCCGGCTATTGACGGGCAGAGCGGACAGTCGGACCGCCCCGGAAGGAAGGTTCGACCCTGGCGGGAGGCAGCCACCAGCACCCACTCGGCCCGAAGCGGGTTCCAGCGCCTCTCATACGATCCCGCCGGGCTCTCAGGGAGTTGGTAGCCGGAGGGAGCCGGCGAGTACTCGCCGAACAGATAAACGGCCCGACCGTCCGGATGTCTGACTTCGTGGCGGGTTAGCTTCGGCATCGTTCCCCCGGGCAGGATGCATCAATCCCGGTTCTAGGGAACATCCGGAAGCAGACCCATATCTCTGGTGGACTCACAGTCATTGACTTTGGATGGGCCGAGCCCACAAACTACTTGAATTGCCATCGGGGAAGGCGACCCGGCGCTAGCCGGGCTCGGGAGGCGGTAAGGGGAATTGGTTCGATCTCGGCTTCTGGGCGCAGCCGCATCCTTATTTATATTGGCCGGCCAGGCCCTCAACGGCATCCCGGCCGCCGCCGCCACCTCCCCAGGTGCTCCAACCGTCGTCCAGGAGCTCAAGCACGACCGTTCGCCAGCCCTCCGGACCCAGCATGCCAGCCAGCTCGACCCCAACGGTAAAGGCCCCCAGCCGCACCGCAAACGAGTCCCCGCGACCGCCAGCTCAAAGGGAGTAACGGCTTCGAGGTCGATCCCGAGGTCGTCGGCCGGCACGGCCATGCCCAGCACCAGCACCAACTTCGAGGGCATCGGCAACCTCGACGGCGTACTCCCGCCTGACACCAACGGCGATATCGGCCCCAACACCTATGTCCAGTGGGTCAACGTTCACTATCAGATCTTCGATCGGACCGGGACGTCGCTTCTCGGTCCCAGCCCGGGCAACACCATCTGGTCGGGCTTTGGCGGCGTCTGCCAGACGACCAACCAGGGTGACCCCGTCGTCCGCTACGACCGAATGGCCGATCGGTGGGTCTTCACGCAGTTCGCCTTCGCCACAGATCGGTTCGGCAACCCGCTGGCCCCCTTCGTCCAGTGCCTGGCGGTCTCGACCACCGGCGACCCCACCGGCACCTACTACCGGTATGCGTTCCAGATCAGCACCACTCTCTTCAACGACTATCCCAAGCTGGCGATCTGGCCCGACGCCTTCTACATGACCTTCAACTACTTCGACCTGTCGCTTCCAGTAGCGCAGCAATTCCAGGGCGCGGGCGCCTGGGCCTTCGACCGGTCAAAGATGCTGAGCGGCCAGGCCGCATCCGCGATCAACTTCCAGACCAGCGCCAACTACGGCGGCCTGCTGGCATCCGATCTCGACGGCTCAATCCAGCCGCCAGCCGGCTCCCCGAACTACTTCGCCGCAATAGATACGCCGGTGTCTGGCTCCGTCGCCCTTTCCGGGAGCGCTCTGTTCATCTGGAAGTTCCACGTCGACTGGACGACTCCGGCCAACTCGAGCTTTGGGTCTGCGGCGCACCTACCCGACTACAACCTGACCGTGGCCAGCTACAAGTGGGATCCGTGCAACAGCTCACAGAACTGCGTGACTCAGCCGGGTACCTCGGTCGGCCTTGACCCACTCGCGGATCGGCTGATGAATCGGCTCCAGTACCGGCGCTTCGCCGACGGCCACGAGTCGCTGGTTGCCAACCACACCGTCGGGGTGGGCGCCTCAGGCAACCAGGTTGCAATCCGCTGGTACGAGATCCGGAACCTCTCCACCACCCCAACGGTCTACCAGGAGGGCACCTACCAACCCGACAGCAACAACCGGTGGATGGCCAGCGTCGCGATGGACCAGTCGGGCGACATCGGCGTCGGCTACAGCGTCTCGAGTTCCACTATCTACCCCTCCATTAGGTACACCGGTCGCCTCGCGAGCGATCCGCTAGGCACGCTCCCGCAGGGCGAGGGGACGATCGTTGCCGGCTCCGGTTCCCAGACCTCGACGTACTACCGCTGGGGCGACTACAGCATGATGGCTGTCGACCCGACCGATGACTGCACCTTCTGGTACACGCAGGAGTACTACGCAGCCACAAGCGACCGCGGCTGGCGAACACGGGTCGGATCCTTCAAGTTCCCGAACTGCGGCCAACCGTGGAATGCAGCTTACGGAGTGACGACTACGCCATCCAGCTGGACGAACAACCAGACGCAGACCTACAGCGTCACTGTTACCAACAATGGGACCCAGGCCTGGCCGAGTGGCGGCAGCAACCCGGTCCATCTCGG
>Ga0102924_1000590_pt1 | contig 44780 bp, 28 predicted proteins | sample PaiPotPPM11metaG_FD_80116 | JGI IMG/M metagenome (GOLD analysis project Ga0102924, IMG submission 80116) | Iron sulfur acid spring bacterial and archeal communities from Banff, Canada, to study Microbial Dark Matter (Phase II) - Paint Pots PPM... ...
CGCACGCGCTGGGACCGGGAACGCGCTCGCGAGCTCCAGTCGTACTTGGAAATCGAAACTGAGGAAAACATGGCGCGAGGATTGCCGCCGGACGAAGCGCGGTATGCGGCCCGAAGAAAATTGAGCAACACTACCCTGCTGCGGGAGGAAATCTTTTATATGAATAGCATCGGATTCCTCGAAACACTCTGGCAGGACGTGCGTTATGGCCTGCGCCAGTTGCGCCGCAACCCCGGCTTTACGGCAGTCGCGGTTCTGACGCTCGCTCTTGGCATTGGCGCGAACACGGCCATTTTTAGCGTGGTGGATGGCGTGCTGTTAGCCCCGCTACCTTACGCTCAACCCAATCGCCTGGTTGCAATCTGGGAATTGAACCTTCATTACGGGTGGCATGTGTGGATTTCTTATCTTAATTTCCGCGATTGGCAGCGTGATGCGCGGGTATTCCAGAGCATAGAGGCTTTCTACATTGAGAGCCACGATCTGACCAGTCCTGGGCCGCCCGAGCACGTCGATGGAAACGGAATATCTTCGGGCTTCTTCACAACTCTGGGCGTAAAGCTGGTTCTTGGCCGCGAGTTTACGCCGCAAGAGGACCGACCCGGCGGAGCCCCGGTTGCCATCGTCACTGATCGCCTTTGGCAAAATCGATTCCACGGCAGTCCTCGTGTGCTCGGCAAGCTTGTAACCTTAGACGGAGTTGATTACAGCATTGTCGGAGTTCTTCCCGCGCATTTTCAACTTTTTGGCCACCCGGACGTTTATACACCGTTGGGCCAAGCTGACCCGGTGGTCCTCAAGGATCGCGGAACCCATGACGATATGCTCGCGATTGGGCGATTGAGGCCCGGCGTGAGGATGGCGCAGGCGCAGGCAGAGATGAGCGCGATTCAGGATCATCTCGATCGGCTCTATCCCAAGTCGGACCAAGGCTTGGGGGCCGCAGTGGCGCCGCTCAAAAATGAAATCGTTGGCAACGTGAGGGGAACCATGCTGCTGCTGTTGGGGGCAGTTGGGCTGGTCTTGCTGATTGCCTGCGCCAATGTTGCAAACCTCTTGCTGGCGCGCGCGGCGGCGCGCTCACGGGAGTTTGCCATCCGCTCGGCAATCGGAGCGAGCCGGGCGCGTGTGGCGCGGCAATTACTGACGGAAAGCGTGCTTCTGTCGCTGGCTGGCGCCGGCCTTGGATTGCTGATCGCGGGATGGGGAGTGAAGCCGGTGCTGGCTGCGGTGCCTGGAAACCTGCCTCGCAGCAACGACATTCATCTGAATGTTCCTGTTCTGCTGTTCGCCTTCGCAGTTGCCGTCGCAGTGGGCATTCTTTTCGGGATGGCCCCCGCGCTGAGGAACTCGAAGCCGGACTTGCAGGAAGAGCTCAAGAAAGGTGGGCGAACGTCGTCGGGCAGCAGGAGCCGCGCCCAGAACAGTCTGGTGATTTTCCAAATGGCTCTGACTCTGGTCTTGCTCGTGGGTGCCGGACTGCTATTCCGCACGATCGGCAAGCTGTGGGATGCCAATCCCGGCTTCGAACCGCAACACATTGTCACTTTCAAGGTGGGGATTTCACCATCCTTGACCAGGACCGCAAGTAGCACGCGAACTGCGTACCGCCAATTGCTTGAGCGTATTCAAAGGATCCCCGGCGTCGAGGCTGCGGACTTCACTGACTCCCTTCCCCTGAGCGGCCAAACCGGCCAGATCGCCTTTTGGATAGACGGACAAAAGCCCGCAGTGCTTCAGACCGCACCTCGGATGTTGCTGTTCCTCACCGGCCCGAACTATCTTCGGGTGATGAAAATACCGTTGCTTCAAGGCCGCTTTTTCACTCTCCAAGACACCACCAAGTCTGTTGCCGTGATGGTGATCGACAGTATTTTTGCCCGCACCTATTTTCCAGGCAAGAATCCCGTGGGCCATACCATCAGTTGCGGATTCGATCGCGTTTTTGGCCCCTACAGGATCATCGGCGTGGTGGGCCACGTGAGGAACGCGGGATTGGGCAGGCCCAGCGCGTATACCCGTGCCCAAAGCTACTTTCCGCTTTACCAAGATCCGGACGAGTGGGTGCCCGAAAATTTTCCCGATACAACACTGATTGTCCGCACGCCGCTCGACGCTGCGGCCGTGATGCCGGCGATCAGGAAAGTGGTGTACGGCGTGGGAAGAGATCAGCCCGTCTATGCGGTTCGAACGATGCAGCAAATTGCTTCGGAGTCGATGTCATCACAGCGCTTTCCAATGATCCTCTTCGGGATATTCGCTGGTTTAGCGCTGCTGCTGGCATCGGTCGGAATCTACGGGGTGATTTCCTATTCGGTGACGCAACGAGTGCACGAGATTGGCATTCGCATGGCGCTTGGCGCCCAAAAACGTGACGTTTTTCGGATGGTGATTGGACAGGGACTGAGGCTGGCGCTGGCGGGTCTCGCGGTCGGGCTGGCGGCTGCGTTGGTTCTCACCCGACTGCTGTCGAGCTTTTCACACCTGCTCTACGGGGTCAGGGCGAGCGATCCGGCAACGTTCGTGGCCGTCTCGCTTCTGTTGACCGGCGTGGCCGTTTTAGCGTGCTATATTCCGGCCCGGCGGGCGACGAAAGTGGACCCGATGGTAGCGCTGAGGCATGAATGATTGCGGTTAATGGGCGGAACCGTTGCGTTGGATGAGCTTGTCCACGATGTCGATTAAGGCATTCAGGCGTTGGTCCGTATAGGCTTGAGATTCGCCCAGCCGCTCCATTTCCTGGGCGAGCCGGTCCATCCTTTCCACCAGACGGATTTCCGCTTGGGCAAGGCGCCCCACGAGATCGGTGACTGTTGCGACGGAGGCTTCCAGCCGGGTAAGGCGCTCATCATGCTGGGCCGCGACCGACTCGAGCCTGGATAACCGCTCATCGTGCTTCTGCGCCGAGGCAGTGAGCTGAGCCTGCATGTCCAGGATGAATTGCATGGTCTTTTCAACGTTCATGAGTTTGATTATAACCTGATTTTTGCCGAAGGCGAAGCGGCACAAGCTCATCCGGTAAAGCGAGAAGAAGGGGCCCGCGGCTCGCAGAGGGGGAATCGCTCATGAGATGGATATACTTTGAACAGCTTTGGTTTCCTGGAGGCATCCTGGCAGGGCTTGCACGATGCGGAGAGCCGGCTGAGGAGAAATCAGCGCTGTATTTGGGCGGACATTAGCCACCCGCCTTGATTTTCCAGTAATTTCTACGCTCCCACTCCGGCGGATAAACTTCGGGACGCTCCTTCGGCTAACGGCCTTTTTTAAAGGCTTTACAATTTCAACAAAAGCTCAAGTTTCCCAGAGCCGCTGTCGAAAGATTGAGGTAGAGGGACAATACACGCCAGCGTCGTCTAGTTTACCTCCTTTCTATACGATGCTGCGATCCTTGGTGGCGGATAAGGGCGCAACCCCGTCCTGCCGGAGGGGCAGGACGGCCGATGCCGCTGCCAAGGGTCCTTCGATTACCTTCCCGTTAGGAACCTGGACAACAATCCTGATAACGCCTGCCTGAAGAAGACTCTGAGTGACATTGGACCGGTTGCGAGGCAACCATTCGATGTTGGCTACTACCCTACAACTCCTGTTTGAGCTGGCTGTGCTTTCGTTTCCCCGGCGGCGGCTTTGCTCCCATGGAACAGCTCCACCACGGCGAGGTTCAACCGCCCCCTTACCTCGGACCTTTCGTTGGCTCTGGTCATGTAGCGGACCATGACTTGCACACCGGAGCCGGTGGGTTGCACATTCACCGTGGGCATTGCGGAGAATGCCCCGACACCATAGCGCCGAGTCACTCGCTGCCATTCCTTTTCCGCCATTTGGGCGTACTCGTGGGTTTCCTCTGCCACGATAGCGCGAATCTTCTCAATTAACGGATAAGGATTTTCGCCGGCGGGAACCGTCACCTGAAATTCATCCCAAAGCCACTGGCCAGTAGTGGAAAAATTGAAATAGTATCCTTCCACGGCGAAACTGTTCAGAAACGCCACCTGACGGCCTGTGGGGTGGCCTGCCTCGGTCCAATTGCCGGTCTCCAGCAGAATCGTCCGCAACAAGCCAATCTCCATCACCTCGCCGCGCACGCCGTTGACTTCAACCCAATCCCCCACCCGGATTCCGTTGCGGCCCATCAGAACAAACCAACCGCAGAAGGACACCACAAAATCCTTCAGGGCCACGGTCAGGCCCGCCGTTGCCAAGCCTAGGACGGTTAGGATCTGGCTGGGTGATCCAAAAATTACAAACAGAATGATCAGGACTGCCGCGGCTTCCACGCCAAAGCGCACGACTCCACGAAGGGTGAGTTGCTGTTTACGCTCCAACTTAAAGCGGTCAAGCAGGTGGTCCACGAGCCGGTTGATCAGGAAAATAAAAAAGACCAGCCAGACGACCCAGAATGCGGCCTTGATGATTTCATGGACGGCGGCGCGCTGGCTTACGGCTACCAGGGCCGCCCATTTCCCATACGTCGCACCCAGGTCCCGCAAGTCCTGGATACGCTGGTCCATATTCGCCATATCCATCTCATCCTGGGAAAGGTGGTGCAGGGATGACATCATAGCATCCTGGGCTAGGCGGGAAGGCATTGCCGGCGTTTGCCCCTGAGCCCCCGCTGCCGCCAAGGGGGATGCCAGTGGCGCTTGTGGCTGCTCCTGTTGAACCTGATTTTCCATGGCATCGTGATGCCGGGAAAGTCTTGCAGCCGCATTCAGCGCATTCTGTTGGGCTTGGATCAACTGGGCTTTCTCAATGCGGAGAGCGTTCCATTTGCGCCACTTATCGATAAGGCTACCCAGTGTTTCCGTGGCGGGAGTGACTGGACCGCTTTCCAAGCGGGTTGACCCATTCGTGTGCTCGATAGCTTGGTGTTCCTGCCATAGGCGTTGAATCTTGCTGTGCACATCACCGCCTGACCGGGCCATATCCTGCTGGGCGTCCGCCAAGGCGTCCTGGTCCAGATCCAACTGAGCCTCGACGATTTCAAGCTTTCCCTGGATTTCAGCCTGACGATCCCCTTTGGCATGTTGGACTTCCGCGGTCATCTCCTTGACCGCTTCCTGATCTGCTTTGACCTTGGCTCCGAAGCGTTCGATCCGCTTCTCGATAGCCCGGGCCTCGGGCGTTTGGGCTGTGGAACCGGATTTGAAGTCGCGTAATGCGGCGGCGAATGCCAGGTCCACTTCATGGTCGGCAAGCCTCTGCGCGTCCAGGGCTAGCGGCTTTTCATCTTGAGTTACGGCCAGCCCCGCCAGACTGACGGCAGTTTGGAGAGGGGTTTGGTCAATCGACGGCTGCTGGCCAGCCGTGGCCGTGCGCGACTTCCCATCCTTTTCGGAAGATGAGGATCCGGTGGTGAGCAGCAGGCCGGCCATCGCCAGCCCTATGAGCGCGAGTAATACGATCAGCGTTAAGCGATGGGAAGCTTTCATAGGAATATTTGTTTGGCTCGTTCTCCCGCCCGGGGAACCATTGAGGGCTTACGTGGATACCGAGGCCTTTTTCTCGTCGCGCCGGCCCGAGAGGCTTTGCAGTCTTAGCTTACCATTCTGCACAAGCGGATTGAAGATTACGGTAGTGGTGCAATTTGCTGTAGCGGCGCTCTATGAGCGCCGCTACAGCAAACAAACTACGCCACTACCAAGACCAGAGTCCGGTTGGGTCCCTAGTCGGGAGTTTGGACCAGGTAGCAGGTTAGAGGCACGAAGCCCCGTTTTTCCACCCTATATGGAACCAGAATGCCCCGATTTTGATCCAATAGAAAGCAACCGGGTATCTGTGACAGAAACAGCTTCTCCGTTTCCACGCCAAGGAGTTTTCATGTTGAGTTACGACCTGAGTTTCATCAGCGACGGAAGTCTGGAAGCACATCCCACCCAAGCTCCGGAGCCGGCTTTGGACTCCGCGCTCCTGGATGCCTATTCCCGCGCCGTCATTCATGCGGCGGAGCGGGTGAGCCCATCCGTTGTACACATCCATGTTGCTACATCCGTGTCCTCGAAACGGCGGAACGAACCGCGCGAAGCGCGCGGCAGCGGCTCGGGATTCATCTTCACGCCAGACGGCTTCATCCTGACCAACAGCCATGTAGTGAGCGGCGCAAAGTCAATCGAAGTGGCACTCACGGACGGTAGCCGGCATCCCGCAGACCTGGTTGGGGACGATCCGCATTCGGATTTGGCCGTGGTGCGTATCACCGCGCCCAATCTGGTTCCGGCGCCGTTTGGTGATGCTGGAGCTTTGCGCGTCGGCCAGCTCGTAGTTGCCATTGGCAACCCCTACGGCTTCGAGTGTACGGTGACGGCGGGGGTGGTGAGCGCCTTGGGACGTTCGCTGCGGGCGCGGTCCGGCCGGATGATTGATAATATTATTCAGACGGATGCGGCGCTGAACCCGGGGAACTCCGGCGGACCACTGGTCACATCTCAAGGCGAGGTGATTGGCGTGAATACCGCCGTCATCCTGCCCGCGCAAGGCATCTGCTTTGCCATTTCCATGACCACGGCGCACTTTGTGGCAGGGCAGCTTATCAAGGAAGGACGCATCCGCCGCAGCTACATCGGCGTGGGCGGGCAGAACGTGCCACTTCAACGGCGCCTGGTCCGCTATTACAACCTGGAACGCGGAAGCGGTGTGCTGGTTGCCACCGTTGAGCCGGCCAGTCCAGCGCATCACGCAGGAATCCACGAAGGCGATATTCTGGTGGAGTATGCAGGCCAGCCCATCGCGGGTATCGACGACCTCCATCGCCTGCTTACCGAGCAACAAGTGGGGATAGCTTCGCCCCTCGTCTTGTTGCGCGGCGCAGAAAGAAAGCAGGTGACGATTGTGCCATTGGAAGCCCCCGGGAGCAATTAACCACCCCCGGCAGGCTCGAAAAGAAGGCGGCAAATTGGCAAATTGCTTTCCAAGAATTTTTGGTAACTGTAGGATGGTTTTGGTACCGTGATACCCTTTCAAAGTGAACCGGAGAGTTTTGAAGGCAAAACTGCGCCCCGCAGGCTACACTATTCTGGGAGGTAAGCATGAGTGATGAACCTCGTGAGATGCGAATTGCGTTGCAAGTGGGTAGCGAGCTAAGGATTACAAATTCGGGCGAAATCGTGATTGATAACCCGGAGCTCGAGCTGGCGCAGAACGATGAAGCGGCGGATGCTATTCTGGCTTATAAATTTGACAAGAAAAAGGGTGAACATATCTTGCGGTTGATCGATCCGGTTGCGAATCATCAACATGTGAAGCATCACCGGCCGGGCGATTAGAATTCCAGGGGGCAAACCTTTCCAGGTCCGCAGCTTTCGGATGCAAATCATGCGGGACATGCAAGCTTGCGCAAAAACTGGTAGTGGTGCAGTTTGGTTGCTGTAGCGGCGGTCTGTGACCACCGAACTTTATTTCTCAACAGTTTCCGGCGCTCATAGAGCGCCGCTACAGCAAACTGACCCACTACGCAAAAACTCACGGCGCAAATCCCGTCCAAGGAGTTTAGCGCCTGCCGGGGCCGCGCTTCGCGCGAAATTCTATTTTGGAGAAAGCCAAGATGAAGCTGGGTTGGATTGGACTGGGTAACATGGGTCTTCCCATGGCCCGCAACGTTTTGAAAGCCGGTCATGAGGTAACCGTCTACAACCGCACGCGCAGCCGGGCAGAGCCACTGGCGGCGGATGGCGCCAAATTGGCGGCAAGCCCGGCGGAAGCCGCAGCCACGGGAATCGTGGCCACCGTCGTGGCGGACGACAAGGCGCTCGAAGCAGTCAGTTTCGGGTCGGAAGGCCTGATCTCCGCCCTGCCCAAAGGTGGCATTCACGTTTCCATGAGTACCATCAGCATTGCGATTGCAAAGGATCTGGAGCAAGCCCACCGTGAAGCCGGGCAGGTTTTTGTTTCCTCGCCAGTTTTCGGGCGGCCGGAAGCGGCGGCGGCAGCCAAACTCGCAGTGGTGGTGGCCGGCCCGGCGGCGGCTGTGGAACACTTGCGTCCGGTTTGGGATGCCATCGGCCAGCGAACCTTTGTTTTCGGTGAGGAACCCCACTTGGCGAACGTAATCAAGCTGAGCGGCAACTTTCTGATCGCATCGGTCCTGGAATGCCTGGGTGAGGCGGTGGCGCTGATCCGCAAACACGGCGTCGACGCGCACGAATACATGGATTTTCTCACCAGCACGCTCTTTGCGGCCCCGGTTTATAAGACTTATGGCTCGCTGATCGTAGAGGATAAATTCCAGCCCGTGGGCTTCAAAATGAATCTGGGGCTGAAGGATATCCGATTGGCGCTGGCCGCAGGCGAAGCGGCCTCCGTTCCATTGCCGGTTGCCAGCCTGCTTCGAGACCGAATGCTTTCCGCCATTGCCAACGGCCGGCAGGATGATGACTGGGCATCCATCGCCAGACTGGCAGCGGAACAGGCCGGTTTGAAAAGAGATTCCTAAATCCCTGGGGTGTTTAGGAGTCAAGAGAGCTGTCGCCAGGGCGGGATCCTCAGCATTGTTTTCATGAACGTAGCCCGGGCGCCGTCGGGACGTGGCATTCGCCATGCCGTTGCACTTGCCGGGACACTGTTATGGACGTTTCCCACAATTCGTCCGCATTCGCGCTTGCCTGGGCCCATCCGGTGGTTCAAGAATGGTTTGCGGGACGTTTCGGCCAACCCACTGAACCTCAAGGGCTCGGCTGGCCGCACATCGTTTCTGGACACGCAACGCTGATCTCCGCGCCCACGGGTTCCGGCAAGACCCTTGCCGCATTTCTTGCCTGTATCGACCGCCTCGTTCGCAAAGGTCTGGCGGGCGAGCTCACCCAACGAACCGAAGTTCTTTACGTTTCCCCGCTCAAAGCATTGAGCAACGATGTGCAGAAGAACCTGGAAGCTCCACTTGGGGAGATTATGCGGCTTGCCGCAGAGCGCGGTTTCTTGCTTACGCCCATTCGCACTGCGGTTCGTACCGGCGATACTCTGATGCACGAACGCCGCGCCATGCTGGAACACCCGCCCCATATCCTGGTGACGACCCCCGAATCGCTTTACATCCTGCTGACGTCGCGCAAAGGCCGGGAGATGCTGAAGGATGTGGAAACCGTAATTGTGGATGAGATTCACGCCGTCGCCGATGACAAGCGCGGAGCGCATCTGGCGATTTCGCTGGAACGGCTGCAATCGCTCATCACCAGTTCGGGCCGTCCGGAGCCAGTCCGCATTGGGCTTTCAGCCACTCAACGGCCGCTTGAGCGGATCGCGCGTTTCCTGACGGGCGCTGGCCGCCCGGAGCCGGCTCTGGTTCATCTCGGACATTCACGACCCCTGGATCTGGCGGTCGAGGTCCCGCGCAGCGAGCTGGGCGCAATCGCCACCCACGAAATGTGGGACGAAGTTTACGACCGGCTGGCGGAACTGGCGCTCCAGCACCGCTCGACCTTGATTTTCGTCAACACCCGCAGTCTTGCAGAGCGCGTCTCACACCGGCTGGCGGAGAGGTTAGGCGCGGAGGCAGTCGCCGCGCATCACGGCAGCCTTTCTCGCAAGATTCGTCTTGCCGCGGAAAGCAAACTGAAAGGCGGTGAGCTGCGGGCGTTGGTGGCCACGGCCTCGCTCGAACTCGGCATCGACATTGGCACGGTCGATCTGGTCTGCCAGATCAATTCGACGCGTTCCATCGCCGTGGCTTTGCAGCGAATCGGCCGGGCCGGGCACTGGCGCGGCGCCGTTCCCAAAGGCCGTCTGTTTCCGCTCACCCGCGATGACCTGATCGAATGCGCGGCGCTGGTTCGCGCCATCCGCCAAGGCGAACTCGACGAAATTCAAATTCCGGATGCGCCGATGGATGTGCTTGCCCAGCAGATTGTTGCCATGTGCGCCGCCGAGGATTGGCAGGAGGAAGAACTTTTCGAAACAATTCGCCGGGCTGATCCTTACCGCAACTTGCAGCGCCCGGAGTTCGACGGTCTGGTGGAAATGTTGACGGAAGGCATCAGCGCCCGGCGGGGTCGGTACGGCGCTTACCTGCATCACGACCGCGTGAATCGCCGGCTGCGGGGGCGGCGGGGCAGCCGTCTGGTGGCCATCACCAATGGCGGCGCTATTCCGGAAAACGCGCTCTACACCGTGGTGCTGCAACCCGATGGGACAACCGTTGGAACCATCGACGAGGATTTTGCCGTGGAGAGCAACCGGGGTGATATCGTGCTACTCGGTAACACCTCGTGGCGCATCCAGCGAGTGGAAAGCGCGTCTGGGAGGATGCTGGTGGAAGCCGCGCCCGGTGCAGCGCCCACCATTCCATTCTGGCGCGGCGAGGCGCCCGCGCGCACCGAAGAACTCTCCCGCCAAGTCTCGGATCTGCGGCAGACCATTGGCCGGCTCGTGCCTGATCCCGAGACCAATTTGCCGGCAAATCCCCAAGATAGAAAGGCTGATCTTGCTCGCGCCTCGGATTGGTTGCGGCAGGAATGCGGACTCGATTCGATGGGCGCGGAGCAGGCCGTGGAATATGTACTCGCGGGCCGCACCGCCCTTGGCGCGATCCCTTCGCAATCCACGCTGGTGGCGGAGCGATTCTTCGACGAAGCGGGTGGAATGCAACTCGTCATCCATGCGCCGTTTGGCGGGCGCATCAACAAGGCGTGGGGGCTGGCGCTGCGCAAGAAATTCTGCCGCAATTTCAACTTTGAGTTGCAGGCGGCGGCCACCGAAGACGGATTGAACATCTCGCTGGGCGAACAGCACAGTTTCCCGCTCGGGGACGTCTTCCAATTCCTCTCGCCGCAATCCGTGGCGGATGCGCTGGAGCAGGCGTCGCTGGCCTCACCCATTTTTACCACGCGCTGGCGGTGGGATGCCACGCGGGCTCTGGCGCTCACCCGTTTTCGCAACGGCAAAAAAATTCCGCTGCACATCCAACGCATGCGCGCCGATGACCTGCTGGCCGCCGTCTTCCCGGACGCCGCCGCCTGCCGCGACAACATCGTGGGCGATATTGCGCTGCCCGATCATCCGCTGCTGCGCGAAGTGATGAAGGACGTTTTCACGGAAGCCCTGGACCTGGATGGCCTCAAGCGCGTGCTGGGCGGTATTGGCGATGGCAGCATTCGTTGCGTGGCCGTAGATTCCGCGGCGCCCTCGGTGTTCTCCCATGAAATTCTGAACTCGAATCCTTACGCTTACCTGGATGATGCGCCGCTCGAAGAGCGCCGGGCGCGAGCCGTCAACATGCGCCGCATCTTGCCGGAGAGTGTGCTGGCAGAGGTGGGCCGTCTCGATCCCGCCGCCGTGGCGCAGGTGCGCGCAGAGGCTTGGCCTGACGCGCGCGACGCGGATGAGGTGGAAGACGCTCTTCACACTCTGATTGTATTGCCGGAGAGCTTCATGGCCCCGTCCGGGCGGACGGTGCGGGATTTGTGGGGCACATGGTTTGAACAATTGGTCAACGAACGCCGGGCGGCCCGCCTTCTGCATGAGAACGAGGTGCTATGGGTGGCGGTGTCGAAGGCAAAAACCGCCGGCGGCCTTTACCCGGGAGCGCGCTTTGCGAATGACTTTGCGGAAATGGAAAACACCGTTCCTTCCTTCGAGGAAGCGATGCTGGCCGCAGTTCGCGGTTGGACGGCGCACCTGAGTCCAGTGACGGCGAGCCATCTCGCTACTGTTCTCTGCCAACCATCCGGCGCGATCCATTCGGCTCTGCTGCGCCTGGAATCCGAGGGGAATGTCTTGCGGGGCCGTTTCACGGGTACGGATGAAGTCGAATGGTGCGACCGGCGCCTGCTGGCCCGCATTCACCGGCTGACGCTCGGGGCTTTGCGGAAGGAAATAGAACCGGTCACGCCCACGCAATTTATGCGCTGGCTGCTCGCGTGGCAGCATCTTGCCCTGGGCTCGCAAGTGGCAGGTGAGCGCGGATTGACCGAAGTGATTGGGCAATTGCAAGGTTTTGAAGCTCCCGCCAACGCCTGGGAGCCGCAGATTCTCGCCCGGCGGGTGGCAGGCTACGATGCGAAGATGCTTGACCAGCTATGCCTCACGGGTGTTGTGGGTTGGGGAAGGTTTTCGCCGCATCCGGCGCTCGTCCGGCCGGACGGTGAAAGTCCGCCGGAAGGGATGGGGCTTCGCCCGGCTCACCGGCGGGTTCTGCCAACCAGCGTTTGCCCCATCACCTTCTTCGTGCGCGAGGACTCAGAATGGATTTATCGCCGCAAGACGCCGGAAAGCGCCGAAGATGTGGCCTTAAGCACCGGCGCGCGGCAGGTTCTGGATTTCTTGAAATCGCAAGGGGCGTCGTTTTTCACGGACATTGTGCGCGGGACCGGCCGATTGAAATCCGAAGTTGAGAATGAGTTGTGGGAGTTGGTGACGGCAGGATTGCTGACCGCCGACGGCTTTGACAATCTGCGCGCCCTCATTGATCCAAAGCGGCGCGCCGGACAGGGCCGCGGCCGGGATCACCGTCCCCGGCACAGCACGGGCCGATGGTCGCTCCTGTTTTCCGGGCAAGGGGCAGATTCAGGCCAGTCGGTGGAAGCCATTGTGCGGCTGTTGCTAAGGCGCCACGGCGTGGTCTTCCGCGAGTTATTGGCGCGGGAGCCCTACTGGCCGAAGTGGCGAGAGTTGCTGGTCATGTTAAGACGGCTTGAGGATCGCGGCGAGGTCCGCGGCGGGCGATTTGTGGACGGATTCGTTGGCGAACAATTCGCCCTGCCGCTGGCCGTGGATTCGCTGCGGGCATCACGAAGGACGCAAGGGGCTGGTGAGATGGTCACGATTTCTGCGCCGGATCCGCTGAATTTGGCCGGAATCATCATGCCGGGTGAGCGTATTCCCTCGACTTCCGGACGGCTGATTTCCTATCGCGATGGCATTCCGGTGGAAGAAGTACCGAGGTTAGCCATCGTGGGATTGAACTCTTAAAAAGGAGTGGATCATGCGAGCCATACGAGTTCATGAAGTAGGCGCTCCGCAGGTGATGCGGCTTGAGGAAGTTCCGGACCCCAAACCCGCTGCCGGACAAGTGCTGGTGCGGGTGAAGGCCGTGGGCGTAAATCCGGTGGACACTTACTTTCGGAGCGGAATTTATGCCGTCAAGATGCCGCTTCCTTACACCCCCGGATCGGATGCAGCCGGAACGATTGAGGCGGTTGGGCCGGAGGTGACGGTCTTCAAGCCAGGTGACCGCGTTTATACTTCTGGGACGCTGAGCGGAGCGTATGCCGAAATCGCCTTGTGTGCCGTTTCTCAAGTGCACCGGCTGCCGGAAAAAGCGGCCTTTGAACAGGGCGCGGCGCTGGGCGTCCCTTATGCCACGGCGTACCGGGCGCTGTTTCACCGGGGCAAAGCCCAGCCCGGGGAGTCATTGCTGGTGCACGGGGCGAGCGGCGGCGTGGGCGTAGCGGCGGTACAGCTTGCCCGGGCGCATGGGATGATCGTAGTCGGGACAGCCGGAACCGGGCGCGGGTTGAAGCTCGTGGCGGAAAATGGCGCCCACCATGCGCTCGATCATCGCCAAACAGACTACCTTGCCGAGGCCATTCGCCTTACCGCAGACCAAGGCTTCGACCTGATTTTGGAGATGCTCGCGAATGTCAATCTGGGCAAGGACTTGGGATTGCTCGCCAAATTCGGCCGGGTCGTGGTGATTGGCAGCCGTGGGAGTGTGGAGATCAATCCACGGGATACGATGGGCCGGGATGCGGCAATCCTGGGCATGACGCTGTTTAACGTCAATGAGCAGGAGCTTGCGAGCATTCACGCCGCGCTGATCGCAGGGCTTGAAAATGGCACGTTGCGGCCCGTCATCAGCCAAAAACTGCCGTTGTCCGAAGCCCCCCGAGCGCACGAAGCCGTGATGGAGCCGGGGTCTTACGGAAAGATTATTCTGATCCCCTGAGGCGCGTGGCAAAGTTCAGAAATTTCTCAGCCGGATGCTGGGCGGGGGTCCAATGCAAGCCGTCTTTTGCAGCGCGGTTAAAACCCCGCCCTTCCCTTGCAGCGGTAAAGCTCGTGAGAAATACGGACTAATCCCAACACTGTCAAATTAGGGTGGCCCTCATGATATTTTTGTCAGGGCCGTCGGATTCCCCCTCCCCCCAGCCCTCTCCCCGCAAGCGGGGAGAGGGGGGACCGCGAAGCGGTGGGCGAGGGGCTCTTGTTCAATGATGTGCCGGTATTCTCGACCGGGCCTTAAGTGGACAGCATTGGGGTTACTCCAGATCATGTTTCTGCTTCAACCAGTTCTATGGGGATAGTTTATGAAAAGCCATTGCTCGCATCTCGACCAGATTCACGACGTGAAACCCCGCACCCAAGGATGCGAAGAATGCCTGAAATCAGGAGATTCCTGGGTTCAACTGCGCATGTGCCTCACCTGTGGCCACGTGGGTTGTTGCGATTCTTCAAAAAACAAACACGCCACCAAACACTTCCATCACACACAGCACGCCATCATGCAGTCGGCGGAGCCGGGCGAAAGTTGGAAGTGGTGCTATGTGGATGAAGTGATGCTCTGACCGGAACCGCGGGTGGAACCGGGGTCTGTGCGTGGGCGCGGCAGGTCTTCGCTCGTCCAGCCGCCGTTTGTTTTCGTGGTTTGGGCGCAGACGCGCCGGCAGGAGTTTAGGAGGGCAGGGTGAAATAACTTGAGAATCTTCGCCGGGATCGTTGGATCGGTATTAATTTTCGGGGTGCTGCTGGACGCATTTGAAACCATGATTCTGCCCCGCCGGGTCACTCAAGTGTTCCGGATGGCGCTTCGGTTTATTCGGGTCACTTGGCGTCCAGTATGCGCCCTGGCCCGAAGAATCCCCCAGGGGAAAAAATCCCGTGAAACCCTTTTGAATTTTTACGGGCCGCTTTCCGTGTTGGTTCTGTTTGTGCTCTGGGGTTGCGTCCTGATGCTGGGCTTTGCGTTGCTGCATTGGGCCGCGGGCTCGGCGTTCTATGGCAACCAACCGCAAACCTTCCTCACCGATCTCTATGTCAGTGGCACCACGTTCTTCACGCTGGGGCTCGGGGATGTAGTGCCCCGCACCGGACTGGCGCGCCTAATCACCGTGCTCGAAGCCGGGACCGGCTTCGGCGTCATTGCCATTATGATCGCCTACCTGCCGGTGCTCTATTCGGCTTTTTCAGAGCGCGAGACCAACATTTCCCTGCTGGATGCGCGGGCCGGCTCTCCGCCCGCCGCGGCAGAATTGCTGAGGCGTCACGAAAACTCGGCCGCCCTGGAACAATACTTGCGGGACTGGGAAATTTGGTCCGCGCAGTTGATGGAAAGCCACCTTTCTTACCCCACCCTTTGTTACTGGCGCTCTTTGCACAGCAATCAGTCCTGGCTCGCCGCGCTCGCCGCGATTCTCGATGCGTGCGCCCTGATTCTGGTCTCCGGGGAGGGCTCGCTCCGCTGGCAGGCGCGCATGACGTTCGCGATGTCCCGGCACGCCGTAGTGGACATTTCCTTGATTGTCAACCAACCACCCAGGCGCGATGCGGCTGATCGTTTACCGCCCGAAGACTACATGCGCGTCCGGGAATTGGTTTCTGACTCGGTCCTCAAGCTGCTCCAGGATTCCGGTGCGGAGGAGGGATTACGCCGCATTCGTAGCTATTACGAGCCTTACCTGCACGGTCTTTCGGAGCGCTTTCTCATGCCCCTGCCGCCCTGGGTTCCTTCGCAGAAGGTCATGGACAACTGGAAATCCTCTGCCTGGGAGCGCAGGGACGCGGCAGCTCAGACGCCTTTGGAGTTGGGCGCCAAGAACCGTCATTTCGGTTAAGGGTTGCCAATAAGGGGATATCCTGAAATTGCTTGCCACAGTCGCCCGGAACGCCGAAAATCCCCCACATGGATAGGCTGCGCGTCTACTGGAGATTTTCCCGGCCTTTCACGCTGGTCCCGCCTATGGTCGGGATTTTCTCCGGGGCGCTGATTGGTTACGGCGCGTCTCATGCCCGGTTCAGCCTGCTTTCCGTCATTTTGGCGATTGCCGCTGCGGCCGTGCTCAACGCCGCCTCCAACGGCCTCAATCAGATTTGCGATCTTGAGAACGACCGCATCAACAAGCCTCACCGTCCATTGCCGGCGGGCCGGATTTCCCATCGAGAAGCTGTGATATTTGTTGTCGCCACCTATTTGGTGGCGCTGGCCCTGGTGGCGGCGGTCAATCGCCAGACTTTCGTCATTTATCTGGCCGCAGCGCTGGCCACGGTGGCCTACTCCGCTCCGCCGCTGCGGCTGAAGCGCCATTTCCTCGCCTCGAATTTCACCATCGCGGCAATTCGCGGCGAGTTGCTCAAAGTGGCTGGATGGTCCGCCATCGCCACCGTGCTACGTTCCGCCGAACCCTGGTATATCGGCTTCATCTACTTTGTCTTTTTGCTCGGAGCAACTACAACCAAGGATTTCGCGGATATCGAAGGTGACCGCGCGGCGGGCTGCATCACGCTGCCGGTGAAATACGGAGCGGCGGCCAGCGCCAAAATCATCAGCCCGGCGTTTGTGCTCCCCTGGCTGCTGATGGCAGCGGGCGCCTGGCTGAAAGTGTTGAGCGGAGACGCCACCGCGATTCTCGTCTTAAGCGGCGTGTTGCTTGCCTGGGGCGCTTACGTTATTTATCTCATCAATCGTGATCCCTCGCGGCTGGTGGCGGAAGCCGAAAACCATGCGGGCTGGCGGCACATGTATTGGATGATGATGGTTGGACACCTTGGCTTGGCCGCGGCTTACCTGATTCATTAGCCGCCGCTGTCTGGATTCACTGCTTCCGGTTCGCACTCTGTAACGCGCATCAACACCGGGTTTGCAAGGGGCAATCACGTACTATACGTGAGGACATAAGTCGGCGACGGGCATTCGCTGTGGTGACATGGACCTCCGCCTCCGCGGGGGTGACAATGAAATTCAGGGGAGGTAACCACCCTTCTCGTCATTCCCGCGCAAGCGGGAATCCACACCTTGCCTGATGCAGGGTTGTTTTCTAACTCCGAGGCTTGCAGGCTTGCTCAATGATACTGCTTACCGGCGCCACCGGCTATCTTGGGTCCAACATCGCGCACGAGTTGATGGCATGGCAGGTTCCGTTTCGTGTCCTGGTTCGGGATGTGGCGCGGCTTCCTTTTGATCTGCCTGCGGGGAATTGCGAGATTGTGATTGGCGACTTGCTGGACCCGGTGTCCGTCCAACGGGCCTTGCAGGGTATCCATCGGGTCATTCACACGGCAGCCCTTGTGAAGGTTTGGGTACCAGACCATGAGCTTTTCCGGCGAGTGAACTTTGAAGCTCTGCAAACGCTCTTACGGCTGGCTGCGGATGCAGGGGTTGAACGCGTCGTATATACTTCCACTTTCTTCGCGCTGGGGCCATCCTCCGATCCGGATGCCTGCGAAGGTACGCAGTGCAAAATCCAGAGCGCCACGCCCTATGTCGCTTCGAAACGCGAGGCGCTGGATTGGCTGCGCGCCGAAGGCTTCCGGCAATACCCGGTGCTGGCGCTCCTGCCCGGTGTCATTTACGGTCCCGGACCTCAAACGGAGGGAAACCGGGTGGGCGGGATGATCGGCCAATATCTTTGCGGCCGGTTCCCCGGACTGCTGGGTTCGGGGAATCAGCGCTGGAGCTTCTCCTATATGCCGGATGTGGTTCGTGCACATCTTGCTGCGTTGGATCATGGGAATCCTGGCGAAGAGTATCTGGTCGCTGGCGATAATCGCAGTTTGAACGAGTTATTCCGCCTGCTGGCTGAGATCAGCGGCGTGGATCGCCCGGTGCGGCACATTCCTTTCTGGGTTGCCAAGCTGGTGGGCGCCGGCGAGCTTGTCCTTGCCAAAACTCTTCATCACCAGCCTCAGCTCACGCCAGAAGTGGTCGAGGCCCTCAAAGAAGACTGGGTTTATTCGAGTTCCAAGGCGGAGCGTGAGCTTGGTTACCACGTGACGCCGCTTGAAGACGGCTTGCGAAAGACAATTGAGCCTCACCCGCAGGCAACCGAAAGCCGGTAATAGGAGCACCGCTTTGGCGTTGTGATAATGAACCGGAGCCGGTGCGGTTCGGGAGCCGCCCAGGGCCGGTCCCTCTGCGCACTTCGCTTTTGCGCGCTGTAATCGCCCGGGAATCTATGACATCTTCCATGAAAATCCTTCCAGCGAGGCCGCTCTTCACAACCCGTAAGCTGGTTCATATCTCCATGCTGGGATTTGCCTTTCTGCTTCCATTCCTCACATGGGAGGAGGCTGCGGGCGCGGCGATTCTCGCCTTGCTGTTCAATCTGTACGTCCTTCCGCAGATGAATGCGGACTTGAGTAAGCATCCTAGCGTGCAGCAAGGTCCGGAAGCGGCGGTTCCTGCCGCGACCATTGCGCAACCAGCCGGCACGTGGACCGGAATCATCCTCTATCCCATATCCGTGCTGGCGCTGATTCTGCTTTACCGCCATCAGATGTACGTTGCGGCGGCGGCGTGGGCCGTCATGGCGCTGGGCGACGGCATGGCCAGTGTGTCGGGAGAATCGCTGGGCGGTCCGAGATTGCCTTTGAACCCTCAAAAAACCTGGACTGGAGCGGCGGGCTTCGTCATCTTTGGAGCCGCTGGAGCATACGGTCTGATTCGCTGGGTGGGGCCGTCCATTCCCCCTCATCGAGCAGCGGGGCTCACCCTCATGACGGCCTTGGTAGGCGCGGTGGTGGAAAGCCTCCCTATCCGTTTGGATGACAACGTTACGGTGCCTTTGATCTCGGGCGCTTTCCTTTACTGTGCCGCGATGTTCGCCCGTTCTGCACTCGAAAGTAACCTGCCCTATCTTGGCCACCGCATCATTCTGGCGCTGATAGTGAACGCGCTGCTTGCTTTGGTTGCGATTTCCCTTCGGCTTGTGACCCGATTGGGTGCGGGAATGGGCTTCATCCTCGGCATGGCTGTTTACCTGGGCTACGGTTACAAGAGTTTTCTCCTGCTCCTAGCCTTCTTTGCATTGGGCTCAGCGGCCACACGGCTGGGATATGCTGCGAAGGCCGCACGCGGAATTGCGGAGCGGCGGCGGGGTGCGCGAAGCTGGCAGGAAGCGGCGGCCAATGTGCTGGCGGCGGCATTCTTTTCGATTCTGGTTATCACTACCCATCATGAGCGAGCCTTCCTTCTGGCCACGATCGCTGTGTTCGCTGAAGCCTGCGGCGATACCGTGGCCAGTGAAATCGGGCAATGGCTTTCGTTGCGCGCGTATTTGGTCACCACGTTCGCAGTGGTCTCGGCTGGCGAAAATGGCGGGGTTTCGTTCGCCGGGAGCGCCACCGGGATTCTGGCTTCGGCATTGATCGTGGCGCTCGGCTGGGCGCTTGGGCTCTCAACCCTGGGAGGCGCTGCCGTCACTCTTGGCGCCGCCGTTGCAGGCAACTTCATAGATAGCTTTCTGGGCGCCACACTTGAGCGGCGGCGTTTGTTGGGGAATGGCGCCGTAAACTTCGCCAGCACTTGTTTTGCGGGAGCGCTGGCGCTGGCCTGGGCGCTTCATGTGGGCTACTAAAGCGCCCCTCTGCGCTGCGATCCCGGCGCTTCGAATCCCGCGCCTCGCTGGCCCCGATCTGTGTTACCTTTTTCTTGTTACGCGCCATCCGGGCGCTTGGGGAGCCATCGGTGTTCTTGACGAGTATGGTGACTTGGTTTCTGTTTGCGACGGCAGCCATTCAAGCGCCGCCGCAGCCCGGACTTTATTACCTCACCCAGTCCGGCGTTAAGAGGCTGGAGGGTCGTGCCGTGACGTTAGAATCGGGAGGCGGCTCGCGCAAACTCTCCGTCAAAGCCCCTCTTGCCTCGACCGGCGTCCGCGCAGAGATTCTGGGTGAACACGCTCAGATCACTCTCAACTCGTCGCCTGTCTTTTATTTCCGGCCCGAGAAAAACACGGATACGGTAGTGGGTGATCTGGCCCTGGTCCGGCTGAAGGTTCGCCATCATCATCGCGAGTTTGAGGTCAGTGCCAAAGGCGAATGGAATTCCTCGTCCGGAATTTCTTTGAAGGATCAAATTCTCTATTACCTCAAGCAGGAAGAGCCGGGATTATACAAAATCACTCCCGCCGACGATCTGGATCCTGGCGAATACGGGTTCTATGAACTTCGCGGTAACGGCCACCCGGGGCTGCTCTTCGACTTTACCGTAAAATAAACAATACGAATTTCTGGGACTTCCCGAGACAGGAGCTTCCATCGCGCCGCCCCATGCGACGCGAATAACCCTATACGAATCTGGCCGCGGCGCTGAATGCACGCCGTTACACCTATTTTTCAGCCACTTCCTCGAACGGATGCGGAATTTCTGTCTCTAACGGCTCTGACAGTTCGACATTGACTTTCTGAAGCTACTATTATAGATTTTGGCGGTTCCATGAACTTCGGTTCATGGCTTGGAAATGCCAGGTAGGGGTAAACTTCGTTGGTCCTTCCGAAGGGATTTGCAGGAAAACATGGGATAGGAATTCGAGTCTGCCTCCCTCATGCCATAGCTACTGGTGGTCGAAATCGCTCCGGTCGAGGCGCCCGCCCGTGAAAGTTCGGACTCAACATAATATGACTGCCGACCCGAATATCGTGGAAATGACGTTGGAGAGCGACTTGAAGAGTGTTGAGATTGCCGAAGAAATCGCTCACAAGGTCTGTGAGGCGGCGGGCTTAGATGATGAGGACCAGCACAAGGTTGAAATGGCAGTGCATGAGTCCATGATCAACGCCGTATGCCACGGAAACAAGTACGATGCCGCCAAGCGCGTTTGGTTCCGGGTGCAGTTTTTTCCCGACCGGCTTGAGATCCGCATCCGCGATCAGGGCGAGGGTTTTGACCCCGGTTCTCTGCCGGACCCGCTTGAGTCCGAGAACCTGCTCCGTATTTCGGGGCGGGGAATCTTTCTGATCCGGGCGTTCATGGACGAATTTCGCGTCCAGAAGCTTCCTGGAATTGGCACTGAGGTCACTCTAATCAAGCGAATCGTCTCCAATAGCAAACTTAATCAAGGAGGATAGGACTGTGAGTATGAAGGCCACAACGCGCCAGGTTGATTCAGTGGTAGTGGTCGACCTGAACGGACGAATTACACTCGGTGAAGGCTGCAGCCAGTTGCGCGAGCTGATCCGCGACTTGCTGGCGAAGGGTCACAAGAAGATTTTACTGAACCTGGCCGACGTAACCTACATCGACAGCTCCGGAATCGGCGAGCTGGTGAGCGGCTTCACTGCCACATCCAACCAGGGAGGCCAGTTGAAACTGCTTAACCTGACCAAGAAGGTCCATGACCTGCTTCAGATTACAAAGCTCCTGACCGTTTTTGACGTGCATGACGATGAGGCCAAGGCCATCGCTAGCTTTGATAAAGGGGCGACTGCCTAAACTACGCCCTCGTGGAACATGGGGCCACCCTGGACGGCAACTCGGACTTGGGCTAACGAGTTCGCTGATTCTCCGTAGAGCTATGGGATGTTCCCCCTGAAGTGTCCGGACGGAATATCCGCGCAAGAGACCCCGGCTCCGGTGCGCGGTCGCGGTACGCCAGCTCGCCGTAGAATGCCAATTCGCCCAGGGTATGCCCCCAATCTCGTTGCAGCATTAGGAGGATGGGGGAGCCATGATAAGGCCATAAAGTTTTGCTGGTTTTCCGATGATACCGTTTCGGTCTCTTCAATGGCCTGCGATCTTGGGAAGCGTGGTCCTTGGGACGTGCAACACAACTCCACGCACTATCCCGTGTGTTATGAGCGATTTAAGGGTGAAACCCACTGCTGGGCGGGGTGAGTTCAATCCCACCTTACCCCGCTTGCCCCACCGGACCACTTCGATTACCGCAAAACTTAACTTGTACTTAAAGAGAGAGTGGTACGATAAGACACTGTCGCGGGCTTACTCGTTTATAATGTACGTCGAAGAGTGATTCTTGGGGATTCGCTGCTTACAAGTACATTCACTGCCAAACCGGTTCCCAAGGCTTCTTAGGCTGGTGTCAGGTGGCACGTGTTGGTTGTGATCCAAATTACATTAATTACAGCAACCACTTCAGCCGATATTGACTAAGGGTTGAGTAAATTGAAGAGCCAGAAGATACGAAGGTTCGGAGGCCGTCACACGGACAACTTGAGCCCCGACCGTGCGAACAAAAGTGGGAGGCTTGGTGAGCTTGGGAAGTGGGGCAGAGGGGATTTCCAGAACGATTTTGGAAGAAATTGGCATGAATCGGCGCATGGCCACAAGAACGCCACTGGAACTGACGTTGAGTGTGGTCGTGAATTCGAGGAACTCCTTTCCCTTGTCATCGGTACCGCGAGCGAACACCGGCACTGCTAGAGGAATTCGCGCTGCGGCGCGACGTTCTTTTAGCCGTTTCCTGGCGCGCAGTTTCTTGCTCCTTGGGCCGACTTCTGTATTCATAACGGGGATCGGATACCTTGACACTGCTTCCACGATGTGATAGTTGTTGCAAGCAAGAGGCCAAATCCACTGCGGCGGTCATTATTTGAGATGATTCTAAGTATAATGATTTCTTGCGGTTTCCCGTATCCGCACCAGCCGCTCATGAAGCTTTCAAGCAACTTCATTCTAGGTACTGTGCAACAGTTTTCTTCTAATGGGAAGACATTTTCCACTAAGTTAATGATAACCGCTGTAGCTTTCGGTTCTTGAAAACCTGTCGTTATCTAGATGTTCGGATGTGGTCAGATGGAAGGGGGACTGGATGGGATGGCTGTTCAAGCGGGGAGATATAAAGGCCTTGCCGTCTAGCACGGGCCCTCGGACATTCCGGCTAATACCAGGAAGATTTTCTATTGCCTGGTAAGCCGATTGACCATTCCCTTTGGGAGTTTGGCCGGTGAAGGGTCCGGCCAGGTTTTAATCATGAACAACAGCGAGAGTCAGACAGAGCCTTCCACCGTAATCCGTCAAGAGGCCCTGGAAAACGATGAGACGCCCTCTGGATACATGGAATTGTTGGAGGCTTATCAGCATCTTCAAGAGGAAAATCGCCGCCGTACCGTGGCCTTGGGGACGGCTGCTCATCAGTTAAAGACTCCTCTGGCGATTATTTCGGGATACATTGAGCTCCTCTTGACCCGGAAGGCCGGTGATCTGAGTGACCGGCAATGGAACATCCTGGAGGAGGCGCGTTTCAATTGTAACCGGCTGCAGCAATATATTGAAGATTTTCTGAGCTATAGTGCCCTGGAAACGGGAAAGCTGGCGTTGAAGTTTTCCGAGGGGGACCTCAATGGTTGCCTTTTGGAGTTATACTCCTACTGGCTGTCGTCCTTCCAAAAGAAGGGAGTGGCGCTTTACCTTCCGGCCCAAAAAGAGTTGCCGCGGTTCCCGTTTGATTACGACAAAGTTCAGCATGTGGTCTCGAACCTCTTGGAAAACTCTTTGAAGTTCACGCCTTCGGGTGGCACCGTCTGGCTCAACGCGGAGCTCTATGCCTGGGAACGCCGGGGTCGCCAGGAGCCTGGGGTCTTGGAGGAAAGGCGGCGGCAGCCGCTCTCTACTCCCAATGCGGTCCGCGTCAGCGTTTCCGATACGGGTTCTGGAATCGCGCCGGAGTACCACCAGGAAATCTTTGACGATTTCGTGAAGTTGCCCCAACCTTCGGAAACCCCTGGAGGGATGGGGCTGGGATTGGCGATCGCGCGGCGGCTGGTCACGGCGCACGGAGGAAAAATCTGGGTGGAAAGTGAGCTCGGGTCTGGGTGTGCATTTTCTTTCCTGCTGCCTTTGCGGCCCCCCTTCAAGTGAGAGGATGCAGATTACAGGCGCCGGCGGACAGGAAAGACTGATTTCCTTCCGGTAGCCACAACCGCCCCACACGGGTTTGACCCCGGGGGCCGAGGGGTGTGTCATGGGAGTTTTACAGGTATGAGCAATAACGCACGTATTCTTGTTGTTGACGATGAACCCAGCATGCTTCGCTACCTCCAAACGGTGTTGGAGGTTGACGCCTACGAAGTGATGACGGCACAGGGCGGGGCGCAAGCACTTGAAAAGCTGAAGAAAGAGCCACGGCCTGACCTGGTGCTGCTGGATTTGCTGATGCCCGATTTGGACGGCATGCAAACGCTGGAGCGGGTCCGCCAGATTCATCCGAACGTCAGCGTGGTCATGCTTTCCTGCGTCAATGACACCCGCAAGGTGGTGCAAGCGATCCGCCTGGGCGCGCAGGATTACCTGACCAAGCCCTTTCAGAAGGCTGAACTCGACGCCGTCCTGAGCCACTGCCTGGGAGCGCGCTCCACCTCCTTCGGAAACGGCGATCAAGGGGGGGATATTGAGGATCTGGGTGACGACCAGTACTTTGTCGCTGTCAGCCCCAGCATGAAGAAAGTGCGGGACCAGGTCCGCCAAGTGGCAAATGTGAATGTGCCTGTCTTGATGCTGGGAGAGAGCGGCACCGGCAAGGAAGTCGTGTCCAAGCTCATCCACAAGTTTTCGCCCCGAGCCAACCGGCCGCTGTCGAAAGTGAACTGCGCGGCCCTGCCGGAGGAGTTGCTGGAAAGCGAGCTTTTCGGCTATGAGCCCGGCGCTTTCACCGGCGCCACACGGTCAAAGCCCGGCAAGTTTGAGCTTTGCGACAAGGGGACCATCCTGCTCGACGAAATCGGCGAAATGCCGCCTGCCTTGCAAGCCAAGCTCCTGCACGTCCTGCAGGACCAGCAGTTCTCCAGGCTGGGCAGCCGCACCACGGTCACGGTCGACGTCCGCATCCTGGCCGCCACCAACATCAATATTCAGGAAGCTCTCGCCAATCGTAAGCTCCGCGAGGACCTTTATTACCGCCTGAATGCATTCACCATCCACCTGCCTCCTCTTCGTGACCGGCGGGAGGAGATCCCGCTGCTGCTCCGCCATTTCATGGCGCTCTTCGCCACGCGTTACGGCCGCAACCCGCTTCCTATTTCTCCCACGCTTATCGAGACGAGCATGCGTTACCGCTGGCCCGGCAATTTGCGCGAACTGGAAAACTTCGTCAAGCGCTACCTCATTCTGGGTGATGAGGCGGCAGTACTGAGCGAGATTGAAATAAAGCGTGATGAAACGGCCCCCCCGCCTGAGACGGCGCGGGCGGCGGCGGCAAAGTCCGAAGAGACGGGAGACCTGAAATTGCTCGTCCGCAGTATCAAGGACGAGGCCGAGCATGAGGCCATCTCCCGAGCCCTGACGCGCACCAGGTGGAACCGTAAGGAAGCCGCACGCCTTTTGAACATCAGCTACAAAGCGTTGCTGTACAAGATTCGCCAATATAATCTGGACCCGCAGTCGTAGCTCCGGCGCACTTCGTTCCAGCGGTTCTGGCGCAAAGCGGCCGTGACGGCAGATAGTCGCGGCATGCCCTGCCACTCTGCTGGGGGACGTGCTGCAAAACTTTAAGACAAGATAAGAAACGGCCCGGGCAGCGACCGGCGATGGGAGTCCCGCGGCGAGGCCAAACACTTGGCGTCACATTGTACTTGGATAGAGTCCGGTCTCTCGTTCCCTCGCCCCATGTCCCACTTGAAGACCCCCCCGAAGCCGCCATCCCCTGCCGCTAATCTTCACGAGCTTTTTTCACGGTGTTGTGCCACTTCCACCTTGACGGAGCCGTGCCAGTGGCCTGATTGATCGGTAGTAGCACAGTTGGGCGATTCTTTATCAGTTTGTTCCTTTACCGTCATTCCCGCGAAAGCGGGTATCCAGTCCACAAACCGGAGTGGCATTCTGAACTCGTGCGGAAAAAAGACTCTTCTCTGGCATGGATCCCCGCTTTCGCGGGGATGACGGCGGCGAACCATTCCAGGAAACATCAAACTGAGTCACTATAGGTTACCGATTGAAATGGGTTTTTTGAAGTTCCCGTGTTAATGTTGCAAAAGGCGGGCGTGTAAATGAACTCTCGATCGAACTATTCAAGGCTACAAGAGTCCATGTCGCTTCCGTTGTCTCCGCTTCTCATGGGCGCTCGGGACGGATTTTCGGTACGCATGGACTCCGATCCTCCAGGCGTCCTTGAGGTTCCCGCGCTCGAGAAGACAAGGATTTCTATCCACTTTGGGAAGTCCGTGCACATGGTTTGCCGTAGAATGGGCCGGGAGCACTATGGCACCAATGTTCACGGCGACATCGATATCATCCCCTCGGGTACACCCAGCCGTTGGGAATTCGATAGGGAAGACGCGGCCCTCGTTCTAAGCTTTCATCATGAACTCCTCGCCAGCATCGCAGAAGAGTGTGGTTTCGATTCCAGGCGGCTAGAGATCAAGAATCGTTTCCAAATGCGCGATGCGCAGATCGAGCACTTGGGTTGGGCTCTAAAAGCGGAAATGGACGCCGGTTATCCGGGTGGCCGTCTGTACGTTGAAGGCATTGGGACATCTCTTGCAGTCAATCTCTTGACCCACCACAGCTCTTTTTCCCGGCCGGTAAAAATATACCGAGGCGCCCTTTCTGGCCACAGGCTTAGACGAATAATTTCATTCGTTGAGGAAAATCTTAATCAAAGTATATCCCTCGCTGATATCGCCGCGGTCGCAGGTCTGAGTTTGTCCCATTGCAACACGGCTTTCCGCGAAACCGTTGGCATGCCGCTGCACAGATACATCATTCGGCGCCGGGTCGAACGGGCCAAAGAGCTTCTAGGTGAAGGGAAGATGCCGACTAGTCAGATTGCATTGGAAGTTGGTTTCGCTCACCAGAGTCATCTCGCCCTCCATATGCGACGCGAGCTTGGGCTTTCCCCAAAGGCCTTTCGCGAGCAGACTCGCTAAATCCCCGCCCAGTCCCCGACCTTTCCACTTTCACTGCACGAATCTTTAATCAAACTCACCCACTCACGATTAGGTCCATTGACAACCGGAAGGATTGACTCCTTTTCCGGCAGAACGTGCTCTGAACCGTGCAAATCCGCTCGACAGCCAAAAGTGTGGATCGATATGATTCCGTGGAGTAGATCAGAGCAGCTTGAAAGAAAGTGTAATCAAGATCGTCAGACGGATTAGCAAGAACTGAATGGATCCCAGTCCAATCAACATTCAAGGAGCAGCCGGGAGGCCATCTGACCCTATCCGTGGGTTTCAGGCGAGTGGCGGAGCCAGGTGATCGCCAAACGTCCAACATTGTTCGGCCAATGAATCTATCTGGATTGAGACGGGTGGACCGCTTGCCGTCGAATCAATTTGCCCTTTTTCAGCGGAACCGTCGCGTTAACCAGCAGGGATGGAAAAAGCTCAGACCGGCAGTACAGTCCCCCGGCTTAAGAAACAAACCAAAAGGGAGGCAACATGAAATCCAGGATATTGATATGCATGACCGCAATAACCTTATTTGTGGCGCTGGCGATCCCGGTTCGGTTCGCCGGGCAAGACCAGCAGGAACAGAACATGCGGCACCATTACTTCGTATTTAACCTCGGCACGCTCGGCGGAACGTCGAGCGCAGGAAATACCATAAACGACCTCGGCTGGGCGATGGGTATTGCCAATCTGTCAGGGAACACAGCGGGACACGCCACCCTGTGGGCATACGGAGCGAAACTCGACCTCGGCACCCTCGGAGGCCTGAACAGCGCCGTGGATTGGCCAGTCAAGAACGATCGGGGGGAGATCGCGGGTATAGCTGAAACTTCCACGATAGATCCATTGGGAGAGAATTGGAGTTGCTCAGCCTTTTTCCCTACCGCCCCCACTCACCATATCTGTCTCGGGTTCGTGTGGCATTTTGGCCTGATGACGCCTCTTTCTGGGGTGGAAGGAAATAACAGCGGTAGCGCTAGCGTCAAGAGTCAGAGCCCGGGCATGATGATCCCGCTCCCCACGCTGGGGGGGAATAACGGCTATGCCTCCGGCGTCAATAACCTGGGCCAAGTGGTCGGGTGGGCGGAGAATACCGTTCATGACCCAACCTGCGTTTCCCCCCAGGTCCTCCAGTTTGAGGCTGTCATCTATGGGCCCGAAAAGGACCAGATCCGGGAACTCCAGCCGCTCCCCGGCGACCCCGATGGAGCTGCCACAGCGATCAATGACAAAGGCCAGGTGGTTGGCATCTCGGGTATCTGCCAGAACGCTGTTGGTGAACTGAGCGCCGAGCACGCCTTGCTCTGGCAAAATGAACCGCCGACTGACCTGGGCAACCTAGGAGGCGCAGGGTGGAACACTCCGACGGGCATCAATAACCACGGTCAAATCGTCGGGTTTTCCGACCTGCCCGGCGACGACAAAGGCCAAAACCCGAATTTCCACGCTTTCCTTTGGACCAAAGAGGGCGGTATACAAGACCTCGGCACGCTTCCGGGAGACACGATAAGCGAAGCCACAGGCATTAACGACCAAGGCCAGGTGGTAGGCGTGTCGTGCGTTGATATAAGCTTCAGTAACTGCCGTGCGTTCCTCTGGCAAAACGACGTCATGACGGACCTCAACACCCTCATTCCGCCTGGCTCCCCCTTGTATCTGATATCCACCGGCGACATCAATGATTATGGGGAGATCACGGGCCAGGCTTGTGTCCTCTCCAATGGGGCCTGTAGCAGCGAAACGCCCGCTTTCTTGGCAATCCCCAGGCATGACGGAGATAGCAGCGAAGCTGCTTCGTCAGCAGAACCAGTCGGCGGTAATCCAGTCCCGAAGGTCATTCTGCCCGAGAACGTCCGCCAGACGCTTCTGCGTCGGCTGGGCTTGGGCTACCCTGGAGCTGGGCCAGTAAAACCGCAATGATCATCCGAAGAAGATATATGGAGCGATGTAAATCATTACGCGATTGCTGTATGGATCCGGGAAGTCAAACAGCACGACCTGAGGGTAGTGACTCAGTTTGATGTTTCCTCACTTTATTCGCCGCCGTCATCCCTGCGAAAGCGGGGATACAGGCCAGAGACGAGCCTTTTCTACGCACGAGTTCAGAATGCCGCTCCGGTTTGCGGACTGGATTCCCGCTTTCGCGGGAATGACGGTAAAGGAACAAACTGATAAAGAATCGTCAAATTGAGTCACTACCAACCTGAGACTTAACGAGGGTAGAGAAAATCCCCTACCCTCGTTTTCTTGAGGAGCACAGTTCTTGGAACACGGAGTACGTTACTTTTGCGGCCCTCTCTCAATTTCCTTTCGACGCTTGGGATTTTCCCAGCGGGGTAATGGCCACCATCGGGAGCAAGGTCCACAAACGTCCAACATTGCTCCGGCCATCCACCTCTCTTGATTGATGCGAGGCGCAGTGTTGCCAGCGAAAATGAACTGGAAGCGGACGCCACGGTGAATCCTATCGAAAAACGGACAAATCTAAAATGAACCGGATCGCTCTATGGTTGAAGGTCAGTGTTGTCTCCATGGTTGTCCTCTGCGGGTTCATTGCTGGCTTGGCCGCTGCCCCTGTCTCGTCAGCAGAGTCCCAGAAACCAACCCCCTGCGCGGCGCCCGAATACCGGCAGTTTGACTTCTGGATCGGTGATTGGGACGCCTTTGACGTCGGCAGCCCGGTGAAGGTAGCGCGCACTCGAGTTGACCGCGTGCTTGGTGGCTGCGTCTTGCTGGAGGACTACGAAGGCACAAACGGGTCGAGAGGTGAGAGTTTCAGCCTTTACGACGCCTCCAGAAAGATTTGGCACCAGACTTGGGTGACCAATCGAGGTCAGTTGCTGATTATCGAAGGCAAAATCCGTGCGGGCGAAATGGTTCTAAGCGGCGTAGATCACGCAGGGGGCGGGCGAACTCTGGTTCGCGGCACCTGGAAGCCTGTGAACGGAGGCGTTCGTGAGACGGCGGTAACCTCGACCGATGGCGGCAAGACATGGAAACCGTGGTTTGATCTTATGTTCCGTCCCCATAAGCTGTGAGGCACCCTGGGGCATTGCCCGCAGAGTGGGTGTGGCTGAGCTGGGCCCATTCAGTTTTCTGCATCAACGCTTGATGGTGAAGCTCCTCGAAACATGAATTCCGAATTTGCGGCAATCGTGCCACGCGTCAAGTTGCGCCATCCTGAAACATCCCCCCTTTGGCAGTGACTCAGTTTGATGTTTCCTGACATGGTTCGCCGCCGTCATTCCCCCCTTTGCCAATCGTTGCCTGCCCAAAGAATAATGTGGTAGAGACTCTTTAATGCCAAAATGAGTTGTGAGGAAGGGAACACCGATGCGCTTGGGAGGCTGGACAGCTTGCGCCGTCCTGTTGATTGCAACCTTCTCTTCCGCAGCCCTGCAGAAAGCTCCAGGTGACGAACTGAAAGCCGCCGCCGCGGCTGAGAAAGCTGGGCAATATTCGCAGGCTGCGGGCCACTACCAGAAGTTCCTTGCGATGGGACCAGCAGCGGCCAACTCCGCAGTGCTCACTGAGGTCCACATCCGCTTGGCGACCGATCAATTTATGGCGCATCGCTTTGCGGACTCCCTCCAAGCCTTGCGGCCGGTCTTCGTGTCGAAACATGGTCCGGGGGATACCGGTATTCCCGCGCAGGCCTGGGTGGTAGCGGGGCTTGACGATCTGCAATTGAACCGGCTCGATAGCGCGATTCGGAACCTCCGCCAGGCCCTTCGATTGAACCCCGCAAGTGGTACAGCCCGCCTGGCGCTGGGCGATGCCTTGGCCCGGAGCGGTCATCTGGGCGAGGCTGCGCGGGAATACCAGGATCAGGCGCGCCGCACGCCCAAAGTGGTGGAGGCCTGGTACAAGTTGGGCGTGGCCGAAGCACAACTGGCAAAGGAAACGTTCAGCCGCTTTACAAGGCACCATCCGAAAGACCCGGTGGCAGAAATGCTGATCGCCGAGCGATCTCTTCGCCGGGGAGACGGCTTGAATGCAGCGAAAATCCTGCTGCCGATGATCGGAGGAGGCAAAAACACGGGCGGCGAGCTTACGGCCCAGCATGAGGACCAACAGAGCACTGTCCTTCCCGGTGTCCATGCGGACCTGGGGCAAGCGTTCCTTGAGCAAGGTTATGCTCCGGCCGCCGAAAATGAGTTTCAGAAAGAGCTGGCGGCGGACCCGGAATCATCGCCTGCCTGGTTTGGCTTGGCGGAGACAGAATCGCTCGATTACAATTGGGATTCCGCTCTGTCCCGAGTGCGCCACTTGATGCTGTTTCACACGACCGACATGGAGCGGCGTCTGGAATTGCAACCTCCCGCCGCATTGCGCATGGCGTGGCATCAGGGCGGCCTGCGCATGCCTGCAAGCCTCGCCCAAACCGCGGCGGAACGCCTGTGGCAAACCTGGCTTCAGGGGAGTGGAGTCAGCGGCGTCCGCATCGAATCCACCCACCCGGATTCTTGCCCGATGCTTCCCGTCCACGATGCCTCCACACCGGGACTGTGGCTGACAGAGGGTTGTTATGCACGGCTGATTCGCCAATTACATGGGCGAATGAATCAGAAAAATCATCCCACGATTACAGAGAAGATCAAGCTGGCGGAGGCAGAATACCGCTTGTCCCGTTTCGATGAAGCACAAGCCGGCGCGGAACGGTTACTAAAAAGCGATCCGGAATGCGGCTGGGCAATTTATTGGCTGGCTCAATCGGCAGAAGCCCTATCCTTCCAATCGTTGCTCCAAGCTTCTTTGCTCAATCCCAACTCGCCCCGCGTCCATGAAATGCTGGCGCGCAATGACGCGGATCATTACCAATGGAAGCAAGCCATTGCCGAGTACGAAACGGCCTTGCGCCTGGCGCCCAATCTCACCGACCTTTACTTCGGCCTCGGCACCGCTTACTGGCAAGCGGGGGACTGGTCGCGGGCGGAACCCGCGCTCCGGAAAACACTTGAAACCTCTCCGGCCTCAACCGTGGCGGCATACGAGCTGGGCGATACTTATGTGAATGAGCGCCAGTGGGCGAGCGCCGTGCCCTATTTGAGGAAATCCATTACGGATCCCAAAGTTGACCGCAAGGCCCGGCTTGATTTGGCCAAAGCGGAATCGGAATTGGGCCACACCCAGCAAGCTCTGGCGGAACTCACGCCAGTTGAGAATGACGACGTCGACGGAGAAATCCATTTCCGCCTGGCGGCGCTTTATCGCAAAATGGGTGAGTTGGACAAAGCCCGCAAGGCGCTGGCTGAGTCCGAAAAGCTTCGCCAAGCCTCCGATGCGATGACCGTGGAACGAACAAGAGAGACCGAGCCGGAGCGTGCTAAGCTCCAGCAAGCCGCAAAGCAGGAATCCCATTGATGACGGTCAACTCCTCCACTCCTTTCCATTGCAGCAATAGCCGCCGCCAGTTCCTGAGCCGGGCCGCAGGGCTTTGCTTCATCGTGCCCCTGTTCCCAAACGGCAAGCAGGGCCAGCCCGTGCTGGCTCCTGGGCCCTGGTTTGTGGATGTGGCCAAGCAGTCCGGCCTTGCCTCCTTCCGGGACACTTGTGGATCGCTCGCCAAAGACTACCTGGTGGAGACCGTGGGCAGCGGGGTTGCTATTTTTGATTACAACCATGACAGCTTGATGGACATTTTCCTGGTCAATGGATCGTCTTTCCGGTTATTGGACCATCCCAAATTGCCTCGCACCTCCAGCCGCCTGTTTCGCAACAACGGCGACGGAACGTTTACCGACGTGACGCTAGCCAGCGGCTTGATCAACGAAGGATGGGGAATGGGCGTGGCTGCGGCCGATTACGACAATGATGGGCACATGGACGTATTCGTCACCAACTTCGGCGCCAACGCTCTGTTCCATAATAATGGCAACGGAACTTTTACCAATGTCACGCGCGAAGCCGGACTCGAAGGCGGCAACTGGTCCACCGGCTGCGCCTGGGGCGACTACGACGACGACGGCAAGTTGGACCTTTACGTAGCCCGCTATGTGGACTTCGACCGCGCTCGCATTCCCCGTCCTGGCGCCGGCAACTATTGTCTTTATCGTGGCGTTCCGGTCGCCTGCGGCCCTCGCGGACTACCCGGCTTGCCGGACCTCTTTTATCATAACGAGGGCAATGGTAAATTCCGCGAAGTGGGCACCCAGGTGGGCATTGTGGACAGCGACAAAGCCTACGGGTTCAGCGTGGTCTGGTGCGACTTTGATAACGATGGCCGCCCGGATATTTACGTCGCAAACGATTCGATGGCCAATTTCCTGTGGCACAACAAGGGCAATGGGACGTTTGAGGAAACCGGCCTTGAAGCCGGATGCGCCCTCAGCGCGGATGGCCGCCCGCAATCTTCCATGGGCATCGCCCTCGGCGACTACAACAACGACGGTTGGATGGACATTCTGGTCACCAACTTCTCTGAGGATTACAACACGCTTTATCGCAACAGTCACGGGCAGTTTGACGATGTGACGTTTGAAGCCGGCCTCGGCACCGCCAGCTTTTCACAACTCAGTTGGGGAACGGGCTTCATCGATTATGACAATGACGGCTGGAAGGACCTCTTTGTGGCGAACGGCCACATTTACCCGCAGGCTGACAAAGCCGGAAATTCCTATCTTCAGAACAATCAGTTGTTCCGCAACACCCGCAATGGGCGGTTTGAAACGCTTACCGACCGTGAGAGTGGATTTACCCGGGCTTGGAGCAGCCGGGGCGCGGCTTTTGGCGACCTCACCAACAGCGGCCGAGTCTGGGCCGCGGTGAATAACATCGATCAAGAACCTTTTCTATACAAACCCTCGGGCCCGGCGGACGCCTGGACACGGCTTAAGCTCAATGGTAACGGCATCCACTCCAATCGCGATGCGATCGGCGCAAGGGTCAGAATAACCGCCGGGGACATCACTCAGATTGACGAAGTGCGAAGCGGGGAAAGCTACATCAGCTCGAACGATATTCGCCTTCATTTTGGCTTGGGTGAAGCCCAACAGATCGACCAAGTGGAAATCCGCTGGCCGGATGGGCAGATCGAAAAGCGCGAGCGCCTGGCGATCAACCGCGAGCACAAGTTTTTTCAAGGTGAGAACAGTGGAAAGCCGTAAACCAATGACGAAGCAAGCGTCATGGTCCGCTCCTTGTGTAGCGACGGTCTATGACCGCCGAAACCATTCAAACCTTAAGTTTGGTGATCCAGCCCTTGCGGTTAACCTTCAACCCCTGCTACTGACGAAGCTCGTTAGGCGGAAGTTTCACTGTCCAGCAATCCTTCGGCCCTTCCATTGCGTCTTTGCGCCTTGGCGTGAGAGTCTTGTTGTCTTTTGGAAAAGATGTTCACGCAAAGCCGCAAAGTGGCAAAGCCCCGTAAAGAAAGCAAGATTCGCCATCTCCATTGGGCTTCATCATCGCTCCTTCCGCATATTCTTAGGTGTTCTATGCGCCACGCTGGCCGCAACCAGCCTGGCCCTCGCCCAAGTCTCCGAACTGCGCAATCAAGCCGCGCAGCTTGTCCCGCAGTCTGCTTCCATCCCCGCGAACCAAGTGATGAGCGCCGTGGCCGCTGCTCGCCAAGCCATCCAGGAGAATCCCAACTCCGCCCATGCTTATCTCTCGTTGGGCATCGCTCTGAGGTCCGGCGGAGACAGCGACGGAGCGCTCGACGCCCTGAACCAGGCGCTGAAGCTGGCCCCCAGCCTTTCCGGCGCCTGGCTTGAGGCGGGTCTGATCGCGGACCAAAAAGGAAACTTGGAAGAAGCTACGGCTGATTTCCAGAAAGCGGTTCAGGCGGATCCCAACAGCGATTCGGCGCGGCTCGAGCTCGCCTCCGTGCTGTTCCGCAAGGGCGATTTCGAAGCCGTCAAGACCCAGTTGCAAGACATCCTGCGCCTCGACCCGGCGAATGCCAGCGCGCTGAACGGAATAGGATTACTTGAGTTGCAGGATGGCCATCTTCACGCCGCCGCAGCAAATTTCCGCCAGGCAATTTCCCATCGGCGGCGCTTCCCGGAGGCACAGTTGAATTTGGCGAATGCGCTATCCCAACTGGGCAACTGGTCCGGGGCGCGCGCAGCCTACGAAGCAGCGCTCGAACAGAACCCGGACGACGCGATGGCTACCTACGGATTGGCTCGCGCCCTTCGCAAGCTGGGTGATTCCGCCCAGGCCCAGGCGAAGTTTGCGAAGGCCAGATCGCTGATGCAGATGCAGACGGTGGAGCTCCGCGCCAACGGCGAGAACAACCGGGGCCTGAAGCTGTGGTATGCGGGAGACCTGGACGGTGCTGCTGCCGCGTTCCGCTCCGCGCTCGCCCAGGACCCTACTTACGCGGAGGCTCACAACAATCTGGGCGGAGTTCTTTGGCAACAGAATCACAAGCAATCGGCCTTGCACGAATTTGAAGCCGCCGTGCGTGACCAGCCGAACTTCGCAAAAGCCCTTAACAATCTGGGCAACGCATTCATTGACACCGGAAATTTTCAGCGCGGGATTGCGGAGCTTCACTGTGCCGTGGCGGCTCAGCCGGCGTTTGCCACGGGGCATCTCAGCCTGGGCATGGCGATGATCCGCCTCGGCCGGAAGACCGAAGCTGAGGACGAATTCCGCCAAGCAATTCTGCTCGATCCAGGCTTGGCCGCCGCCCATCTCGAATTAGGACTGCAAATGGCTTCGGACCCGGTGCCGTTATCTCCCGCTGCCAAGGCCGAGATTGAAAAAGGGCTTCAGCTCAATCCATCGCTCATTATGTCGGTGCCCGAACCCGTTCTTCACGCTTTGGCGATGATGGATCATGTGATTGCGCCGGACGCTTTGCACTGATGCCGCCGCGCTCTAAAGTGCTTTCCGCCTGCCTTATTGCACCAGGAACTGAATCCTCTCAATGGAGTTGTTGGTATAAGGGTCCAGGCGATCGGGATCGCGGGTGGCAGGCTGTTCCGAACCTTTGTCGTCCACGGCCCGAACCGCGAACTCCGCCACCCCCGTTCCCCTGATGCCAACCGTATAATGCCAGATCGCCCATTCATAACGGCTCCCCGGATTGAGATTGGCGACTCGCCAGCTCTTGCCCCCGTCGGTTGTGATCTCGACGGCTGCGATTTTCCCTCCGCCGGACCATGCCAGTCCCCGCAGTGTCACCGTTCCGGGATGCAGAACCTGGCCCAAAACGGGGTAAGTAATCACCGACTTCACCAGAACCGTGGGAAGCGATTGGCGCTGGGTAGCTCCCGCCGGTCCCTTAATAACTGCCGCGTATTCATCGGTTTCGAGAGACAATGGGGCGGCGGCCAGGTCAATTTGTTTGAGCCATTTCACCGATTGCATCCCATAAAGACCTGGGAACAGAGCCCGCCACGGGGCGCCGTGTTCCGGCGGCAGGGGCTGACGGTTTAACTTGGTCACCAGCATCGCACCTCGACTCGCTTGCTCCACTGGAACGCTCCGCCGGAAGCCGTCCGCCCCGGTCAGGAGAAGGAATCTTGCCTTGGCTGTCGGCCGCGCCAGAGCGAGCACGTCCTGCAAGGGCCACCCTTCCCACAAGCCATTGCTGGCCAACGCTTGTGGCCCTGTCCCATCGCCCGAACATTCCAGCACGGCGCCAAGTTGCTGTATCTTCAACTGGGCAAGGTCTTTCGACGAAATTGTGACCGGCTTTTCGACTTCGCCGGAAATTGAAAGCGTGCTGGCCGCAGAAGCGGGTGGAATGGCATAGTGGTTCCGAACGTAAAAGTCCGTTGCTGGGGTGTACCGGCCTTCCAGGGATTGAAGATCAAACTCGGAAATCCTGGGATTTGAGGAAACCAGGATGGAATCACCCAATAAGTTCCTGGCCGGCACAATTAACCCGCTGCCCGCAAGCACTCCAAAGAATTCCCGCCTGCGCATGGCCTGATTTTAATGCAAACGGCCTGCTGCAATCTGAAAATTCTGAATGCGTAGGGCAAAATCCATGATTTTCGAACCTAGGACTGTCCATCTTCCATATACATTGTATACAAAGCTCATTTTCCACTATTTCGCCCTGGAATCCCGTTAGAATACTTCTACCCGAGTAGTGTATTTGATGGAGCGGGGGATGCCAGCGTTACCGGCTGTAGCGCCGGTCTATGACCGGCGACCAAATAAGCCCCGCGCAAGCGGGGATCTGGAATCCACATCGGTAGACTCTCTCTTGAATTTCAAGAGATTTTTTTAGTTCAAGCGACCTCCTTGGAGTAGGCTGGAGTTCCGGCTCCCCGACCCTGTACAACCTCCTCCGGTCGAGCTTGAAAACGCAGGCTCACCAGGCCTCAGATTCTCCACGACCTGGGAGAAGAGGGCGGGGGGCCGATCTACCCGCTTTAACCTGTTGTAACCAAAGCAAAAATAATTTGTCTCATGCGTCTCATCGGCCCCTTGCGCTTGTGCTAGGCTCAGAGGGATGCAATTCGTGCAATTTTACAGATCGGCGTCGTGTACAGATTCCAAGCCCCAGTTTCGGACGCTTGTTTCCCATCCACCGTCCTCTGCCTTCTTCGATACTCCCCAGGCTGCTTGCAAAGAAAAAGAAAAGGTTGACACAGCAAAAGATGTTAAAAATAACAAAACGAACCGGAGAAGTTATTGAAAACAAACGAATGGCTCCGGTTCGTTTTGCGAAACGAACCGGAGATTCGGTGGTGTCTCAGTTTGCTTGCTGTAGCGGCGCTCGGAGCTTGCCCTGACAGGGAGCGCCGAACTTGTATCCTCAACGGTTTCCGGCGCTCCCTGTCAGGGCAAGCTCCGAGCGCCGCTACAGCAAATTGCGTCACTACCAAATTGTGAGGAGACTTGACGGGGAATGTGCGCCCGTAAAAGAGAATGTTTAGGTGGCAAACCCAAACTCGATTGAAAAAAAAGGACGACTCGAGGACCAAACCCATCAAAAGCCACTGGGCAAAACCATTGAAATCGAATAAGACCTGTATTATGCGTAAGATGCGTAGATTTCAGGGGAAAATCCAATCAATTCATTTACAATCAATAAGTTACAAACAGCTTGCAGAATACCAAGCCAAGAATTGGCTGTTTTCTCGCAGTTTTCCACAGCCTTGGCGGATATCAATCTCTCCTTGCAGAGTCTCAAATGCTCTTGGTGAGTTACTCAGACGACGGGTTCAAACATTGGAAAGACCACGGCATGAAAATATCCAGGAAAATGAGAATACCATATTTCATATATTATTTTCTATATTTAGGATTATTAACAGATTGATGAAATAAATAAGCCATTGGAAATTAATAAAATAGGAGTTTATAAATAAAAATATTACTGGTGATTTAATTGCTGTATGGAAATAAGAGGTAGCTTGGGGGGATTCGTAATGTCAGTCCATGTATTTTGACTAGGTCGAATCTCTTAATTTCGGAGGATGAGATCATGAACAAGCTGCACGCTCAATTCTGGGTTCATCTCCTTATGGTTTGTGCAGTCTTTTTATTGTTGCCGCTCTCGGCTCTGTGGGCGCAAACATCGGTATCCAGCACGATCAATGGCATCATCACAGACCCATCGGGGGCGGTGATTCCCGGAGTCAAAGTGACAGTAACCAACACCGGCACGCAACAAGCCGGGACCTTCACGACCAACAATTCGGGATATTTCGTTGCCCCAAACCTGCCGTCAGGAATTTACGACGTGAGGTCAGAGAAGCAAGGTTTTCAGACTTGTCTGAACAAGGGAATTCATCTTGACCCTGCCTCGAGCGTCCAGGTGAACTGCTCGATGAAGGTTGGCCAAGTCTCACAAACAGTTGAGGTTACGGCTTCTGCCGTGCACGTTCAAAGCAATTCGGACAAGGTTTCGCGGCTGGTCGACTCGACGCAGATGGAGCAGTTGCCGGTGAACGGGCGGAATTTTGTGAGTCTTCTGGGCTTGCAGCCGGGCGTGGTTCAAAACTTTACCTTCAACAGTTTCCAGGGCATGAGCCTTTTTGCATCTCAAGGCACAGAGGTCAATGGTCTCACGGGCGAGTCTAACAATATCCTGATTGACGGAGCGCCCTCGACGCGCACTCGCGCCAACGGGGCCATTGTGGCCCCGCCCGGCATGGATGCGATTTCCGAGGTGAACATTGTTACCACCGGGTACATGCCGGAATACTCCCGCGCCGCGGGTGGCCAGATGGTTGTGGCCATGAAATCTGGCACGGACCAGTACCACGGCGACGCCTTCGAATTTGTCCGCAACGACGCCCTTAATGCGCGCTACTTCTTCTCCCCGACCGTTCCCAAGCTCACTTACAACGATTTCGGGTTTACCTTCGGCGGTCCGGTTATTCCCAACAAACACAAGCTATATTTCTTCTGGTCGGAGGAGTGGTTCCGCCAAGTCAGTGGCAACACCGTCGTGGCTACTGTCCCCACGGCTGCGGATCGCTCCGGTGATCTGAACGGCTATTGCACGGTCTTTGGCGCGAAAGTCTGTCCGAAGGTTCCCGGTTACCTAAACGGCGTGGACGGATTGGTGGCTGGCCAGCCCTTTCCGAATAACACCATTCCCAGCAGTCTTTTTAGCCCCAACGGCTCGGCTATGGTGGGTCACATGTACCTCCAGCCGAACACCGCTACCAACAGCACCGCTTTCCCCTTCGAGGGCGGCAACAACCTCATTTACAATTACAACAGCCCCAATGACGCCCGCATCGATGACATCAAGGTGGACTACAACGTCAATGACAAGAATCACATTGCCGTTACTTTGCGTCACTACACTCAAGCCTCCACCAGTCCTACCGGCAGCGGCGGCGCATCGGCACTGCTGGAGCAAGGGTTCCAATTCCCCGAGCGCGGCGCGACTGCGGACTACACCACAACTTTCAGCCCCACCCTGCTGAATGACTTCACGGCCACCGCCACGGAAGATATTGTCCACGTGCAGGTTCCCGGTGGCTCCTTTGGCGGGAATGGCTTGGATCGCACGTCACTCGGCATTACTTACCCATACATCCTTGGCGCTGCAAGCAAGGATATTGCGGGCAAGATCCCCACATTCATCATGAGCGGGTTCCAATCCGTCAGCGGTTTGCCCTATCCTTCCGGCAGCACTGGCCACATTTATACCATCCAGGATGTGCTTACCAAAGTCTCCGGCAACCATACTTTCAAAGCAGGTCTTTGGTGGGAACACGACGGCGAGAACGATCACGACCAAGTGCGGGTAACTCCGGGCGGCGGCGTGGGCAACAACCTCAACGGGCAATTCGAATTCAACGCCTCGAACCCCAACACCACGGGATCGCCCCTGGCGGACGCTCTGCTCGGCAATTTTGACAATTACTCCGAACTCGGCTGGCGGGACTACACGCCGTGGTCAGCCGACCAGATCGGACTGTTCGCGCAGGATAGCTGGAAAGTCACTCCGCGCTTAACCCTGCAAGGCGGGTTGCGCTGGGATTACTTCCAGCCGTATTCGAGCGCCTGGTGCAACTTTGCCATGTTTGACCCATTGTTTTATTCCCGCGCCCCCGGAGTCGAGCAGGTAGTGGGTCCAAACGGCCAAATCGTCAGCGGCAACCCCTATAATGGCATCGCTACGCCTTGCGCTGGATTGCCTAATTCCGCCATCGGCCACTTTGCAGTGTTTGGTCAGCCGGTGACGGCGCGAAACATCGGCACCCTTAATAACCAATTGCGTACGGATGGTATGCAGCGCGGCCTGACACCTCAGATCCTGCAAAGCCAATTCGGCAATTTCCAGCCGCGCTTTGGCTTTGCTTATGATCCGACAGGGTCCGGCAAGACGGCCATTCGGGGCGGCGGCGGTATCTTCTACAACCACAATACCTTGTCGGACGTGACGCTGATGGGAGGCAACACGCCCTTCCAGTTGGCCACGGAGGTTTTCAATGGCAGTGCCGACAATCCCGGCGGCACGCCCGGCGCCCAGTTGCCCATCCCCATGACCGGGCAAGATCTGTTAGACAAAGTTCCCGTGGTTTACTCCTGGAACTTTACCGTGGAGCATATGTTCAACAACAACACCTTGGTGGACGTGGGTTACGTGGGGAATCGGGCTAAGAACCTCCCCATTAACGCCGACTTGAACCAGCCGGCCATCGGAACCTTTAACAATCCGGCGAATACCGGCATTCCCCAGGACTCCTTGCGGCCTTACCCAGGAATCGGCGGAGCCCAGACCACCTTGCAGGAGGGGAGCTCGAGATATGACGCCTTGCAGGCAAGCGTGCAAAGGCGTTTCAGCAATGGATTTCAATACAACGTTTCGTACACATATTCCAAGGCGTTTGACATGGCGGACAGCATCTACTCCGTGGTGACGGACACCTACAACCCCAGTTATAACTGGCAAGTGGCCGGGTTCAACCAGACTCACAACCTGATCTTCACATATGTCTATGACCTGCCGTTCCTCAGGAATAACAGCTCCCTTGTGGGCAAGACGCTGGGCGGGTGGGAAGTCTCCGGCGACGCGGCTTTCATCAGCGGATTCCCCCACGGTGTCTTCGCCACAAAGGACTATCTGGGCAACGGAACCAACAGTATTGGAGGTCCTGAGTTCGCTTACATCAAACCCGGCTGCAACGTCAGGGGCAGCCGCTCGTTCAGCCAATTCTTCAACACCTCCTGCTTCTCCGAGCCGCCTAACAACGGCACGGCAGGGCTTGCCGGCTCGGCAGCGCCGAACATTATTGAAGGGCCGGGAACCGACAACTTTGACTTTGCTCTGATGAAGAACGGTCCCATCACTGAGCGGGTGAAGTATCAGTTCCGTGCTGAATTTTTCAACGCTTTCAACCACCCCTCATTCAACGGGATAGACACCGCCGTGACCGACAGTAATTTCGGTGTCGTTAACAGCGCTGTATCCCCGCGGAATATCCAATTCGGATTGAAGTTAGTCTTCTAACGCGGAGCGGGGCATGTAGGGGCGGGCCTCGTGCCCGCCCATCCCGCTGGCGAAGGGAACGCCACCTATGCCCGACCGGTTTGGGCTTGTGTGGTGTGACGTTGCGGGCGGCCACAAGGGCCGTCCCTCCATGAAATCAATTCGGATTGCAAGTTGATCTCCGGGCGTGCATCCCGATACAATGTGGAGCGGGGTAGCGCAGACTTCGTGCTTTTCGAAGTCTGCGGCTTTTGTTTAGGGATTCACGGACAAGCCGCAGAGTTTCCAAAGACGAGAAACTCTGCGCTTGTTCATGTTATTTGTGCGCAGGCACTTAGCCCGGATTATTCATGAAATCTTAATCGAGGACCGGAAGGGCACGGTTTTAACCGTGCCGTTTGAGCGCGACAAAAAGCGATCAAAATACCGTTGTTCGGCACGGTTAAAACCGTGCCCTTCCGGTCCAACAAAGGAGCTTCATGAATAATCAGGGTTAGCTTTGTTGGCGGGCGCCAGGCCTATCGGCGTTTCGCTATTTGCGGGTTGATCCAGGAGTACGCGCCTCGTTACAATGTGTTTCGATGAAATCCCACATTGTTAGGCGCGTACTTTTTTGTTTTTTGGCGACGGTCTTTCCTGGTTATGCCGGACAACGCGCCTCGGCCACTGTAGCGGCGTTCTATGAACGCCGGTCACCACAGCGGCCCCTGTCAGGGCAGGCTCCGACCGCTGCGACAGGCGCCGCATCCGCTCAGGCGGAGGTTCAACAAGGCGTCACTGCGCTTGAGCATGGCGATTTCCCAAACGCAGAACAGCATTTCTCAGCAGCGCTGAAGATCGATCCTAGCCTTTCTGAAGTCCGCGCCAATCTCGGCCTCGCCTATTACGCCAACCACCAATACGCGAAGGCCATCCCCGAATTTAAGACCGCGCTCCAGCAAAATCCTTCGCTTCAAACCGCCAAGTCATTTCTTCCGCTCAGCCTGGCGGCTACGGGTAACTGCCCGGACGCCATCCCCGGTTTGGATCGTGAATTCTCCTCGAACCCCAACCTCAAACTGCGGAGAGTGCTGGGGTTGAGTTTGGAAAAATGCCTGATTCAGACTGGAAAGCAGGCGCAGGCGGATGCGGCCGCGCAGAAGTTGTTAGCCGAGTATCCAAACGATCCCGACGTGCTTTACACCGCAGGCGAGCTTTACGGAAAGCTCTCATCAGAAATCTATCTGAGGCTCATGAAGGTCGCGCCCCATTCGGCGCGGACCTACCAGGTGATGGCTTCGGTCGCCGCCACCGATGGAAACTGGAGGCGGGCGATTGACGAGAACCGGCTGGCGTTACGAATGGATCCGGGGTTGGAAGGAGCGCACCTGCAAATCGCCATTCTGCTCCTGACCCATTCTCCGGACCCGAACGCCTGGCGCGAAGCCTTGGCTGAGTTGAACGATGAATTGAAAATCAATCCCCGAAGCGCCGAGGCGGTTTACGAAATTGGCGAAGTCGAACGCAAACACGCCCAGCTCAACCATGCCGTCGCGGCCTTCCGCCGGTCTCTGCAATTGGACCCTGGCGCCGTTCCTACCCGGATCGGCTTGACCAAGGCCTTGCTATCCTTGGGGAAGAAAGAAGAATCGCTCGCGGCGCTGGAACCCGCGCGCCAAGCGGCGCCGAATGATCCCGATGTACATTTTCTGCTCGCATCAGTCTATCGCTCCCTCGGCCGCACCACCGAATCCCAGGCGGAGATGCAGGTGTTCGAGCGATTGCAGAAATCGCAAGATGCCAAAGTTCCAAAACCCCGGTAGGCTTGGGTGGTGTCCACTGCCGGTCCGCGAATGGGGTTGACCGCCCGCCAAGAATTCACTCACTTGGATGATCCCATTTGGCATGTTTCTTGCGTCTAACAAAGGGTGAGCGCAGAGCGCGGCGGAAGCAAGGACGTTGGATGAGAAGCGATTCGAACCCACAACCGGCGGTTGGCAGACTCAGTTGAAGCGGCTAATGGCGTTTTGAACGTCTCCACTCAAAAGAGTAGGAGGAAGACGATGACACAGCGTAGCTTCGGCAAGATGGTCCAGTTGGAGATGGCCATAATGGCCATAATGCTGGCCAGCATGGCGGTATCTGCCGCGAACACGCGTGCCCCCGGCAAGGCTTTAAGTGAAACTCAGGTGACCGGCTTGGTGGCAGGCGGCGTTGCGAGCCAGCGGGTGGCGGGCTTGGTAGATGCTCGCGGAATCAATTTCCATCCGGCTTCGCGATACTTGGAAGAGTTGACGCGGGCGGGCGCTGATCCCGTGCTTATTCATGCCCTCCGGAGGGCAAGAGTGGTTGTTCCTGCCGGCGCGGCATTCTCGAAAAATGAGACCGCGGTGGAGGATTGCCTCACCCGTGGGGCGCAAATGATGCGGAAGAAACGCTTCCGGCAAGCAGAAAAGCAATATCGAGCCGCGGAGAAGTTGCGGCCGTCGGACCCCAGCGTACATTTTGCCCTCGGCTATGCTCTTGCGCAGCAAGGTCGATGGCGGGAGGCCGCTTCCGAATACCGCAGCGTGCTCCAACAGGAGCCGGATAACCCCATTGTGCGAAGCAACCTTGCCGTTGCCATGAGCAATGCGGGTGATGTGAACGGCGCCATCCGGCAATACCGGCGGGCGGTGGCTCAGGACCCCAAACTGGCAGCCGTCCATAATAATCTGGGGACCGCGCTTGAGAAGAAAGGCGACATGAAGGGCGCCATTACCGAGTTTCGAAAAGCCTTGCAATATGATCCCAACGATTCGCAGGCGCACTACAACCTTGGCGCGGCACTGCAGGCTAAGGGAAACCTGGATCATGCCATTGATGAATACCGGAAGGCAATCCGCCTGAACGGAGCGTGTTGCGACGCAGAGTACAATCTTGGAACGGCGTTGGAGCAGAAGGGTGATGTCGATGGGGCTATCGGGGCGTTCCAAAAGAACTTGAGAACCAACCCGGATAACTGGAAGGCTCACGCCGCCCTGGCGGGCGCCCTGGAACGTAAGGGTGATTACCCTGGCGCGCTCAAAGAATTCCGCGCTGCCCTCAAACTGGCGCCGCACAATGCTTCGATAAGGGCAAGCTATGCGAGCCTGCTGAGACAAACCAAGCTTTCAAGTTCGGCCCGCCCATAAGAGCA
>Ga0102924_1000591_pt1 | contig 44731 bp, 36 predicted proteins | sample PaiPotPPM11metaG_FD_80116 | JGI IMG/M metagenome (GOLD analysis project Ga0102924, IMG submission 80116) | Iron sulfur acid spring bacterial and archeal communities from Banff, Canada, to study Microbial Dark Matter (Phase II) - Paint Pots PPM... ...
CAGCCTTGGTCTGGAACAACCCAAGTCTACGGCTAAAGGAGCCGACGCCGTTATTCAATCAGTCGGAGCCTGCCCTGACAGGGACCGCCGAACTTTATTTCTCAACAGTTTCCGGCGCTCCCTGTCAGGGCAAGCTCCGAGCGCCGCTACAACTTAAGCCCTCTGTATTGCTGCCGGCCTACCGCTGAGTGTTGTTGGGAGATTCTTCGTTGCCTCGAAAACCTCAGAGTCAATTTGGCGGTGAATTTCGCACTGACCTGATTAAGGGTTTGCCGTCTTTCTGGCCTCGATCACTGCCGCATCGTGCAGGCGCTTTCTGGCCTTGTATTCCCGGAGCAGTGAGAGCGGCGCCCAGCAATAAAACAGGCGCATAGCTAGGTCGAAGGTCCGGTAAAGCACGTACAGGACCCGGTCCCGAAATCTTTCCAGCAAGCCCGGCGCAGCAGCCGATGAAACCGGGAAGCTGCCCAATGCGGGCCAACGGGCGCCGTACTTGCGGCGCCAAAAGGCAATATACCGCTCAATCTTCACCTCCAGTTCTTGGGGCAGGACATCGCCAGGGCTTTTGGGCGCGACAATGCCGCCACCCTTCACCATCTTGTGGTGTTCACCTTCATAGATCGCCGTCCGGTCGGCATCTTCAAGGGTTGTCATTCGCGGGTCAAACGGAAGCCCCAAAAACTGGCAGATGCCTTCCATCACCTTTCGAGGTTGGGAAGTGAGGTCGTGATAGGAAATCTCGTGCAAGCGAGCGCGGTGGACGCGAAGGCGGTCACATTCGCTTTTCAGTTTTTCGCAGCCCAGCAGCGCCCGGTGAGCAATCCCTTTCTTGGCAAACCACGGATTCCGCTGCGCCGCCCGCCGGGTACTGCGGCAGATCGACGCCGGGTCCCTCCAGATGACGACGAAGTTTGCTTCGGGGAAATAATTGGCAAGCCGGGTGAGCGAGCCGTAATAGTTCGGAGACTTTTCTCCCCACACCCTCGCGCCCTTTTTCCCGGCATAGATTTTGTAGATCGACTCGCTGGCCCCGGTAAGGGTTGAAATGCCCGCCGGAATGGAATCCGGATCAATTCCGTGGCGGCTGAGCGAGGTGTTCCAACTCTCAAATCGCGCCGGCCAATGCGCACCGCGGCCGGGCCATTGGAACACCGGACCCAGAGTCAGAAAATCCGCCTCATACATCAGCGCGATTTGCGGGTGCTGATTGAGAAGAGCGTAAAGGAGCGAAGTTCCGGAGCGCCAAATCCCAACTACAAAAAGCGGGCCCGGCGCAAACCGGGATGATGGGGGAGTAGTCTCCATGAGGTTCAAGCTACCCGGAGAAGCCCGGGTAAATTACAAATTAGACTTATCCACAATGTGGTTGCCAAGCACCAAACAATCCATTTCACTCTTCGAAAAGGTATTGAAGGCATTGGCAGGAGTTGTGACCACTGGCTCACCTTTCAAATTGAAAGATGTGTTCAAAATGACCGGAACACCGGTTGCCTGGCCGAACCGTTCGATCAGGCCGTAGTACCTCGGGCTTTGATCGCGGAAGACGGTTTGCAAACGTCCGGTTCCATCAACGTGAGTAATGGCGGGGAGAGTCGAATGCTGGCATTCTTTCACAGGCACCACATACAGCATGTACCGCGCCGGATAGTGTTCGGTGGCATGGGGAAGATCAAAATACTTTTCCGCGCACTCCGCGAGCACCGAGGGAGCAAAGGGCCGGTAAGGTTCCCGGAATTTGATCTTGGCGTTAACGATGTCCTTCATTTCCGGGTTGCGGGGGTCAGCGATGATGCTCCGGTGGCCGAGCGCCCGGGGACCCCATTCAAAGCGGCCTTGGTACCAGCCCACCACCTTGCCGCCCATCAGCTTTTCCACCACCGCGTCCAGAAGGGCACCCTCGTCCTCAATGACGCGGTGAGAAATGTTCTGGCCTTTCAGGAATTGGCTGACTTCCCCCGGCCCATACTCCTTGCCCCAATAAGCATGGTCCATGCGGAAGGTGCGCGGCTTGCCGAGCAAGGTGTTGTAAGCCCAAAGCGCTGCACCCAACGCTCCGCCACCGTCACCCGCCGCCGGCTGAACAAAAATCCGCTCGAAGCCAGTTTCTTTCAGGATTCGCGTGTTGGCTACGCTGTTCAGGCCGACTCCACCCGCAATGCAGAGATTTTTCTGCCCTGAGTCTTGGTGCAGGGCACGCGCCATATTGACCAGCAAGTCCTCGGTGACCTTCTGGATGCTGGCTGCGACGTCCGCATAATGCTGGTTAAGTTTGCACAATTCCTTGTAATTCGAGGGCGGATCCCCGAAGTATTTGGGGAAGCCCGTCACCTCCGTGAAGAATTGCAGCTTCACCGGCCTCGGATCGCCGAACAGTTCCACAAACCGGTTATTAAAGGTCTTATCCGTGGAGTGATGGAAGGAGAAATAGTCCATGTTCAACGAGAAAGACCCATCCGAATTCGCCTTGACCAGTTTCCATACCTTATCAACATAGCGCGGCACGCCGTAAGGGGCCATGCCCATGACCTTGTATTCACCCTCGTTGACCTCAAAGCCCAGAAACGCGGTGAAAGCGCTATAGAGCAGACCGATAGAGTGTGGGAATTCCACTTGTTTGGTCAACCGGACGTGGTTCCCTTTTCCGACTCCGCACGTTGCCGTCACCCATTCCCCGACGCCGTCCACCGTCATCACCGCGGACTCCTCGAATGGCGAACAAAGGAAAGCGCTGGCGGCATGAGACAGATGGTGGTCTGAGTAGAGGACTTTTTGGCGCGGCACGCCCAACTCACTCTCAATCGTGCTGGCCACCCAGAGCTTATCGAGAATCCAGGTAATCATCGATTCCCGAAAGACTTTCCAGGACTTTGGATAGGTCTGAAGAACCGTAGCCAGAATTCGGTCCAGCTTGCGGAAGGGTTTCTCGAAAAAGACCACGTAGTCCAGGTCCTGGCCGCGCAGACCTCCGGTCTCCAGACAGAATTGGATGGCGTTTTTCGGAAAATCGTAATCGTGCTTTTTGCGGGAAAAACGTTCTTCTTCCGCCGCCGCAACCAACTGTCCATCGTGCAGCAGCGCCGCCGCCGCATCGTGGTAATAACAGGAAATTCCCAAAATGTTCATGGACTATTGCCTCTGCGCCCACTTCATGTCATAGGTCTCTTCAGGATGATCCAGCCATTGGGTGGGGCGGCGCTTGATACGCAGCGGATCACCGAACCATCGGACAGCGAGTCCGAAAGGCAACACCATCACCACGTAGAGGACTGTCAACAAAACACGAGCTTGAAAGTTTCCAATCTTGTGGGCGAGGCGCGACCAGGCACGCCAGCCGCGCTTGAGACCTTCCCAGATATTTTTGAGCATAATTTCTTGAGTGAAGTGGATTGTAGAGGCGGGCTTTAACCCGGCAGATGCCGCCCTGAAGGGCGCCGTCACAGGCTCTACGTCGCGCGACTAAAAAAGGGTGTAAATGAATGGCGCAATCACGGAACTTTGAGCCAGGATCATCAGAACTCCCAGCAGCAGCAGGACAAAGATCATGGGCAGCAGCCACCACCGCTTGTGGTTCAGGAAGAATGAAAAGAGCTCCCCAACGACACCAAACCTCCGCCGGGCTACCTGGATAAAACTCATGTTAATCTCCTTGAATCAGACATTTCAGAGTAGGCAGCCAAACTATAAAAGGCGCCGTAAGTCGGCGACGATCATTCGCTGTAGCGCCGCTCTATGAGCGGCGAGATACGCCGGTCGCAGACCGGCGCTACAGTCTTGGAGCACCGCCGGCTTACTTCGTTGTGTATAAAACAGAGGCGCCGCTTGCTACCGACATGACTTGGATTGATGCTCAGTTTACCATGACCTGCCACACCGCTCAACTTTGGGTAATGGCGCAATATGCAGGTGGGGTGACCCTCGTGGCCGCCCGAGTGAGCACAACGCCCGTCCCTACCTTTGCATCAGTCTGGCGGTCCGCATCAGGGCTTGACGACTAAGAAGTTCCCCATGGCCAGCGCGTCGATTCCTGAACAGAAGAAACTTCGCACCGCGTCCCGAGGGTCACAGACCAGCGGCTCCCCGAAAAGGTTGAAAGAAGTGTTGAGAAGGACGGGCGCGGGTGAAGACTCCCCGAACTTTCGGAGCAGCGACCAAAGCCTTGGATTCACCTTCTGGTCAACCCGGTGGACTCGGACCGCGCGTCCATTGAAGCAAAATCTTTCGAGTTCAGGTTGGCCGGCCTTCAATTTGCCCACCGACGCCATGAACCGGCAATTTTCCGTGCATTCAAAAATAGTGCCTGCATCTTCCGCGGGAACCGAGAGGGCAAAAGGATGAAAGTCCTCCCGGTGCTTCACGTACCGGTTCAGGTTTTCCTTGACGTAAGGCGAGAACGGCGAGGCCAGGATGCTGCGATTTCCAAGAGCTCTGTGGCCGAATTCCGTACGCCCTTGGAACCAGGCCACCATCTTATCGCGCTGCAGGCATTGCAGCGTCTCTTCCACAATCTGTTTTTCACCCGGCAGATAGCGGTAGATCGTCTTGCAGTTGTCGAGCACGGCCTTAATCTGCTCTTCGCTGTATTCCGGTCCCCAATCCATTTGTTCAATGGGCTGGCGCTCAACCTTCCCCCACACGGGTTGTGCTGCGAGGTAGGCCGCGCCCAAGGCTGTTCCGGGATTCCCTGCCACGGGTTGAACGAAGACGCTGTCAAATCCAGACCGCGATTCAAGAGCCTTCACCAGCAACACATTCAGAAAAACACCACCCGCTACGCACAAGGATTTTTCTCCGGTTTTTAGCCGGAAACCTTCTGCCAGATCAATCACGCACCCCTCAAGAAAGTCCTGGGCGCTTCGGGCAATCTGGGCCCCCAACCGGCTTTCGCGCGGAGGATTCAAGTCCTGTATTTGCAAGGTGTTGGCAAGCTTCCTTGGGAACCTTCCGGGGTTTGCGTCGCCGTTAAGCCATCGGTCGATGTTCAGTACCGGAAGTCCGTTGGCGTCCCTTACAAAAACCTCTCTGAAAATGCCCAGAAAATCCGGCGTTCCTTCCTTGCTCAACCATTGGACCTTGTGCTCATCCCGTCCGGGAAGGTAGCCTAGCAGGGCCGTAACTTGCGAATAAAACCAGCCCAATGAATTGGGGAAGCGAATCTCGTGAAGTGTTTTCAGCTCGTTTCCGCGGCCCACACAGATCGAACCGGAGAATTCGCCGCCCTTATGGTCCAGCGTCAGCACCAATGCAGAGTCAAAAGGGCTCGGAAAGAACGCGCTGGCCGCGTGGCAAAGATGATGGTCAAAAGAGAGAGCCGGGGTGTTCTGAATACGAACGCCGGGCGTGATACAGGCAAGCAACTCTCCAAAGCCCTGACTATCCCGGTGGGACTGCCGGGGGGATTCATTCCCCGCTTCATTCCGCTTTCGAGCCAATGCCACGGGATCAAAAGCCATCGCTATGCCGGAAAGTTCTTTCAGACTCACGCCGCCCAGCCGGAGACAATGTTCAATTGCTGACTGTGGCAAGCCGCCTCCAGCGTCAACACGATTGAGCTTCTCTTCCTCAATGGCTGAAATCAAGCCACCTGGTCCGAGGAGAACGGCGGCAGTATCGTGTTGCAGGTCAGAGATACCGAGGATCATCGTCAATTTGCGTGGCTTTCGAGGAGGATAGGCTCTGAGCCGACAGGCGCCGAACCGCCAGAAATCGCATGAGTGTTACCAGCTAGATCACGGTACTGCGTAAATCGATTCCCGGCGCGATAGCTGGAAGTTTGAACGGGATCATAGGATCTCGAAACATCCCAAACAATTTTTGCCTGATATCCTCCCGGCCGCGAGAGCTCGCATGACCACAAACTTTTTATGGCCGAGCAGGGTTTGGAGAAGGTCGCGCCGGTCAGCCAGCCCGCTACTTGGCCATAGGCGGTGCCCGCTTTGTCCAGTCCATCTTCGGGATCCCACAGACCGCCCACTCCTCTTGGCCGTCCGCCATTGTCATACATAAACCAGATGGCTCTCGCCACTCCATTCGAGGCCTGAAGAATCAACCAGCGGGCCACGTAGGCTGCCTGGACGTCCGGGTCCGGCAATTGCATATTCATCCCCCAGCTTCCTTCGGTAGACCATAGCGGCTTCCCGCTCATGCCGTTTTCATCCATCACCCTGCGCATGCCGGCTATTTTTTGCAACAGGGTCTGCGGACAATCTTCAGCGCCACCGCCTCCTCGGCACCCGCTTCCGGCAAAAGTCTCTGGAAATGGCGCCAGGGAAAGCCCAAAAAGGCGGGCCGCGTAGGGATGGAAAGCGGCCGCATCCGGGTAGTGGCCGTACTGGGCAGATGCCTTCAGGAAATTTTCGAAGTAGACGGAGGCGGAGCGGCTATCTCCGTTCATTTTTGTTCCGACATCGGCGGCCGCCGCAACCTCCGGGCCAAGGGTGGTGCAACTCTGACATTGCGACTTTACGGTTTCGACAAAGTCCGAACACAATTTTGCCAGGTCGGCGTAGGACCCTGACCAAAATCCATCCTGATTGGGTTCGTTCCAGCAAGAGTAGTTTCGAATCTTGCAATTTTTGTTTGGAGCCTTGCCGCCGCAGACATGGTCCATTAAAGCCGTAATGTACTCCTTAAAAATGCAATCCGTGGCCGTAACTCCGGCCATCGGTCCCTGGCACGCTGCATTGGTGTAGAGGCCGGCGGGGGGAGTGCAGAATCCCCGGGGACTTTGAGGCCCGGCGCCGCAACGGTGATCCGGCTGCGAAGCCGCCCACGTTGGCGTCACGCCAAAAGTGTAAAGCAAATCGACGTGATGCCGCTGCGCGCGCTCGACCCACCCATCCAAAATATGCCAATCATACTGGTTTCTTCCGGCCCTCTCCACTAGTCTCCAAACGGCATGGCTGTTGAAGATTCGGAGCATGCCGAACGGAATGGCGGGCCAAGGCGTCTCCGGAGACGTGATATCCTGGCCGAAAAAAGCCAGAGGCACGGGCTGCCGGGTGTAAATGGAATCCCGGCGGGACGGCGTTGCCTGGGCCGCCCTTCCGGTCTTGGAGTGGCCAGCCACATCCCCCGGCACGCCGTTTCCAGCGCCCACAACGGCGAAGCAAAATGCCAAAGCCACGTAACAATTGGGTCTCACAGGCCGAAAGGCCGGCATTCTAAACCCTCGCAACTCGCAAACCAGATGGAACCCCTACGGGGCGCGCCAGGTGGGATTGCCCGACGTGTAGCCGGAAAGATGCCGGAGCACTGGAAGCAGGCGCTCCGGCATTTTGGATTCAGCGCTCCGTCAGCATAGCTTCGAGATAGCCCGAAACCTGCTCTTTGTTTTTCGTAGCCACATACCAATCAATGGTACGGTGTAAACCGTCCATGAACTTGACCTGGGGTTCCCAGCCAAGGAGATTTTTGGCGAGTGAATTCTCCGCCACGCGATTGTACGGCCCGGTCGGCATTTCCGGATGGGGCTCAATCTGGGCGCTATGGCCCATATAGCGCAGGATTTCCCGGGCAGCGTCAATCACCCGGATGCGCTCCATCGTGCCCAGATTCACCGCCGTGCCATCGTCGATTTTTTCGGCCGTCAGGATGGTTCCGCGCACGATATCGTCAATATAGGTCCAGTTGCGAATCTGCTCGCCCGTGCCCCACACCACAAACGGATCCTGCTTGAGGAAGGCCCGGGCAATCATGGCGATTACGGCGTGGTTTTCCACGCCGCGGGGTCCGTACACTGTGAAGTAGCGGCAGGAGGCAGACTTCATTCCCCAATCCTTGTAATAGGCTTTGAGCGTCATTTCCGCCATCAGCTTGGCCCAGCCGTACATATTGTCGGCATCATATCCGGGGCCAACTTTGTCTTCGGTCAAGTACAACACTTCCTTCGGGTCATTCTGAATAAAGTTCGGATATACGCATCCCGAGGAGGCATAGACCACTTTATCGACACCTGCCTTGTAGCAGGCGCGAAAAACCAAACCATCTAATAACAGGTTGGTGGCGCAGGCTGCCTGGTGAAGGTCCACATAACCGCGCCCTCCGTGATCTGCGGCAAGATGGAACACCACGCTCGCCCCCTGGACGGCGCGCTCGGCCACGCCGGCGTCGCGGAGGTCCGCTTCGATAAACTTCACTCGTCCCGCTTCCACGTGATCCCGGATTTGTTCAAGCTTCCCACTGCTCAGGTCGTCCACGACGGTGATGCGGGCGCCCCGCTGAATCAGCGCGTCAACCAGGCTGGAGCCGATGAATGAGGTTCCGCCCGTGACTAAAACACTTCGATCATTCCAATCCATGTACTGCCTCCTCGTCGTTCGTTGGTAGTCATTTCTATTGAAAATTCACAAACAGGGCACCAAGGCCGCAATCTGAAAGACCGAAATATCTCGACCTCCCAAGCCCATCACGGAACAAACTCTGCCGGTCTCACTGGCACCCAGCATCATTGCACGCGCGGTAGGGATCAAATCCGGCTGGGACGGCTGATCCCTTGAGGCCAGCAGATCCTGTTTAGGACCGCGCGGCTAAAATCTTGCCGGAGTTCTTGCCGATCTGAAGCGGCCGGTAAGGGGCCGGTTCCACTTCGTACAGCGAGAACCCAAACCCCTTCAGGAAGCCCGCGATCTCGAAAGGATCGACGCCGAAAAGGGCTGCGTGGATATCCATAATTAAGGTGATCTGCGGATTGGCCCGCAGGGTACTCTCGGCTCCCTTGAGAACCTCTAGCTCGGCCCCTTCGACGTCGATCTTGATGACGTCCACGCGCTGCTGGTCAGTTTCGGCCAGTACGGAATCCAACGCCCTCTTCTTGACTGTGACAACCTCTCCGCTGCCATGAGGTTGGGAAGAAAGAAGCGAGTGCCATCCGCTCTTCGCACCCAGATAGAGTTGAGCGTCCTCGTCACGGTCGCCCAGAGCCATTTCAAACACCGTGACATTGTTGTATTGGTTTAACTCAACACTTTTCCGTATCCAATGAACATTTTGCGCTTCCGGCTCAAAGCAGAGAACCCGCCCAGATGTACCTACGGCCCGAGCGGCCAGCAAGGAAAAGTCTCCCTTGTTACCTCCAACATCGACGAAGGTCATCCCGGACTTCAGTAGCGAAGTAATCGCCTTCGTTTCCTCAATCTCGAAGAGTCCCAAAGCTCTTGCAAGCATCATTGAAGACTCTTTAACGTTCAGGTAAATTCTGCCACCGCCAAATCTGTATGCAACGTAACGATCAGGCATGAACGGCGCAATCACGCGGTGGCCGCTTACTAGCGCGGATTTTGTCCATTGGATCAAACCCATTCTAAAAAGTATGCCTCCTTCTCGTGCTTACCTGCAGCCGCCCCGTGGCTCTGCCAGCCAAACCGTGCAAGGGTCTGTGGCGATTAACTACCGGGGTGGCCCGCCAGGTGTTTGCAATTCCTTCCTCGCTGTCTGTTTACCGGCTGGACCTTGCCAGATCGCCGCTTGGTTCACAAGAGAACGCGGGGGGAACACTAGACTGGCGCGACTCGTCCCCCTTGAGGCGAACCAGGCACTCACTGAAGACCATCATCCCAATGAGCAGAGCAAATTGGGCTCGCACCCGGCCCGCGAACGAGCCAGCCACCATGCCATTCATCAGTATGTTCAGAAAGATTGCAATCGAGCCCGCGGCAATCTGCGAGTATCCCGGCAAGTCGCATGGGTCCCTGAAGGCCTTCCAAAGGTTTCTGCCGATGTATAGAAGGATAAGCATTATCAGAGCCAATCCAACGACTCCATTGTTATAGAGCGCCTCCAAAAACCCGTTATGAGCGTTTGATGCGGCAAACGGTATATCTACAAGCTGATTAGCCATGAACTGCGACGCTACAAAGCCATGCCCCAGAATTGGCCGTTGAAAGATTCCGGAGATGGCCACCTGCCAAAGGGGCGTTCTGCCCGTGAAGGTTGATGCTTCGCCGGATTGCAGGTACCCTTGCAGATAGGTCCCGAGCGGGGTAAACAAATATAAGGGCAAACCCACTAGAACAAACCCCAAGAGCAAACCCATCGCCGGCCGGTATTTCCTTTGCAGAAGGTAGAACGCGACACCGCAGAACACTGCCGAGGCGATGCCCGTTTTCCCGCCGGACATCACCATGGTGGCGATGCCGACTCCTCCCAGCACTATCGGCCACTTCCGTCCGCTTTCGGAATAAAGCGCGAGCACGAGAAGGATCAAGATTCCAGAGAGCGCGGATTGTTCGTCAGGGGCGAGCAATCCACCCAGGCGGCCGCCTTCGCCAAAGGCCTGCGCCGGATTCAGGAACGATTGGATGGTTGGAACTATTGCCAGGAAGGCAAAGGCCCAAAGCGTAACCCGCAAAAAAGTACGCAGATCGCCATAGTCCTCCATTTGACTGGAAAGGAGCTGAATCACCAACGCCACCAACCCTAACTTAAACGCCCAGGCCAATGAAAACGCAAGGTTGGGAGAGAGAATCGTGGACGCTGCACAAAGGATGACATAGAGCGTCAGCCAACCATAACGGCCGGAGACGATACTCCCAAGATATCCCGGGCTTCCCAACGTTGCGATACTCAGCGCCACCAGGATCAGTATCCAGAAAACAGCCTCTTCGTATGCGGCCGGCGCAAAGTTCCCCGCGACGGTTGCTTCGGGCGACGTGAAACGAACAAAGAACTCCTGGGAGCAAAGCAAGAACCACCATAAGACCAGCCCGATTCGCCAAGTGGAGGCGGCACGGGTGCTGCTTGACCCCAACTCAATCAAGAGCACTGAAAATAGCAGGATCCCCACTCCCAACAGAGGTAGAACATCCCAGCCGAAGAAGTTATCCGGAAGAAAATCAAACAGGAATGCTGTGATCAGCGCCAGCGCGCCGACCGCCGCCAGGACCCACCACGCGGAAAGGTTCCCGAGGTGGAAGCCACCCTCGGGTTGAACCCGTGCCGCCCCTAGCCCTCGATATGTGCCATCCAAGGTTTTCATAGTTGCCGCCTGGACCCATCACGAGCGATCACGCAACTCCACTCATCTCTTTCGCTAACTATCGTCAAATTTGCGCCACTGCACGAGGCGACTGTTCTCAAGGGCTGAAGCTGAGTCCTTCTTTCGAAACTTTGAGTTCACCTTGGCAGCCGGCTTCCGCGTTATTCTTCCCGAGGGCGCCGGGGACTGGCGCTTCCCAGCACAATCCAGGCCCGGTCCGCGAGACGGTAGAGTCAGGATCTGAATTGAAGACTATCCAAGGGGACTCTTTCTTCTCTAACAACGCCGCCCTCAGTATAGCCGAGCCTCTCCATCACCTTGCCCGCATATTGCGTGATCAGACGCAATTGATCTTCGGAAAGAGCTTGCCGCCATCCACCCACCGCTCCACTGCGCACAAACCGGCCGCGCTTCGAGGCTTTTTGGGGATTGCGTTTCTCCTTCTCCTTCATGCGGTCGAGCGAATTGTTTTCGATTGCTGCCTCAATCTTTCCATGTTCGGGCGTCACGCCGTAGAACTCAAGGATTTTGCAAAGCGTTTCCGCGGTGTTTCGCCGTAAGTCTTCAAACCGCACCAGCAACAGATCACCCTGGTTAGACAGGGGCGAGTCCATCCAACTCAACGCATGATTCTGCCAGGAGCCAAATGGATTCACCTTGCCCTCCAAGAACCTTGGCAGATACTCTTCCAATCCGCCTTCGGCCCATCCGAGCGCCTGTTGATAAGCGTATTCGGACATGACAACGTCTCGCAGGTCACGAACCAGGAAAACGGCCTTGCGGCAATCGCTCCGGTAAGGCTGATGGGTCTTAATCAAACGGCCCGGTCCGGGAAGCAGGGCCGGAGCCTCGGAGTGTCTTCCGACGTCGGGAATCACCTCATCGACCTTTCCAAATTCGGAAGACCGTCCAGCTAAAATCTCCATCAACAGAAAACGCAGCCACGTGCTGCCCGATCGTGGATAGGAAGCCACCCAAGCGTCACCTGGCCGAAGCCCCCGGTGACGATACCAGACCAGGGGCTCGCGCAGTCGGGTCATGGAAATCTGGTGGCGGTATTTCCGTATCGTTTCGACCACTGGGTCCCGCAAAGGCGCGTTCCTTCTGCCAAGACTACGAATTGCTCCGGTTACGGGCACGCATTGAATTTGAATGAAGCCACCCGGGTACTCCAATTATTGGTGCCGGTAGAATTCAGGAATTCACTCGTGAACCAAAACGTGCAGTCATCCGAAGGGTCAATGGCCATGCTGCTGTAGTCGCCCCACCGGAAATCCGGAGAAACTTCTGTGCCACTACCCTTGACAACTCCAACTTCATTCTCCAGCGTTCCCAGTGGGTCGGTGGCGAGGCGTCCCGTAAACCGCATTTGCAGATTAATGTTCGTACTTGAAACACTGTAACCGATGGCGATATCGCCGGCCTGGTCCATCGCCGCGCTCCCCAGCCACCGGGAATTCACGTCCGGCGAGAACGTACCCTGCTGGTATACGATCGGGCTGCCGCCGGGATTGCGAATCTCATACCACCGAATTCCAGCCCACGCCTGCGTTGGAGGATTAATGGTGTGAGTTACGACTAATGATTCGTAATCGCCGAAATTGCGATAAGCCAACCGGTACATGAGACGGTCGCCAATCGAATCCAGCACTTGAGTGGTTCCCACTTGAGGAATACAGACATAACCGGTCTTGCTACACGCATCCGTGAACGCCGCCACAGGGATGTTAGTTGGCCCCGTCAATGTGGAGTTCAAGGGATTCTGAAAATCTACATAAAATTCCCACAGGTCAAGGGAGTTGTTGTCCAGATTCAACAAGTAATTCGGTGAACCGGAAGGGGGTGGCGTATTTCCGTCTACATCCGCCGGCAGAAGGCTCTCATATTGGGTGCTCGTCTGGAAACATTGGGCCGTGGCGATTTGGCCGGACAACATGGCATTACGGTCAAAGGCGCACACCAGGGAACCGAGAAAATCATTTCCATTGGCAGGCGACAACAGATTCGCCGTCTCGTAATAGGCGTCTGGCCACACTCCAAGTTTCGGATAATCGGGGAATTGATTGGTTGAAATCTGAAAGGAATACAGATACCAGCCTTGGGTGGCGTCTGAGGTCTTGGAGACTGCTATACACTGGAAATAAGGGCCGGTATTGGAGGCCCCGACGCGATGAGTAATAATCCAGCGTCCTGCCGCCTTATCGTATTGGGCGATACCATCACCGGTATTTTGCGTTCCGCAGGCTCCCGAAAGGCCTTTGAACAATGAAACCGCGTTCTCAGGCCCGTAGACCCGCGCCCCAGTCTGCTTGTTGTACACTGCGAAGCGGGCATTCACCCACTCGACATATTGCGTGGCGCCCACCGCGCCATTCGGGTCAGGCGCGGGAAAAGGTTCTCCCGCCCCCGTCGAGTTGATGCCCTCAAAGTTCAAACCAATGGTCACAGGCAACCGGGCGCCCTGAAAATTTTGAACGAACACGTCCGGCTGCCCCAAACCTTGGGGCGTCCGGCTTGATCCCACAGGATTACCTCGAAGGATATCCGGAGATCCATTATTCAAATTCGAAAGCGGGGTCTTCGCCCTGCTTAAAGGCGGGATTTCCGTGTGGCGGACTTCGTGAATCACAATGGGATTACGGAGTATCGCACTCGATTGCCCGAACACCGGCAGCGCCGCCAAAACAGCCGCCGCCAGGAAAATCTGAATAAAGGAATAAAGATGAATTTTTCGAATCATACCCCTCTCCTCGGGTAGTGACTCAGTTTGCTGTAGCGGCGCTCTATGAGCGCCGGAAACCGTTGAGGATACAAGTTCGGCGCTCATAGAGCGCCGCTACAGCAAAGAAATTGAGTCACTACCTCTCCCCGGTACGAATTGACATCAAGCTCAGGAGCATCAATCCTTTGAGCCTTCGTGCCCGCTTCCTATGATCCTTATTAGTCGTTCACTTCTCTCGCTCGGAGCCAGCCGGACAGCAGGGCGACGGACGGAAACTAACTCGCTGGACTCAACCGCGAAGCACCTTTTGACTTGCGGCCCAGCAGCCACAACACCATCACAAATGAAACCGCATCGGAGATGTTCATGCCCCAGATGCCGCCGCTCAGCCCAAATTTCCAGGCGGCAGGAATCCCAATCAGCAGCGAAATCACCGCGGCAACGGCGAAAGCCCAAAACAAGGACTGCGGCGATTCCATGCCCCGCAAGACAATGGAGGGGCCGCTGGCGGCGCTCCAGAACAAGGACCCCAGCGCCACGATGGGCAGCAGGCCCATGATGCCGAGATACCGCGTTCCGTAGAAAAGCTCGAATACCGGCTTCTTGAACAAGATGACCACCGCCCAATATCCCGCCGTCATACCTACTGAAACCAATGTCAATTTGACACTCAGCCCACGGCTACGGCGGGTTCCATGACGGCTCTGGACCCGCGCTGCATGGGGTATAAACAGCATGGAAAGCGCCGCTAACACCTGATTCACCGGCGAGGCAAGGTTCATGAGCGCCTTTAATTGCCCGGCGCTTGCCATTCCCGCCACCGCGCTGAGCAAGGGATAATAAAAGTAAGCTGGAAGCCAGGAGGCGATAGATGCAGCAAGCGCCCACCGGCCATACTCCCAATGGCGCCGCCAAGCTTCGCGCCAGGCCGGTCCGGCCAGGCCAGGCGGCAGCGCCCGGGCCAGTTGCCGGAATAGGATCACACTGGTGAACGCCGCGGCCACGCCCATCAGCAGAAAGGCCATGAAGGGTGTGATCAGGCCGCGGGCGTGTCCGGCAAAAAGGCCGGCCAAAACCAACGCAAAATAGGTCAAGGATCCTGCCGCAGCGCGAGCCGGCGAAAGCTCAAAGTAAAAACTCCGCCGCGCCATCCAGAACAGCAAGATGCAGGGCGCCGCAAAGGTCAATCCTGCCAAAGCCCCCGCCAGTCCGTCAGTGTTTCCGAAAGAACTGGCAAGCACGCTGCTCAAGCCCAGCGTCAGAACGATCAGCAAAGTCATAGCCAGGTGAATCCTCACCAGGACCTTGATATAGGCTCGCAGGCAAGGTTCGTAAGCCGATCCTCCGAACACCGCCAGCGGCTCAAGCAACAGAGCTTGATAGACTCGCGTCAGGAGGATGAAAATCGCAAAGGCCAGGGCATAAGCGCCATAGCCCGAAGGAGCCAGCCAACGCCCCAGCAGGATACTGATGACGAAGTTCGATCCGGATATAACCGCTTGATCGGCGACGGTGAAGCCGCCTTTCGCCATCCACGGAGCGAGCCTCCTGAATAACCCCACCGGCGCGCCGGAGCCAACCCAGTGAGGAAATGCAGAAATATTCCTTTCGAGCCGGGGCTCAGCGGACAATGCAGCGGATTGTTGAAGATCAACTTTGGGCAAGTCTATTAAATCCTAACCCGGCTTAGCCGGAACCAAAACGGGTGTGACCGCTCACAACGACTGGCTGCGGTCATTTCCGCCCAGCTTGTTCCCGCGAAAACAGAAGCGGGAATCCACACGCCGCCTGAAAACTCTTCCAGGGCTGTCGTGCTGTGCGAAGCGAAGAATCTCTGCCCTTTTTATTTCAATGATGCAAACCGATGCTTCGCTCAGCATCAAAGGACGCCTTTTTTCAGCAACTTGTTGGGAAGCACGCAAAATCCTGCTATTCCGGAACCAGGCTCGAGTTCACTCTTTCCTGGCCTGCAAATATTTCTTCCTGCTTCACTGCCACGGCAGAACCCACTGACCGTTTCTCTCGCCCTGCCAAAGCTCGATCCAGGCATTCGCGGATCTGCTCTGCTAAATGCCGCACCAACGGCTCCCGCGTGATGCTTCCATGATCGCCGGGAATCTCATGAACCTCGACTCCACCTGTGACCCATTGGCTCCAAACCTTGGCGGAGTCCTGAGAACTGCGCAAGGACTCCTTACTCGGTCTGAAAAGGACCACTTCACCCCTATAGGGCCGCAATTGGTAGTCGCGCTCCGCCTTGGCGCAGGAATACCATGAATTCTTCAGAATCTGTGGAAAGGTAGCGGCGGCAATCCAATGCTTCACACGCCCCCGGATCTTCCGGTAGAAAAACGAGACCCAATCGCGGGGTGAAAGGCTGAGCAATTTCAGCAGAAGCGAGGTGTTGGATTTTTCTTTTTCCGGAAAAGTATCAAGCAACGCCAGCAGTCCAACCTCTTGGCCCGCCTGCCGCAACCGCCTCGCCATTTCCAGACAGACATATCCACCAAACGAATATCCGCCAAAGTAATAGGGGCCTTCCGGCTGTACGCTTCGCATTTCTTTCACGTAATGCTCAGCCATGTCCTCCACCCGGACGTGGCAAGGGTGAACACCATCAAGGCCTTGGGCTTGCAGTCCATACACCGGTTGATCCGGTCCAATATACTTGGCAAGAGCCTTGAACCGCAGGACCGTACCGGCAAGCCCGTGCACACAGAAGAAGGGCGGCCGCGTCCCCTCCGTTTGAATCGGCACCAGCGACGACCACTTTTGCGACCAGCCTTGCTGGCGCAATATGCCGCAGACTCCTTCGACGGTAGGGGCTTGGAGCAATGCCGAGGTCGGCAGCGTTTTTCCAAAGCGCCGCTCGACCTTATAGATCATCCGCGCGGCCAGTAGCGATGTCCCGCCCAGATCGAAGAAGTTGTCCTGAACCCCGACTCGACTCGTCCCCAAGACCGTTTCCCAAATCTTTACCATTTGGGATTCGAATGCATCTTTTGGAGAGGACGCCGACCCGGAAGTCACAACCCGTCCCTGCTCGGGCGCCGGCAACGCACGGCGGTCCACCTTGCCGTTTGGGGTGAGAGGCAAAGACTGAAGCGGTACAAAGGCGGAAGGAACCATGTAATCCGGCAGTTTGGTCTTCAAGTAATCCCGAATTGCTGGAATCCCAGGTTGATGGCTCTGGCTGGCGACAAAATATGCGGCCAGATGGCGATGTCCGGGCGTATCTTCACGGGCGATAACCGCAACTTCATCGATTCCTGGAAAAGCGCTGAGCGCCGATTCAATCTCTCCGAGCTCCACCCGGAAACCTTGTATTTTGATCTGGTCGTCCCGCCGGCCACGGAAAAGAATGTTACCGTCCGCCGCGAAGCACGCAAGGTCGCCCGTTTTGTAGAGCCGCGCTCCGGGTTCCGTGCTAAAAGGATCAGGGATGAATTTCTCAGCCGTTAGCTCGGGCCGGTTTAGATATCCTCGCGCCACACCCAATCCACCAATGTGCATTTCCCCGGTAGCCCCCACTGGGACTGGCTCCATCTCTGCGTCGAGGATATAGACCTGGACGCCTTGAACTGGCTTGCCGACCGGCAATTCGGAAGAAATCTCGCGGCGCGAATCTGCTGAGGGATCGTAGGCCGTGGCAATAACGCTGGCCTCGGTCGGCCCATAAGTATTGATCCACTCCACGCGCCCGCCCGCGATTCCCTTCCAGGCTGCGTAGGCGCTCGCCGAAGCCTTCTCGCCGCCCACAATTACCAGCCGAAGAGTATCAGGAAGCGGCTGGCGCAATTCGGAGAGTTGATGCACCCATTCGTGCCAAAATGCCGTTGGCAAATCCACCACCGTAATACATTTCTCCTGGAGCCATCGCATGAACCCCCGGGCCTGAAGCTCCAGCGTTGGATCGCGTAACACCACGCATCCTCCCGCGCTCCAGGTTGGGAACATCTCCTCAATGGCAATGTCAAAGCTGATCGAGGAAAACTGCAAGACACGATCTTGCGCATCGAGGTTGTAAAGCCCGGTTGCGGCCAGTTGGTGATTGGCGATGCCGCGATGGGTAAGCTCGACGCCTCGTGGCGTCCCGGTGGACCCGGAGGTGTAAATGACATACGCCAGATTCTCTGGGGTGATCGCAACCGCGGGATTTTCAGAGCTTTCCGGCGTCAGATTTCCCAAGTCCGGCGTGAGCATAATCTTGTGGGGGATCCGGTCATTGAGCTCTGGAGCAAGGCCGGGCTGGGTGATGAGGATTCGGACTTTGGCGTCCCGGCACATGAATTCCAGCCGCTCACGGGGATAGCTTGGATCGAGCGGCAAGCAGGCGCCTCCCGCCTTGAGCGTACCCAGCAGCGCCACCCCCATTTCCAATGACCGCTCCATGCAGATGCCGATGGGCTCGTCCGGCTTCACTCCGGCATGGATCAAAAGGTGCGCCAGTTGATTTGCATTCGCATCCAATTCGCAAAAGTTCATTCGCCGCCCGGACTGCTCAATGGCCGGAGCTTCAGGCGTGCGCTTCGCTTGTTGCTCAACCAAACCATGAACCAATGCGCCTCCAGCGCGGCCAGCTTGGGTACAACTCCACTCCATCAGCATTGTCGGGTGCTCGGCCCCAGGAAGGGTCTTTCGAATTTCAGAGGGAAATGCCGCATTCGCGTCGTTTAAGATCATGCCAATATCGCTTAGGTATTACACTCATCCCTATAGAATTCAGAGCGCGAAGGAAAGTCATTCAAACGCCAGGAAAGAGTCGCGGCGAAATATGGCGCGCCGCCTGGGGCCTTCACCGGCCATTGGCCGCGGTTGGAACGCGCAAGGAAAGATTTAATGGAGGCACAAGGGGCAGTCGAAAGGCCGAACGGCACTTCCAGCCGGACTTCAATCGCAGCCTCTGCCCATGGGAACCGGTCGATCCGATTAGAAACCAACGCTTCTTGATTCCCCCCCGGGGTATTGTCTCTCTGATTCCAATGTCGCGGCTCTTGGCCACCCTTTGATTCAAAATGGATAGCGGAGGCTGCGGAGAATCCGCCAACGCCCACTCCAACTCCCCCAGGAAACCTCTTCACCTTCTTAGCCGGAGGGACAGGCATTGCAACCTGAATGGGTGGCCACGGGGTCACACCTGTCTCGAGCAGCGTTCGGTCCTCTGCTGCAGACGAAAAGGCAGAATTCAGTTACTGCACGTGCAGCCTCACCGGATGTCCATCTCTCGGAATCGAAGCAAACACCGGAACATCCAGGTAGTCCTCCACTTCATTCGGAGTCCGGAAAGAGGGATCCAAATAATCCAGCGTGAAAGCCAGTCCCATGCTGACCATCGCCGCCAGCAAGAGCCCGAGGACGACGTAGAGCCAAGGCGAGTGAACCGGCAGTTCCGGCAAGGTCACGGCTTCGGCAATGGCAACGTTCACAATCCGCTTGTTATCGAGAGCCTCGGAAATGCGGGCTTCCTCTCCCTTGTTCTGGTAAAGCAGGTAATTCGTCTCCTCCGCCTTCGCGGTGCGAAGCAGGTCGCTCTCGAGAAGCCCTTTCTGGTTCAGCGAAATCGCCTGATTTTGGTAGTTCCGGACAATCTGCGACGTTGCCTGCTCCTGCGCTTCTTCTGAGGCCAGGTCTGTTTTCGCTTTGGCCAGCTCTTCCGTGATCCACAGATAAGTGGGGTTCTGGTCCGTATCCTGTTCACGAACGGGCGACTTTTCCGCCGCCTGGATCGCCGACTTGGTCAAGGTGATTTGCGCTTCCACGTCTTGCACGGGACGGTAATTCTCGGAGTAGTTGGCGATCAGTTTCTGGCGCTGAATCTCCTGGGTCAGCAACGTTGATTTCATCTGCTCCAGCAGTTGGCCGTTATCCGCGGTTCGGTTCGTGGTGGTCAGGCGCGCCGGGGTTGAGGTCAATTCTTTTTGGAGCGACGCAATTCGCTCCCGCGTAGCAGCTACTTGGGCGCGCGTTTGCTCCAGGTTAGCCTGGAAATCCGTTGCTTTCTGTAGCGTCAAGCCCACCATCGTGGTCGGTGAAACAGAGTCTTCCTGCTTAGAAAAGTCCGCCAGTTGAAGCTCGGACTGGTCAAGCTGCTTGCGGTAGCGATTGGCTTCCTTCTCAAAGAAATCGAAAGCGCCTGGCGGCCGGTGAACCTCCACATGCTTGGCCATATATCCGGTGGCAAGCGCTCGAAGGACCCGGGTCGCCAGTTCAGGATTGGATGATTTGTAGCGGATCTCGATGAGGTCGGTTTTTGGCATGGGACCAACCTTTAAGTTGCCCCTCAGCCGCTCCACCGCCTTCGCAATGCGGTATCCTTTGTCCCCGGAATTAGGGGTCAAGAGCCGCGCCATGAATGAGGGCGGCTTTTCCAGCCCGCATTCCTCAACCACCTTCTCCAGCAGGTCTTGGCTCTCGACCAACTGAACTTCGGAGTTGATGTCCTCTTCGGTGACAGACGCGGACATGACCGGAGTGTAGGTGTTGGCGGCCGCCGTTACGGGTGGATTGACACGGTCCCGCTGCACCAGGATCTTCATGTGGGCCTCGTAGTGCTTCGGCAGGAGGAACGCAAAGACCAAAGCTCCAATGAAAATCCCCAGAAAAGTCAAAACCATCAGCCGCCGGTGGCGGAAAGCCGTTGCGGTTACGTCCCGCAGTGTGGGCGAAAATGGTCTCTGCCCTTTTCCGTTTCCATTGGAATGCCCGTTATGATTTGTTGCCATGACGTCCTCCTCCTCATCTTCGGACGAATTCTAAAGCGCCGCCCGGTTGGCGCTGGTTGCTCCAACGCCTCGCGGCTAGAAGGTGCTGCCGTAGAAGAAGCCCATGTTCGAGTAAGGAATAAACCGGCTGACTTTCGAAAAAGCCGACTTGGGAACCCAAATCAGGTCTCCAGGCTTGATATCCAGGTCTTCCTGCAGGTTTCCGGCGTGCAACATCTTCTTAACATCGATCTTTTTTACTTCCACCCACTGCTTTGAAACACGGTGGAATAGAAACACATGGTTGGTTTTGGCGTCGTCGCGCAAGCCGCCCGCCATCGCCAGCGCTTCTATTAAACTGGTTTGACCGCGCAGATCATACTTTCCGGGCTTGGCCACCCGGCCGCTGGCAATAAAGTACGGCATGTTGAATTTCGTGAGGGTGACGGTGACATCTGGATTATTCATGATCTTAGCGTAGCCTGCTCGCAGCGCCGCCTCGATTTCAGGAACGGTCTCGCCCTCCACGTGGATGTCACCCACGCCCCGCACGGAAATGAACCCATCCGGTTGGACTGTCAGCGTCTGTTTGAATTCTGGGGTATACGGGAAATTCAAGTCCAGAATATCTCCGTCCGTCACCTGGTAGCGGGGATTTCGCCGCTGGAGCTGGGGCGAGGTGGATGAAGACGGGGAGCTGACCGCCGCGGCAGGAGAAGAGTTTCCGGCAGTCGATGATTGCGCGGCTTGTCCGGGCGCTGTTGAAATCATCCAGCCGGCGAGCGCCAGCCCCACCGCTGTTGCTTTTAGTGCCACCTTTTTCCCAGTCATGGTCTTTCCTCCAAGCTGAATGCCTAACCGAATCATGTGACTTGAAATCAAGCTTTGGTTCGGACAATACCCAATGCAAGGGTCCTCGTATTGCGTTTTACCTTGTGCTCTTGGTTTTGAGGAGAGATCGAGTCGCAAGGGATTATAACCCAACCACCCCGGTACGGCGAAAATAAAATTTAACTCGGGTTTCTCGGAATTCGCCCGCCCGTGCCCCTGCTTACTGAGTCACGGGACATTGGACCCGCCACCCACGCGTTACTCGCCCGGGCAGTCCGTTCAACCGAGGCTCCATCCACCTCAACCGCTGCGGATTTGCCGAGCATTTCTACAGATAACACCAATCGGAAAATGTTCTTCTTGCGGACCAGGAACCCCTCCACGCCCGCCAGCGCACCCGTCTTGACTCGAACCCAATCGCCACATTTAAGGAATGGGTAAGGTTCGATTTGCAAATCACTCTCCGTAGCCCGCCGAATCGATGCCAATTCACCTTCCGGAATCTCGGCAGGTCGTCCCGCAAACGAAACTACGGAGTGAATGCCCGGAGTGGTGAGAATTTTCGTCCAATCGGCCCCGTCACCGCAGCAAACAAATACATAGCACGGGAACAACGGCAAAGAAATCTGTTTAGTCCGGTCCTTCCAATGATGCGTAGCGCCATATAATGGAAGAAATGTGCTAAACCCTTTGCTATCTAAAGATTGAGAGATTACCTTCTCATGCTGATGTCGGGTATAAAGGGCATACCACCTTCCGTCCTTGCTTCCTGTCGTGGCTGAGGGTCCCGGCATTGTCGTATAGCTCCGCCCTGTGGCTTACATGAATTAAGCCATTCCAACGGGACGTGATTTTCCCTTAGACTGGCAGCCTTCTTGAAAATTTTCACATAGCCCCAGTCCAAATCCCCGGCATCTCGAAGGGACAGTCATCACAATTCTTCCGCTTGTCTCAAACGTCGCGGCAACTACAGACTCAGGATCGGACAAGTAACGGATTAGCACGTCTTTTACCATTCTTTCACGTTGCAGACCGTTGAAAATAAAACTGTTAAAGCATGACCTTCGAGGATGCAGAGGAAGTTTCGGCAAACTGATTCCCTTTATTGGCAAAATATTTCCACAACTTAAAACCGGACCTCACAAAACTGTTAAAAGTGCTTAATATCTAATTTATAGATACTTAGGCCCAATACTGTTCACTTACGGTGGAGTCGGCGCTCTTCCTCTGCGATCTTTTGTAGCGGCGCTGCCCTCAGCGCCGAAATCCGCCGGTGAGGACACCGGCGCTACAGCGAGGTTCGTTAAGTGAACAGCATTGCGTTTAGGTTCGAAAACGCCACTACGCGCGGTCTTGATCCGCTCCATGCAACCGCAAGCCCGTAAAAGTCAGCCGCTCAAAATCCTTGTCGAGGGTGAACAGCGCGGCCCGATATTCGATAGCCAGGGTTGCGAGCAGCGCGTCCACGGTGGAGAGCGTCAGGCCGCGCTCTCGCGCCTGGCGCAGCGCGGCGGGATTGGGAAAGCTCTCGGTCTCGGTCTTGCCCGCCACTCTTCGGGTTAGCCGGAATTGGGGGTCATGGCCGGGGTCGTTGGGCTTGGCGCAACGGCAGGAAGGTTTGCCACAGCGGCGGATAACGGCCGTAATCGAACCGGGTCGAAGGTCGCCCAAAGCGAGGAATTCCTGCAAGAGCTTGGACCGATCAGACTCCAAGGGAGCGAGAGGATCAGGCATGGGGTCTCCCTTCTGAACGTATATATACGCTCAGCGTTATGGCACAAAAAAAGAAAACTTGCCAACCCTCACTTCTATGTCGCGCACCCGTCACCGCCCAAAGCATTCCCATCTGGCCGCTGCATTGGCTATAATGTCCGTTTGGGATGTGAGGAGTCTTTGCTATGTCTACGCCAATCCAAAAGAAGCTCGAGGAAGAAATTCAAGCTCTGGAACACGAACTCTCTTACGAACTGCCAATTGAGCTGAAGCGCGCCCGGGCGCTCGGCGACCTGAGCGAGAACGCCGAATTCATCATGGCCAAGCAGCGCCAGGACATTGTGGGTGCGCGGCTGGCGCAGCTCAAGAGGCGGCTGGCCGATCTCTCGCTGGTTAATTTGAGCAATATTCCCAAGGACCGCATCGCTTTCGGAACGAAGGTGGTGCTTTACGACGTTGACCGCGACGCCGAAATCCATTACAAACTGGTGACCAGTGAAGAGGCCGACGTCAGTAAAGGACTGATCTCCACCACCTCTCCCATCGGGCGCGGGCTGATGGGAAAAAAGCTCGGCGATGTCGTCCAGATCACCACGCCCAAAGGCACACGCGAGTTTGAAATCCGCTCCATGACCACGATTCACGAAGGGGATGGAGTCTAACCCAATCCTCCAAAATTCAATGGCCGTTTTCATTATTTTCCTGATGTCGTTCTGCCCGGCATTAGCCCCGCAAGCTGCCGGCGGCCAAACTCAAGCTCAGACCCAGCCCAAGACTCAAAGCAAGGCTTCCGCCGCCTCCACGACTCCGCAGGCGTCCCAAACCCAAGCTCAGCCCGCTTCATCCCCTTGCCCCGCATCTCAAGAGGATAGCGGCCAAGACGGCTATCCCCCTTGCGAATGGGCGCCGGTCCTTCTTTACGGCATCATCAGCTCCCATAATCCGGACGCGCATGAGGCGCTGCTGGATGCAGCCTTTGCGGCGGGCCCGGAGATTGTTCCTGAATTGAAGGCGTCCCTGGTGGACGACCGCACCGCAGAATTCGCCGCCAAGTCCATCGCCTTCATCGGCGGCAATCAGGAGATTCCAATTCTGGCTTCGCTCCTCAAGGACAAGCGCGATCTCGACCTCCGCCGCTTTTATTACGGCGCCTTGGGTGAGTTCAATGACCCGCGCGCCGAACAGATTCTGCTTTATGCCCTCGGCCAGGCCAATCAGGAGGATGATCGCGCCGTCACCGAAGCCGCAATTCTGGCGCTCACCGTCCGTTCAGACCCCAGCCTGATCAAGCCCATGCAGCAAGCCGAAGCCAAGATGACCGATCCCGTCCTTCAGGACGATGTGGAGAACGCGCTGGATGCGATCCGCGTCCGCGTAAAATACTTAACCAGCCCCGAGGGAAAACAGGTGGGGGGTTCGATTGCGGAGGCCATTAGGACTTATTTCATTCCGGCATTCCTGCCCCAAGTCCCAACCTCAAAGGCTGCCAAAAACGCAAAACCCGTCATGCCCAATGCCAAGTTTGAAGTGGACCGCCTGGTGCTCTCCCCGGACAAGCAACGGGCGCTGGCCCATGTTACCTTCGAAGATCCCGTGGCCATCGCCGCCTATGACATCATCTTGCAGAAGGTTTCCGGAAATTGGACGGTGTCCAGCGTCTGGCTCGGCCCGGAGCGGGAGAAGCAACTGACACCCGCAAAATGATGGTAGTGGGTCAGTTTGTCTTAGTAGCGCTCGGAGCTTGGACTGACAGGCAGCGCCGGAAACCATCGAAAATTCAAGTTCTGGGATCGTGGAGCGTCTCTACAGCAGCGAAAATGTACCACTACCTATCCTTTTACTCCATTGACAAATCCCTTCCACAGTTTTACTATATATTAACTCCTAGCGCTCTGCTCGTTTTGCCCGGCGCGCCATACAACTTTCCTCTTGTGAGCAACGGAGACTTGTCCGTAACGGGAGTATGTCTTATGAACTCAAATCTCAAAGCCCATTTTTGCCTTTCTGCCGGTGGCGGTTCGCCCGCCCGCACCGCGAAGTCCCTGGACCAACGATTACGGCTGGAAACGCAGCGAGCGGGCGGTTTTACGGACCTAAAAAGCCGCTTCGAAGGGAGCCAGCGTGGCCACCAAGGGATTCCTTTCAAGACCAAACCTAAAACTTATTGAAAAAAAAGGAAATCTCTCAAAGACCAAAGCTAAGGAATTCTCGTAAAGGACTGAATCGAAAAGGGTAACATGAAGTTTGCGCCCAAAGCTAAGCATTTATCACAAAACAAAGGGGTTATTCGGTTGTGTTGAGAATTTCAGGTTTGGTTCAGGTTCGTTTTCGGGCAATGCTGGAGCTTGGCTGCTGCCCTGCTACCAGGTCTTACCGAGTTGCGAGTTGGCGCCATCGTTTACAATGAGCTTATGAAGAGCGTGGTTTGGGGAACGGCCGGTCACATCGATCACGGGAAATCGTCGCTGGTTCTGGCCCTCACGGGAACCGACCCGGACCGCCTGGACGAAGAAAAGCGCCGGGGCATCACCATTGACCTGGGCTTTGCCCACCTTGACCTGGAGGGCGGACTGCAATTGGCCTTTGTCGATGTTCCTGGCCACGAACGGTTCATAAGGAACATGCTGGCGGGCGCTTCCGGCATCGACGCCGTTCTGCTGGTGGTGGCGGCGGACGAATCCATCAAACCTCAAACCCGCGAGCATTTCGAAATCTGCAAGCTGCTGGGTATTCAACGGGGCTTGGTGGCCATCACCAAATCCGACCTTGTCGGCAACGATCTTCCGGGGCTAGTGCGAATGGAGGTTCAGGACTTTGTCGCTGCATCCTTCCTCGAAGGCGCGCCCATCCTTGCTGTCAGCGCGCGCACGGGAGCGGGCCTTGACGAGCTAAAGTCCGAGCTTGCCCGGCTTAGCGCGGGTATCAATCCCAGGCCCCGCGATCTTCCCTTCCGCCTTCCCATTGACCGGTCTTTTGTAATAAGGGGTTTCGGCGCTGTCGTCACCGGCACGCTGGCGGGAGGCGAGATCAGAGTTGAGGACGAGGTTGAAATTCATCCCACCGGGAAGAAAACCCGGGTACGGTCAATCCAAGTACACAATCAACCGGCCGGATTGGCCGTAGCTGGTCAGCGCACGGCGCTGAATTTGGCGGGCGTTGATGCATCTGACATCAAGCGCGGCATGGCGCTGTCCCCGCCCGCGCTCTTCCAACCCACGGTGCGCATGGACTGTTCGCTCACACTGCTTCCATCGGCGCGGGCGCTCAAAAGCCATGCGAAAGTTCATTTCCATTGTGGGACCTCGAAATTGCTGGCCGAGGTTGTGCTGCTGGCTGGCCAAAAGGAGATGAAGCCCGGTGAAAACGCCTTCGTGCAACTTCGCCTGGATGAGCCGGGACTGTTTCTTCCGGGAGACCACTTCATCATCCGGCAATTATCTCCCGTAATCACCCTCGGCGGCGGCGTGGTCCTGGATAATCTGGCCCCGGCGCATAAGCTGAATGACGCCGGAGCCCTGAGTTTGTTGACTGCGCTTGAAGGCGCCGGTCCGGAATCCCGCATCGAATTGCTGGTGCGCCGCGCCGGCGAAATCTCCATTGAATCACTGGTGGCGAGGACCGGATGGAAGCCGCAGGAGGTGATCCGCCTGGCCAAAAACCTTGAAACCCAACATCGCCTCTTAATTCCCGGCCAGCCACCCGTTGCGGCCCTGCACGCAACGCTCTTTGAGACACTCCAATCGGAAATCCTGGAATCTCTCACCGCTTTTCACCGGGCGAATCCCTTGGTGGCAGGAATTGCCCGCGAGGAACTGCGGGGGCAATTGAAGCTTCGCGCTCCCTGGCTTGGATTGGAGATTTCGTCGCTCGCTTTCAGCGTGGTTTTGCAATTTCTTTCCGCCGGAGGGAAAATCACTGCCCACGGGGAAATTGTCTCACTTGCCGGAAAGTCTATCCAGTTGAGCGCCGAGGAGTCCACGGCCAGGGATGAGATTCTTCGTTCTTTTGAAGCGGCCGGCTTGCGCGTCCCGCCCGCCACAGAAGTTCTCGGCGCGCTGAGGATAGATCGCCCGCGAGCGGAAAAAATTCTCCAGATTCTGCTCAAGCAAAAAACTTTGGTCCGGGTAACCGAAGGCTTGATCTTCCACAACTCGGCGCTTGACCAGCTTCGCAGCCTCTTACGAGACCGCAAGAAACAAACTCAACATCTGGATGTTCGAAGCTTCAAGGAATTGACTGGTGTCAGCCGCAAGTACGCGATTCCCTTGCTCGAATTCCTGGACCGCGAACGGATCACTCGCCGGGTGGGGGACGAAAGGATTATACTGTGAGCCATTGCCCGGGCGATTTTGAACGCTCAGGGAGGTCAAGACATGCTCTGGACAATTGCCATCATCCTGGTGATTGCATGGATTTTGGGCTTGGTTACATTCCATGCTCTGGGAGCCTACGTCCACATCTTGCTGGTGCTGGCCATCATTGTGGTTCTCATTCGGATCATTCAGGGCCGCAGACCGATATAGTGCAGCCGTAGCGCCGGCATCTTGCCGCACGTGGCGGCGGGAGCGCGGCGCGACTTCATGGCCGCCATTCAGGCAGCGACTTCAATATTGCCCAGACCCGCGCCACCGGCAGGCCGACCACGTTGAAGTAACAGCCTTCGATCCGGGTGATGAACTTTGAGGCAAGTCCTTGGATGCCGTATGCGCCAGCCTTGTCCATCGGCTCGCCGGAGTGGACGTACTGAATAATTTCATACTCATCGAGGCGCCGGAAGGTGACCAGAGTTACCTTATGTTCCATCGCGACGGCTTCGTGGGGCGAGCGGGCAAGGCAGATGCCCGTAATCACCCGGTGGGTGGCGCCGGAAAGCAACCGTAGGAACCGCTGGGCTTCCTCCGCGCTCGAAGGTTTGCCAAGAATCTGGCCCTCGGCCACCACGATAGTGTCCGCGCCAAGAACGATCGTGCCCGGCGGAAATCGTCCGGCAACATCCAGAGCTTTTTCGCAGGCCACGCGCCTCGAAAAATCTTCAGGCGATTCGCCCTCGCGCAGGATTTCCTGCGCGTTGCTGGGGAAGACTTCGAAGTCAATCCCCGCATTGCGCAGCAACTCGAGCCGCCGGGGAGAGTTTGAAGCAAGAATTAATCGCATCGCACGCTGGATTATAGAGGTTCTCAGTCGTCGCACTCAAGACCATCGAGGTAGTGGTACGTTTTCGCCGCTACAGCAAACAAATTAAGACACTACCGGCGATCCATTCCAGGCGGCAAGATGAGTGTGCTAAACTCTCTCCTCGCACTTTGAATCGCGAGGAGGCGCAGCCCAGAATGGAAGAGATCGGGAAACTTTTGCCAGTCGTTTTGAAAGGTTACTACTCGCGCAAGCTAGAAAGGCTGCCGGAGATTCTGGCGCCATTCTGGACCCGGGTGGCCGGCAAGGCGATTGCAGAAAACAGCCGCCCGGTGTCTTTTCGCGGCGGCAACTTGACGCTTTCTGTGTCCACGGACTGCTGGGCAACGCAGCTTCGATCCATGACCGCTGAGATTCGCGACCGGATCAATGCCTTTTTGGGAGATTCTCTGGTGTCGAAGGTGAGCATCCGGTGTCAATCCAGCTTTGCCCCGGTTGGGCGGCCAGCGTTGAACTTTCTTCCTCCGCAAGCGGACGCGGCGCTTTCGCAAAAGGCTCGGTCGCTGCTGGCGCTGGAAGCGGGCGAGCTGCTTGACCCGGTGATCTGCAAAATCGTGGAGAATTCATTTGTGAAGTACTTTTCGCGCCATTCCAAGGGTGTCTGCTGATGGCGCTGACCGAAAAAGACGTTCGCTATGTCGCCGAGCTGGCCCATCTGCACTTGACCGATGAAGAGGTCAACCAGTTCCTTCCGCAACTGGATTCGATCCTGCAATACATCCAGAAGTTGAATGAATTGGACACCACTGGGATTGAGCCGATGGCCCAAGTCACCTATCCGGCCGGCGCCAATCCCGCCATCCGCGAGGATCGTATTGCTCCGTCGCTTAGCCAGGAAGAGGCTTTGCAAAATGCGCCGGAAACCGCGCCCGGTTATTTCAGGGTGCCGAGGGTGATTGAAAGGGAATAAGTGAAGCCGTCAGCACTCAGCATTCAGCAGTCAGCAAACAGAGCTATCCATGAGGACATAAGTCGGCGGCGGGCATTTGCTGTAGCGCCGCTCGGAGCTTGCCCTGACAGGGAACGGCGAAATCCGCCGGTCACAGACCGGCGCTACAGAACCGGGCGTCGCCGACTTACGACCGTGCGTATAATTGCCGGTGCCGAAGGCTGACGGCTGATAGCTGATAGCTTCCTCACATGGAACTGACTTCTCTCACTGCCGCACGGATCCGGGACGATATTGCAGCGCGGAAGGTTTCCGCCCAAGAGATTTTAAGCGCGCATCTCGCTGCCATCGAGCGGAAAGATCCTGAAGTAAAATCCTATCTCACTCTGTGCCCGGATCGTGCCTTGGAGCAAGCCCGGAGGATTGACCACATGGCGGCGCAAGGCGACCCGCTGCCACCGTTGGCGGGCGTGCCGGTGGCCATCAAGGACGCCATCCTCACGCGCGGTGTGCGCACCACCTGCGCCTCCAGAATTCTTGAGAATTACGTTCCGCCTTATGATTCCACTGCCGTCGCCCGGCTTGAAGTGGCGGGCGCCATGATCCTGGGCAAGACAAATTGCGATGAGTTTGCCATGGGATCGTCCACCGAAAACTCCGGCTTCTTCCCCACGCGAAATCCGCACGATCCATCTCGAGTGCCGGGCGGATCGAGCGGCGGATCGGCCGCCGCCGTCGCCGCCAACATGGCCACTGTCTCACTCGGATCCGACACCGGAGGCTCCATCCGCCAGCCAGCAGCGCTGTGCGGGGTGGTGGGCATGATGGGCACTTATGGCCGCGTCTCGCGCTACGGCCTGGTGGCTTTTGCTTCCTCGCTTGACCACATTGGCCCTATTGCCCGCACCGTGGGCGACACCGCCCGCGTGCTGAGCGTTATCGCCGGCCGTGATCCGATGGATTCAACCTCAGCCGGTGTCCCGGTACCGGATTATGAAGCTGCCCTGGATTCGAACATCCAGGGCATGAAGGTGGGCATTCCCAACGAGTATTTTGCGGACCTGAGCCCTGAAACCGGCGACAACCTTCAGAAGGGCATCCGCCTGCTGGAGAAGCTGGGTTGCGCCATTGAGTCCGTCAGCCTTCCTCATACCAGCTATGCCACCGCCTGCTATTACATCATTGCCACGGCGGAAGCGAGCTCGAATCTGGCGCGCTACGACGGCGTGCGCTACGGCTACCGCGCCGACGAGTTTGAAAGCCTGCGCGACATGTACAAGAAGACGCGCGATGGCGGATTCGGCGCTGAGGTCAAACGGCGTATCATGCTCGGCACCTATGTCCTCAGCTCCGGTTATTACGACGCCTATTACGTCAAAGGCCAGAAAGTCCGGACCCTGATTATGCGCGACTTTCTTGAGGCGTTTGACCAAGTGGACGTCATTGTCGCGCCGACTTCACCGCTGCCCGCATTCAAGCTTGGAGAAAAGTTGGACGATCCCTTGCAGATGTATCTGGCGGATATTTATACCGTCACCGCCAGCCTGGCGGGTATTCCCGGCATCTCGGTGCCGTGCGGCAAAACCCGAAGCGAGCCCCGCCTGCCAGTGGGAATGCAAATTCTGGCCAATCATTTCGACGAAGCCCGCTTGCTGCAAGTGGCTCATGCCTTTGAAGCGGCGGGCGGGTTTGAGATTGATTGAATGCTTGCTTGATTGTTTGCGTGCTTGAAAAAAAGAACACTGCGGGTGTTATGCTGAAAGAGGCAAAGGCGCCCTCAAGGGAGTGCCATCAGACGGCCGGCTCGTGGCCAAGATTCTGGAACACGACGCGGCCATCGACAAGGGCTGGCCGGTTTGCGCAACTGAATTCAGGAGGAGGAATAGTCATGCAAAAGTCTTCGCGGCGTGGAATGTTCAAGCAAGCAGCCAGTCTGACCGGTGCAGCCATTTTGCCCGCTTTAGCCCTTTTGCCCGGGGCTTCCCTATTGCAAGGGTCACCCACTGGAGCTTTGCCGGGGCCGGACGACGAGTCCGGGACGGGCAATGCTCCAGGCGGCCAGGGTTGTCATTCCCCGTATCACAAGGCCCCGGTCATTTTCTACGCGCACCGCCTTGGAACGGACCATGCTGAAGGCGTGGCCGTGATCGACATGAATGGTGATGGCCGTCCGGACATCACCAGCGGCGCCTACTGGTATGAAAACCCCGGCCCTGCGGGCGGACCCTGGAAGAGGCACAAGTTCCGCCAGATTGCGCCGCCTGTTCCCGGCGCCACCGCCAAGGCCCAACAGCAGAACAAAGCTTTTTGGACGGAGTTCGTGGCTGATAACGGCGAATTCGCCATTGACGTGAACAAGGACGGCGCACCGGATTTGGTTACATCCTCCTGGCAGAACGATGGTATCTGGTGGTTTGAAAATCCGAAGAAGACGGGCGCGATGTGGACGCCCCACTTCATTTGTCACTCCGTAACCACCGAAGGAATGGTGGAAGCCGACGTCCTGGGTGACGGCAAACCCAACATCCTCGCCGCGCATTACGGACGCAAGGGCCTGATCTGGGTCAATTTCTCCGGCACGAGCCCCGTGGTTCACCATGTGGGCGGCCCGGAGCAGGATGGCCACGGGGTGGGAGTGGCCGACATCGACGGTGACGGCAAGCCGGACATCATGAGCCCGTTCGGATGGTTCAAGAACATTGATGCCGCCAAAAACCAGTGGGAATGGCATCCTGAATGGAAACTCGGTGAAACAGGGTTCCCAATTATCGGGTATGACGTGAACCAGGACGGCAAGATGGACCTGATCTACGGGCACGGCCACGAATACGGACTTTATTGGTTGGAACAGACCACCCAAAATGGCAAGCGGGCATGGCGCCAGCATTTGATCGACGATTCATTTTCCCAGGTCCATGCCTTGAAAATGGCGGACATTGATGGGGACGGCAAGCCGGAGCTGATCGCCGGAAAGCGATACCGTGGCCATAACGGCCACGACATCGGCTCCTATGAGCCTTTGTGTATCTACTATTATAAGATTGACCGCGCCAAAGCCAGCTTTGACCGGTTCACGGTGAGTTACAACGGCACGGCGGAAGCGGGAACGCAGTTTGTAGTAACTGATATCGATGGTGACGGCGACCAGGACATCATCGTGGCAGGAAAAACCGGTGTCCATTGGCTGGAAAACCTGAAGGTGAACACTCGTTCACGCGAGGCCCGCGAGAAAGAGTTGTTACTCCGGACAAAGGGGTGGCCATTCCCGGACGAGAGTGATTAGGCGGTTAAGTCCGTAAACATCGGGGCGGGTCTTGTTTCCGCTTGCGTGCGGCCATAGGGGCGCCGCACGCGAACGTGTCAGGTTTCCTTGCTGAGATGGACTTCAATCCATCCGTTCTTGAAACTGGCCGCCGACCTTGCCGGATTAACCGGCGACGGCATGGGTACATCCCCCAGGATTGCACCAAACCTGCCCGCTCCCGAACTCCCGCCGCTTCTCGAAGAATTCCCGGAATCCGCCTTCAATCCCCAGATCACGACGCGGTTGGGGCTGACCCCAACCTCAATCTCATTTGCCGAGAAGCCGGGAACCTGAACCCTCACCTCGACGCGGCCGTCTTCCTCGCTGATCTGAACATCGGATGGGCGCTGGATTTCCTCCTCAGACTGAAACCAATCCATCAAGTCACTGCCGTGCTGTCTTCCCCGCCCCTCAAAATGGTCATAGGCGCGGCGTGCAATTGCCTCCTGAATTCGCGTTTCGAGATGGCCGAGGTCAATTCCCGTGTAAATCTTGAGCCCCGAACCTTGGAGGTGCTTCGATGCCGCTTCGTTTGCCATTTCGAACCTCTATTGGTTCGATGAATTCATGACTTCCCCGGTTCCATTTCATTTCAGAGTCACGGCTTGTCAAGCCGGCTGGATTACCCTGCGCCCCGCATCAGGCTTTGACTTCCACGCCTTCGTCTTGCGGCAAAAGTTGGCCCTTCTCGAGATGACGGGTCACCGTGGCATGGCGCGCGGCGTTTGGATCGTGGGTGACCATGATGATGGTCTTGTGAAAGTCGCGGTTCAAGCGGCTCAGAATATCCAGAACTTCCCCGGCGGATCGCGCGTCAAGATCGCCCGTCGGCTCATCCGCCATAATCAGCGTGGGGTCGGTCACAATGGCGCGGGCGATAGCCACGCGCTGCTCCTGGCCGCCTGAAAGCTGGCGGGGATAATGTTGAATCCGGTCTTTCAGGCCCACCAGCTCCAGCGCGCTCACCACGTGCTTGCGGCGCTCCGAGGCGGAAAGTTTTGTGAGCAACAAGGGAAGCTCAACGTTTTCAAAAGCAGTAAGCACGGGAATCAGGTTGAACGTCTGAAAGACAAAACCCACGTGGGAGTTGCGCCAAGCTGCAAGACGGTCTTCACTGACACGTCCAACATCCTCACCCAACACTCGAAGCTCGCCCGCCGTGGGACGGTCAATTCCGGCGATGATGTGCAACAGCGTGCTCTTGCCGGAGCCGGACGGGCCCATCAGGCAGAGGAATTCACCCTCATCAACTTGCAGATTGACATTCTCAAGCGCGGACACCGCGAACGAATCCCGCTGGAAAATCTTGGCGAGGCCTTTGATCTCAACCACGGGTTTGCCCATCTTCTTGCATCCTCCTCATTTGCAGATCCACCTCGCCAGAAGCCGATGGCGCTCATCGCCAAAATCCGGCGAGCAAATCCTCGTTCTTTCACCGCGAAGCCGGTTGAAACTCTCAAGCTCCCGAATTCACTTTCACCCGTTCTCCTGAACTCAAACCTTCCAGGCTTGAGACCACCACACTGTCATTGGGGCCAAGCCCATCCAACACCTCAACCCGGTCTCCCAAATCGCGGCCGGTTTGGATGGCATGAAGCTGCACGTGATTGCCGTCCAACAAAAACACCGCCGGTTTCCCTTGACTCTGGGTGAGAGCGTTTTTAGGAATCGTCAATGTCTCCGAAGCGGACTGCTTTCCCGTCGCCGGCGCCAGGAAAGAAACGTGGGCATTCATCTCCGGGCGCAAGTAAGAATCGGGATGAAGAATCTGAACTTTCACTTGGACCGTTGCCTTCTGGCGATCCGCCTCCGGAGCCACCTCCACCAAATCGCCCTGATAAACCCGGTCGGGATAAGCGTCCGAAGTTACATTGCATTTCTGGTGCGGGCGAAGTTTAGGAAAGTCGTTTTCGTTGATGTCGAGTTCCACCTGCAGATCGTTCAAATTGGCGAGAGTCACCACTGAGGTCTTTACGCCGCCGGTTCCGCCGAAGTTCATGTTGCTGACCAGTTCGCCCTTTTCCACGTTGCGCTCAAGGACCGTGCCGTCAATCGGCGACCGGATCAGGGTCGCATCAAGCTGGGTTTGAGAGTAATCGAGCGCCGCCTGGTTTTGTTCCACCTGCGCCCGGGCGTAATTGATGTCCTCAATGCGGTTGCCAATCTTGGCGAGTTGGTAAGTCTGCTGGGCGTTATCCAATTTGGCTTTGGAGACTTTATATTGATCCTCGGCCGTATCGAGTTGCTGGCGGGAATCGATCTTCTGCTCATAGAGCTGCTGAGCGCGCTTCAGATTCAAGTCGTCATTCTGAAAATCTGCCTTAGCCTGATCCACGTTAGCCAAGGCGGCCTGAATTTCCTGTGGGCGGGAGCCCGCCTCGAGCTTTTTCAGGTTCGCCTGCGCCGCCGCCAGGTTCGCTCTCGCCTGCTCGACCTGAGCTTTAAAGTCGTCATCATCGAGCCGCACCAGCACTTCACCTTGCTTAACCTTGTCTCCCTTCTCGACTCCAATCCAAGCCACTTTGCCGACAATTTTCGAACTGACGTCGATGGTGTGATGCGCGACAATATAGCCGCCTGCGGTCAGGACCACTGCTCCCTGCTGAGGCCCGCCGGTGACGGCGACCCGCTGTACCTGGACCACCGGAACATTGGCAAAAGTTCGGAACGCCACCCAGCCGCCCACCAGAATCACCGCAGCGGCAGCCGCCACCGCCAACAGGATTATCCGGGAGCCACCGGTCTTTCCTTCGCCAAATTGCCCCTTTCGTGAAGGGTCGATTTGCAAGACGCTCAGGTCTTTTCCAATAGGGTCCATAGATGGCATGGTCTGCCTGCTTTCTGAATGACGAATCAATGGTCCGCCTTTCTAAAAGTCCTGAGCCGTGCGGCCCGTTTCGGTCTACCCTGTTCTGCTCCTCGACGGGCCGTTAGGAGAGTCTAACTGGATCGCAACGCGATCACGATACTTTCGTGAGAAGCTCTCCACGCCGGAAAGAATCCACCTAGAAATCCGATGGCCGCCGCAAAGATGATTCCCCGGACCATGAGCATGGGACTCACCTGAAACTGGAAGGCCAACTCGCTGAAGGTCGTAAAGTTGGTTGTGCCCGTGGTGATGCCATTCACCGGAAACGCCACCAGGCATCCGATGATTCCGCCCAGGACGGCAATAAAGATTGATTCCAAAACAAAGGAAGCCAGCACGCTGTTCCGAGAATATCCGAGGGCGCGGAGAGTTCCAATCTCGCGCGTGCGCCGCGCCACCGCCGCATACATCGTATTCATAGCAGCGAATGCCGCGCCCACCGCCATCAAGATGGCAATAAAGATGCCGAAGGCCTTGATCGGGGTGGCCGAGCTCGTTTGATTCTCGTAGTACTTCTTCTCGGTCTCGGGCTTCAGATGCAGGCGGCGGTCGTTCGCCACCTCGTCTGCAATTTGGGCGACGGCAGCCTTGTTCTTGGCGCGCACCACCACGTCCGAATACACCTGCCGGTCAAAGTCGCTGGCCAGATCGTTCACATCGCTCCAAATTTCCGAATCGTAGGCCGAATTGCCCGCCGTAAAGACCCCAACCACCGTCCAGTAACCCTTTGCAAATTTTAACTTGTCACCCAGGCCGCAGTCCTTGAAGCGATGTGAAATCCGGCGGCTCACAATGACTTCGCGCAAGCCCGGCCGGAACATTCGGCCCTCAATCAGCTTAAATTGCGGCCGCAGCGACGGCCCCTCCGGACCTAGCCCGCGGATCGTTACATTCGCTCCCGTGTTATCGGTGCGGCGTTTCATGTTGATCAGGATAATCACTTCGGGAGATACCCAGGGATTGCCCTGCGGGTCTTTGGCAATGCCCCCCAGATACTTGATCACCCGGTAGGAGTCATGGTCCACAATGCTGACGCCTTCCGAGTTTGCCCCCTCTCTCATAATCAGAATATTCAAAGGATTTCCGGTCGAGGTCAGTGAAGTTTCCAGCCCTTGGGCCAGCGCCATCAAAACCAGGAACACCGCCACCGTCAGCGTAATGCTCAGCGCCGTAGTGAGGGTGGTGGTCCGCCGCACGATGAGATTGCGCAAGTTGTATTTGAGCGGTATCGCCATGTTCACCCCACAAACCGTAGCGCCTCGGCAATGCTAACCCGTGAAGCTCTCAGTGCAGGCAGAACCGAGCTGACCAGTCCCACACCACCTGCAATTAACATGCACAACCCCAACGTGGCCCAATTCACACCGAAATCCGAAAAGAAGCCGCCGATGTTGATCACAAAGCCAGCGGCAATATAGAAGCCGTATCCCACCGCCAGCCCCACAATTGACGCGATCACCGTCGCGGCGTAACGCACGCCTTTAAGCCAGCCAGAGGCTGCGCTCGGGCCCCCGAACAGCGCCCAGGCGCCGTAGCCGGACAGAACGCTCGCAATCACGCCAAGCACCAAGCCAAAGGCGCGGGAGATATTGATGGTCATCCGCACAAAGGAATAGGTCAACATCGCTCCAAGGCCGCCCGCTAAGCCTCCCAGCACCGCAATCACGATGGCCTCTCCTACCAGCAGGAACAAGATTGTCTGGCGAGCGAAGCCGAGCGTCTTCAGCACCGCAACTTCGTTGGTGCGCTCACGAATAGACATGGCCATGGTGTTCCCCACCACCAGCAGAATGGTAAAGATCACCGCGGCGGAGATGGCCGTCAGCAGCAATTTCACGTTTCCCAGCATCTGAGTGAAGCTCAGAGCGAAAGCCTGCTCCGTCTCCGTTTTGGTCTCGGCATCGGTGTTGTGAAAAACGGCGTCAATGGCAGCCATGACTTTTGGAACGTCTTGGGCGGAATCCACCTTGACCGTGAAAGTGCCGACTTGTCCGGGCCGGCCCATTAGCTCGTCAAAGTATTTGTAATGAAAAAAGAGCGATTGGGCTTGGCTTGGATCCCCAGGGTCTGTGTAAACCGCCCGAATAATGAATTCCGGGCTGATGGGATAAATCGTGCTTTTCAACGTGATGCGATCGCCGATTTTCCAATGATACTTCTGCATCAGCGGCTGGCCCACCAGTGCCGCTGTGCGCTCCTTTTTCCAGGCGGCAAGCTCATCCGTCGGAATATCAAAGTCGTCGTAAACCTTCTCGAAATTGTCCGTATCCGCCGCGAAGTTCGCGAAAAAGTTGCTCGGATCCTTGTACTGGCCGCCAAACCAGGTGATCCCAACCAGGTATTTCACGCCTGGAACTTCCGCAATCCGCCCGCGGTCCGCTTCCGGAAGGGATTGGGTGATGGATGTGGCGCGATGCACCACCACTCGCAAGTGAGGGTTACTGGAACTGTGCCCGGCCCGATATAGGCTGTTGAGCACGGCTTGCAGCGTGCTGACCAGGAACAATGACACCCCGATACTGAGAATGGTAAGCACCGTGCGCCGCGGGTTGCGGAGCGTATTCTTAAAAATCAGCCGGATGAACTCCATGGTTATCCTCTCATAGCTTTACGAATCACTTACAAAAAGATTGCAAGGATAACGCCAGGCAGGGAAACTCGCCGGAGCAAACTTGTCTAGCCGGTAGCGCCGACATCTTGCCGGCACGTGCCGCCGGGACGGCGGCGCTATGCACCTGAAACTTGGGCGCTAAATTTTGTGTAACATTTTTTTTTGACAAGCTAAATAATATGTGATTAACTCTTCGGCGGAACTCTAGCTATCAAAAAAGGGCGACTCTCCATTTCACGCTGAACCAAGACACTTGCCGGTTTTCTTCGCGTTGCCGAGCGAGTTTCTGACTGGCTTCGCCGCGGCTTCGGGTATCGCTCTCATCACTTCAGTCGCGAAACTCGGCGGGTTTACCGGGCCGTACACGGTGGGTTTCATTCGCTAGAGCGCTGGCAGCTTGTACACTGGCCTAGCTTGTGCAGGAATTTCCTTGCTCTTGTCAGGAACGCTGGCACTGATCCGGCACTCCCGGCGGGGACAGGATGAGCAGGAGGATCAGCATGAGCACACATCCCCATACGAATCTTTTCGCGCAGGTCGACCGCACCAAGGATCCTGAGTTCTTCGTTCGGTTTATGGATGAGGTACAGAAGCTCCCAGCGATCCAGGCGAGCAGGCGGCTCATGCTGGAGCGGATCGCTCTGGCGCCGGGAGTTGCAGTCCTCGACGTTGGCTGCGGTCCCGGAATCGATCTGTTCGACATGGTGGACCTCGTCGGTCCGACTGGCCGTCTTGTTGGACTCGACGCGAGTGAAGTCATGATCGCTGAAGCCCGACGGCGCGCCCATGAACTCCGTGTCCCCATCACCTTTGAGGTCGGGGAGGTGCAGGCGCTTCCTTTCCCGGACGGCACGTTCGACGCGTGCCGAGCCCAACGAGTGCTCATGCACTTACCCGATGCGGAGCGGGCGCTGACGGAGATGGTGCGGGTAACTCGCACAGGCGGGCGGATCCTCGTCTTCGATATCGACTGGGACACTCTGATCGTCGACCACCCAGGCAAGGAAACCACGCGAACGATAGTCCGGTCCTACTCCGACTCGATACGGAACGGGTGGATCGGTCGGCAGCTCCCGCGCCTCTTCAAGGAGCAGCACTTGAAGGTACTCTCCATCGATCCTGTGCAGGTCTTTGTCCACTACGCGTTGGCCGAGCTAGCCCTCGGCAGTCACCTCGCCCTACTCCAGGCAAACGGAACGCTCTCTGCCGGTAAGGCTCGGCAGTGGTGGGAGTACTTGCAACAGGCAGAGGAGCGCGGGACGCTGCTGATCAGTTTCACCGCCTTCATCGTCGTCGGAGCCAAGAGCTGATCTTCGACGGCGACCGACACGGCCATTCAGGAACTAGAATTGTGGTTATTTATCACCACTGGCTGGCTGGCGCAGAGCGTAGCTCTGCGAGCTGCGAGGCTGGGAGTAGCGATCAAACGAGCCGATCGCTACCCGCTCCAGGCCTTTATCCACGATCTCGCGTTTGGTTTTCAACCGGGTAATCTGTCGCGGGTGGCGCGTACATTTTCTCGTAGTATGCGCTTAGGGGATGGACAACCGAACGCCCAGCCGGGCGGCGGCATGGCAAAACAATGTCACCGCCACCTGCGGAACTCATAATTCCAGTAAATACAGACGGCACCTCTGCACCGCAAGCCGTCCATTAGAGGTCTCAAACTTCTACTAACTCTTCTGACTTGCGTTTCTCGGACTGGGCTTGCAGAGCCTGCGCCTCAAGGAGGTCGAGGTGCATCCTTCTCACCAGCATCTGCCTACGCACGTCATCAATCCTGTTCTTCGTGCCACCGTGTTTGCTCCGTCCATCCCGCAAATGCATTAGCTTGTAGAAAATCAGAATGGGACGCACTAGGGCACCGAGAGTCTCAGTGAATATCACCAAGTTCATGCGATTATGAAACTCTCGCAACTTTGCCTGGACTCGTATCGATTCCAATTGGTTTACTGCGTTTTGCCATTGCTCGATTGTATTTGAAGTCCGGGAAGCTCCTCCGAGCAAGATGGCGACAGTGAGCCTTGTAAAGGTGAACACGTGAGCAAAGCGGATCGCACTGTTCATCGTCTTTCTGAGCATCCAATATGCCGGCTGATCAAAAGAAATATTCCCGGCTGAGGCATAGTCGAAGAGTTCATCCCTCAGAGCAAACAGTTTCTCCCTGAAGACATCCACTCGGTAACCGCGCCACGCCCAGAACACAAAAGCCCAAAGGAACAACAGCGCCAGGGCGCTTCGAATTGATTCAATACTAGGAGCCATAAGTCACCCTAACTCCTTATCGCCAGGTCTTGTCGTACCCTTGAGGGTCAAGCCGCTTGAACTTCGCTTCGGATCAAGCTGTTGCTCAAGCTCCTGATTGCGCCTCGAAAGACGCTCTATGTTTTTTCGACGGAGATTGCGCTGTCCCACTCCGTAGGACAAGCTGCCCGCCGCAACAACTGACAAAATCCCGTCGCTAATCCTCAAACTTCCGAGTACTTTGATCCCTATCTCGGCGAATGTATGCTTCCCAGCCAAAGCTAAAACGGACAAATAAAAGAGGTAGAAACAAAAGGCCAAGAACCCATATTTTATGAACTGCTGGATGGAGGAACCAATAATGTCAAGCCTTTTAAACCTGATCGCATATTCACGATCCCCGTCCTTCGATGGTTGCGCTGGACTCACACTGCAATCACATACCATTTATAATACCGCAAGTCAAGCTGAGGACAAAACCTGATAGGGAAGTCACCGCGGTGCCGGAATCAAAACGGACGCCCCACCGTCGGGCCGGTCAGTCGAAACATCGACAATTTATTTTTCATGTTACGGACTAAGAGCCTACGGCAAGAAAACGCATGCCGCCGCTACCCGGCCGCACCCTTGTCCGCGTGCGGCGCGGGCTTGCGGACCGATATGAATGTCACGGCAAAAAAAGCATCGATCAGCCAGCCCGCTGCCAATAACCCGAACGCCAGCTTGAAGCTTCCCGTCCGCTGGTTGAGGTAACCCACTAGCAAGGGACCGAAGAATCCTCCGAGGTTGCCCACCGAGTTGATCAACCCCATGGCGGCGCCTGCCACATTTTTGGGAAGGGTTTCAGAAGGGATCGTCCAGAACGGTCCGAGGAAACTGTAAGAACCGGCGCCCACCAGCGCCACCAGACAATAAGAGAGGATGCCGGGTTTGGCGCTTGCCAAAACACCCGCCATCATAAAAATCCCAGCCCAGGCCAGCGCCACCGCCACGTGGCCGCGACGTTCCAGGCGGGCATCCGAATGGTTCGACAGCAACACCATGCCCACAATGGCAATAAGGTAAGGTATGGCAAATAACAATCCGGTATGAAAGCTGGTGACGTGCCCCGCTTTTTCAATGACGGTGGGCAACCAAAAGAGGAGACCGTAATTTCCCGTGGTATCCAGAAAGTAGACCAGGACCAGGATCAGCACCTGGGGATGGACCAGAGCTCGAAGGATACCGCTCCCGGCCCGTTGGATGTCAGGCTCCGAGGCTTTAAGGTGGGCGGCTTCAGCATTCAGGGTGGTTTCAAGGTAGCCGCGCTCTTCGCTGGAGATCCAAGGCGCTTGGTGCGGGTAATCGCTAACTTGCCACAACCAAATGGCCAGCCAAAGGATGGGGAACAGTCCTTCGCTCACCAGGAGCACGCGCCAATTCCAGCGCGCCAGAATCCAGCCCGAAAGCGGGGAGGAAGCCACTACGGCCACGGGCAGGCAGAGCATCCAATAGGCATTAGCGCGGGCGCGTTCGCCACGGGGAAACCAGTTGGCGAGCAGCACCAGGGTGGCCGGCCAGACCCCGCCTTCCGCTACGCCCAGCAACAATCGCATGGCCAAAAACTCGTTCCCCGAATGGACAAACCCGGTGGCGGCAGAACAGAGTCCCCAAACCACCAGCAAAATGCTGATGAATTTCTTGGCGCTCCATCGGTGCGCCAGATATCCACCCGGCACCTGCAGCACCAAATAACCCCAGAAGAAGATGCCGGCCGCCAGCCCCCCCTGGGTGGGACTCAGATTCAAATCACGGGTCATGGAGGGGAGCGCCAGGGAGACGTTGGTTCGATCAATGAAAGCGATGGTGTACATCAGGAAAGCGACCGGGATAATACGCAGCCATCTGCGATGGGTCATGATCAGACACCCAGCGGGCGATCAGTGTTGCGGTACCCGTCGTGGAAACTCTTCCGGGTGGGCGCCCGCCGCGACGATCCCGTCCGTCATTCGAAAAGCTCATCCAAACTTCGGGTAGTGTCTCAGTTTCTTTGCTGTAGCGCCGCAACCTTGTAATAAAGCCGGAGAGCGAAAAAAACACCTCGCCGGGAGCCTGCATCATACATCGGGGAAGATTTACAACCAAATGCCTTTTGGGACGTCAAATTGGAAAGATACATGTAAAATAGGAGTGATTGCTCTGAAATGGGTCATGCCCGAAGGCTGGCCTGAACATTTGCCCTGTGACCACAGATGAATTCCCTTGCTTTCAGCCGGGAAGGCCGCGAAGTCCCTGTTCCCTGCAAAACCCAGCGCATTCTGAAACTTTTGGAGCATCGCTGACGTATGAAGAAGATGGGAGGCATCCCCGAAGCAGCAGGACCTTGTCTTAGCAGATGGGAAACACGGAAGTGCGCCGGGCTTAGAAAACTTGCCGCTCTTGTGGTATTGCTTTGTTAGGTTGAATCAGGCGCCGTCAGGGCATGGCTTTAGCCATGCCAAGTCCCAAGGCAAGGAGAAGCGGCTTTAGCCGCTGAGGGACTCAGGGGCTAAAGCCCGAATCTCAGAAGGTGTGAAAAAATCCGGAAATGTCATGCTGAGCGTAGCGAAGCATCTCGGCCTTTACTGAAAACAAAATGCTTAGATCCTTCGCTTCACTCAGGATGACAGGCACAGCGAGTTTATTCACAGCTTCTCAGGACCACCGCCAACGGCATGGCTGAAGCCATGCCCTGACGGTGATTCCAACCGACTTAACATAGTAATAGTAGTGGGCCTTTATTTTTAATGGCTTAGCGGTAAAAGGATGCAAAAAGAGGATAAGGAATGAAACCCTTGAAGAAGAAGTTGCTAATTGGAGTTGTCGTGGTATTGCTGATCGGCTTGACGGCTTGGGGAGTGGCCTGGAGCAAGCGCGGCCAAGTCACAGTGCAAACCGGCAAAGTGAACCGCCAGAACCTTGCGGCGGTGGTCACGGCATCTGGGCAGATCGAACCCAAGAATTACGCCAACGTGAGTGCCAATACGATTGGAATGATTACGGACATCTACATCAAGGAAGGTGATCCCGTCAAGAAGGGCCAATTGCTCTTGCGGACGGAGGACACCCAGCAAGTGGCGGAGATGGATGCCTCAGCCGCAGCGTTGAGCACCAGCACGGCGGATTCTTCTGCGCAGCTTTCCGCCGTCCATGCCTCGGCCGCGGCCCTGAAGACCGCGCAGGCCAATCTCGACGAATCCAAGGCTAAGCTCGTTCAAGCCAAGCTGGCCTACGACCGGGGACAGCAACTCCTAAAGCTTAACTTGCTCGCCAAGCAGGACTTTGACACCCGGGTGAGTGATTATCAAGTGGCCCAGGCCACCGTCCAATCCTCTGCGGCCGCCGTGGCTCAAGCCAGAGCTCAATACCAACAGGCCAAATACACTTACGACAAATCCCAGGCCGCTGTCGCCCAGAATCGGGCTAACCTGGTGAGCGCCAAGGACGTGGTCGACAAGACCATTTACACTTCTCCGTACAACGGATTCTTAACCGACCTCCCTGTACACGTGGGTGAAATCGTGGTGCCGGGAGTCCAGAATACCAGCGGCAGCGTCCTTTTCCAGGTCTCCGACCTCTCTATAATTGACGCCGAAGTAATGGTGGATGAGACGGATATCGTTAATGTAAAACTCGACCAACCGGCGGAAGTGAGCGTGGATGCCATTCCTAACCAAATCTTCAAGGGGCATGTCACCGAAATCGGACAAAGCGCCCTGAGCAGCACCACGGGCGAAACCACCACGGGTAGTACCACCTCGACTTCTACATCCGGTCAGGAAGCCAAACAATTTAAAGTCGTTGTGCGGCTTGACAATCCGCCGCCCTCACTCCGGCCCGGACTCTCCGCAACCGCTAAGATCGTGACAGCCACCGCCAAAGATGCCGTCACCATTCCCATCCAGGCGCTCACCGTCCGAACCAAAAAAGAGCTTGAACAGGGCAATAAGAAGAAAAAGGGAGAGAGCGGTAACGCTATGGCCGCCGAACATCAACCTACCGACGGTCTCGGAATCAGCTTCGGGGACGATAAGGACGAGGTCCAGGGCGTGTTTGCGGTGCGCAATGGCCGCGCCATCTTCGTCCCGGTAAAGACCGGCATCATGGGAACGACGGATGTTGAAGTCCTGAGCGGACTTAAGCAGGGGGATACGATTGTTACCGGCAGCTATGCGGCCCTTCGCACCTTGAAAAACAACACCAAGGTGAAAGTTGATAATACGATCAAACTTCCGAACCCGAACGCAGATTCCGGATCAGGCAGTTAGACCTCCGGGCGAACTTCGGTCGAGAAGTGGCGTCGAGGGAGTTGCTAGTCGCCCACGGGCAAAAACCAAGGACCCCCGCAGGCGAATTCATCACAGCCTGGCCTCCAGATTGTATAGTGACTCAGAAGGCGTGAAAAAATCCGGAAATGTCATGCTGAGCGTAGCGAAGCATCTCGGCATTTACTGAAAACAAAATGCTTAGACCCTTCGCTTCACTCAGGATGACAGGCACGGCGAGTTTATTCACAGGTTCTCAGTTTGGTTCCGGTAGCGGCGGTCTCTGGCCGGGGACCCTTAATCTTCAATATCCTTCGGCGCTCAGAGAGCGTCGCTACAGCAAACTGAGTCCCTACTCCGGATAGAGAACAAAATTCAGAGGATATACCCGACCATGCA
>Ga0102924_1000593_pt1 | contig 44712 bp, 46 predicted proteins | sample PaiPotPPM11metaG_FD_80116 | JGI IMG/M metagenome (GOLD analysis project Ga0102924, IMG submission 80116) | Iron sulfur acid spring bacterial and archeal communities from Banff, Canada, to study Microbial Dark Matter (Phase II) - Paint Pots PPM... ...
AACCCCTCGATCCTCAGGACGGGACGCCTACCCGTCAGCGTCTCTCCATCAGTTGGTTAGCGCGGCCATCGCCGCTTGCTCCGTTCCGCGCGCAGCGCGCTCCCGTGCAAGCGGGTTCGTTCTTAGGCCCTAAGCGGACATTGCTCGGGCATGCGATTTGGCGGCCGGCACGCGCCCATAAACGATATCACTCGTCGGGGACCGCATATTCTGCCCAGCTGACTTGGATGATGCGGCTCATCGCGCGCAACGTAACTTCGTAAGCGCGGCCCTGAGTGAAATGGCCAAGGGTCGGAGCATCGTCGGCTTCCAGAATTGCCGCACCGAAGGTCGTGCCGTCAGTTCTGAGGCCTGTGCTCTTCAGGTCGGCTAATTCGCGGATTAAACAGGGCATGAAGGTCGCACCCGTCATTCGTATGCCGTAAGCGCGGTTGTAACTGTAGCCTGCCTGCAAGCCCACATAGCAGCCTGTCCAGCGCGCCACGGGATCCGGCGCCGTATGGGGCGGCGATTTGGCGGGCAAGTTTGCGCCAAAAGCCGCAGCACATGCCGCAATCAGCCCCGTAAGTGCCGTACTCGACAGCAGGGCGGCACGAAGCCATCTCACGACCACACCCCCCAATAATTCGCGCGGATAACCGACAGCGAGTTTTGCAACCTCGCGCTTTTAACATCTGGGAGCAGTGATTGCTGAGGTGGCTGCACTCCTGTGATTCAAGCTCCCAAACTGGGGAGCTTCGAATCATGCGCTATGAACTTACCGACCACGAATGGGCTGCCATCAAGTCGATGCTGCCGAACAAGCCGCGTGGCGTAGCACGGGTGAATGACCGCCGTATCCTCAACGGCATCTTTTGGGTGTTGCGGTCCGGCGCGCCTTGGCGGGACCTGCCGGACAGTTTTGGTCCCTACACCACCTGCTACAATCGTTTCGTTCGCTGGCGACGGGCGGGCGTCTGGGGGCAAGATCATGAACGCGCTGGCTCGCGCCCATGACGCGGCTGTACAGATGATCGACACGTCCATTGTCCGCGTGCATCAGCACGGTGCCTGCATCACTCGGAACAGAAGACAATCAATGGGCCGGTCACGAGGCGGGTTAACGAGCAAGATTCACGCGGTCGTCGATGCCAACGGCCTTCCGGTGCGGCTCGCGCTGACAGCCGGTGAGGCGCATGACAATCGACTTGCAGGCAGCCTTTTATCTCGCCTGAAATCTGGATCAATGTTGCTCGCGGATCGAGGCTATGACGCCGACTGGATCAGAGCAATCGTCACAAAGCGGCGCGCTTGGGCCAACATACCGCCGAGAAGCAATCGCAACGAGCCGATCTGCTTCAGCCCGCATCTCTACCGAGCCCGCAACCTGGTCGAACGGTTCTTCAATAAGATCAAACAGTGTCGGCGGGTCGCGACGCGCTATGACAAGCTCGCGGCCAACTACCTGGCCTTCATCCAGCTCGCATCAATACGGCTGTGATTGCGCGTTAATGAGTCCACGCCCTAGTCGAGTTCGACCACCGCCCCGTCGCGAAGCGTCACGCGGCGGTCCATCTGCGCCGCGATGTCCATATTGTGGGTCGCGATGATGGCGGCGAGACCGGAGGCGCGCACCAATTGCCCGAGCGTCGCGAACACATGTTCGGCGGTGCGCACGTCGAGATTGCCGGTGGGCTCGTCGGCGAGCAGGATGCGCGGCGCGTTGGCGACCGCGCGGGCAATGGCGACGCGCTGCTGCTCGCCGCCTGACAGTTCCGCCGGCCGGTGCGTGAGCCGGTCCTTTAATCCGAGATAGCTCAGCAGTTCGGCGCTGCGTGACGTCGCCTCGCGCTTCGACAGGCCGCGGATCATCTGCGGCATGATGACATTTTCGAGCGCGGAGAATTCCGGCAGCAGGTGATGGAACTGATAGACGAAGCCGATCTCGACGCGCCGGATCCGGGTGCGCTGAATATCAGTGAGCGGCGTCGTCGCCACCGCGTCGATATAGACTTCACCTGAGCTCGGATGTTCGAGGAGACCGGCAATGTGCAGCAGCGTCGATTTGCCGGAGCCCGACGGCGCAACCAGCGCCACCGACTGTCCGGGCCAAACCGCAAGCTCGGCGTTTTTAAGGATATCAAGCCGCTGGTCTCCCTGGCTGAAATGACGGCACACGCCGTGCAGGAAGAGAAGCGGTTGTTCCTCGTTGTCCGGTAGCGGCGTAGCGGCCTCGCCTATTGTGGTGGTGTCGTCCATCGCAGCCCGATCACTCGTAGCGCAGCGCTTCAACGGGATCGAGCCGCGCCGCGCGCCACGAGGGATAGAGCGTCGCCAACAGCGACAGTCCGAGCGCCATGATCAGGACGGCCGTGGTCTCCTTGACGTTCATGTCGGCGGGAAGCTGCGACAGGAAATAAAGCTCCGGCGAAAACAGCTCGGTATTGGTGAGCCAGGACAGGAAGCGCCGGATCTCCTCGATATTGAGGCAGACCACCGTGCCGAGGAGGAAGCCGACAAGCGTACCGACGACGCCGATCGACGCGCCGGTGATCAGAAACACCCGCATGATCGCGCCTTGCGTCGCCCCCATGGTGCGCAAGATCGCGATATCGCTGCTTTTGTCTTTCACCAGCATGATCAGTCCGGACACGATATTGAGCGCCGCCACAAGCACGATCAAGGTCAGGATCAGGAACATCACATTGCGCTCGACCTGAAGCGCATTGAAGAAGGTGGCGTTGCGCTGGCGCCAATCGACCATGTAGATCGGCCGCGCAGCGGCCTCGGTCACGGCCTTGCGGAAACTGTCGATATCGTCCGGGTTATCGGTATAGACCTCGATCGCGGTGACGTCGCCGGGGCGATTGAAATAGGCCTGCGCCTCCGTCAGCGGCATGAAGACGAACGCCGAATCGTATTCCGACATACCGATCTCGAACACGGCCGCGATCTTGTAGGCCTTGATGCGCGGGGTAGTGCCCATCGGCGTTACCGCGCCGCGCGGCGCGACCAGCGTGAGATTGTCGCCGGCGCGTACCGAAAGCTGTTCGGCGAGCCGGCTGCCGATGGCGATGCCCTGGCCGTCGTCGAAACCATCGAGCGTGCCCTGCTTGATGTTCTTGGAAACCTGCGTGAGCTTCGCTAGGTCGCCACCGCGCATGCCGCGGACCACGACGCCGGAGGCGTTGAAGGGCGACGACGCCAGCGCCTGGCCTTCGACAAGGGGCGCCGCGAGATACACGCCTTTGACCTTGGAGACGCGAGCGGCGACGTCGGCGAAATCGGTGAGCGGCTGCTCGAGCGGCTGAATCAGAAGATGGCCGTTGAGGCCGAGAATTTTCGACAGGAGTTCCTGACGGAACCCGTTCATCACCGCCATGACGATGATCAGCGTGGCGACGCCGAGCATGATGCCGAGAAACGAGAAGCCGGCGATGACGGAAATGAATCCCTCTTTGCGCCGCGCGCGCAGATAGCGCAGCGACAACATCCATTCGAATGCCGAGAAAGGATGGGTGCCGGTCGACTCGGCCATTTATGTCAGGTCCCCGCGATCACCCGGAGTTTCACACGATTCTGGCGGTTTCAAGCCTAGCACGTCGCGTCAAACCGCCGCCGCACACAAGATCATGCGGAAAAGCTTGTTCACGCGGAGATCCTTGCCAAGGCGTCGGCGGCAGACATCAGTTCGCGCTGCCCATCGGCGCGGCGCTTCACCTCGACCTTGCCTTCGGCGAGGCTGCGCGGACCGACCAGGATCTGCCAGGGAACGCCGATGAGATCGGCGGTGGCAAACTTGGAGCCGGGCCGCTCGTCGAGGTCGTGATAGAGCGTATCGATGCCCTTGCCGATCAAGGCTGCGTAGAGCTGTTCGCAGGCCGGGTTGGTGTCGGCGCCGCCCTGCTTGAGGTTGAGGATCATGGCCTTGAACGGCGCGACGGCGTCCGGCCATTTGATGCCGGCCTCGTCGTGGGAAGCCTCGATGATGGCGGCAACGAGCCGGCTCGGTCCGATGCCGTAGGAGCCGCCGTGGATCGGCCGATCGACGCCGTCGGGGCCGGTGACCACGGCTTTCATCGGCTCGGAATATTTGGTGCCGAAATAGAAAATATGGCCGACCTCGATGCCGCGCGCGGACAGGCCCTTGCCCTCGCCGAGCTTGGCGAAAGCCGCCGCGTCGTGTTTCTCCGATGTCGCCGCATAGAGCGACGTCCACTTGTCGACGATCGTCTGCAGGCCCGGAATGCTGTTGAAGTCCACATCCGGCCCCGGCACGTCGAAGCCGAGATAATCGGCGTGGCAGAACACCTCGCTCTCGCCGGTGTCGGCCAGGATGATGAATTCGTGGGACAGGTTGCCGCCGATCGGTCCGCTCTCGGCAACCATCGGGATCGCGCGCAGTCCCATGCGGGCAAAGGTGCGCAAATAAGCGATGAACATGCGGTTATAGGAATGCTTCGCGCCTTCGAAATCGAGGTCGAACGAATAGGCGTCCTTCATCAGGAATTCGCGTCCCCGCATCACGCCAAAGCGCGGCCGCACCTCGTCGCGGAACTTCCACTGGATGTGGTAGAGGTTGAGCGGCAGGTCCTTGTAGGACCGTACATAGCTGCGGAAGATCGCGGTGATCATTTCCTCGTTGGTCGGGCCGTAGAGCATGTCGCGCCCGTGCCGGTCCTTGATCCGCAGCATCTCCTTGCCATAGGCCTCATAGCGGCCGCTCTCGCGCCACAGGTCCGCCGGCTGGATGGTCGGCATCAACAGCTCGATGGCGCCCGCGCGGTCCTGCTCCTCGCGCACGATGCGGCAGACCTTGTCGAGGACCCGCAGCCCAAGCGGCAGGAAGGCATAAATGCCGGCCGCCTCCTGCCGGATCATGCCGGCGCGCAGCATGAGCCTGTGGGACGCGATCTCGGCTTCCTTCGGCGTCTCGCGCAGGTTGGGCAGGAAGTAGCGGGAAAGGCGCATGAAATCTCTTCAAGCAAGGATGGAATCGGGCGCACAAAAGGCCGCAACGGCGTCGGAATTACAAGAGCCGGGTAGATCAGCCCGCGGCCGATGGATTCAGGGAGATTTTTTTACGTCGGGTGACGGTAACATGATGACAAGCCCTTGGAATTAGATTAGGAATGAAGTGCGACCCCGAAGCCGCCTTATACGCGGATAATTTGGGGCAGCGGTCCAAGTCTCGGGAGGATGACCCGCGAGCGGAAAGCATCGCCAGCCACGTGCAAGCCGCACCTCAATAAAATCAAACGTGGGTTATGGGTCAGATAAGGATTTTACGGCAGGGCTTTGGCCCTGCTTTTCTTTTTGGGGGTGGCGCAACGGCCCTTATTTCAGTTGCGTTCACACCTGCAGATACCGCGCAAATACATTCAACTAAATAACTGATATTTATTTGCTTTTTGTACCAACGAACGGCGCCATCAGGCCGTCGATCGTGACCAGATGCTCGACATAGACCACGTAACAGGTGGCATAGATCACGCCTGAAACGAGGGTCGTCCACAACAGCTTTTGCCCCAGCCTGAAATTCGCCGGCGCCCCCGGATCGGTGCCGGGGGCCATGGGCTCTATATCGGCCCCCGCCTCGTGCTGGCTTCGCACCCCCCAAGGCAATACCGCGAACAGCACCACCCACCAGATCAGGAAAAAGACCGCGACGGCCGTGGTAGTGCTCATCCCTGCTCAAGCTCGACCAAAGTGCCGGAAAAGTCCTTTGGATGGAGGAATAGCACCGGCTTGCCGTGCGCGCCGGTCTTCGGCTCGCCATCGCCAAGCACGCGCGCGCCCGCCGCCTTCAGCGCGTCGCGGGCGGCGCGGATGTCGTCGACTTCATAACAGATGTGGTGCATGCCGCCATCCGGATTGCGCTCGAGGAATTTGGCAATTGGCGAGGTGGCGCCGAGCGGTTCCAGCAATTCGATCTTGGTGTTGGGCAGTGTGATGAACACTGTGATCACACCATGATCCGGTTGCGGCACCGCCGCCGAAACTTCCGCTCCAAGAACGTCGCGATAGACGGCGGTGGCCTTGCCGAGGTCGCGCACTGCGATTGCAACGTGATTGAGCCTGCCGATCATGCTTGAGTTCTCCTGAAACCCGGCCGACGCATCTTACACCGGCTGCAGCTCAAGCTGGCTCGGTAAAGAAGACAAATCTTCCGTTCGATCGAGCGCCCACAGCGCCTGCAAGAGAGCGTCCGTCCGCTCCTGCGGCCAGCGCTTGCCGACATTGCTGCGGAATTTCCGCTCGACGTCGGCCCAGCTCGTCGGCTGCCTCGCCCTGGCAAATGGTGGCTGGCTACAAAATTGCCTTCATTCTCGCTGACTGATCCCGACCAATTCGGTATCCTGCAATCCGGCCCTGGCTGCGGGAGCCGAATGCAGTTCGAGGGCGGCTCCGAGGGCGGCTCCATGAAGGGGAATCGATTGTTTCTAGCGCGCCGGTCTGCCGCCGATGTGACAGCAGCGTTGCTGATCACGGGTGCATTTTTCGTCTTTCTATTGTCAGCCGTGGACGCGCGGGCCCAAGGCTCATCCGGCACCTGCGAGGATGCGGCAGAGGTCGCGGCGTTGCCCTCGCCTGTCGCGCCGTGGAAGGGCGCGCCCTTGCGCATCATCTTCGCCGCCGAGAAACCGTTCGAGGGCGAGCTTTCGCTGATCGCGCCCGATGGAAGCGTTGCGGCCAAATCGCGCGACCGGCAAGGCGGGCCGCCGTATTTCTGGTTCGCCGAGGTCGCCTCGCCGGCCGTGGGGACGTGGCACGCGATGCTGGCGCGCGCGGGGTGCGGCACGATCACGCGCGAAATCGCCGTGCGCGACATAGCGCCGCCGCCGCCGCGCCCGACGCCGGGTGCCGTCTGGCAGGCGCGCGCTGCGTGGAACCGCGGGATGGAAAACTTGTATTCCGCGTGGATCCAAAAGCTGTTCGACGCGCCGCTCGACGTGGATCTGTCGTGGCCGGCGCTGCATGACGTGCTGCGCGATCGGTCGCGCAATATTCTGTTCAACTATCTGGGCGCCGGTGAAGACGACGTGGCCATGCCGCTTCGCCCCGACTGCGCCGATTTCGTTTATTTTTTACGCGCCTATTTCGCATTCAAGATGGGGCTGCCGTTCGGGTACTCGAATTGCTCGCGTGGCGGCGGCGGCAAGCCGCCCAAGTGCTATACGTGGCTAACCAATGAGAACCCGGCGCTGGCGCAGCAGGCGGGGCTCGCGGCGGCATTCGGACGCTTTTTGCCGGTCGTCGGCGATGCCGTTCAGTCCGGCGCCGTGCGCACGCTGGCGAACGACAACAATACCGATTTTTATACCGTGCCGTTGACGCAGGATACGCTGCGCCCGGGCACCGTATATGCCGATCCGTACGGGCATGTGCTGATGCTGGTGCGGCGCGTGCCGCAATCGGGCGGCGCGGCGGGCGTCTTCCTTGCTGCTGATGCGGAGCCCGATGGATCGGTCACGCGCAAGCGATTTTGGCGCGGCAATTTCCTGTTCGTGCACGATCCGACGCTAGGCAGCCCGGGTTTCAAGCGCTTCCGGCCGATCGTGCGCGAGAGCAACGGCGGTTTGCGGCGGCTGACCAACGAGGAAATCGCGAAAAATCCGCAATACGGCGATTTCTCGCTCGAGCAGTCGCAGCTCGCGACCGAAGACTTCTACGATCGCATGGATGACGTGATGTCGCCCGCGCCGCTCGATCCGTTGCGCGCGATGCAGGGAGCAATCACGTCGCTCGAAGAGCAAGTGAAAACGCGTGTCACGTCGATCGAGAACGGCCGGAAGTTCCAGAACAGCGGCCGCGGCGACGCGACCATGCCGGACGGCCCGTCGATCTTTGAAACGAATGGCGCGTGGGAAGATTTCTCCACTCCGGCGCGTGATTTTCGTCTGTTGATCGCGATTGATGTGGTGCGCGGCTATCCGGACCATGTCGCGCGGCGGCCCGAGCGGTACGCGATACCGAATGGGGCGAGCGTAGCCGGCGTGAAGGCGCAATTGCAGAGCGCGCTCGCATCGGAGCTTGCCACGCGCAAGTTTTCCTATACGCGCAGCGACGGTTCGCAATGGACCCTCACGCTCAAGGACCTGATCGACCGCTCAACGGATCTCGAGATGGCCTATAATCCCAACGATTGCGTCGAATTGCGCTGGGGAGCGTCGGAAGAGAACGAGGAAGCGTCAACGTGCAAGCGGCATGCGCCGCAGGCGCAGCGGGCGAAGATGGCGGGGTATCGCGGCTGGTTCCGCGACCGGCACTGGCCGCACGCGTAGAGCACTACACCGTGAGGACGTGAACGTGGCAGATCGGCTTTTTCTTCCAACGTTCGGCAATCGCGCCGCGCACGGCGCGCCGCACCGCTTCCGCCACCGCATCGGGATCGCGGCGGCGCGCCTTGGGCAGAGCGTCGAAGGCGACTTCCACAGCATCGCGGGCGATCTCGGTCATCGAGGCACCGCCGGCATCCATCTCCGGCAGGCCGATCAGTTCGACTTCCGGATCGGCGACGAGAACGCCCTTCTCGCTCAGCGCCAGCGCGACCGATACCACACCGGCAAAGCTCAGCCGCCGCCGCGCCGCGATCGTGCGCGACTCGGCATTCACCAGGAGCGCGCCGTCCTTATAAAGACGGCCCGACGGGACCTCACCGATGATCTCGGGACCATCCGAGGAGAGCCGCACCAGGTCGCCGTTGCCGCAGACCAGCACGTGCGGCACGCCGGCGCGGCGGGCAAGCTCGGCATGCTCGGCAAGATGCAGCGCCTCGCCGTGCGCCGGAATGAGGATTTTCGGTCTGACCCAGCCGATCATTTCGCGTAACTCGTCTCGCCTGGGATGGCCTGAGACGTGGACCAGATGGGTGCGGTCGGTGATGACCTCGATGCCCTGCGTCACCAGGCCGTTGATCACCCGGGAGACGGCCTTCTCATTGCCCGGGATCGGGCGCGCCGAAAAAATCACCCGATCGCCGCGCGACAGCGTGACTTCCGGATGCTGATCCTCCGCGATGCGCGACAGCGCGGCGCGCGGCTCGCCCTGGCTGCCGGTGCATAGTGCCAGCACCTTGTCCGGCGGCAAATAGCCGTAACTCTCGGCGCTGCGAAAATCCTGCACGCCGTTGAGATAGCCTGTCTCGCGCGCCACCTGGACCACGCGCTCCATCGCCCGCCCGACTACGACGACCTCGCGCTCGGCCGCGCGGGCGGCATCGGCAACGGCGCGCAAGCGGCCGACATGGGAGGCGAAGGTCGTCACGGCAACGCGCCGGGGCGCGCTGCGGATCAGTTCGGCAAGTGTTTTCGCAACATCGGCTTCCGACGGCGACTTGCCGTCGCGGACCGCGTTGGTGGAATCGCCGACCAGCGCCAGCACGCCGGCATCGCCGAGCGCGGTGAGCTTTGCCGCGTCGGTCGGGCCGCCGATGATGGGGGTGGGATCGATCTTCCAGTCGCCGGTATGCACGACGGTGCCCGCCGGCGTGCGGATCGCGAGCGCATTTGATTCCGGGATCGAATGCGAAACGTTAATAAAGTCGATCTCGAACGGCCCGAGCGAAAGGTGGCCGCCCACCGGCACGACGTTCACCGGAATGTCCGGTGCGCCGGGTTCGGACGCGCGGCGCGCCTCGAACAAGGCCGCGGAGAATGGCGTCGCGTAGAACGGCACTTTCAGCCGCGGCCACAGATCCATGATGGCGCCCATGTGATCTTCATGGGCGTGGGTCAGCACAAGGCCCAAAATATTTTTGCGCTCTTGGAGCAAAAAAGAGATGTCCGGCAGGATAAGATCGACGCCGGGCAAATGCTCTTCGGACGCGAAGGACACGCCGCAATCGATCATGATCCATTGGCGGCGGCGGCCGTCGCCGAAGCCGTAGACCGAGAGGTTCATCCCGATCTCGCCGAGGCCGCCAAGCGGCGCGAAAACAAGCTCGTTGGGCATCAGTCAGTTTGCCCTTTTTGCCGAGGCCTCTGCAGCAGACTCACGACCGTCGCGCGTTCCACGACCGGGAATATGTCACCGGCCGTGATCGTTTGCAGCGTGCCGTCGGCAAGACGCAGCACAAGGCGGCCGGCTTCATCAAGGCCTTCGAAGTGGCCACTCAGGTCGCGGCCGGCGAGCCGCGCCGTGATCTCGCGGCCGACGCCTGAGGCGCATGTCAGCCAGTCGATGCGGATCGAAGCAAAACCGGCACCGCCATGCCATTGATCGAGACGGCGCATCATGGCGTGCGATAACGCATAGAGCAGGCTTTCCGGCGAAACCTTCTTGCCCGCTTCGCCAAGATCGGTCGCCGGAAAGGACGTCTGCGCCGGGTGACGCACGCAATTCACGCCAATGCCAATCGCGATGGCGAGCTTTCCTGCCGCCATTTCGCTTTCGATGAGAATGCCGGCGAGCTTCCTGTTGGCGTAAAGCACATCGTTCGGCCATTTGAGCGCCAAACCTTCGTTCAAGTCACGCGCGCAATCGACAATCGCGTCGTAAACGGCGAGACCCGCGACAAACGCCAATTGCGGCGCGCTCTCCGCCGGCGCCGGATCGAACAAGAACAGCGTCGCATAGAGATTTCCAGGCGCCGAAACCCATTCCCGGCCGCGCCGGCCGCGGCCCGCGGTTTGCTCGCGCGCGACCACCCATAAAGGGCCCTTTTCACCGCGCCGCGACTGCGTCAACGCTTCCGAATTGGTCGATCCCAATACGTCGTGAACCACCAGGCGGAAACCAGCCGCAGCGGCCATGGGATCAAGCCGCATCAGAAGAGAGAATGCGCGGCAGCGCTCGCCACGCCGACGAGCGGGCCCGGATAGACGAAGAACAAGATATTGAACAGGCCGCAGACCGCGAGCACGACGCGGAGCTCATAGGGCATTTCGTAAAAGGCCTCGGCCGGTTCATCGAAATACATGGTCTTGATGATTGCCAGATAATAATAGGCCCCGACCACGCTGGCGAGCACGCCGATCACTGAGAGGATGTAGAGTCCCGCTTTGATCGCGGCAAGGAACACATAGAACTTGGCGAAAAAGCCCGCGAGCGGCGGAATGCCGGCCATCGAGAATAGCAGCATCGCCATGAAGAACGCCGTCGCCGGATGCGTGCGCGCAAGGCCGGCCAACTGGTCGGTCGTTTCCACCATTCCGGTAGAGCGCCGCATCGACAGGATCACGGCGAACACGCCGAGCGTCATGGTAACGTAGATCGCGGTATAGACGAGCACGCCTTGCACGCCCTCTGCCGTTCCGGCAGCAAGCCCGATCAGCGCGAAGCCCATATGGCCGATCGACGAATAGGCCATCAGGCGTTTGATATTGCGCTGGCCGATGGCCGCGAATGAGCCGAGCACCATCGAGGCGATTGAGACGAAGACCAGGATCTGCTGCCACTGGGAAGCGACGCTCGGAAACGCACCGACCGCGACACGCACGAACATCGCGATGCCCGCTACTTTCGGCGCGGCGGCGAAAAAAGCCGTCACCGGCGTCGGCGCGCCTTCATAAACATCCGGCGTCCACATGTGGAACGGCACGGCCGAGACCTTGAAGCAGAAGCCGGCAAACAGAAAGACGATGCCGAAAATCAGGCCGGTGGCGGCTGCTCCGGTTTCATGCCCCGCCGCTTGCGCGATGCCGGTAAAGGTCACGGTGCCGGTGAAGCCGTAAACCAGCGACGCGCCGTAGAGCAGCATTCCCGACGACAACGCGCCGAGGACGAAATACTTCAGGCCCGCTTCGGTCGCCTTCAGCGAGTCGCGATAGCTTGCCGCCACCACGTAAAGCGGGAGACTCATCAATTCGAGGCCGAGATAAAGCGCAATCAGATCGGCCGCCGATATCAGCATCAGCATGCCGAGCGTCGAGAGCAGGATCAGCACCGCATATTCGAAGCGCTGCTGGCGTTCGCGCTGTGCATAATCGAGCGACATCGCAATCGCGGCAGCCGAGCCGACCAGCGCTAGGATTTTCAGGAACCGGGCAAAATCGTCGACGACAAAGCTGCCGCCGAAAGTCGTGAGCTTGCCGGGCGGCAGTCCGATCACAATGGCGCCGGCAATCGCCAAGAGGATTATGGCGATGACATCGACGACGCGCCCGCTGGGTTCGCCGCGAAAAACGCCAAACATCAACAGCATCATGGCGCCGATGCCGAGGACGAATTCCGGCAGGAGCGGAACGAGGGTCGGTAGCTGCGCAGCGTTCATGGCTTACTCGGCCTCACCTTGCCAGTGACACGGTCTGGGCGGCCGTCTGCACGGCGCTGAGCGCATGCTGATAATTGTCGATCAGTTGCGTCACCGACGCGGAGGAGAAGTCCAGGATCGGCTTCGGATAGACGCCGAAGAAAATGGTCAGGATAACGAGCGGCGCGAGAATCGTGATTTCGCGCCAGCCGAGATCCTTGATGTTGAACAGGCTCGGTTTCTCGAGCTTGCCGAGAATGACCTTGCGGTAGAGCCAAAGCGCATAAGCCGCCGACAGGATGGTGCCGATCGTTGCCAGCGTCGCCACCCAGGTATTGATCCGGAACGTGCCGATCAGGGTGAGGAATTCGCCGACGAAGCCCGACGTGCCGGGCAGCCCGACATTAGCCAGCGTGAACACCATGAACACGAAGGCATAGACCGGCATGCGATTGACCAGCCCGCCATAGGCCGCGATCTCGCGCGTATGCATGCGGTCATAGACGACGCCGACGCAAAGAAACAAGGCGGCCGAGACGATGCCATGCGAGATCATCTGAAAAATACCGCCGGCAATCCCCTGCGCGGTCACCGCGAAAATGCCCATGGTGACGAAGCCCATATGCGCCACCGAGGAATAGGCGATCAGCTTCTTGATATCCTCCTGCATCAGCGCGACCAGCGAGGTGTAGATGATCGCCACCACGGAGAGGACGTAGATCAGCGTCGCGAAATGCTGCGTGGCCTCCGGAAACATCGGGAGCGAGAAACGCAGAAAGCCGTAACCGCCGAGCTTCAACAGGATCGCGGCGAGGATCACCGAACCGGCCGTGGGCGCTTCCACGTGGGCATCGGGCAGCCAGGTGTGGAATGGCCACATCGGCATTTTGACGGCGAAAGACGCCAGGAACGCAAACCACGCAAAGGTCTGCAAGGTGCGCGGGAAAGCGTGATGCAACAGCGTCGGGATATCGGTCGTGCCGGCATCCCAATACATCGCCATGATGGCGAGCAGCATCAGCACGGAACCGAACAGCGTGTAGAGGAAGAACTTGAAGCTCGCATAGACGCGGCGCGGACCGCCCCAGACGCCGATGATCAGGAACATCGGAATGAGGCCGCCCTCGAAAAACAGATAAAACAGCACCAGATCGAGCGCGCAGAAAGTGCCGACCATCAGCGTTTCGAGGACGAGAAAGGCGATCATATATTCGCGCACCCGGCGCTGGATCGCGTCCCAGCTTGCCAGGATCGAGATCGGCAAGATTGCCGTCGTCAGGATCACGAATGGCAGCGAAATGCCGTCGACGCCCATCGAATAATTGATGGCGCCGCCAAGCCACGGCCGCTTTTCCACGAACTGGAAATCCGCGGTCGAGGGATCGAAGCGCCAGATCAGCAGCAGCGAAATGGCGAAGGTGAAGAGCGTTGTCCACAGCGCCACCCAGCGGGCATTGCGCGCGCCCTCTTCATCATCGCTCAAGAAGGCGATGAAGACCGCGCCCGCGATCGGCAGGAAGGTGACGACGGAAAGGATCGGCCAGCTTGTCATCAGTGCGGCCCCGCAAACATGAACCACGTGATGAGGCCTGCGACGCCGATCATCATGGCGAAGGCATAGTGATAGAGATATCCGGTCTGCAGCCGGACGACATTCCTGGTGACGTCGAGAACGCGCGCTGAAATCCCGTCAGGGCCGAAACCGTCGATGACAAAGCCGTCGCCGCCCTTCCAGAACAGGCGGCCAAGCCGCATCGCCGGCCGTACGAAGAGGAAGTCGTAGACCTCGTCGAAGTACCACTTGTTGAGCAGGAATTCGTAGAGCGGACGCTGATCGCGCGCCAAAGCCTTCGGCATATCCGGCCTGAAGATGTAGAACAGCAACGCGACCAAAAAGCCGCCCGCCATCATGAAGGTGGGGGCGAGATCGAGGTAGAGCGGAAGCTTTTCCATCTCTTCGTAGATTTGATCGGCCGACTGCAGATTCAGAGAGCCGCGGAAGAATTCGTCGGCACCCTCGCCGGTGAAGACGTGCAGAAAGGGATAGCCGGCGAAGATCGCCCCGAATGCGAGTACCGCGAGCGGAATGAGCATCACCTTCGGGCTCTCGTGCGCCGCGTCGTAGTGATGGCGGTCGTGCGGCTGGCCGTGGAAGGTCATGAATATCAGCCGCCACGAATAGAACGACGTAAGCCCGGCGGCCAAAGTCGTCATGATGAAGCCGTAGCTCGACACGAAGCCTTTGACCACATCGTCTGCTTCAATGATCGCGTCCTTGGAAAAAAAGCCGGCGGTCAGCGGAAAGCCGGTCAGCGACAAGGTGCCGATGATCATCATGACGTAAGTGAACGGGATTTTGCGCCACAGGCCGCCCATGTTGCGCATGTCCTGCTCGTGATGCATCGCGAGGATGACCGAGCCCGAACCGAGGAACAGCAGCGCCTTGAAGAAGGCATGCGTAAACAGATGAAACATGCCGATCGAATAGGTGCCCGAACCCATGGCGACGAACATGTAGCCGAGCTGCGAACAGGTCGAATAAGCAACGACGCGTTTGATGTCGTTTTGCACGAGGCCGATCGTGGCGGCGAACATCGCCGTCGTCGCGCCGATGAAAATGACGAATTCCTTGGCGTAGGGTGCGAGTTCGAACAGCGGCGACAGCCGCGCCACCAGGAACACGCCGGCGGTCACCATGGTCGCGGCATGGATCAAGGCGGAAACCGGCGTCGGGCCTTCCATGGCGTCCGGCAACCAGGTGTGCAGCAGGAATTGCGCGGACTTGCCCATCGCGCCCACGAACAGCAGCAAACACATCACGGTAAGGGCATCGAGGTCCCAGCTCAGGAAATGGAAGCTCTTGCCGACGAGCCCGGGCGCTTGCGCGAAAATCGTGTCGAGATCCACCGCGCCGGTGAGATAGAACGCGGTGAAGATGCCGAGCGAAAAGCCGAAGTCGCCGACGCGATTGACGATGAAGGCCTTGATCGCGGCGGCGTTGGCTTCCGGCTTGTAGTACCAGAATCCGATGAGCAGATAGCTGGCGAGCCCGACGCCTTCCCAGCCGAAGAACAGTTGCACGAGATTATCGGCCGTCACCAGCATCAGCATGGCGAAGGTGAAGAACGACAGATAGGAGAAGAATCGCGGCTTGTACGGGTCCTCCGCCATGTAGCCGATCGAATAGATGTGCACGAGCGACGACACCGTCGTCACCACGACCAGCATGACCACGGTCAGCGAGTCGACGCGCAACGCCCAGCTCGAATTCAGGTCGGCGAAGCTGATGAACGAGAACAATGTGACGCGGGCGTCGTGATGAGCGAAGCCGACATCGTAAAAGGCGTACCAGGACAGCACGCAGGAGATCACGAGGAAGGTTGACGTGATGAGCTCAGCGCCAAGCGAGCCGGCGGCCGAGGGCTCCTGCTCGCCGTGATCCTCGCTATGCGTTTCGTGGGCGACGGCGTGCGCCGCATCCGGCGACGGCGCTCCGTGCCCTTGATCCTCATGCACCAGTGGCGCGGCATGGTCGTCGTGCGGCGGCGACGGATTCTCGCCCGGAAAACGGTTGCGCGCGCCGACAAGCGCGACCGCGCCTGCGATGATGGCGCCGAGAAGCGGCAGAAGGACGATGGCTTCGTACATGTTAGACGCTGTCCCGTCCCAATTGCGTCGTGCGCCCACTTAACATTTTTGCTTGGCGCATGATCTTATCCGAAAACCGCGATCCACTTTTCGGGATCATGCGCTAGCCTTTCATCAGGTTGATGTCTTCAACCGCAATAGAGCCGCGGTTGCGGAAATAGGCGGCGAGGATCGCCAAGCCGATCGCGGCTTCCGCCGCCGCGACCGTGAGCACGATCAGCGCGTAGACTTGGCCGACGATGTCGCCGAGAAAAACCGAGAACGCGACCAGGTTGATGTTGACGGCAAGCAGGATCAGCTCGATCGACATCAGGATGACGATGACGTTCTTGCGATTGAGGAAGATGCCCATGATCCCGAGTGTGAACAGGATCGCGCCGACCGCGAGGTAATGACCTAGCCCGATTGTCATGACAGCCCCTGCCCCGTCTTGACCTGGACGACTTCGATGGCGCTCGCTTTGTTGCGCGCGACCTGAGCGGCGATGCTCTGCCGCTTCACATTCGGCTTATGCTGCAAGGTCAGCACGATCGCGCCGATCATCGCGACCAGAAGAATGACGCCCGCCGCCTGGAAGAAATAGACGTAGTGCGTATAGAGCACGAGCCCGAGCGCCTGCGTGTTGCTGATCTGGTCCGCCGCCGGGATCGGCGCCGTGATCGCCTTGCCGACGTCCGGGCCGATCGCCCAGCCCGCCAGCACGGTCGCCAATTCGACAAAAAGCACCAAGCCGATCATGCCGCCGATCGGCAGGTAATTGAGAAAGCCCTGGCGCAATTCGGCGAAATCGACGTCAAGCATCATGACGACGAACAGGAACAGCACGGCGACCGCGCCGACATAGACGATGATGAGAATGAACGCGATGAACTCGGCGCCGATCAGCACGAACAGTCCCGCCGCGTTGACGAAAGCGAGAATGAGGAACAGCACCGAGTGCACGGGATTGCGCGAGAAGATCACCATGGCGGCCGAGGCCACGGTTATTGCCGCGAACAGATAAAAGAAGAGCGCGTGGATAATCATTGCCGGGCCGGTCTCAGCGATAGGGCGCGTCGAGCGTGATGCTTCTTGCGAGCTCGCGCTCCCAGCGATCGCCGTTCGCCAGAAGGCGCTCCTTGTCGTAGTACAATTCCTCGCGCGTTTCGGTGGCGAATTCGAAATTCGGTCCCTCGACGATGGCGTCGACCGGGCATGCTTCCTGGCACAGCCCGCAATAGATGCACTTCACCATGTCGATGTCGTAACGGGTGGTGCGGCGTGTTCCGTCGTTGCGCCGCGGGCCGGCTTCGATGGTGATCGCCTGCGCCGGGCAGATTGCCTCGCAGAGCTTGCAGGCGATGCAGCGTTCCTCGCCGTTCGGGTAACGCCGCAGCGCATGTTCGCCGCGGAAGCGCGGCGACAGCCTGCCTTTTTCGAAGGGATAGTTCAGCGTCGCCTTCGGCTTGAAGAAGTAGCGCACCGACAAGATGAAGGCCTGAACGAATTCCTTCAGGAACAGCGAACGGGCGGCCATATCCAAGCTCATATCAACCTCTCATGCCGCTGAACGTCGTGCCGAGCCAATAGCCCGCGATGGCGCAGAATGCGATGCCGGCGCCGAGAATGAGCCGGCGCATGACTGACAGCTTGTCCTCGAACGCCTTGCGCTGTTCGAGCTTCATCGGGCCGCTCTGCGCGCGCTGCCGCTCTTCGAACATGCGAATGCCCGGCACATAGATCGCGACCGCAATAATGGTCCCGACCAGCGCGCCGATCCAGGCCGGCAGCGAGAAATCCAAGCCGTTCGCCATGCCGTCCTCCCGTCATTTCGGCACCCAGCCGGTGACTTGCAACACGCCGGCCACGATCGCCACCATGGCGAGCGAGATCGGCAAGAACACTTTCCAGCCGAGCCGCATCAATTGGTCATAGCGATAGCGCGGCACGAAGGCCTTCACCATCGCGAACATGAAGAACACGAAGCAGGCCTTGAGGACGAACCAGATGATGCCGGGCACCCAGGTGAACGGCGCGACCGCGATCGGCGGCAGCCAGCCGCCGAGGAACATGATCGTCATCATGGCGCACATGGTGCAAACCGCCACATATTCGCCGAGCATGAACATCATGTACGGCGTCGAGCCGTATTCGACCATGAAGCCGGCGACCAGTTCGGATTCCGCTTCGATCAGATCGAACGGCGGCCGGTTGGTCTCCGCGAGCGCCGAAACGAAGAAAATCACCAGCATCGGCAATAGCGGCAACCAATACCAGTTCAGGATTGACAGCCACGGCACGCCGAGCATGGTGGCGAGGCCATGCACGCGCTGCGCCTCGACGATGGCGGACAGATTGAGTGAGCCGACGCACAGCAGCACGGTGATGATGACGAAACCGATCGAGACTTCGTAGGACACCATCTGCGCGGCCGAACGGAGCGCGGCGAGGAACGGATATTTCGAGTTCGACGCCCAGCCGGCCATAATGACGCCGTAGACGCCGAGCGACGAGATGGCGAAGATATAAAGAATCCCGACATTGATGTTGGAGATCACCCAGCCGGCATTGACCGGAATGACCGCCCACCCCGCGAGCGCCACCACGCAGGTAACGAGAGGGGCGAGCAGGAACACGCCCTTATTGGCGCCGGCCGGAATGACCGGCTCCTTGAGGATGAATTTGAGCAGATCGGCGAACGACTGAAACAGGCCCCAGGGCCCGACCACGTTCGGGCCGCGCCGGATTTGCACGGCGGCCCATATCTTGCGGTCGGCCAGCAGGACGTAGGCAACGGCAACGAGCAGGACGACGAGCAGAAGCAGGCTCTCCGCGACCATGATCACCAGAGGCCAAAGATAGGTCCACCAGAACTCGGTCAGCGTCATCGCAGGCCTCTATTCCGCCGCCGTCATGGTGGAGCGCCCAAGCGCGATCGCCGAACATTCCGCCATCACCGCCGAACAGCGCGCGATGGCGTTGGTTAAGTAAAAGTCTTCGATGCCGGGGCCGAACGGCGCCTTGTCGACCGTGCCGCCGAGTGTTGCGAGCTTTTGAATATCCACCGCGTCGCCCGGCGTGATCTGGCCGACGCGCATCATGTGCGGATAGGCTTTGAACAAAGCCTGCCGCAGCGCAGACAGCGAATCATAGGGCAGCTTGTGTTTCAGCACATCCGACAGCGCGCGCAGGATCGCCCAGTCTTCCTTGGCGTCGCCGGGCGGGAACGAGGCGCGCGTCGCCATCTGCACCCTGCCTTCGGTATTGACGTAAATCGCCGACTTTTCCGGATAGGCCGCGCCCGGCAGCACCACGTCCGCGCGCGATGCGCCACGGTCGCCGTGGGTGCCGATATAGACGACGAACGCGCCCTGCGGGATTTCGATCTCGTCGGCGCCGAGGAGGAACAGAAGATCGAGCGTACCGAATGCCGCCATCTGCCGCGCGCTCAACGCGCCCTGCCCCGGCACGAAGCCGAGATCGAGGGCCCCGACGCGCGACGCCGCGCTGTGCAGCACGCAATAGCCGTTCCAGCCGTCCTTGACCGCGCCGAGATCGGCCGCAGCCTTGGCCGCGAGCGCGGCAAGCGCCGCACCGTCGCCGCGCGTGAAGGCGCTCGCGCCGACGATCACCATCGGGCGCTCGGCTTTGCGCAGATTGTCGGCGAAGGAATGACGCGTAATGTCGGCAAGCGTCTCGGGGCCGGCGCCGAGGTAATCGTAAGTGTAAGACAGATCCGCCTTCGGCCCGATGAGGCCGATCGGGAATTTGCCGCTGCGCCAGCGCCGGCGGATCCGCGCATTGAGCACGGCTGCTTCCTTGCGCGGGTTCGAGCCGACGATCAGGAGCGCGTCCGCCGCATCGATACCGGCGATGCTCGTATTGAACAAATAGCTCGCGCGGCCCCAGGCGGGATCGAGCGCCGAGCCGTCCTGCCGGCAATCGAGATTGGTCACTTGCAGGCGCGTCATCAGATCCTTGAGCGCTAAAATCTCTTCGACGCCGGCGAGATCGCCCACGATCGCGCCCATGCGCTTGGGATTGGCCTGCGCGACCTTTGCCGCGATGGCCTTGAAAGCTTCGCTCCACATCGCAGGGCGAAGCTGTCCGTTCTGGCGCACATAAGGCTGATCGAGCCGCTGCGTGCGCAAACCGTCGACGACATGGCGCGTCTTGTCGGAAATCCACTCGTCGTTGATGTCGTCATTGATGCGCGGCAGGATGCGCATCACTTCGCTGCCGCGCGTATCGATGCGGATCGCGGAGCCGATGCCATCCATGACATCGATCGACTCGGTTTTGTTGAGCTCCCACGGCCGCGCCGCAAACGCGTAAGGCTTCGAGGTCAGCGCGCCGACCGGGCAGATGTCGACCACATTGCCCTGCAGTTCGGAATGCATGGCGGTTTCGAGATAGGTCGTGATCTCCATGTCCTCGCCGCGTCCGATGGCGCCGAGCTCGGGCACGCCGGCAACTTCGGTGATGAAGCGCACGCAGCGTGTGCACTGGATGCAGCGGTTCATCGAGGTCTTGACCAGCGCGCCGAGATATTTGTCCTCGACCGCGCGCTTGTTCTCGTGGAAGCGCGTCGAGTCGATGCCGTAGGCCATCGACTGGTCCTGCAGATCGCACTCGCCGCCCTGGTCGCAGATCGGGCAATCCAGCGGATGATTGATCAGCAAAAACTCCATCACGCCTTCGCGCGCCTTGCGCACCATCGGCGAGCGCGTCGACAGCACTTTCGGCGAGCCGTCCTTGTTCGGCATCAGATCCTTGACGCCCATGGCACAGGACGCCTGCGGCTTTGGAATGCCGACGACCTCGATCAGGCACATGCGGCAATTGCCGGCGATCGACAGCCGCTCGTGATAACAAAAACGCGGAATTTCAGCACCGGCAGCCTCGCAGGCCTGCAGCAGCGTATATTCCGGCGGAACATCGACCTCTCTGCCGTCGACAATGAGCTTGGTCATCTCAATCCTACTCCGCCGCAACCGAAACCGGTTCGGGATGCGAGTTCGCAGTGTATTGGTCGATCCGCTTCTCGATCTCCGGCCGGAAATGCCGCAACAGGCCCTGCACCGGCCATGCCGCGCCATCGCCGAAGGCGCAGATGGTGTGGCCTTCGATCTGGGTGGTGACTTCCATCAGCATGTCGATCTCGCGCTTTTGCGCGCGGCCTTCCGACATGCGGGTGAGCACGCGCCACATCCAGCCCATGCCCTCGCGGCACGGCGTACACTGGCCGCAGCTCTCGTGCTTGTAGAAATAGGAAATGCGCGCCATCGCTTTGACGATGTCGTCGGACCTGTCCATCACGATCACGGCGGCGGTGCCGAGCGCCGACTTCTTGTCGCGGCAGCCGTCGAAATCCATCAGCAGCGTGTCAGCTTGATCCGGACCCGCCGGCACGAGCGGCATCGACGAGCCGCCGGGAATGACCGCCATCAGATTGTCCCAGCCGCCGCGCACGCCGCCGGCGTGCCGTTCGATCAATTCGCGCAGCGGAATGCCCATCGTCTCTTCGACATTGCACGGCCGCTCGACATGACCGGAAATGCAAAACAGCTTGGTCCCGGAATTGTTCGCCCGGCCGATGCCGGCGAACCACGCCGCGCCGCGCCGCATGATGTCGGGCACCTGCGCGATAGTCTCGACATTATTGACGGTGGTCGGACAGCCATAGAGGCCCATATTGGCCGGGAACGGCGGCTTCAGCCGCGGCTGGCCCTTTTTGCCTTCGAGACTTTCGAGAAGCGCCGTCTCTTCGCCGCAGATGTAGGCGCCGGCGCCGTGATGCACGACGATGTCGAAATCCCAGCCGTGGATATTGTTCTTGCCGATGAGCCTTGCATCATAGGCCTGCTGGACGGCGGCTTCGACGCGCTCGCGTTCGCGGATGAATTCGCCGCGGATGTAGATGTAGCAGTGGTTCGCCGCCATGGCGCAGCCGGCGATCAGGCAGCCTTCGATGAGAAGATGCGGATCGTGCCGCATCACCTCGCGGTCCTTGCAGGTGCCGGGCTCGGACTCGTCGGCATTGATGACGAGATAATGCGGCCGCCCGTCCGACTGCTTGGGCATGAACGACCATTTCAGCCCGGTCGCAAATCCGGCGCCGCCGCGGCCGCGCTGGCCGGATGCTTTCATCTCATTGATGATGCCGTCGCGGCCCCTTTCCAAGATCGCCTTGCTGCCGTCCCAGGCGCCGCGCGCCCGGGCGGCATCGAGGCCGAAGCCGTGATGGCCGTAGAGATTTTTGAAAATGCGATCCTTGTCGGCGAGCATCAGCCGCGTCCTTGTTCGGATGAATCGGTGGACGAAGGAGCAGGAGCTGGCTGTCCCTTGGTTTCGTAGATCGAAGGATCGGTCAGCGTGGTCTGTCCGCCGATCGGCGCGGAATTGATCCGGTCGATTTGCGGGCCGGGCTTCGGCGTGCGTCCGGCCGAGAAATCGTTGATGATCCGGGTGAGGATATCCGGCGTGAGGTCCTCGTAGAAATCGGCGTTGATCTGCACCATCGGCGCATTGACGCAAGCGCCAAGGCACTCGACCTCGATCCAGGAGAATGTGCCGTCGGCCGTCACTTCGGTCTCGTGACCGATCATGTGATGGCAAACTTTTTTCAGGTCTTCAGCGCCGCGCAGCATGCATGGCGTCGTGCCGCAAAGCTGAACGTGAAAGCGCCCAACCGGCGCGAGATTGAACATGGTGTAGAAGGTCGCGACTTCGAGCACGCGGATTTTCGCCATGCCGAGAAGCTCGGCGGTCGCCTCGATTGCTTTTTGCGGCAGCCAGCCGCCGCACTGCTCCTGCGCCTTCCACAGGATCGGGATCACCGCGGATTGCTGGCGGCCTTCCGGATATTGCGCGATCTTCGCCTTTGCCCATTGCAGATTTTCGGACGTGAACGCGAAACTCGGCGGCTGTTTTTCGGCGAGACGGCGCACGGTCATTCAGCGGTCTCCTGCAAAGGCTCGCAGAAATTGACCCTGACGCCGCCGCGGCTGGATCTGTATTCACACAGCATTGCCTCGTGCCCGCGCGTCCAAACTTGGACATGCCACCAAGCATCCACGATACCGGCGGGACTCGTGCTCTCATACTTCACTCGCCAGCCGGCCGCCGATGCTTTTGACGCACACCACCGATAGCCCTCCCGCTCCGGGCAATCGTCGGTGTTGAACGGCGACGCCGCTTGCGCGATTGCCGCCACCGTCATCGCGGCTGTAGCCACCGAAACGCCGACTGCGCGCATCATCGATCCACCTCGCCGAAGACGATATCGATACTGCCCAGGATCGCCGAAATGTCGGCCAGCATGTAGCCGCGGCAAAGAAAATCCATCGCCTGCAAATGCGCAAAGCCCGGCGCGCGAATCTTGCACTTGTAAGGTTTGTTGCTGCCGTCGGCGATGAGATAGACGCCGAATTCGCCTTTCGGCGCTTCGACGGCGGCATAGACCTCGCCGGCCGGCACTTTGAAGCCTTCGGTGTAGAGCTTGAAGTGATGGATCAGCGATTCCATCGAGCGCTTCATCTCGCTGCGCTTGGGTGGCGCGATCTTGTGATCGTCGACCGTGATGCGGCCCTGCCCGTCCGGCGCGCGGAGCTTCTCGATGCACTGCCTCATGATGCGGATTGATTGGCGCATTTCTTCCATGCGGATGCAGTAGCGATCGTAATTGTCGCAATTCTTGCCGATCGGAATGTCGAATTCCATTTCAGCGTAGCACTCATAGGGCTGCGACTTGCGCAAATCCCACGCCGCGCCGGAGCCGCGCACCATCACGCCGGAAAAGCCGCGCGCCCATGCGTCCTCTAGCGAGACGATGCCGATATCGACATTGCGCTGCTTGAAAATTCGGTTTTCGGTGAGCAGCGTTTCGAGATCGTCGCAAATGCCGAGGAATGGATCGCAGAAGGCGTCAATGTCGTCGATCAGTTGCGGCGGTAAATCCTGATGCACGCCGCCGACGCGAAAATAAGCCGCGTGCATACGCGAGCCCGAGGCGCGCTCGTAGAAGCCCATCATTTTTTCGCGCTCTTCAAAACCCCACAACGGCGGGGTGAGCGCGCCGACGTCCATCGCCTGTGTCGTGACGTTGAGCATGTGCGACAATAGCCGGCCGATTTCGCAATAGAGCACGCGGATAAGCTGCGCGCGCCGCGGCACCTCGATGCCGAGGAGCTTTTCCGCAGCGAGACAGAATGCGTGTTCCTGATTGATCGGTGCGACGTAATCGAGCCGGTCGAAATACGGGATCGCCTGCAGATAGGTTTTCTGTTCGATCAGCTTTTCGGTGCCGCGATGCAGCAACCCGATATGCGGATCGACGCGTTCCACCACCTCGCCGTCAAGCTCAAGAACGAGGCGAAGCACGCCATGCGCCGCCGGATGCTGCGGCCCGAAATTGATCGTGAAGTTTCTGGTGGCCGCGGTTTCTGCCATCACGCCACTTCCATCGATTTCGCCGCCACTTTCGCCGCCTTGGCCGCAAGGCGCTCGTTGAACTTGTCCCAGGCGACGACGAAACGCTCGTGCCGGCCTTCGCCGATGAGGTCGATGCCGTCATGCGCCTTCACGGCGAAGGCCACGCGCTGGCCCGTGACCGAGAGGCATTCAACGTCAACGGTCACCGCCATGCCGGGCAGCGTCGCCGCCAAGTGGCTGACATCGACATGCACGCCAAGGCTGCCCTCGCCGGCATCGAGATGCGGCGCCAGAAGCTGCGTGCAGGTCCATTCCATCAAGACAATCATGTTGCCGGTGGCGAACACCTTCGGCATGGCGGCGATTTCGGGCGCCTCCGGATAGGTGTACGGCACCGTCTTGTTTTCCGGCACCGTGTAAGTGAAGCGGTGCATCATGCCGGGCGTGAGAGTCTTTTTCACGTCACGACCTCACGACCCTTTGCCGCCGGCTTTCTCGTCGCCCGGCAGCACATAGTCGGTGCCTTCCCAGGGCGAGAGAAAATCGAAATTGCGGAATTCCTGCGTGAGCCGCACCGGCTCGTAGACGACACGCTTGAGCTCATCGTCGTAACGCACCTCGACAAAGCCGGTCAGCGGAAAATCCTTGCGCAGCGGATGACCCTCGAAGCCGTAATCGGTGAGGATTCGCCGCATGTCGGGATGGCCGGTGAAAACCACGCCATAAAGATCGTAGGTCTCGCGCTCGAACCAATCGGAGCCGGGAAACACGTCGATGATCGACGGCACCGGCGTTGCTTCATCGGTCTCGGCTTTGACTCGGACGCGCAGGTTCAGCTTCGGCGACAGCAGATGATAGACGACGTCGAAGCGCTGTTCGCGGCTCGGCCAGTCGACGGCGGTGATGTCGATCAGGTTGATGAACTGGCAGCGCACGTCATTGCGCAGGAAGCGCATCACCGAGACGATATCGCTCGCCCGCGCCGTCACGTTGAGCTCGTGATACGCAACCGCATAGCCGGTCACCGATGCCGGGAGCGCGGCAGCGATCGTTTTGCCGAGCATATCAAGCGTCTCATCCATGGTCAGCGCTCGATCGTCGCGGTACGGCGGATTTTTTTCTGCAGCAACAACACGCCATACAACAGGGCCTCCGCGGTCGGCGGGCAGCCCGGCACGTAAATATCGACCGGCACGATGCGGTCGCAGCCGCGCACCACCGAATAGGAAAAGTGGTAGTAGCCGCCGCCATTGGCGCACGAGCCCATCGAGATCACGTAGCGCGGCTCGGGCATCTGGTCGTAGACCTTGCGCAGCGCCGGCGCCATTTTGTTGGTCAGCGTGCCGGCGACGATCATCACATCGGACTGGCGCGGCGAAGCGCGCGGCGCGAAGCCGAAGCGCTCGATGTCATAGCGCGGCATCGACACCTGCATCATTTCGACGGCGCAGCAGGCGAGCCCGAACGTCATCCACATCAGCGAGCCGGTGCGCGCCCAGGAAATGAGGTCTTCAGCCGCGGCGACAAGAAATCCTTTGTCGGCAAGCTCGTTGTTCACATCCGCGAAAAACGCGTCGTTCGCGCCGGCTGGCCTGCCAGTGCGCGGGTCGAGAATCTGCGGCCGCGGTCCAGCGAGTGCGGGTTCGCTCAATCCCATTCAAGCGCTCCCTTCTTCCATTCGTAGATGAAGCCGATCGTGAGCACGCCGAGGAACAGCATCATCGACCAGAAGCCGAATACGCCGATATGACCGAAGGCCGTCGCCCACGGAAACAGGAAGCTCACTTCGAGATCGAAGATGATGAAGAGGATCGCGACCAGGTAGAAGCGAATGTCGAACTTCATCCGCGCGTCATCGAAGGCGTTGAAGCCGCACTCGTAGGCGGAGAGCTTTTCCGGATCGGGTTGCTGGTAAGCGACGACGAAGGCGACGACCAGAAGCACAAGCCCGATAAAGCCCGCGACGCCGATGAAGACGATGAGCGGCAAATAGGCATACAGCAATTGAGTCAGAGATTGGCTCATCAGAGGTCCTTCTGAGCGGCGAGCAAAGAACAGATTCCCTAAGTTGGGAACATGCCCTTAGCGGCGCGGTTCCGAAAGCGAAGCGACTGCGCCGATTTGCCCCAAAATCAAGCAGATTCGCGCCACCAGAGGAACTTTGCGACCCTTAGCGCAGTGCACAAAAAGGTGCAAGACAAGCCTGTGTGTGGCGTGGGCGTTGACGCGGCAGGTCGCCGCGATGTTACGTTCCCGTGACAATTTTGCCGAGATCGATTGGCCTCGTGCATCGACCGACTTGGCGCGCGCCCGGATTCCTGGCAGGGCATCGTCGCGCCGCCGATATGGCCCCCAACGTGCCGGCGCGACGAGGGAGTGACACGACATGCTTGGATATTCGCGCCGCGCGGCGCTGCTCACCTTGGCAGGCGCGCCTTTGGCCGGTGTCCTGACTGGCACCGTGGCGGTTTCAACAGCGCGCGGCGACGATTATCCGTCGCGGCCGGTCAAGATCATCGTGCCGTTCGGCGCCGGCGGCCCGACCGACGTTTACACCCGCGATATCGCGGCCGAGCTGCAGCAGATGCTGCATCAGGCGTTCGTCTTGGAGAACCGACCCGGCGCCGGCACGACCATCGGCACCGAATTCGTCGCCAACGCGACACCGGACGGCTACACGCTGCTGATGGTTTCGGGCACCCAGACGGTCAACGAGACGCTGTATCAGAAAAAATCCTATCAACTTATGCGCGACCTCGTGCCGATCGCGCCGCTCATGGCCAGCGACTTGGTGCTCGTCGTGCACCCTTCTGTGCCGGCGAAAAACCTGGCCGAGCTTATCGCGCTCGCCAAGGCAAAGCCTGGAACGCTCAATTACGGCTCGTCGGGGCCCGGCTCGAACTACCACATGGCCGCTGAGCTTTTGAGAAACATCACCGGCATCGACATTGTGCACGTGCCCTATAAAGGCTCGAGCGGCATGCGCACCGATATTCTGAGCGGGCAGATTCAATTGCTGTTCGATTCAGTCCCGACGATGTCACCCTTGATCAAGTCCGGCATGGTTCGTCCGATCGGCACCAGCGGCAAAACCCGCTCGCCCATTCTGCCCAATGTACCGACGCTCGACGAAGCCGGCGCGCCGGGCTTTGCGGCCACCCTTTGGGTCGGCTTCATGGCGCCCAAGGACACGCCGCAGCCGATCGTCGATCAGCTCAACCGCAACATCACCTCGATCCTGCAACGGCCGGACATCAAGAAAGCCTGGGAGGAACAGGGCGCCACCGCGCTGGTCATGACTCAGGCCCAGTATGCCGCTTTCATGCAGGCCGAGATCGTCAAATGGGCTAAAGTGATCAAGGACAACCACATCACGCTCATCGACTAAAGCGTCGTTGCGAGGAGCATCCCGCGCTCTTTGGCAGGCAACAAGCTCCGGCTAACAACACCCCTCCTCGCCTATTCCAAGAACGCACAGGTGCACCATGAATGACATGACCACGATCTCCACGGCTGCGATCAAAGGCGAAGAGCACTGGACGACCAAGCCCGGCAACGTGAAGCTCTTCATGTTCGAAAAATGCGCCGGCGATCCGAAAAAGACCGCGGGCACGATCCTATTCGTGCACGGCTCGTCGATGGCGGCGCAGCCCACTTTCGATCTTCATGTCGAAGGCCGGCCGGATTCCTCGGTCATGGATTGGTTCGCGCGCCGCGGCTTCGACTGCTGGTGCGTCGACATGGAAGGCTACGGCCGCTCCGAAAAGAGCCGCGACAACAATGCGCCGATCGCGCAAGGCGCCGACGACTGCTTTGCCGCGGCGACCTATATCGAGAAACTGCGCGGCAAGCGCCCGCTTCTCGTCTACGGCATTTCGTCAGGCGCGTTGCGCGCCGCCATGTTCGCGGAGCGCCATCCCGAAATGGTCGGCAGGCTGGCGCTCGACGCCATGGTCTGGACCGGCGAAGGCTCGCCGACGCTTGCCGAGCGCAAGAAGAGGCTGCCCGAATTTAGAACCAAGAATCGCCGGCCGATCGACAAGGCCTTCATTCATTCGATCTTCGATCGCGATCATCCCGGCACCGCCGAGGAGAAGGTCATCAACGCTTTTGCCGACGCCGTCACCGCGCTCGACGATTCGGTGCCGACCGGAACTTACGTCGACATGTGCGGCAACCTGCCGGTGGTCGATCCGGAAAAGATCACCGTGCCGACGCTGATCATGCGCGGCCAATGGGACGGCATCGCGAGCTTTGACGACCTGGTGGCGTTCTTCGCCAAGCTGCCCAATCCCGACAAGCACTTTGCCGTGATGCCTGGGATCTCGCATGCAAGTTTCCAACAGAAGAATTTCGCGCTGGTTTACCACATCCTATGGAGCTTTTTCGCCCAGCCGCAGCCGATCTACCGGGGCTGAACGGCGGCGAGAAAGCCGCAAGAAAGCTGGAAGACGCGCAGACCCAAAGCGCGCGCCGCTACCACTCCCACGGAGTTCGTCCGTGGGATCGACTGGCTAATCCGCCATATGCACAATCTGAGCTAAGTCTTTGAAATGGCGGGAGCGACCGGGCTCGAACCGGCGACCTTCGGCGTGACAGGCCGACGCTCTAACCAACTGAGCTACGCCCCCGCGGGCGAGGTCGGGAGTTAAGGCCCGGACGGCTCCAAGTCAAGGAATTTGGGCCTTTCATCAGGCTTTCGCACCCGCCATATCCTTGCCACAGAGCGCCCCCAGACAGCCCCGTGGTGCAGAAAACATCGGTGGAATCGGCAAAACAAGCGTGGTCAGCCGCAGCCGAATCGTTTAACTGCTTCGCCCTGAGCGGCGCCTTTTTCACGCAAACCGCTTCATTGAGGAGGGTCTAATGGCAAGTAAAACAACCGCGACTACCGTTACTTTGAAACATCTCGCCGCGAGCCTCGCGGAGGACAACGAGCTTTCGAAGAAGCAAGCTGAAGCGATCCTCGGCGGCTTTGTCGGCAATATCGTCAAGCATCTGAAGAAGGGCGAGCGCATCCGCATCGGCGGCCTCGGCATCCTTCAGGTGCGCAAGCGCGCCGCGCGCATGGGACGTAATCCCGCGACCGGCCAACCGATTCAGATCAAGGCCAGCAAAAAAGTGGCCTTCCGCGCTTCCAAGGAACTCAAGGAAGCCGTCTGATTGCTCGCCGTCGGCGGATTCGCCATGCGGATCCTCCGTGCGCCACTCACCGCCCGCGCGCCATCGCAATCGTAGAATTGCGAGGCGGCGGGCGAGTTTTTTTGTTGCGCTGAAACTGGCTCGCCGAGCCGTAGCAAGCGTGAGAGCCCGCCTACGCCCAAGTGGGCTCCGGCGCGGCAGCCTTCGCGGCGCTTCGCTTGTGCGTGAAGGCTGGTGGGCGATGACGGACTCGAACCGCCGACATTCTGCGTGTAAAGCAGACGCTCTACCAACTGAGCTAATCGCCCTTTGCGCAAAATGTATCGCCCCCTTCCCGCGCCCGCGCAAGGGCGCGAACGGGCCGCCTCGACAGGCTCGCAGGGAACTGTGCCGTCAGTATCCCAGGACAGATTTAAGGCGTGGACAGATGACAAGCTGGACCGCCACAGGGTGCATTGCATTCGATTTCAAAAATATCTGCACAAGAGTATTCCACAACCACTCTACGCAGTTTGGAATCGCGACACTTCCAAGAAAGTGTGGGATAAAACCTAATCACGGCGCGGGCTGCGAGCCCGGGAGGGAGGACCATGTTCCGCAAATCGGTCTTGATCGTCGCATTTTCACTTGCCGCTGGCGCGAGTGCATACGCTCAGAACTTGCCGCCGCAGCCGCCTCCCGTGCCTGGCGGCATGGGACAAGGCAACGAACAGGAACGCGCCGCCTGCCATCCGGACGTCACCAAGTATTGCCAGGTCCAACTTCAGGTCAATCCGAATGACGTGCTCGGCATCCTCGGCTGCCTGCAATCCAACCGCGGCAAGATCAGCGCCGGCTGCCAGAAGGTGCTCGCAAGCCACGGTCAGTGAATTCGGGCCGATCACGTCGGCCTGAGCAAATCGACAGCAGGCGGAAGATCGGCGCTCAGGAAGGAGTCACTTCCTCGGGCTGCAGAGCCATATCCGTCTCGACCCTCGAAACGTGCTCCGCAAGCTTGACCCACGACTGCGCCAAGGCGAGCCAGAGCGCCTTGTCGCCGGTATCGTCAGCCAGCCGCGCCATCGCAACGCATTCTTCCGCGCACCTGCGGTGATCCAGAATGGTCCCCATGGGAAACTCCCCGACACAACACATCGACAGCGGCGGATTGCAGTCCGCAACTGCGGCGCATGAAGGATCGTCGGTGGGCGGAACTCGGGCAAAGACCGCATCAAAGGCGGCGATTGGAACAATTTTTACTGTGTTTTAATCGCCCGGCCGGCCCACAGGGATCGCCGGACTGTCGCCACCGCTGCGACAATGCGTCGGCAACATGACAATCGCAAGTTTATTCAGCTTTTCTTAGCCGGCGTCCCGAATTTACCACAAGTGTTTAGAGATCGTTGCAGTTCGCATGCAATATTCGCGTAGCTGCACTGCAACAGACTTATTTTGCAATGCACCATAGGTGCTTATATTCAGCTCCGATTCTGGCGCTGGCTGTTGCGAGCTCTTGCCGGAAAGCGAACTAAAGGAAAAAGAACATGCTGTTGTCCATCATCCACTTCTTCAAGTCCTGGAAGCGCTATGGCGTTGCCGTGGACGAGCTTTCGCACCTCAGCGACCGGGAACTGGCCGATATCGGCATTACCCGCGGCGACATTCCTCGGATCGCCTGGGAACAGGCGAAGCATTAATCCCGTTAAAATCCACCCGACCGCGACCTGCGGTCGGCTAATCAGCGCCCGGCTCCGGCCGGGCGCTGTTTTTTTGGCCGCGCCTAGGACGACGCCGGCTCCATGCCTTTGGCCTTGATGATGGGCAGGGCGTGCGGACCGGATAGGAACTCAACGAAGCCCTTGGCCGCCGCGGCGTCCTTGGCAGCCGCGCCGACGCCGGCCGAATAGACCGTGAAATTCTGAATGTCCGCCGGCAAAGGGCCGACGAGCTTCACGCCGGCAACCGGCAGGATCTCGCTGATCTGGTGAACACCGATCTCGGCCTCACCGTCGGCAACGTGATCGGCAACTGCCCCGCCCTGCACCAGGACCGCTTTGGCATTTACCTCCTCGGCGATGCCGAGCCGCTTCAAGAGACCCGCGACATAAATGCCGCTCGAACCGCCGGCCTTGGGATCGATATAGGCGACCGATTTCGCCGCGAGAAGCGCACGCCTGAAGGCTTCGTCCGTGCTGATATCCGGTAGCGGCGCGCCGGCTTTGACCACGACGCCGACGCCTACTTTGGCGAGATCGGCGCGCGTGCCGGGCACGACCTTGCCCTCCTTCGCCAGTCCGTCGATCCCCGCGGGCGTCAGAACGGCGACGTCGAACGCTTCCTTGCCGTCGCGGATCAGCGCGAGATGTTGGCCAACCGTTTGGTAAGTGACGTCGACCCTATTGCCGCTCTCCTTCTCGTATAACGCGACAAGCGCGGAAAGCACCTGCTTGAACGCGCCGCCGCTGACGACCTTGATCTCAGCGGCCGTGGTCTCGGCAGCCATGGTCTCGGCAGCTATGGCTGCCTGCGAAGTGCCAATCTGCGACATAGCGAGCGTAAGCGCGGTTGCGACGACGGCTGACGTGAATTGCATGCGAGCTCCCGGGCGTGAAAATTTCTAAACCGAAAACGCCTTGCCCTTTTCCAGCACGATCACCTTGGTGGCGTGCCCTTTCATCTCGGCGACGAATTTGTCCGCATTGGGCTCGATGATCGGGAACGAGCCGTAATGACATGGAATGACGGTTTCGACCTTAAGAAAGCGCTTCACCGCAAGCGCCGCCGTTGACGGGCTCATGGTGAAGCGATCGCCGATCGGCACCATGGCGACTTTCGGCTGATGGATTTCGGCGATCAGCGCCATGTCGGAGAAGATGTCGGTATCGCCCAAGTGATAGACCGTCGGCTCGCCCTTCGCCTTGACGATGGCGCCGCACGGATTGCCAAGATAGATCGGCGTGCCGTTCATCATGTCGCCGGAGGAATGGTCGGCACGCACCATCGTGACGGTGAAATCGCCGAGATCGGTTGTACCGCCCATATTCATCGGATTGAGTTTTTCGAGTCCCTTGGACATCAGCCACATGCCAAGGTCATAAGTGGTGGTGACGGTTGCGCCGTTCGACTTGGCGATATCGAGCGTGTCGCCGACATGATCGGCATGGCCATGGGTCAGAACGATATGCGCGACGCCCTTGGTCGCGGCAGCCTTGTCGGAGACGAAAGCGGGGTTGCCGGTGAAGAAGGGATCGATCAGAACCGCCCGCCCGGCGAAGTCGAGACGAAAAGCGGAGTGGCCATACCAGGTGATCTGCATGACTGCCTTATGCGTGACGGGAACGTCAGAGACCGGCACAAGATAGTCGCCATCGCGCGACCGGAAAAGGTCGCCATACGAAAGGCCTCGAATGCCGGTTCTCGCGCTCATTGATGCCGCTGCGCTCCTGCCTATGCGCGGCGCGCTGCTCGGTCTCGATCTCGGCACCAAAACAATCGGCGTCGCGGCGAGCGATCCGGACCGCCGCGTCGCGGCGCCGGTGGAGACCATCGCGCGCCAGCGATTCAATCTCGACGCCAAGCGCATTTTGGAACTGGCTGCCGAACGCAAAGCCGCCGGTCTTGTGCTCGGCCTGCCGATTAATATGGACGGCAGCGAGGGACCGCGCGCCCAGTCGACACGCGCCTTCGCGCGCAACCTCGCGCAGCTCACCGAACTCCCGATCGCATTATGGGACGAGCGGCTCTCGACCGCGGCGGTCGAGCGCGCCCTGATTGACGCCGATGCGAGCCGCGCCAAACGCAAAGCGGTGATCGATCAACACGCCGCCACATTTATTCTCCAGGGCGCGCTTGATCGCCTGGCGCGCGGACAGTTAGGGGCGCCATGAGATCGCGCTCCGGCGCCCCAAAAGCTTCAATCGGTATCAACAGTGAAAGCCGCCGCAGCTTGCCGGATCGGGCGGACCATAGGCTCCCGGGGCGACAATCGTCGGGTTGGTTCTGCGCCCGATCTGGCCGGCCGTGTAGTCCGACTGTGCCGGCGTATAGTCGTAATAGGACCGCGAAGTATTGTCTTTGGTTCGATGAGACGCAGCAAAACTCGGAGCCGCGGCCGCGAATGAAACTGCAATGGCAATTGCCGCGGCAACGGTGCCTCGGAAAATCTGGCTTGAGCGAGTTTTAGACATATTTTTGTTCCCTTCTTCGAGGGGGACGAAGCGCAGTCATTGCTGCGTGCATCAGATAATCTCGAAATCACGCGCGGCGAGTGACGTCCGCGCATGGCACGCTTGCAAATGACTTATCGAATGTTCGCGAAATTTATTCCCGTGCTCGCGCGATCGGCAATGTGCGAAGAAATGCGCGTAAACGCTCGGCGTTTACGCCTCCGGCAACACGCGCTGAAGCAGAAGATCAACTGTTTGCGAATCGAGTCCGGCTGTGCCGTAAAACACGCCGTGCATTTTTTCGGCGCGCGTTCTGAGAAATGCGTTGGCGATCACAGACGGCGCGCTGTCCTTAAGCGCGGCGGCGCCGGCCAACAGTGCGAGGCATTGCGCCGTACGCCGTGCATCGGCTTCGTTTGTTAATTGTGGATTTTCTACGGCACCACCGAGACCGGCGTCGCGTGCTAGATCGGCCAACAATTCAGCTTCCTCTTTCCCCTTCAGCGCGCGCAACACGTCGAGGCACATGACATTGCCGGAGCCTTCCCAGATGGCATTGACCGGCCCCTCGCGATAAAGCCGCGGCAAAATGCTTTCCTCGACGTAGCCGTTGCCGCCGAGAGATTCCATGGCCTCGAAGATGAATCCCGGCGCCAGCTTGCAGACCCAAAATTTTGCCGCGGGCGTCAGCAGCCGCGCATAGGCGGCCTCGCGCGCTTCCGTGCTCGCGCGATCGAGCGCGCGCGACAAGCGGACCACGAGCGCGACCGCGGCTTCCACGTCGAGCGCCATGTCGGCGAGCACGGCGCGCATCATCGGCTGGTCGTAGAGCCGCTTTTGGAACACGTTGCGATAGCGGCAATGATGCACGGCCTGCACCAGCGCCATGCGCATCAGGCCGGCCGAAGCGACGGCGCAATCGAGCCGTGTCAATTGCACCATCTGCAAGATAGTACGAATGCCCGCGCCCTCGTCGCCGACGCGCCAAGCGAAAGCTTCGGTGAATTCCACCTCACTCGACGCGTTGGAACGATTGCCGAGCTTGTCCTTGAGCCGCTGAAACCGCAGCGCGTTCACCGCGCCATCGGGCCGAAAACGCGGCGTCAGAAAACAAGTAAGCCCTTTCGGCGCCTGCGCCAGTACCAGGAATGCGTCGCTCATCGGTGCTGAGAAAAACCACTTATGGCCAATAATGGAATAAGCGTCGCCGTCGGGCGCGGCCGTCGTCGTGTTGGCGCGCACGTCAGTGCCGCCCTGCTTCTCGGTCATGCCCATGCCGAGCGTCATGCCTGATTTTTCCCACCACGGCCGGAACGCTGCGTCGTAGCCGCGTGACACGACCTTCGGAACGATTTTCGCGGCAAGCGATGGCTCGGCGGCGAGCGGCGCGAGCGCGGCGCGGGTCATCGTTACGGGACACAGGTGCCCCGTTTCAACTTGCGCCGCCATGTAGAAGCGCGCGGTGCGCAGCACCTCGGCGGGCGGCGCGGCGCGTTGGCCGGTTTCGGTCCAGTTCGAGGCGTGCAAACCCGCGGCGATGCTAGCCTGCATGAAGGTGTGATAGGCCGGATGAAACTCGACGGTGTCGCGACGAAAGCCTTTGGCGTCGAAAGTTTTCAGCTTCGGCGGATTGTCGTTGGCTTGTCGCGCCAGCGAGAAGCGTTCCGCTGTTCCCCATGCCTTGCCGAACGCCGATAGCGCCGCCGTTTCGCCCGCGCCGCCATTCGCCTTGATCGCCTCCATCAGCGGCACATCGCTCGCATACAGATCGACGTTCTCGTAAGGCGGCGACTGGTTGAACACCTCGTGCGTGTCGAAACGCGAGCGGATGGCCATATCCGAATGCCCTGACCGGATGCCCCTTTTGGGCGTCTTTGCGCTCCGCGATCCTAGCACGGCCACCGCGGCTGATGTTTCCGGTGCATCAACTGTGTTCACCGGCAAAGTGGGCTTGCCCGACCGCGCCAATTGGGCCTATAGCACCGCTTTAATGACCAAACCCCAGCCGCTGACGCGCCATATCACATCGATCAACGACCTGACCAATAAGGAGATCGAAACGATCTTCGAGGTCGCCCAGGGGTTTTTGAAGGAACTCGCCGACGAGAACGTGTCCTACCGCATCGCGCGCAGTACCGATCTCGCCTCAAAATTCATCCTCGCCAGCCTGTTCTACGAGCCCTCGACGCGCACACGCCTGTCGTTCGAGAGCGCAATGCTGCGCTTGGGCGGCGCCAATATTACCAGCGCCGATCCGGCCGTAAGTTCGGCCGCCAAAGGCGAAAGCCTCGCCGATACGATCCGGGTTATTTCCAACTACGCCGACATCGTCATCATTCGTCATCCGCGCGACGGCGCCGCGCGCTTGGCGGCTGAATATTCACAAGTTCCCGTCATCAACGGCGGCGACGGCGCGCACGAACATCCGACGCAGACTTTGTGCGACCTGTTCACGCTGCGCGCGAAGAACAAGAGCCTGCGCAACATGAAGGTCGCGATTTCCGGCGATCTTAAAGGCAGCCGCACGATCCATTCCTTCGTCTATGCGCTGGCGCGGTTCGGCGCGACCATCGATCCTCTGCCGGCGCCCGGAATGGAATTGCCGGCGCATGTCGACCGCCGGCTGCGCGAAGAGTTTCACTCGAGGATGGTGTCGAAGGAGACCGCGCCGTCGGAAGACGGCACGATCGACGCGCTTTATGTCACCGCCGACCAGCCGCATCAGCTCTCGCTCTACGCCGAGCCCGAGATCGACTATGGGCTCGTCGTGCAAAAAAAGACCGATGCCGTCTATGTCACCCGTTTCCAAAAAGAACGCTGGACCGACAAGGCAACCGGCAAGGAGCTGCCCTATCCGAAAATCGACGCGAAATTCCTGGGCGAGGCAAAGTATTCCGACGCCAGCGTCATGCACCCCTTGCCGCGCGTCAATGAGCTCGACGCGTCGTTCGACAGCGATCGCCGCGCGGTCTATTTCCAGCAAGCCGCCTACGGCGTGCCGGTGCGCATGGCGCTCATTGCATTGGTGCTGCACCTGCACAAGAACAATTCGCTGCACAAATTTACCGGCGGCTTCGCCAAGCCCGGTCATCCCGTTTACGCACAACCGGTCGGCACCGGCGTCCACTGCCACAATACGAATTGCATCACCTGCGATCCCGCCGAAAGCCAATATGCCGCCAACAAGTTCTATGTGATGGAGGCGCAATCGGGACACCGCCTGCGTTGCGTCTATTGCGAGGCCGATATCGACGAAGACATCACCTGCCACTTCGCCGTCGTCGATACGGTGCGAAAGACATTTTCTCCGGGGCTTTCGGCGATTGCGCGGGCCGCCGCCGACAAACTCAAGCACTTCATCGTTTATCCCACCGAGGCCGACGCCGTGGCCGCGGGTTTTGCGCCGCGCGAAGCCGGCGCCGGCAAGGTCCGCGCGGTCTAGATTCTTGCTACCGTCACCCTGAGGTGCGAGCGAAGCGAGCCTCGAAGGGCGACGGCCCCAACGCCTCGGCCGTATCCTTCGAGGGCCGCTTCGCGGCCACCTCAGGATGACGGAGAATAGTTGAACACCATGTCAATGTTGGAGCCGGTCGATTGGTCGCTTCTGTCCGCATACGCCGCGGCGTTGATATTCGGCTATCTGTGCGGCTCCATTCCGTTCGGCATCATTCTGACGCGGCTTGCCGGCACGGCCGATCTGCGTAGCATCGGCTCCGGCAATATCGGCGCGACCAATGTGTTGCGCACCGGGAACAAGAAGCTCGCCGCCGCGACATTGGCCGGCGATATGCTCAAAGGCACCTTTGCCGTTGCGCTTGTTCATTGGGTTCTCGGCCGCGACGCCGCGCTCGTCGCGGGGCTCGGCGCGTTCCTCGGCCATCTGTTTCCAGTCTGGCTCCGTTTCAGAGGTGGCAAAGGGGTCGCGACCTATATCGGCTTGTTGCTGGGTTTCAAATGTTGGCTTGCCCTCCTGTCTTTCTGTGTCATTTGGGCCGCGATCGCCGCTTTGACCCGCTATTCGTCGCTTGCCGCACTAATCGCGAGCGCCACGGCGCCAGCCATCTTGTGGTTCAACCACAATATTCGGGAAGCGCAGCTCTTCCTCCTCTTGACCGCACTGCTGTGGATCATGCACCGCGCCAATATCGCGCGGCTCATCAACGGCACGGAAAGCAAGATCGGGCGCGGCTCAGAAGCGCACTAACGCAATCGCATTCGTGTCCCGGGCACCGCGCAACACGCAGCGGTGCACCGCGTCCGGGAAAAGCTAATGGGTTACTCCGCCGCCTCGACTGCGACGCGCACCGGCGCAACCGGTGCGCCGTGGGTGTGCGGGATTTTGTCGGCGAAGACTTCGAGGAAATGATCGGTGTCGCCGGTCCCGGTATGCGGCCGCAACGCTTCGTCGAAATGGGTTTTCGCCGCCGGGTCCTTCGCCACCTTGGCCATGATGCGGCGATAGCGCCAGATCAGCCGCCCCCATTGCGCCATCACCTTGAGGCAATCGAACACGCGCCACGGATAGAACACCAGCGGGTTGAGCACCTTCATGCTGGAACGGCGTTGCGTGCGCAGCTTGCGGCGGAAGAAGCCGAATTGCAGCGGATGCACGCCTTCGATGCGCGCGGCGCCGGAGAAGATGGTCAGCGAGTCCAGAACCTTGGTGCGATTAATACCGGAGACGACGGCGCGGCGCATGATCGTCTCGACATGCGCGTCGGTGTAGTAGCGCTTCCACGCATCGGCATAAACCTGCGTCCAGGTTTCTTTCGACATGATCGGATGCGCGGTACAGGCATGTTCGAGATCGTACTTGTTCATGTCGGGGTCCATCGGCACCCCTTTTATGTACAAGTTCTTATGATCTTCGGAACCCGGCAGCGGCGTCAGATAGAAGAATTCGAGAATGTCGACCGGCAATTCCTTCTTGATGATCTCGATATCGCGCGCGATCGTTTCCGGCGTGTCGGTCGGGAAGCCGAGGATGTAGCCGGCATAGGTCATCACGTGCTGCTGGCGCCAGGCCAGCAGCATGTCGCGATATTCCCAGATCTTGTTCTGGCGTTTCTTGGCGCCCATCAGGGATTCGGGATTGATGTTTTCAAGGCCAAGGAAGATCGCGGTGCAGCCCGCGCGCGCCGACTTCTCGATGAAATTCGGAATGCGGTGACACAGCGTGTCGACTTGCAGCAAAAGCTTGATGTTGAACTTTTCGCCTTCGCGCAGCTCGATCAGCCGGTCGAGGATCGGCTCCCAGTTACGGTTGCGCGCGAAATTGTCGTCGGTGATGAAGAACCGCGTAATGCCCTGCGCCGCGTTGGCGCGCACGATCGCCTCGATGTCGTCGGGCGTGCGATAGCGCGATTTGCGGCCTTGCACATTGATGATGGTGCAGAAGCTGCACTGGAACGGACAGCCGCGGCCGGCGTCGAAGCTTGAATAATGTCCGGCGACGCGGGTCACCACCGAGCGCGGCAGGATCGGATAGACGGCGGCCGCCATCTCCGGCAGGTCGTTGAGATATTTGTAGATCGGCTTCGCCGTGCCGGACGCCACGTCGCGCAGCACTTCGGCCATGCGGCCTTCAGCTTCGCCCGCGAACAGGTTAATGCCGAGATCAAGCGCTTCCTGCAGATCGGCAGGCATTGTCGGCAGCATCGAAATGCAACCGGAGACATGAAAGCCGCCCATCATAACGTTGAGGCCATGAGCGCGGAACCGCCGCCCAAGATCGAGCGCGCGCGGATATTGGTTCGACTGCACGCCGATCAGCCCGATCATGCCGCCGCCGGCCGCGCGAATGCGGTTCGCCACGCCATCGACATCGACGACAGTGTTGCACTCGTCGCAAGCCTCGACCTCGATATCGACGTCGGGACCGAGCACGCGCTCGTCCGCGCACTCCTTGATAAGCCCATAGACGCTGGCGAGACTGTTGGAGGGCAAGGTCGAACGCACCCACTGGATGACATAACCATCCGGGTCGTAGTGCGACGGTTTGATCAGAACGACGCGGAACGCGCGCTTGGCCGGGCTAGCGTCCAATGTCCACCCTCCCCAAAAGGGAACCCCACATACCCCGACCAACGCAAAGCAAGCCGGGGGCCAAGTCAGTACAAAGTCGGCGCAATGTGCTGGTTTGGCCGCGGTTTTGCAACAGACTTTCGCCCGTTCCCCTTGGAACCGCGATGGGTGGTAGGCAAAATCCTCTGTTTTTGGCTTATGATATTGGCTCGATCAGGCAAACGAACCAGCCAGGGCGACGTGCACGACACCACAAAATCTATCCGGCTGACCGACGAGCAGCGGATCGACTGGCTGCGGCTCATTCGCAGCCAGAATGTGGGGCCGCGCACGTTCCGCACGTTGATCAATCACTTCGGCGGCGCCCGTCCCGCGCTCGAGGCGCTCCCCGGCTTGGCGCGACGCGGCGGCGCCGGTTTGCCGAAGATTTTTTCGCGCGCGGAGGCTGAACGCGAAATCGAAGCCGCGAAAAAACTTGGCGTGACGATCGTCGCGGCCGGCGAAGCCGATTATCCGCACCGGCTGCAAATGATCGACGACGCGCCGCCTTTGATTGCGATCCGCGGCAACACGGCCGTGCTGACGATGCCGCAAGTCGCGATCGTCGGGTCGCGCAACGCCTCCGCCGCCGGCATCAAGATCACCCAGCAGATCACGCGTGGCTTAAGCGAAGCAGGCTTTGCCATCGTGTCGGGCTTGGCGCGCGGCATCGATGCGGCGGCGCATCGCGCCAGCACCGCGAGCGGCACGATCGCGGTGCTGGCCGGCGGTCAGGACCGCATCTATCCGGCCGAGCACGACAGCCTGCTCGACGCCATCTTGCCGGCCGGCGCAGCGCTGACCGAAATGCCGCTCGGCTGGGAGCCGCGGGCGCGCGATTTCCCGCGCCGCAACCGGCTCATCTCGGGGCTTTCGCTCGGCGTGGTCATTGTCGAGGCAGCCAAGCGCTCGGGCTCGCTCATCACGTCGCGGCTGGCGCTCGAACAGGGCCGCGAAGTGTTCGCGGTGCCGGGCTCGCCGCTCGATCCGCGCGCCGAAGGCACCAACGGGCTGATCAAGCAAGGCGCGACGCCGGTCACCGAGGCCGCAGACATTATTAATGTGCTGCAGCCGATGGCGGAGCGCGAAAATTTGGGGCTGACGCTCCCGCCGCCCGACGGCGAATTGCACGACGAGCCGGGGCAAGGCGTGGAGCCCGAGGCGGACGAGCGGACGCGCATCGTCGGGTTGCTGAGCCCCACCCCGGTTTCGATCGACGACCTGGTGCGGCTGTCGCGGACTTCGCCGCGCGTGGTGCGGATGGTTCTCTTGGAGCTTGAAATCGCCGGACGTCTGGAACGTCACGGCGGCGGATTGGTGTCGCTAACCTAGCGTGCTCGGCGAGAGCGCCAGCCCTAGCGCATAATTTTCCAGGGATCCGGCTTTTCTGTGGTGGCGGGTATGCGCTTGAGCGCATCCTTGTAGGCCTGCTCGTCCGCCTTCGGCGCTTTGCTTCCCGCTTTTTGTGGAGGCTGTCTGTCGCCGATACCCGAACCTTGGGCGTGCGCCGGTACCGCCATCAGGGCAATTGCCGCCGCCGCTATGAGGATACGCATCGTCAAATCCTCCTGATCCGGAACGCCCGGATACTCTCTATCACGTCGCCGGGACAGAATGATGTTCGTCGACGATTGTCCATTGGTCATCAATCTTGCGCAGGCTCCTTCCGGCTGTGTCGCCACGGCGGTCATGCGCACCATACATCGAAGCTGGGCCTGAATCCCGCCTGCGGCGTGGCGATGCGCGTTCCTGACAGCCAGCCGTGGCGGCCCCGCGTGCACGAAGGAGCGCGGCGACGGCACAGTGAAAAGTTCTGAAAACTACTGTTTCGCCACTTGGTCGGCTTCGATCCGCGCCATTTCCAATATGTGACTCAGCGTGTCGAGGCCGTTGCGCTTGGCGATCTTGGAGAGTTCTTCGGCTAGCGAGCCTATATAGAGGGCCACGGAGTCGGGTGTTTCTTCCCCGGCATCCGCCCCATCACTTTCGCCCCTGTTTGGCATTTTCTCTTCACGGCAGAATTTATCGGCGCGTTGCCTCATTGGCGGGGCCCGCTTGCCGAGGCCAGGTTGTCTTCCAACTCCCGGGTTCCATAGTCATATACTTAAGAGCTATCTTTTGCAATAATACAACTATTAGACGTATGTCAAAACCGTCCCGTTTTGCCGCGACCGGTTCGTAGGCCGGCGTTAGCCCTCTCCGCCGTTTTCGCCGGAACGATTTGACAGTCGGGCCGTCATTACCCATGTTCCCGGCGGCGGCTGCACCGTAATTCATGCGTCGAATAGGTAAAACAGCCGTAAAATCATCGGGTTATACATGCATCTGGTACTGGTGGAATCGCCCGCCAAGGCGAAGACAATCAATAAATATCTCGGCAAGGGCTATGAGGTCATGGCCTCGTTCGGCCATGTCCGCGACCTGCCGGCCAAGAGCGGCTCGGTCGATCCAGACCATGATTTCCGCATGCTCTGGGAGGTCGATCCCAAAGCGGCGAAGCGACTCAACGACATCGCACGCGCCGTCAAAGGCGCCGACAAGCTCATTCTCGCCACCGACCCGGATCGCGAGGGCGAGGCGATCTCCTGGCACGTGTTGCAGGTGCTCAAGGAAAAGAAGGCGCTGACGTCGCAGCCGGTCGAGCGCGTCGTGTTCAACGCCATCACCAAACAGGCGGTGACCGAGGCGATGCGGCACCCGCGCGCCATCGATCAGGCTCTGGTCGACGCTTATCTGGCGCGCCGCGCGCTCGATTATCTCGTCGGCTTCACGCTGTCGCCGGTGCTGTGGCGCAAACTGCCGGGCGCGCGCTCGGCGGGCCGCGTGCAATCGGTGGCGCTGCGGCTCGTCGCCGACCGCGAACTCGACATCGAAAAATTCGTCCGTCAGGAATATTGGTCGCTGGTGGCGACGCTGGCGACGCCGCGCCAGGAGACATTTGAAGCGCGCCTCGTCGGCGCCGACGGCAAGAAGCTGCAACGCCTCGATATCGGCGCGGGCGCCGAAGCGCAAGCCTTCAAGCAGGCCCTCGAGACCGCGGCCTTCACGGTCAGCTCCGTTGAAGCAAAGCCGGTCAAGCGGCACCCCTACCCGCCCTTCACCACCTCGACCTTGCAGCAGGAAGCGAGCCGCAAGCTCGGCTTCGCGCCGGCGCACACGATGCGCGTGGCGCAGCGGCTCTACGAAGGCATCGATATCGGCGGCGAGACCATCGGTCTCATTACTTATATGCGGACCGACGGCGTGCAGATCGCCGAGGAAGCGATCGGCGCGGTGCGCAGCGTCATCGAAAGCGATTACGGCAAGGACTATGTCCCGGGCGCGCCGCGCCGCTACGAGACCAAGGCGAAGAACGCGCAGGAAGCGCACGAGGCCATCCGCCCGACCGAACTCACGCGCCGGCCGCGCGAGACCAAAAGCGTCCTCGATGCCGACCAGGCCAAGCTCTATGAGCTGATTTGGCTGCGCACGGTGGCGAGCCAGATGGAATCCGCCGAGCTTGAACGCACCACCGTCGATATCGAAGCCACCCCCACCCTAACCTCCCCCGCAAGCGGGGGAGGGACAGGGAGGGGGCTTCTCGACCTGCGCGCCACCGGAACGGTGGTGAAATTCGACGGCTTCCTCACGCTCTACAATGAAAGCCGCGACGAAGATCCGGACGACGAAGAGTCGCGCCGCCTGCCGCAGGTGAGTTCCGGCGAAAAGCTCGCCAAGCGTTCGATCGCCGCCGATCAGCACTTTACCGAACCGCCGCCGCGCTACTCGGAAGCGTCGCTGGTCAAGCGCCTCGAAGAGCTCGGCATCGGCCGGCCCTCGACCTATGCGTCGATCCTGCAGGTGCTAAAAGACCGCAAATATGTGCGGCTCGATAAGCGCCGCCTCGTTCCCGAGGATCGCGGCCGTATCGTCGTCGCCTTCCTCGAAAGCTTTTTCGCCCGCTATGTCGAATACGATTTCACCGCCGGTCTCGAGGACCAGCTCGATCTCGTCTCCAACAGCGAAATGCCGTGGCGCGACGTGCTGCGCAAATTCTGGGGCGACTTCATCGGCGCCATCGATGAGACCAAGGATCTGAAAATTTCCCAGGTCATCGATGCGCTCGATGCGATGCTGTCGCAGCATCTGTATCCGGCGCGCGAGGACGGCGCCGATCCGAAAGTCTGTCCGACTTGCGGCACCGGCCGGCTGTCGCTCAAGCTTTCCAAGTTCGGCGCCTTCATCGGCTGCTCGAATTATCCGGAATGCCGCTACATCCGCTCGTTGTCGGCCTCGGCCGAGGGCGGCGATATCGGCGTCAAGAAGCTCGGCGAGGATCCGGAAACCGGGCTCGATATCACCGTGCGCGGCGGCCGCTTCGGGCCCTATCTGCAGCTCGGCGAAACCGGCAAGGACGGCGAGAAGCCCAAACGCGCCGGTCTGCCGAAAGGCGTCGAGCCTAACGACGTCGATCTCAAGCGCGCCATCTCTTTGCTCTCGCTGCCGCGGGACGTCGGCAAACATCCCGAGGACGGCGAACCGATCCGCGCCGGCATCGGCCGTTACGGGCCCTACGTGCAGCACGGCAAGATCTATGCGAACCTGGAATCGGCCGAGGACGTGTTCACCATCGGGTTGAACCACGCGGTGACGCTGATCGCGGAGAAAAAAGCCAAGGGTCCGCGCAAGCGCTTCGGCGCCGATCCGGGCCGTTCGCTCGGCGACCATCCGAGCCGCGGCGGTCCGATCGTAGCGAAGAAGGGCCGTTATGGGCCTTACGTCAGCCACGACGGCGTCAATGCGACGCTGCCGGCGGACAAGACGCCCGAAACCATCACGCTCGCGGAAGCCACAGCCTTGATCGACGCGCGCGCCGACCGCGGACCGGCTGCGCACGCGCGCCCGCGCAAGGCCAAGCGCGCCGCGGGCGGCGCTGCCCGCACCGGCAAGCGCGGTTCCAGTAAGCTATCTGCCGCAAAAGCTTCCGCCGGAGGAGCCGCCAAGCCTCCGGCATCCACCGCCAAGACCCGCAAGAAAACGCAAGCTGCCGAATAATTTTCACGCCACACGCTACCGGTCCAGAATGCGGCCCTTCACCGGGCCCATTTCCGGGCTTTCGAGTAGCCCATGAAACGCCCGCCCATTCAACGC
>Ga0102924_1000595_pt1 | contig 44623 bp, 49 predicted proteins | sample PaiPotPPM11metaG_FD_80116 | JGI IMG/M metagenome (GOLD analysis project Ga0102924, IMG submission 80116) | Iron sulfur acid spring bacterial and archeal communities from Banff, Canada, to study Microbial Dark Matter (Phase II) - Paint Pots PPM... ...
GCCATGGCATTGACGGAGTCGGTGAGATCTTTCCAGGTTCCAGCGACGCCCGGCACCACAGCTTGTCCGCCGAGTTTTCCGTCGGTGCCGACTTCGCGGGCCACGCGGGTCACTTCGGAGGCGAATGATCGCAACTGGTCCACCATCGTGTTGATGGCTTCCTTGAGCTGCAGAATTTCGCCGCGCACGTCGACCGTGATCTTCTTCGACAAGTCGCCGTTCGCCACCGCGATCGTCACCTCGGCGATGTTGCGGACCTGCGCGGTGAGGTTCGACGCCATCGAGTTGACGCTCTCGGTGAGGTCCTTCCACACGCCGGTCACTTCGCGCACTTGCGCCTGGCCGCCGAGCTTGCCTTCGGTGCCGACTTCGCGCGCCACGCGCGTCACCTCGGAGGTGAACACGTTGAGTTGCTTGATCATGGTGTTGACGATTTCGGCGGAGCGCAGGAATTCGCCCTTCAGCGGGCGGCCGTCGACGTCGAGACTGACGGTGCGCAACAGGTCGCCCTGTGCCACCGCGGCGATGGCGCGGGTCACTTCCGTCGTCGGCCACAAGAGATCGTCGATCAGCGAATTGACGGAGGACTCCATCTCGCCCCAGGCGCCCTCGGAGAGGCCGAAGCGCACGCGCTGGCGGGTCTTGCCTTCGCGGCCGACGACTTGGCCGACGCGCTCGATTTGCCGCGCCATGCGCTCGTTGGTGGCGACGATCTCGTTAAATGTGTCGGCGATCTTGCCCATGATGCCGACCCGGTCGCCGGCCATGCGCACGGAGAAGTCGCCAACCCGCATCGCTTGCAGCGCATGCAGCAGTTCCGTCAGCCCGCGGGCATCGCCATTGAGGCCTTGCTCGGCTGCTTCGGGCAGTGCCTCGGGATGGGACGAGCCGTTGGCGGCTGCGGGATCAAGCACTTCGGCGGGCGTCGGCATAGAGGTCTCCGGGGCCCGCTATGGCGCGGGCGTAGCTTGGGGATCTGGCATCTGGGGTGCGGCGGGGGTTGAGCGAACCGGTAGCGGAACGGGGCGCTCCCGCGACCTGGGCCGGCCACGCAAAAACGGGCGGGAAACTGTCCCACCACAAGTTCCTATACCGACGTGGACTCCCCCTCACGTTCGGGCCTCACCTGCTGTGCCATGACCCCGAACGCGGCAAAAAGGGGAAGGTTCCAGCGGAATTCCGGCTTAGACGAAAAAATTATCAAGGATGGGAGCTAAGGTCGCCGACGCCCAGGCTGTTCTGACGACCCAGCCCGACAAGCTTCCCTGACGCAGCCGGCCCGGAACCACGGCCCGTGTCCCGAGTTGCGGTATGTCATATGTCGAATCATGCTTTTCGGGTTTGAACATACAGCCCCCAAGGGTTGACGGAAATCAGTCATGATGGCTTGCCATTGTCGGATGCTTCCATGTTCCCTCGTAAATCCCGTCATACGTCGGGCCTTCGCCGTTTGTGCCGATGCCCAAGAGCGAGCGGAAAGCGTTGAACGGGTAGAAACGCCGGTTAAACCGGAACACAAACTCATTGAGGTAGGCTTGCAGGTGCTTAGGGCTGACGCGCCCGTGGTGCGTGCCCTGAAGCCAAGCCTTCAGGTTCGAAAAGACAAGGTGGACGATCGGCAGGAATTCCTCTGCGACCTCGGGATGGCCGGACTCGACAACAGGCAAGTGCTGATAGCCGCGCGCGGCGAGAGAATTGTAGCCACCCCATGCGTCGGTGATGATCATCGCGCCGGGTTCAACCGCCTGTTCTACAAAGGTGGTCAGCGACTTAGCGCCGCGCGTAGGGACGATTTCCAAGCGCAGCCGGCCGGCATAGCGCCCGCCCCGCCGCATGGGCTTGTCGCCCTTCTTGGCCGGTCGCGTGCGGACCTCTACTGCGGCCATGACAAGGGTCTGATCTTGTGGGCCGCGCCCTTGGCCGCGCACCACGCCGCCGATGTAAGTCTCGTCAATCTCGACATGATCCCCGCGCGCGAGATTGCCGCCGATACGGTCGCGGTTTTGACGGACCATGCCGGCGCGCAGCTTGTGCAGAATTTGGAAAGCCGTCTCGCGGGTAAGGCCAAGCTGGCGCTGGAATTGAACAGTCGAGATTCCCGGCGTCATGGTGGCGACCAGATAGGCACCCCAAAACCAAGTTGTCAGCGGCGAATGCGTCCGGGACATCACGGTTCCGACCGTGAGCGAGGTTTGCTTGCGGCACTTTCGGCAGGTCAGCACGCTTGTCCGCGTGGCCATACGGAACGGCTCGCCCGTCTCACTGCAATGCGGGCAGACGAACCCCTTGGGCCACTTGGCGCCCTCAAGATAGGCCGCGCACGCCTCGTCATTGGGAAAAAGCTTCTGGAACTGTGGAAGCATCCGGGGGAACGGCAGGTGTTCCCATTGGAGAACGTCGGCGTGGGGAGGCATGATTCAGACCCCCCGAACTATTTCGGCGATGAATGCCTTGTGTCGTACCGACGCTGTATGCCGCGCGTTTTCCTTCTTGGCGCACGTCATCCCAAACGGGAACCATCCCTGCGATTGTTCGGGCGGCACACTTCCGTCGTCATGATAGTCTTGCGTTCGCTGATCAAATTCCAGCCACGCAACCTTGCCGCTCAGGGGTTTTTTGCAGCAGGTGCAGTACCGCTCGGACTGATGAATCTCCGACGCTTTGCCTACAATTCGGGGACCTCTGGCGATGGCCATGGCTCAGGCCCTCCCCGCCAGAGTATCCCGGTCGCGGATAGTGTCGGACATGACGCGCCCGCCGGCCGGCCCGTCCACATGCTCGCCGAAGCCTTCGCCGGTCATCAGTCCGTATTCGTCGGGGTTGCCCTCCAAAAGGTAGCCGTAAATCGCGGCTTCCAAGTTCCGCAGCCGGTCGTCATTCAGAGCCTTGAAGCCGTGCGCGCGGAGAGCGTCCAGAATGCCCTGAGAGGCATCGTTAATCGCGCCGGCGGCGTCCTTGGCGCGCTGGTACGTCCTCGCCGGCGCGACCTCAGCGCAACGCTCGATGAAGGTCAGGCGGTCATTCAAACCACGAAGGTGAGCACTGATGATCATGTCCTGTCTCCCAAAGGCCGCCTATCGGCCTATGCCCATCAATCTAGCCCAAGAGGCTGTATGTGTCAACCCGAAAAGCATGTGTCGAATGACATAGGGGACGTGGGGAATGTCTCCCAGGGAAGTCGCAGCGAGTTATCGCCTCTATGCCGCTTATTGTTTCGAGGCCGCGCAGGTCGCTTTGGAGCCGGGTCATCGGCTCTACCTTCTGAATATGGCTCAGGCCTGGACCGGCCTGGCCGATTTCGCCGAAAAGTGCAGCGAGAGCGATTTGGTATTCGCACCCGTTTCGCCGGTGCCGTCAGCCCAAACACCTCCTAAGGACTGACTGAAATACCATCGCCGCGAATGAGATCGTGGATTGCCCCAAGCTTCTTGATGACGGCCGGCGACAGGATGAATGGGTAGACGTCGGGTTGGCCCATGGTCCGGTTGAGAGAATTGAGCGCGTTGCTCAACGGAATCCAGGTATCGACCAAAGTGGTAATGTCCGGCGCGCGATAGGGGTGGAAGTCGACTTCGGCCTCCAATTCCCCATCCTTCGCCAGGGGTGGATCGACGTACATGCCGAAGGCGCGCGCCATTTCCAACGCATCAACGATATGCAGGTAGTGCGCCCAGGTTTCGGCAAAATCTTCCCATGGGTGGGTCGTCGCATAGGCGCTGACAAAATTCTCCTGCCAATTGACCGGCGCGCCTTCAGCATAATGTCGCTGTAGCGCCTGGCCGTAATCCAATCGTTCATCGCCGAACACCTTGCGGCAGGCATCCAATTGGTCGCGGTCGCGAACCAATATGTCCCAGTAATAATGACCGACCTCGTGGCGGAAGTGGCCGAGCAAAGTGCGGTACGGCTCGTGCATCGTGGTACGCCGGTTCTCGCGCTCGACGTCGTCGGCTTCTTCCAGTGCAACCGTGATCACGCCGTGCTCGTGCCCGGTCATCACCGCCGATGTGCCGGCCGCTGGCCGAGTTGCCAGAAAATCGAAGGTCAGCCGTTCGCGATTGGCCTCGTCGCGATCGTCGCGCCCATCGAGCGGCAGCTTGAGCTTCAGCAATGTGTAGAACAGGCGATGCTTGGCGTCTTCGATCTTACGCCATGCCGTGAGATTGCCTTCGATCGTGGTATCGGGGATGGTGCGGTTATGCCGGCAGGCCACACAATAAGTGTCGGACGAGTCAGCTTCGATCAGCCAATTGCAGACGGCAAAATTCGCGTTCGCGCAAAAGCGCAGGAGTCTGCCCTTCCTGGTACGCGCGCGCCAATTCTCGCCGTCGGGTTCAAGCGCGGAGAGCGTTTCCGCGTCGGCGATATAGCCGAGGCGGCGGCCGCACTTCTCGCATTTGTGGTTTTCAAAGTGGAGAAGCTGCCCGCAATATTGACATTTGAATAGTTTCATCGTGGCTCACGGTTGCGCCAAAATTAGTCTCGCGCAATGGCTGGCTGAAAATAGTCACGAATAAGCGGCAAAAAAGTCCCCCGGCAACGGCCGGGGGACCTTCGGATTAACGGCTCTGACAAGCGCGGTTAGCGCTGGTTCTGCTGGCCGCCGCCCTGCCGTCCCGGATCCTGCTGTTGCTGACCGGGCTTCTGCTGCCCGCCACCGCCGCCCTGCTGGCCGCCCTGACGCCCCGGCTCCTGCTGTTGCTGACCGGGCTTCTGCTGGCCACCCTGTTGACCGCCTTGATTCGGATTTTCGTTACCCATGGGGAGTTTCTCCTGTCCGCGGGACAATCCCGCTTGAGGAAAACAAATCTTCGGCGTTTTGGTTCCGAAACGCGGCGGGCCGGCCGATCACACAAACTCGTTTGGGGATTAGTGAGTGACGAGAACCATCGAAATCGCGGGGATATATGTAATGATCATCAGCGCCATGAAATTGACGACCAGGAACGGCAATACGCCGAGATAAATCCGGCTCAGCGGCGCGTTGAAGATCGCTTGCGACGAGAACAGATTTAGCCCGAATGGCGGCGTGTACATGCCGATGCTGAGATTGACCGCCACGATAATGCCAAAGTGAATCGGATTGACGCCGACGGCGCGCACGATCGGCAACAATAACGGCGTCAGAATGAGGATCGCCGCCGGCGGTTCGAGAAAACTTCCCGCCAGCAGCAACCCGATATTGAGAATGAGCAACAGCTCCCAGCGCGCCAGGTGCAGCCCTTCGATTGATCCGACAATCTGATGCGGGATGCCGCTTGTGGTCAAAAGCCACGAATAAATCCCGGCAGATGTCACGATGAGCAGGATCTGCGAGATGAGAAAGGCGGACGCCATCACGATGCGCCACAGGCCGGCAAGATCGACCTCGCGGTAGATGAACATCGTGACGAACAGCGAATAAACCACCGCGACGCCGGCGGCCTCGGTCGGCGTGAATACGCCGCCGTAGATGCCGCCGAAGATCACGGCAAGCGAACCGATCGACCAGCTTGCCTCCTTGGCGGTTTTCCAGATCGATGCCCAGTGCGCGCGATCGCCGAGCGGCACGCCCTTGACCCGCGCATAGCCCATCACATAGATGGCATCGATGACGCCGATCAGAAGGCTCGGCAGAATGCCCGCGGTGAACAGCAGCACGGCGGACTGCTCGGAGGAAATGGCGTACAGGATCATCGCGATCGACGGCGGGATGACGACGGCGATCGCGCCCGAAGATGCGATCAGGCCGACGGCAAAGCGCTCGTTGTAACCGCCCTCCTTGAGCGCGGGATAGATCATGCGGCCCATCGCCACGACGGTGCCGACCGCGGTATGCGACATCGCGCCGAACAGTTCCGACGCCGCCACCGTCGTCACGGCAAGCGAGCCGCGCATGCCACCGACGATGGCCATCACCATCGCGATGACGCGCCGCGCGATGCCGCCCTGCGCCATGATCTCGCCGGCGAGCACGAAGAACGGCACCGCAAGCAGCGGAAAATTATCGAGGCTGCCGAACATATAGGTTTGGATCGCCTCAGTCGGCACGTCGGCGACCGTCAGCACTGCGACGATCGCGGTCACGAGCAGAATGAGGAAAATCGGAAAGCCGATCACCAGCAGGAGCACCGGCAGGCCGAAGTAGACGAAATAGGCCATCGTCGCTGCCTGCCTAATGCTGCTGGGCGTCGCTGCCGCCGGCACGGCGCGGACGGTGCATCAGCCGCACTGCGACGAGGAGCGCCATCAGGCTGTAGCCGATCGGCACCATTGCCTGCGGAATGACGAGCGGAAAGTTCGCCGCCTGGCTGCGCTCATCGAATGCCGCGAGCTGGGAGATGACCGGCCAGGCGAAGGCGGTGACCGCAGCGGCGGTCGCGATCAGCGCAAGCTCCGACAACAAGCCGAGTACATCGCGCAGCTTGTCCGGGAGCATGCTGACGACGACGTCCATGCGGATCTGCCGTCCCTCCCAGGCGACCGCGCAACAGCCCGTGAACACGCAGCCGACCATGAGGAAGAGCATGATCTCCTCGGCCCACGGGATCGACACGCTGAAGAAGTAGCGGCCGATGATGTTGACGAAATTGATCGCCACGCTGCCAAGGAGACAAACCCCGGCCAGCGTGCGGGTCATCCTCAGAAGCCAATGCACGCCCGTGACGATAGCATCCATCTTAGTCGACCCTGCCGTGTCGGGGTTGTCCGCGCTTTCGGATCATTGGCTCGGCGCTTGCCGCGTTCGCTTCGCTGCGTCGAAGACAATCTGATAGGCTTCGTGCACGGCCGGCTTCGCCTTCGAGACGTCCTCGCCGACGCTGGCGAACGTTGCCATCATCTGCGCCTGCTCGTCGCGCGGCAGGGTGATAAGTTCGCCGCCGCCGTCCACCCAGGCTTTGCGCTGGTCGCCATACATTTTGAGCACGACCGGATTGATCGCCACCGATTCCGCGGCGGCGTCCTTGTCGACGATTTGTCGCAAGTCCGCAGGCAGCGAATCGTACCATTTCTTGCTGACTTCAACGGCAAGAAAGATCGACGGCTGGTTGGTCTCGGTAATGTATTTCGCCGCGTCGCTGAAGTGCATGAGGACAAATGGACCGATGCCTGAGATCGCGCCGTCGATGGCGCCCTGCTGCACCGCCGGCAAGACATCGCCAAGCGACATCGCCACCGGCGTCACGCCGAGCCGCTTGAACGCGACCGATTGGAATTCGGAGGCGAATATCCGAATTTTCTTGCCTTGAAGGTCGGCCAAATGCCGGATCGGCGTCCGCGACAGCAGGCAAGTCGGCGAAGCGATGAAAAGTGCGGCACCGTGCAGCCCTCTGTCGGCGCCAAGCCCGAGCATGAGCTTGCGCACCGCCGGATCGGCGGCGACGCGCTGGCCGTGCTCGATGGAGTCGACGAGACCGGGGGCGGCCATGACCTCGAAGCGCTCGTCAACGCCGACGTAGAACTCAGGCGGAATTATCGCCACCTGGATCGCGCCGAATTGCACGCCTTCGATCTGCCGCGGCATCGAGCCCAATTGGCTCGCCGGATAGACCTCGGCTTTTATGCGGCCGCCCGAATCGCGCTCGACCGCGGCGGCGAAATTCTTGGCGAAGACGTACGGCGCATCGTTGATGGTGGGAAGCGTGATCTTCATCACGATGGGCTGGCCTTGGGCGTGAGCCGCCGCCAGCGGCAGCACCAGCGACAAGGCGCATGCCGCGGCGGCTGCCGCCGCGCGCCGAAATTTTACATGTTTGCCTAAGTGCATTTCCGGATCTCCCTCTGGTTTTTCCCGGCTATGCAATCATTGGCTCGGGGCCTGCCGCGTCCGGTTCGCCGCGGCGGTCACAATCTCATAGGCTTCGTGCAGCCCCGGCTTCGATTTGGAGACGTCGTCGCCGACACTCGACAGCATGTGCATCATCTCCGCCTGCTCATCCTTGGGCAGACTGATCAACTCGCCGCCCTGGTCCATCCAGCCTTTGCGCATCTTGTTGCGAAATTCGATCGCCCACGGATTGATCATAACGGACTCAGTCGCGGCGTCCTTGTCGACGATCTGCTGCAAATCCACCGGCAACGAGTCGTACCATTTCTTGCTGATTTCGATGACAATGAAGATGGCGGGCTGGTCGGTCTCAGTCACGTATTTCGCCGCATCCGCGAAGTGCATGGGAACGTAGACGTTTAGCGCGGCAATCGCGCCGTCGATGGCGCCTTGCTGGATTGCCGGCAGTACGTCAGCCAGGGTCATCGCCACTGGCGTCGCGCCAAGCCGCTTGAGCGCCACGGACTGAAAATCAGAGGCGAAAATCCGTAGTTTCTTGCCCTTGAAGTCGGCGAGGTGACGGATCGGGGTCCTTGAGATGATCGAGGACGGCGTTGCCATGAACAGTCCGACGCCGTGCAGTCCCTTGTCGGCGCCCAGCCCGAGCATCAGCTTGAGCACCGCCGGATCCCCCGCGATGCGTTGCGCGTGCTCCATGGAGCTTGTGAGCCCGGGAGCGGTCATCACCTCGAAACGCTCGTCGACGCCGACAAAGAATTCCGGCGGAACGAGCGCACACTGGATGGAGCCGAACTGAACGCCTTCGATCTGCCGTGGGATCGAGCCCAATTGGCTCGCGGGATAGACTTCGGTCTTGATCCGGCCGCCCGAATCCCTTTCGACCGCGGCGGCATAATTCTTGGCGACTTGATGAACCGTGTCGTTCAGGGTCGGCAGCGTTATCTTCATCACGAAGGTTTTGTCTTGCGCTTGCGCTGCGCCGATTGTCAGCGCGAATGACAAGGCCAATGCGCCGGCGGCGGCCGCCGCTCGCGCAAAGATTCCGTGCTTCCCGGAGCGCATGTCGTTCTCCCTCTGATCTGGTCCCAGCTTGATCGCGGGCGTCGCACTGCCGCCGGGTTTGCTCCCACAAACACCGGAGACAGTCAGTGATATTGCGCTGGTGGCAATTTTTTTTCGTTGTGACGGACTGCCACGCCCCACTTTTTTTGGGCCCCCACCTCAGGCGTCCGGTTTGACGTTAGATGATCGCCGCCGGGCGGACAATGGCCGCCGGGTCGCAGCCACGCCGGACCGCAATTATGGCTTTCTGTCCTATTTTGCCCGCTGCGCCGCATCGGTGACTATCTTATAGGCAGCGCTGAGCTGCGGCTTGGTGCCCGAGACCTCGTCGCCGACGCTGGAAATGATCTTGAGCATCGTCGCCTGCTCGTCGGGCGGCAGGCTGATCAACTCGCCGCCGCCGTCGAGCCAGGCTTGGCGGGCCTTATTGCCGATGGCAATGGCCTGCGGATTGACGGCAACCGACTCCGAGGCGGCATCTTTGTCGATAATCTGCTGAAGATCAGCCGGCAATGAATCATACCATTTCTTGCTGATCTCGGTGATGCCGAAGATGGCCGGCTGGCCGGTCTCCGTCACGTATTTCGCGGCACCCTCGAAGTGCAGCGTGCCAAACAGCGTGAGACTGGAAATGGCGCCGTCGAGAGTATTGTCCTGAAGCCCCGGAAGCACCTCAGCCAACGTCATCGGCTTCGGCGTCGCGCCGAGCCGCTGCATCGCCACGCTTTGGAATTGCGAGGCGAAGATTCTGATCTTCTTGCCCTTGAAATCGGCGAGGTGCCGGATCGCGCTTCGCGCGATGACAGATGACGGCGACACCATGAACAGGCCGACGCCGTGGAGTCCCTTGTCGGCGCCGAGACCGAGCATCAAATTGCGCACCGCCGGATCGGCGGCAACGCGCTGTCCCTGCGCCATCGACGTGACCAAGCCCGGAGCCGCCAGCACTTCGAAGCGCTCATCGATACCGACCAGAAACTCAGGCGCCACAATCTGGCATTGGATGGCGCCGAATTGCACGCCTTCGGCCTGCCGTTGAATCGAGCCCAATTGGCTTGCCGGATAAAGCTCGGTCTTGATGCGGCCGTTGGAATCCTTTTCGATGGCAGCGGCGTAGTTTTTGGCAAATTGATGCAGAGCGTCGTCGAGCGTCGCCAAAGATATTTTCATCACAATGGGCTTGTCGTCGGCGGCCCGTGCGCCAAGCGTCATGACCAGCGACACGCTCAATGCAGCGGCGACGACAGCCGACGCCCCTGTCACGTTTGCCCGTCTCGTACGCGGCATATCGACCCCCATCGATGTGCTATCGGCACCTGCGACTGCCTGCGCGCCCAGATGCGGGCGCTGCTCGTCTTCCCGAAAACCTATTTCGTCCGCTGCGCCGCCCCAGCCACAATCTGATAGGCGGCACCGACGCCCGGCGTCGACTTCGAGACATCCTCGACGACGCTTGCTACTGCGAACTTAGACACGTGCGCCAAAACCGCACGCCCTGCGACGTTCATTGACGTCCGCTCCATCGCGTTCTTCAGGCCGTCGGACCATAGCACGGAAAGTCGGCGGCCGCCCCGAATACTTACCGTGATCGCGCCGCAGCGTCGGACACGATTTTATAGGCCTCCGCGAGCGCCGGCTTGGTCTTCGACACGTCGGTGCCGACGCTCGAAAGGGTCTTGGTAAATTCCGCCTTCTCCGCGGCCGGCAGTTTGATCAACTCACCGCCACTCGATGTCCACTTGTCCTCGGCCTCATTCAGGAGCTTGGCCGCGATCGGATTGATGGCCAGAGATTGTTCGGCGGCGTTCTTGTCGATGATCCGCTGTAGATCGGGAGGCAGCGAGTCGTACCACTTCTGATTGATCTCGGCGATGATGAAAATCGCCGGCTGGTCGGTCAGGGTGACGAATTTCGCTGCGTCGATGAAGTGAAAGTTGACGATCGGTCCTATCCCGGTGACCGCACCGTCGATGGCGCCCTGTTGGATGGCCGGCAAGACGTCGCCCAGCGTCATCGCCACCGGCGTCACGCCAAGACGATTGAACGCCTCGCTTTGGAATTGCGAGGCAAAAATCCTGATCTTCTTGCCCTTGAAATCGGCGAGATGCCGGATCGCGCTTTTCGAGACGACTTCGGAGGGCTCGGCCATGAACAACGCGGTGCCATGCAGGCCTTTGTTGGCGCCAAGCGACAGCATCACCTTGCGCACGGCGGCATCGCCGGCGACTTTCTGGCCGTGCGCCTGCGAGTCGACAAGGCCCGGTGCGGCCATCACCTCGAAGCGTTCGTCGAGACCGACCATGAACTCCGGCGGCACGATCTCGCATTGGATGGCGCCGAATTGCGTGCCCTCGATCTGCCGCGGGATCGAGCCGAGCTGGCTCGCCGGATAGACTTCGACCTTGATGCGGCCGCCGGAATCTTTTTCCACCGCCGCGCCGAAATTCCGCGCAAAGGTGTCCGGTATGTCATTGATGGTGGGTGTCGAAATCTTCATCACAATGGGAGCTTTGTCCTGCGCCTGCGCGGCGCCGGGCATCAGCGCCAGCGCGGCGGCGAAGACGCCGGAAACCGCAGCCACCCGCGCCAAATTTTTGCATCCGGTAATTTTCATTTTATCCTCCCTGTCAGGCGCCGCCATTTGATGTCCCGGTCAGCTATGCAGGCGGCTGAAATCGGACGCGGCCGGCGGCAAAGAACTGCTTGTTATAATGACCAAACCGCCCGCGATAGTGGGCTGCAAAGCTAGATGATAGAAGTCCGGCGGACAACGACAATCCCGCGACAAATCCGCCCAAGCGGCAAGGCTGTTTTTGGTCCGGACAGCCGCTCACTGATCGAGCACGCTACGCACCTTGGCCGCGAGCTGATCGAGCGTGAATGGCTTGCTGATGAAGTTCACGCCTGGATCGAGCACGCCGCCATGAACCACTGCATTGGCGGTATAGCCGGTAGTGAAAAGAACCTTCAGGCCGGGGCGGCGGCGTAACGCCTCGTCGGCGAGCTTTTTGCCATTGATGTCCGGCATCACCACGTCGGTGAACAGCAATCTGACATTCGTCTCGCGGTCGAGAATGGCGAGCGCGTTTGCGGCATTTTCGCTGTCGAACACGGTGTAACCGAGCTCGTGCAGCGCCTCGCAGGTCAGCCGGCGCGTCAATGCATCATCCTCAACGACGAGGATGATCTCGCTTCTGTCGCCGGTCCGCATCGGCTCGGCGGCCGCGGGCTTGTTTTCCGTGACACCGCCGCTGAGCCGCGGTAGATAAATCTTCACCGTCGTGCCTGCACCAATCTCGGAATAAATCTTGATGTGGCCCTGCGACTGCTTGACGAAGCCGTAGACCTGACTGAGGCCTAATCCGGTGCCTTTGCCTGCCGGCTTGGTCGTGAAGAACGGATCGAACACGCGCGCGGCCACGCCAGGCGACATTCCGGCGCCGGTATCGGTGATCGCCAGCATCACGAACTGGCCCAGCTCGATTTCCGGATTTTGCCGGCAATACGCTTCGTCCAAATAAGAATTCGCCGTTTCGATGGTGAGCCTACCGCCGTCCGGCATAGCGTCCCGCCCGTTGATCGCAATATTGAGGATGGCGCTTTCGAGCTGCTGCATATCGGCATGGATCATCCACAATCCGCCGGCCATGACCGTCTCGATCTTGATCTGCTCGCCCAGGGTCGAATGCAGCAAATCCGACATGCTGCCGATCATCCGGTTGGCGTCGACGGGCTGCGGCGCCAGCGGCTGCTGACGCGCGAAGGCGAGCAACCGCTGCGTGAGCATGGCGGCGCGTTCGGCGGCGTTGATCGCCGCCTCGACGAAACGCTGGATGCCGAAATCGCCCTTCTTCATGCGCCGCAAAATGAGATCGTGCGCGCCCATGATCACGCCGAGCATATTGTTGAAGTCGTGGGCGATGCCGCCGGTGAGCTGACCGAGCGCCTCCATCTTTTGCGATTGCCGCAGTTGGCTTTCGACTTGTTCACGGCGGCTGACTTGCTCGATCAATTGCGCGTTGGCGGCGAACAAACGGTCATGCGCAGCCGCTAGCGCGCCGAACGCTTGGCGGGTGAAGCGCGCGATCAGAACGCCGAGAATGCAGATCAGTAGAAACGCGACGGCGACGCCGGCCTGAAGCAGCATGCCGGAGCGCGCCGCGCCGGATTGCCGGCTTGCCAGTAGCCCGTCTTCGACTTCCTGCATCGACGTGATCTGCTGACGGATTTGCTGCATCAGCCGGAAACCGTTGTCGCTGTTGATGATCGCAAGCGCCGCAGCCGCATGACCAGCTTTGCCTTCGGTGACAGTCGAACCAAGCTCGTCGAGCTTCTCCGCCACGAGATGGCGCAGCTCGGCGACCGCCGACTGTTGCTTCGGACTGTCACTGGTCAAATCGGCGAGCCTGTCGAGGCTTGGCGGAAGCTGCGCGACAGCCATCTCGTAGGGCTTGAGATAATCGTCGCGGCCGGTGAGCAGATAGCCGCGCTGACCGGTCTCCGCGCTCTGCACCAGGCTCAGGACGCGAATAAGCTGGTCGCGCTCCGAGAGCGAGTGCACCACCCACTCGTCGTCGCTCTTGTTGCGTGCACCGAGCCAAAAGGCGGCGACCAGCATCAGCGCCGCGAGCGCGGCGGTGACGATCAGGCTCCGATTGAGCAGAGCAAGCGGTCTTGTGTCCGTTAGCTGCGGGCGCATGGCGATTGCCGTTTTTCCGGCGCACACGCCCCTGCGCACTGACGTGCCCGTGCCGGAACAATCGACATGAATACACTCAATCTATGAAACCAACGCGCCGCTCAATCTGCAGAACTTACCTACATTGCCCGCAAGTGCCTATGTCAAAAGACATTATTGCAAAGTTATGCTATGGAACTTTCAACATCGCTCAAGTATTATCGATGCGTTCCCGTCGTCTGCCAATTTCAGCCGGAAGAGCATCCTTGAAGTCGTCAACCGGACTCTTGGCGCCTGTCGAACGATTTGAACGAACTACGAAAGTAATCCGCAGAGCAGCAATATAGTCATCGGTGGCTTCTTTTAAGGATTTTGCAAAAATGCAGGTGACCTGCCCCGAATGTGCATTGCGCGCCTGTGGCTTGTTTAAGCCGATTACTGACAATGAACTGGGCGCAATCGCCGAAATGAAGCGAGACCATCTCGCGCTTCCGGCCGGCGCCGAGATCATCCGCGCCGGCGAGGACAGTGCGGAACTCTATACGCTTTATTCCGGCTGGGCCTTCCGCTTCAAAACGCTGCCGGACGGCCGCCGGCAGATCTTGAACTTCCTGCTCCCCGGCGATCTGCTCGGCCTGCAAGCCGCCATGTTCGAGGCCGCGCAGCATGGCATCGAGGCCCTGACCGACGTCGAGCTCTGCCTGTTGCCGCGCCGCCAGGTCTGGGCATTATTCGGCCAGATGCCGAACCTGGCCTTCGACGTGACCTGGCTCGGGGCGCGCGAAGAAAGCTATGTCGACGAGAACCTGACCAGCGTCGGCCGCCGCAGCGCCGCCGAACGCACCGCGGCGCTGATCGTCACACTATACAAGCGCGCCAAGATCTTGGGCCGCGTCACCGACGAAACGTTCGAATTTCCGCTCACACAGCAGCATATCGCCGACGCGCTCGGCCTGTCGCTCGTGCATACCAACAAGACGCTGGCGCGCTTGCGGCGAATGGGAATGTTCACGCGCGCCAATGGATCTCTGACGTTGACCAATCCGCGCGTGCTGGCGCGCGTCGCACAATATTTCGACGAAGAAATTCCGCTGCGCCCTTTGATTTGAGAAGTCCTCGTTTCAGAAGCGCACAACTCTCCAGCCGAATAGGCGGGCATAGATCGTGCCGATGCGGTAATCTTTCATTGGGCGGCAACAAAAACTCTCAGCGAGCGAGGATGGCTCGCCCGCGAACGGCTTGTTGAGCGGCGCGGAGAGTTTCAGGCCCTCACGCAGGCCAATCCGCTGCACGGATTCGAGCAGCGACGCCCGTCCGCCGCTCATCAATTGCACGATGCCGCCGTAGCGCCGCTTGCCGAGACCGCGCAGCACGTCGATGGCGTCGGAGCGGAACAAAGCGATATCGAGAAAGATGATCGCGGGGTGACAGGCGTCGATGGCGGCAAAAGCTTCCTTCGCCGCCTCGACTCGCATGCCGAGCGGCGTCAGCGCCGTCGCAATGAAGCGCTGCATCTCGTCGTCGTCATCGATGATGACGGCAAATTGCGGATCGATCGTGATGCAATCGGCATTCGTCGCGATCATGCTCGACTCGAGGAATTTTCGGGAAGTGCGGCAGCGATGATCGCGCTTTTAGCCGATGAGTCTTAATGCTTGCCCGTAAAGCCGAATACTTACGCAGATTTACGTGACGCGAAAATTGTGCGGGGGCGCCTCAGCCGGTTTGCGGAAGGAGATTCGGATCGACAACTTCACGCTTGCGTCCAAAAAACTTCGGCAAGGCAAAACGCGCCCACGCCATCAGGACAACGCCGACAACTAGCGCGCCGATACCGAAGATCAGCGCGGCGCCGACGCCTCCGAACGACGCTTTGCTCTGGTCCGGATTGGAGTAAGTGATGCACGAGCCCACGAACAACAGCAGCATGCTCATAGCGCCGACCGCCGGCACGGCGCCCATGAAAATGAAATTCCTCGTGCTCTTGAAAATCTCGCGCCGGTAATACGCGACGCAGGCAAAGCCTGTCAGCCCGTAATAGAAAGCGATGCCGATCGCCGTCGCGGTGACGGAATCGGTCAAGACATCGTTGCTGAAGACGAAGACCAGGCCGAGATACCAGACGATCGAAACCATCCCCATCGCCAGCGTGGCAACGCCCGGCGTCAGATAGCGCGGGTGGATCTCGGCGAATGCCTTCGGCAAGGCGCCGGCGCGCGCCATCGAAATCGCCGTGCGCGCCGCCGGCAGCACCGTCGTCTGCGTGCAGGCCGCGGCCGACGTCAGCACCGCGATGATCAGAAGCTTGGACATGCCGGAGCCGAGCACGCTGTTTGCCAGCGGCGCGAGGAAATCGTCGCCGCTGTAGGTCGCGAGCTCGGGCTCGGCGAAGGCGACGGCCGCCATGGACACGATCGTATAGATGCCGACAAGAAGGAGGGTTGAGACGACCGCAGCGCGCGCCGGCGCGGTTTTTGGATTTTTCGTCTCTTCGTTTACCGCCGCGCCGGTATCCCAGCCCCAGTAGATGAAGATCGCCACCAGCATGGCTTGGGTGAAATCGCTGCCGCTGCCGATGGTGAAGGGATTGAACCAGGACAGCGCGATCCGCGAGCCCGGCGCCGCGCCTGAGTAGACTTTGGTCAGCGCGACAACGGCAAAGACGATCAGGATGACGATCTCGGCGCCGAGCAGGAATTTCTGCGTGTTGGCCGACAGTTCGATGCCGCGGTAGCAGATCAGCGTCATCAGCGCGATCCAGGCGACGCCGACCGCGGTGACGGTAAACACCGACGGCTCGCCGACGCCGGCGAGATGCAGCGAGTATTCGCCCGCGATCTGCGCCAAGCCCGGCATGACAAGAATGTCGGTGGCCAGGATGGCCCAGCCGCCCATCCAGCCGCCATAGGGGCCCAGAGCGCGCGTCGCCCAGGAGAACGTCGTGCCGCAATCGGGGTCGGCGCGGTTGAGATGGTAATAGGCGACAGCGATGAACAGCATCGGCAGGAAGGCGAGGATCAGGATCGCCGGCACGCCGAATTTTGCCGCCGCGACCAGCGCCGGCAGCGCGGCAGCGAGCGAGTAAGCCGGCGCGGTGGAGGCAACGCCGATCACGACATTGGAGGCAAACGAGATGGCGTTGGTCCTGAGCCCGTGATTCATGGCGCGGCAGTCAATCCTTCCCCGTTCGTCGCGGCGATACGTCGCCGCAGGCCACCTTGGTCACGACCCTTGGCAAGCCCCGTCGGCCCATTATAGTCGGCGGATCGACTGGGGGATAACAATCAGGGTGGAAACGATGACCGGAAAACTCTGTGCCGTCGCGGCCGCGGCCGCGCTCGCTTGTTCGACGCCGATCGCTCCGGCGGCGGCGGCCGATTTCGTCATGAAATTCGGCTGCGCAACGATGAACGAGGGACAGCATCAGTTCCTCAAGTTCTACAAGGAGGAGGTCGAGAAGGCATCCGGCGGCCGCATCGAAGTGCAGATCTATCCGAACAGCCAACTCGGCCCAATCCCGCGCGAGATCGAAGGCGTGCAGCTAGGCAATATCCAGGCCTATAGCGGCCCGGTCGATTTCTTCGTCGGCATCGATCCGCGCTACGGCGTGTTCAGCGCGCCGCTGCTGTTCAAGAGCGAGGTCAATGCGGCGGCGACCATCCACGATCCCGCCATCGAGCAAGCCATGCTGGCGCTGGTCGCGCCAAAGCGGATGGTCGGCATCGCCACCTTGGGTCTTGGCGCGTCGGATTACGGCGCCAAGAAAGCGATCCTGCGGGTCGAGGATTTCAGCGGCAAGAAGCTGCGCATCAACGGCACCGAGCTTGAACGGCAGAAAATGGCGAAGCTCGGCGCCACCGGCGTCGGCATGCCGCTGTCCGAAGTCGTGCCCGCGCTCGACCAAGGCACGATCGACGGCACGATCTCGGGGCTCTCGATATTCGTGGCCTTCAAGATGAACGATCTTCTCAAGACGATAACCATCACCAACGACACTTTCATCAACTCGATCGTCGTCGTCAGCAAGGTGTGGCTCGATACGCTGCCGCCGGACCTGCAAAAGATCGTGGTCGATAGCGGCACTCCGGTTCAGGCCAGGACGCAGCAATGGCAATTCGACTTCAGCAAGCAGTTGGAGCAGCAATGGACCGCACTCGGCGGCACCGTGTACACGATGCCCGCTAACGAGCTGGCAAAATTGCACACGCTGCTCGCTCCGGTCGCCGACGACGCGACCAAGGATCAACCGGCGGTCCACGACATGCTGCAAATGGTGCGCGCGGCCGCCGCGAAGAACTGAACACTGCCGGCGCGCAATACGATGCGCAATACGCTCTTTCGCGGCGCGCACGCGCTGATGGCCGTGCTGCGCGTCGCGGCGGGCACCATGCTGATCACCAGCGTTGCGATCAATTTCGCCAATATCATCGGCCGGTATTTTCTCTCGGTGTCGCTGTCGTGGGCCGAAGAGGCGATGCTGTTCCTGATGATCGGCTCGGTGTTCCTTGCCGCACCACCGGTCGGCTGGCTCGGGCGCCACATCCGGATGGACGTGATCGTTTCGCTCTTGCCGCCGCGCGTGCGCGAGATATTCGAGATTTTCTCCGACTTGGTCACGATCGCGACCTGCGTCATGGTCGCGTTCTTCGCCTGGCCGGTCGTGACCATGCTGGCCGAGCTCGATCAGCGCAGCGAGTCGGCCAATATTCCGCTGGTCATTCCGCAGGCGGTGGTGCCGCTCGGGCTGTTGCTAATGGCGCTCCTGATCGCGGTGCGGCTGATCGTGCTCGGCGTCCGCCACGATGACGTGATCTCGACGCGGGAACTCGAGCGCTGAGATGCATCGGTACACCGTCATCCTGAGGTGCGAGCCAACGGGTCCGGCCCGAAGTGGCCGGCCCGATGACAGGCTCCGCGAGCCTCGAAGGATGCACGGCCCGGACTGTCGCCCTTCGAGGGCCGCTGCGCGGCCACCTCAGGGTGACGGATCTAAGGTGCGCTGAGATGTCGGCGGTCTTCGTCTATTTCATCCTGCCGGCGATCCTGCTGATCCTCGGCCTGCCGATCTTCGTCGTGCTGATCCTGACCTCGACGGCGGCGATCCTGTTCGTCGCGCACGTGCCGGTGCAGGCCGTGCAGACCTATATGTTCGGCAGCCTCGATAATTTTCCCCTGCTCGCGGTGCCGTTCTTCGTGCTGGCCGGCGAGATCATGGGCCGCGGCGGCATCGCCAATCGCGTCGTCACCTGGGTTGTATCCATCATCGGCGGCGTGCGCGGCTCGCTCGCGGTGACGACGGTCGCCTCCTCGGAGCTGTTCGGCGCCATGGCGCACACCTCCGTCGGCACCGTCGTCGCCATCGGCCGGCTCTTGTTCCCCTCGCTCACCAAGCACGGTTACACCGAACGTTTCGCCGTAGCCTTGATCACCTCGTCCGGCGCCGTCGCCGTGATCATTCCGCCGTCGATTTCGATGATCCTCTACGCCATGTCGGCGCAAGTCTCGGCGATCAAGTTGTTCACCGCCGGCATCCTGCCGAGCCTTCTGATCGGCATCGTCGACGCCATCTATGTCATGATCTATGCGCGCATCAAAATGGTGCCGCTGTCGGCGCCGGCGCGGTGGAAGAATATCTGGGCCGCGACCACGGAGGCGAGCTGGGCGATCGGCACCATCGTGGTGATCTTCGGCGGCATCTATGGCGGCGTGTTCACGCCGACCGAAGCCGCCGGCGTCGCGGTGGTCTATTCGCTGTTCGTCGCCATGGTCATCTACCGCGAGATCGGCCTTGCCGAGCTGTGGCAGGTCATCGTCAATTCGGTCTACCTGATCGCGCAGATCCTGATCATCGTCACCGGCGCCGGCGTCTATTCGTGGCTGATGACGACGAGCGGCATTCCGCAAACGCTCATCGACCAGGTCACCGCGATGCACCTGCCGCACTGGCAGACGCTGCTGTTCGTCAATACCGGCCTCTTGGTCGCCGGAAGCTTTCTCGAGCCGCCGGCCGCGATCCTGATCCTGACGCCGCTGCTGCTTCCCGTGGTCGAGGCGGCCGGCGTCAATGCGCTGCACTTCGGCATCATCATGGCGGTCAACCTGAGCATCGGCCTCTACATGCCGCCGTTCGGGCTCAACCTGTTCGCCGCGCGCGCCATCTTCAACGTGCCGATGGGCATGATCTATCGCGGCGTATTGCCATTCGTGGCGGTGAATTTCTTGGCGCTGCTCGTCATCACCTACGTGCCGGCGATCTCGATGGTGCTGCTCGGGCGCTAGCGCGCGTTACACCACGTTGCGATTGAAATACATCGAGCCCCAGATCACCATGACCCAGAGCACGAATAGAATGGCGACGGCAAGGATCGCTTCCATTGCATTCCTCCCTCGGTGACGACGTCCCCCCGAATGCGCTTCGCGCCTCGGCCGATATCAGTCCGTCTCGCCCGAGCGAGCGAGCACCGTGTCGTCGGCCGCGGTGCGCTGCTGCGCCAATTTTTGCTGCAGCCGCTCCGCTTCGTCATCCATGCCGATCCAGTGCAATTTGCGAATGAGCTTGATCAACTCATTCGATGTGCTTTCAGGCTCGAAAAAATGAGCGGACGTTTGTTGATCGAAGGCCATGGCCATGAACGTTCTCCCGGATTGCGTTGAAGCGTTTTATTGATGGCGCCGAGATCATGATCGTTGGACATAAAACCGCTACGCATGACACCTCGTGCGGCCACATACGCCGTGAGCATCAGTTTTTACCTGTCGAACGCCCCGCAAGGTAGGACGCGTGCGCCGCAACATGGCGCCTCCTGACATATATCGGACTATCGGACCGCCGCCCGCGTAGTTTGGCTGGCGGCATCGTTTGACCGAAGCCGAAGTTCGGCTGCCTCATCGTTGACCGCCGCCTCGCATTGACGCAACTTCATAAGCCTCGTCACATTGATCGGCAGCAAGGCGACATGGAGCAACAGAACCGGCGGAATATGCGCGACACAGCCGTAGATGATAAAAAGCACATTGCTCAATATTGCGACCAGACGCAGCGGCAGCATGGATCGCATCAGAAATGTCGCCAACACGGCGGTGGACGCCGCATAGCCCAACACGTCGATCATGATTTACCGGTCATGCGGAGAATTCAACGTTACGCTGATCGCCGAAAACGACCAACGCAGTCACCCGGATGCTATCCTTGCGCTTTTTCGCGATGGTGGCTCTCCCGTTCAGCGTCGCGAAGAGCGGCATGCCAAGCGAATTCGCGAATCGCCGTCCGCAACGTTCCAAGCTCGGCCAGCGATCCGGCCGGCACGTCGTTGAGCTCTTTTACGAGACGGCGATAGATAAACCACCGACGCAGGACTTTCATCTGTTCCTCGTCGATCGCTCAGAACGGGAAGATCGGCAATGGAATTAGAGGTTCCCGATCGCCTCTGGCTTTGTCGCGTCGATCCTTTTGAGGCCGGGGCTTGTCGCCGCCGATCGTGCACCCCGAGTCGACTGTCGCCTGCCGGTTCGCATCGCCGGACCTCGGATCGCCAGCGTCGGATTGGGGCGCAGCAGGAGCCATCGCGGTCGATTTTGAATTGCGCACCACGTCACCATAAATTGGCTTGCATGATGAGCAGCGGTATTTGATCTGCGGACACCGCGCTGACGGCGAAGTACATGGTGAGCGCTAGCCCGATAAAACAAAAACCAATGACTGCCCAAGGCGCGCGATCCGTTTCCACGATGCTGTCCGACCGTGTTGCGGGCAGCGCCAGTTCGCCTCTCATGGGCATTGTCGTGCTCCTGTAAATTGGATTTGCTGAATGATCGAAATGCCTCTACCGTACCGATCCGGCGGTGGCAGAAGACACATCCATCTCCTGGTCAATCGCCGGTTGTTCCCCTACCTAGCCGCGACAATGCCGACGTGTCCCTACCCGTTCGGGTAGTGTCGAAAAAATTCTTTTGGTTCAATTCTTCCCACTATCTATCTTGGCGCAGCCATCCTCAGCACTGGATGAGTTCGACGAATGCCCGATAGTGCCGATCCCGAACTAAAAATCATTGAGGCGATCTATCGCGGCGCCTGCGATGCCGCCGAGCTGGCGCTAGCAGTCGAGTTGATCGCTCAGTATTTTGACAGTGCGGGCGCGCTTCTCGGAGAGATGGACTGCATCAGGCCTGAGGCGCAATTTATGACCGGCGTCCGCACCATCGATCACGCCTTCGTTGCCGATTACCAGTCCGTTGCGGATATCGATCCAGCGCCTCGCCTGTTCACCGCGTTGCAGACTGGGACCGCCTCTACCACCGATCGCATATTTTCAAAGGAAGTCCTTCGCACCGACGTCTTTCGTAACGAGTTCCTTCGTCCGCGCGGGATCGATGCGGCGCTATCCGGCCCCTTACTTTCGGAAGGCGGCCGGTTCGCGCTGGTCGCGGTTCATCACGCCGTGAACCGCGAAAGTTTTGGGGACGAAGACATTGCCCGCCTGGAGCGGCTCATGCCGCATCTGACACGGGCGCTCCAGATCAGGCGCCTGTTTTTGCAGAACGAATCTCGGGGCCAAGCGCTCGAATCGGTTGTGAACCGCATTCCGACCGGAATGATCGGAGTGTCGGACGACGGCCCGGCATTATTCGTCAATGACGCCGCCCGCGCCATGGCTGCCGCGCGCGATGGCCTCAGTCTGGACCGGCACGGGCGGCTTGTCGCCGCGGACCGTGCAACCGTAAAGCGTCTGGCGGCGTTGGAGGCAGATGTCGCGCAGGGCGGTGCGGGCGGCCTGGTGCGAGTTCCGCGCCGATCGGGCGCGCATCGTACCTCGTACTGGTGTCGCCGCTGCCCACGGGCGACGACCTATTGCCAAAAGCCCGCCACGGCGTTCTGTTCGCCATCCACGACCCGAGCCGCCGGATCGTCTCCGCCGTGCAACGGCTCGCGCATCTGCTGCATGTGCCGCCGGGCGCCGCCAAGGTCGTGCAGGCGATCCTCGAAGGGATCGAGCTGAAAGATTACGCGAACCGGGAATCGATCTCAATGAACACGGTCAAATTTCATCTGAAGACGGCGTTCGACCGGACCGGAACCCGCAATCAAACCGATCTGGTACGTCGTACTTTATTGGCGCTCAACGATCTCGGCCCGTATTTTTCCGACCAATGACACCTTCCCTTCCGGAACCCCACTTTTCGCGCACAACACGTCCGCACTGGAGCGGGTCCGCCGATGCCCGCCACTGCCGATCTTGAACACAAGATCATCGAAGCCGGTTATCGCGGCGCATGCGAGCCCGCAGAGTTTGCACGGGCGCTGGAATTGATCGCTCAGCATTTCGACAGCAGGGGCGTCGTACTTGCAGAGTTTGACCAGGTGGCCCCCGAAGCAGGACTAACGCTTGGAACGCGTACCGTCGATCACTTCTTTTTCGCCAACTACGCGCCCTATGCGACGCTTGATCCGGCACCCCGCGCATTTGCTGCCATGTCGATCGGAAGTGTTTCGACAACCCATCATATGTTTTCCGAACAATTTCTTCGAAGAAATATCTTTCTCAACGAGTTTCTTCGGCCGCAGGGTGTCGAGGCAACGCTCGGCGGGCCACTGCTTGCCGCCGGCAGCAGGTTTGCGCTGATAAGCGTTCTTCAGGCGACGAACCGGAGAAGCTTCGGCGATGACGACATCGTCGGTCTGGAGCGGCTTACGCCGCATTTGACGCGGGCGCTGCAGATCCGGCGAATATTTTTGCAAAGCCAGTTGCGTGGTCAGGCCCTGGAATCTGTGGTCAGTCGTAGCGCGGCCGGCATCATAGCCCTGTCAAGCGACGGCCCACCCCTGTTCGTCAACGAGGCCGCTCGTGCCATGGCCGCCGCGCGCGATGGCCTCAGTATCGACCGTGAGGGACGGCTTGTCGCGCTGGACCGGGCGACGGCAAAACGCCTGACCATGCTCGAGTTGGATGTTCGAAACGGCGGAGCCGGCGGCGCGGTGCGGATCGAGCGGCCCTCGGGCCGTTCGCCGTATCTGGTGCTGGTGTCGCCGCTGCCGACAACCGAAGACATTTTGCTGCGGACGAGGCGCGGCATCCTCATCGCCATTCACGATCCGAGCCGGCGCATCGCCTCGACCGCTCAGCGTATCGCGCATCTGATGCATATACCGCCGGGCGCAGCCAAGCTTGTGACCGCGATTCTTGAGGGCATCGATCTGAAAGATTATGCGGATCGGGAGTCGATCTCAATGAACACGGTCAAATTTCACCTGAAGACCGCCTTTGACCGCACCGGCGCCCGAAGCCAGGCTGATCTCGTGCGTCGCGCTCTGTTGGCGCTGAACGATCTCGCACCCTATTTCTCCAATAGGTGAAATTCGTTTTGGTCCGACGGGCGTTTTGAGCTCGCCGCGCGCAGCGGTTCGTCGTCGTCAATTATCTGGCCTTGCTGGTGATCACCTACGTGCCGGCGATCTCGATGGTGCTGCTCGGCGCGGGGCGCTAATTGCTGGCGGCAATATTGGGCCGCACTTGCAGCTTCTCGATCACCGGAATCAGCACGTCGAGGAATTGATCGGCGCCCTTGCTGTAACACGCGGGCGTGAAATGCACATGGTCGGGCGTCATCAGCGCCGGCGAGGCCGCGACCCACTGCGCCGAGGCGCACTCGCCCGGCATGATCGAGGCCGTGCGCTTCACCTGCGAGGCGCAGAACATCATTTTGGCGCGGCTCATGCTGTTTGCTTCCGGCGCGCCGAATGTGGCGGACGAAGCGGCGCTGATGATCGCGGAAAAGATCGCGGCGTTCGCCGAAGCCGGCATCACCGCCGAGCGCGCGCTGGCCGGCGGGCTGGGCCTTTACGCCGCCGCGGAGCTGGCCTATTCGCCGCTCAAGCGCCGGGTGTACGCCAATAGCGATCGCTTGCTCGGCGCTCGTCACTAGCCCGACGAATGGCTGACGCCCCATTCCTCGCCGGCCGCGTGGCAGAACAGTCCCGCCGTCGCCCCGCCGTCGGCAAGCTCGGCATACTCGGCGCCGACGCTCTGCATGCCGCGGGTTTTCGGCTGTGGCTTCGATTCGCTGAGCGTCCATTTCTGTTATCAACGCGACGGCTCGCTTGCGGCTATCCTTTACGAAGTTCACAATACTTTCAGCGAGCGGCACGCCTACTTGATTCCCGTCGCTCGCGCCGCGGGGGCGGTCATCAATAAGCACTGCCGCAAGGACTTCTATGTCTCACTCATCATGGACATGAGTTCATCGTGATTTTCGCCAGACCATTACTGTCGGCAAATCCGTCGGCCGCGCGGCGGCGAAGCCTCGCTACTTGTCTTGTCGATCGCGCCGTGCCGGCGCTGCCGGTGGGACGGTTGCAACTCACGCTGCCGAACGGCGGAATCATCGAGCGGCGCGGCGATCTTGCCGGACCGGATGCGGTCATGGCCGTGCAGCGCTGGCGCGGATTGTGGCGCATGCTGCGCGACGGCGAGCATGGCTTCGCCGACAGCTATCTCGATGGCGATTGGTCGACGCCGGACCTTGGCCAAACGCTCGAATGCTGCATGCAGAACGAAGCGGCTCTGGCAGGGAAAGCGGCAAGCGGCTGGCTCGGTCTGGTGCGCAACCGGCTTTTGCATCGGCTGCGCCGCAACACGCGCCATGGCAGCCAGCGCAACATCGCGGCGCATTACGATCTCGGCAACGATTTCTTCCGTCCCTGGCTCGACAGCGGTATGAACTACTCGTCCGCGCTCTATGACAACTGCGACACGCTGGAGCGGGCGCAACAGGCCAAGCTCGATCGCGCCGCGAGCTTGCTAGAACTCAGTGGCGGCGAGCGGGTCCTGGAGATCGGCTGCGGCTGGGGCGCCTTCGCCGAGCGCCTCGTCCGGCACTATGGCGCCAGCGTCTTCGGCATCACGCTGTCCACGGAGCAGCTCGCCTATGCGCAAACGCGCCTCGCCGGCGATGCCGCAAGCGGGCGAGTCGCTTTGCGCTTGCAGGACTATCGCGATGTCACCGGGCTGTTCGACCGCATCGCCTCGATCGAGATGATCGAAGCGGTCGGCGAACGCTATTGGCCGAACTATTTCGGCAAGCTGCGCGCCTGCCTCGCCAGCGGCGGCGTGGCGCTGCTTCAGGCCATCACCATCGATGAGCGCCGCTTTGCCGCCTATCGCAAGTGCCCGGATTTCATCCAGCGTTACATCTTCCCGGGCGGGCTGTTGCCGACATCCGCGATCATCGAGCGCGAAGCCGCGCGCGCCGGGCTAAAACTCGTGCACCACGAGGCGTTCGGCGACAGCTATGTCAGGACGCTGCGCGAGTGGCGCGACCGGTTTCTGCGGTCGTGGCCGAAAATCGAATTGCTCGGCTTCAATGAGCGCTTCCGGCGCATGTGGGAATATTACCTTGCCTATTGCGAAGTCGGATTCCGCTCGGGCGCCATCAATGTCGGCTTTTTCAAGCTGACGGGCTAACTGGATCACAGAAACGGAGACGGACCGAGCGCTCATCCCCGCGGGTCAGTCCGCCGGCGATGCCTGGAGACAATGGCAGCGCCGGCGGGTGTGACGGTACTCGTGGCGCTTGACTGCGCCTTACGCATTACCGAGCGGCAGCGCCACAAACCGCGTCGCATCGCCCATCTTCACGCGCATCAGCACCTCATGCTTGCCTCGGGCCTTGGCCTCGGTCAGCGCGCTACGCACATCGCCGGCATTGGCGACGGTTTTGCCGCCGACGTCGAGGATGATGGTGCCGGTTTGGAAGCCTTGCTCGGCGGCGGGTCCGTCCGGATCGACCGCCGTGACCACGACGCCCTGGCCGCCGGCGCCGGAAACTTCATTCGCTGGAGCCACCGTCAGGCCGAGATGGGGCACACCGCTGGTTGGCTGCGCCGTCCCGGTATCGGCTTTCGCCTGCTGCTCGTTCGGCATCTGCGCCAGCGTCAGCGCCAGCGTCTTCGACTGGCCGTTGCGCGTGACATCGAGCTTGACCGGACTATCCGGCGCCAGCATCGCGATGGTGCGGGCGAGCGTGCGCGCGTCCTTCACCGGCGTGCCGTTGACCGCGGTGATGACGTCGCCGGACTGGATGCCGGCCTTGGCCGCGGGGCTGCCGCTTTGCGGTTCGTCGACCAGCGCGCCTTCGGCCTTTTTCAAGCCGAGGCTGTCGGCGATGCTGGCGGTCACCGGCTGGATCTGCACGCCGAGCCAGCCGCGGGTGACGTGGCCGCTCGCCTTGAGCTGCGCCACGACCAGCTTCGCGGTTTCGGCCGGAATGTCGAAGCCGATGCCGACCGAGCCGCCGGACGGCGAGTAGATCGCGGTGTTGACGCCGATCACGTTGCCGTTGACGTCGAACGCCGGTCCGCCCGAATTACCCTTGTTGATGGGCGCGTCGATCTGCACGTAGTCGTCATAGGGTCCCGCGCCGATGTCGCGGCCGCGCGCCGAGACGATGCCCGCGGTCACGGTGCCGCCAAGCCCGAACGGATTGCCGACCGCCACCACCCAGTCGCCGATTTGCGGCGAGGTGTCGGCGAACTTCACGTACGGGAAGTCGGTCTTGCCGCCGACCTTGATCAAGGCAAGATCGGTCTTCTGGTCGGTGCCGACCACTTTGGCGGTATAGATCGAGCCGTCGTCGGTCGTGATTTGCACCGACTTGGCGTGATCGACGACGTGATTATTCGTCACCGCGTAGCCATCGGGCGAAATGAAGAAGCCGGAGCCTTCGCCGATAAGGGTCTGATGCGGTGACGCGCCGTTGAATTGCCGACCGAACTGCTGACCGTATTGCTGGAAAAACTTGTCGAGCGGCGAGCCCGGCACGCTCGGGATTGCGCCCTCGTCATCGTTGTCTTGCTGCATCAGCGCCGGCGCGGCGGCGGCGGCAATTCTGACACGCACCGAGATCACGGCGGGTTTCACTTTGGCAACGAGGTCGGCGAAGCCGGCCGGATGCTGCAATGTCGAATCGGCCGCGCTTGCCGACGACGCCCAGGGCGACTGGGTCGCCGCACCATGGCTGCCGAGGCCCGCCAGCAGCAGCGCCGCGCCCACGCCGGCGACGGACGCCAGCAGAACGAGGCGCCGGGCAGAGAGCGATTTGCGTGATTCTTGGGGATTGTTCGGATTCATAATTCCATCTCCATCAAAGGAAGGACCCAGCGGCCTCTTCATGGAGATACAAATGGTCAACGCGTCTTACGGCGACCTGAAGGGGAGATTAATTCTTCGACAGATTACAGTTCGGAAATGCGAGCAACGCATTATTGCGCCGGCTTATCGGCCTTGAATTGCGCCTTCTCCATTTCCAGAAAGATCCGGTATGCATTGCCGCGGTTGTTGGCGTCAAACGCCGGCATATCCTTGTATTTCAACCAGCCTGTGCTGTTGTAAGCGGCGTCGAAATCGACCCAATCCTGCACCGCTTTACCCATCGCAGCACGCACATAAGTAATGTAATCGCGTGTAAACGCGATCGCGTCCTTGGCGTCGGCCGATGGCCGCCCGTGGCCGGGAATGATGAATTTCGGCTCCAGGGCCGCTACTTCTGCAAGGCTGCGCAGCCAATTCGCGGTATCGACGTCGTCGGCATTCATGAATGGAATGCGGCCGTTCTGCACCACGTCACCGGCGAATAGCACGCCGTCGGGCTCGACCATCATCATCGAGTCACTCGCCGAGTGCGCCGGGCCCGCATAGATAAGCACGAAGCGCTTGCTGCCGAGATAAAGCGTCATCCGATTGTCGAACGTGATATCGGGCGGTACGACGCGGGTGTTGCTGTCGACCCAAGGCGCGAGCGCCTGGCGGCGCTGGTCGAGCCGCAGATCGGCGCGCTCGCCGGACGTCTCTTCATCCTCGCGATACTCGGTTGCGCGTTGCTGTGCAACGATGACGCTGGCGGTATGATCTTTGAACGCTTGCAGCCCATAAATATGGTCGGCGTGGTAGTGGCTAACGACGTTGTAGCGCACCGGCATCTCAGCGATCTTTTTGATATCCTCAAGCAGATTCCAGCCAAGGCTTGGCGTGCCGAGCGCATCGAATACAACCACGCCATCCGAAGTAACAACAAAACCGGCATTGGACGTGTGGCCCTCATTTTTATGCTCGGGAACGCCCGGACTACCGAGCGTGTAGTAGATCGGCTCGCCCGGCACTCGTTCGATGACGAGCGGCTCGATCAGCGGCGGATACAGCTCCGCAGTTTCGGCGGCCACCGGTAAAGTGCAGAATGCCAAGGCCACGCCCACGAACCGCGAGATCGCCATCAGGCGAGATCTCCGCAGTACAAATCCTTCAGCAATTTGAGGATGCGCGCCGCGCGCGGATCGGACACACGGTAATGCAGCGTTTGCGATTCGCGGCGGAAGGCGATCAGACCGTCCTCGCGAAGCAGGGCCAGATGCTGCGACAGCGCGGATTGGCTCAAGCCCACCGCTTCGACAAGTTCGCCGACCTTCATCTCGCCTTGTGCGATCAGGAAGCACAGGATCAACAGCCGGCGTTCATTGCCGAGGAGCTTCAACATACGAGCCGCCGCCGCTGCCTGCTCGGTCAGCGCTTCGAGCTCGGCGCGGCGCTTGGCGCGCCGATCCGGCGTTGTTTTCGCCCTGCGCGATTTTGTTATGGCGTCCATGCGGCCTGCGACATTATTTAGGTTTGACTAATTTAGGACTCATTGATAAAGCCAACTTTAAGCCAATCGCCCCAAATGGGCAATGGCGAGCTGCCGCTTTCGCCGCCAAAAACAAGCACCGCGTCGTCATGGAGGAAGGGAATGGGCCAAGGCCGCTGGCGCAATTCGCGCCGTTCCTTCCTAGGCATGGGCGCTGCCGCGGCCGGCGGCGCGGTCCTGGGCCGCACCGCGCGCGCCGCCGGCGCAAGCATGCCGCCGGCCGAGCCGGATTGGTCGCAGACGATCGGGCCCGGCGTCGTGGATCGACCTTACGGCAAGCCCTCGGATTTCGAAAAATACGTCATCCGACGCAACGTGCCGTGGCTCACGGCGACACCCGAATCCTCAGTCAGCTTCTCGCCGCTGCAATCCATGCACGGTATCATCACGCCAAACGGATTGTTTTTCGAGCGCTACCACGCCGGCCGCGCTGACGTCGATCCGGCCCAGCATCGCCTCCTGATCCACGGCTTGGTCGAACGGCCGCTGGTTTTGACGATGGACGACATCATGCGGTTTCCGGCGGTGTCTCGTATTCATTTCATCGAATGTCCGGCCAATGGCGGCATGGAATGGCGCGAGGCGCAGCTCAACTCGCTGCAATTCACCCACGGCATGATCGGCTGCGCCGAATGGACTGGCGTGCCGCTCTCGACGTTGCTTGGCGAAGTCGGGCTGAAGAAAGAGGCCAAGTGGGTGATGGCCGAAGGCGCCGACGCCGCGCACATGAACCGCAGCCTGCCGCTGGAAAAATGCCTCGATGATTGTTTGGTCGTCTACGGCCAAAACGGCGAAGCGCTGCGCCCCGAACAGGGTTATCCGCTGCGCCTTCTCGTCCCCGGCTGGGAGGGCAATGTCAGCGTGAAATGGCTGCGCCGTCTCAAGATCGGTGATCAGCCGTGGTTCTCGCGCGAGGAAACGTCAAAATACACCGATTTAATGCCGGACGGAAAATCGCGCGGTTTTACCTGGGTCAACGAGGCGAAATCAGTCATCACCTTCCCCTGCCCCGAAAAGCCAGCGACGGCGCCAGGACTTTATGAAATCCGCGGTCTCGCATGGAGCGGCCACGGCAAGATCAAGCAGGTCGATGTGTCGTTCGATGGCGGCGTCAATTGGCAGACGGCGCAATTGCACGATCCGATCCTGTCAAAGGCGCTGACGCGCTTTTCTACACCGTGGCGCTGGGGCGGCGGGCCGGCGCTTCTGGAATCGCGCGCGGTCGACGACACCGGCTATGTGCAGCCGACCGTCGCGCAATTGCGCAAGGTGCGCGGGGGAAATTCGATCTATCACAACAATTCAATCCAGACCTGGCAGGTCAAGCCGGACGGGAGCGTGTTCGATGTCCAGCTTGGCTAGGCTGCGCACTGCCGCGCTCGCCTGCGCGCCGTGCCTTTTCAGCTTCGCGGCTTTGGCCGGAAGCACGGGCGCGTTCGGCTACGGCGCCGTGGCGACGCCCGCGGAGATCGCCGGCTGGAATATCGACGCGCGCGGCACTGATGGCGCCGGCTTGCCGGACGGCAAAGGCGACGCCAGCCACGGCGCCGAAGTCTTTATCGAGCAATGCACACCGTGCCACGGCACGTTCGGCGAGGGTCAAGGCCGCTACCCCAAGCTCGAAGGCGGGGTCGGCACGCTGACCGCCGACCGCCCGGAGCCGACGGTCGGCAGTTATTGGCCGTTCGCGCCGACACTGTGGGATTACATCAATCGGGCGATGCCGTTCTCCGCGCCCCGCACGCTGTCCACCGACGACGTCTATGCCGTGACGGCCTATATTCTCAGCTTCAACAATATTGTCCCGAACGATTTCGTCGCCGATCGCAACAGGCTCGCCAAACTTAAAATGCCGAACCGCGACAATTTCACCTGGCGCGATCCGCGCCCCGATACCGCCAATGTCGCGTGTATGAAGAATTGCATCGATGCGAAAGCGGTGAAGATCGTCTCGACCGCGGAAGGCAAGGATTTGACGCCGCGAACCAGCGGTCCGCTCGATCGGATGAACGGCAAATAGCGCCATGCGAGGGAGTTCGATGCGCCGCCGAGACCAAATTCTCCGAATCCGGATCGTGCCGCGCGTGCTTTGGCTCGGCGCGGCGCTTCTGGTGAGTTCGTCAGCGATGGCGCAATCGCCGCCAGGCCAAGCGCTTGCCTTCGACCGCAGCAAGGGCAATTGCCTGACCTGCCATGACATCGCCGGCGGCGATTCGCCGGGCAATGTCGGCCCGCCGCTGTCCGACATGAAAAAGCGATTCCCAGAACGCAAGGAGCTGGCGGCGATCATCTTCGACGAAACCAAACGCAACCCCGCGACGGTGATGCCGCCATTCGGGCGTAATCTGATTCTGACCAACGCCGAAATCGAATCCGTGGTCGATTTCCTCTACACCAAATAACAAGCCGCCCACTCAAGGGAGAGCGCAGAATGACACAACAAATCCGCCCTGACGGCACGCGGCGGCTGATCGTCAAGACAACGCTGGCAGGCTTCGTCTCAACGCTTTGGCTGCCGTCATTGCTGCGGCGCGTCTGGGCTGCCGATGCCGCGCAATGGCCGAAGGATGCGTTCACGCAAAAGACCGAAGCCGACGCGATCAAGACGCTGTACGGCAAGGCGGCGGAAGTCTCCGACCAGGTGAAGCTCGACGCGCCGGAGATCGCGGAAAACGGCGCGGTGGTGCCGATCTCGGTGTCGAGCCGGCTGCCGAATGTGACCTCGATCGCCATCATAGTATCGGAGAATCCGTTCCCGCTGGCGGCGAGCTACAAGATACCTCCGGGGACCTCGGGCACGGTGTCGAACCGGCTCAAGATGGCGAAGACCAGCAAAGTCGTCGCGCTGGTCGAGTCCGGCGGCAAAATCTATAGCGCCAGCAAAGAGGTCAAAGTCACCGTGGGCGGCTGCGGCGGCTGACGGCAATTATCAAGCATAAAGGCAAGAGCAATGGCATCGACAATTCGCGTACGCGCAGTTTCGGGTGGCGACGCCACCGAGGTGCAGGCGCTGGTGCAGCACCCCATGGATTCGGGTTTCGTCAAGGACGCCCAAGGCAATCTCATCCCGCCGCATCACATCGAGGTGGTGGATTTTCAGCACGCCGGCAAATCGGTATTCACGGCGCTATGGGGCCCGGCGGTCGCCAAGGACCCTTATGTCAAATTCAGCTTCAAGGGCGCGCAAAAGGGCGATGACATCTCGGTAAGCTGGGTTGACAACAAAGGCGAGAGCGATTCACTCGTAGCAAAAATACTGTAGGCAGGCCGGAAACGGCATGCCCGGAGGAGGACGTGCGGATGCTACGCGAAATAACGGTCGTGATCGCGGCTCTGGTCGTGATCGGGACGGTGCCAGCGGTCGCGGCCGACACCGTCAATCCGGACGCCGACTTCAAGGCGTTCCGCAATTATTTCACCAAGCGTTTTCCAAAAGTGCCGCTGAACGATTTCGTTAACGGCCCTTATTCAATGGACGCCGATCTGCGCAAGCAGTGGCAGGCAATCGACGACTTTCCGCCTTACGACTTCGCCATAGATCGCGGCAAGGAAATGTTCGCGGCGCCGTTCAAGAACGGTAAGACCTACGGCGATTGCTTCCCCAACAAGGGAATCGGCATCCGCCAGAACTATCCCTATTTCGACGAGAAATCGGGCCAGGTCATCACGCTCGAACTCGCGCTCAACCAATGCCGCGAGGCAAACGGCGAGCAGCCTTATTCGTACGTCAAGGACGAGATGGCTTCGCTCACTGCCTATATGGCGTTCACCTCGCGGGGAAAGCCGTTCGACGTCAAAATCCCAAACGATCCGCGCGCGCGCGCGGCATACCAAAAAGGCGAGGAATATTTCTACACCCGGCGCGGCCAGCTCAACTTCTCCTGCGCAAGCTGCCACGTGCAAAGCGCTGGCGAGCATATCCGCACCGAAGTGCTGGCGCCGGCGCTCGGCATTCTTGCCGCAATGCCGATCTACCGCTCGGAATGGGGCAGCATGGGAACGATCAGCCGCCGTTTCGTCACCTGCAACGCGCAGGTGCGCGGCGTTCCCCTTGCGCCGCAGGACGAGGAGTATCGCGACGTCGAATATTTTCTGTCCTACATGAGCAACGGCCTGCCGATCTCCGGGCCGGGCGCTCGGCCATAGATTGGGAAACGACGATGCGCATACTGATTGCAGTCATGGGATTGATGCTCGCAGTGGGCGCGGCGATGGCCGCGAGCACCGCGGCCGACTTCAACGCGGCGCTCGGCGCGGCGGAAGCTGCCGAGAAGGACGCCGGCGCGCTGAAGAATCAGTGGTCCACCACGAAGCAAGTCCTGGCCGCAGCAAAGAAAGCGGCGGCGGCCGGCGATTTCGATGCGGCCATCAAACAGGCGCAGCAGGCGCAAGCGCTGGCCAAAGCGTCGATCGCGCAAGCCAAAGAGCAGCAGGAAGCCTGGAAGACCGAAATTATTCGCTAACGAGGAGCGCACGCGGTTGGATCGCCGGAATTTCTTGCGCTGGCTTGGCGTCGCGGCGGCATCGGGCGTCACGCCGCGCGTCGCGTTTGCCGACGACGACGATCTTTACGACGTCGGCCGCTTCGGCAATGTCCGCCTCCTGCACCTCACCGATACCCACGCCCAGCTTCAGCCGGTTTACTTCCGCGAGCCCAGCGTCAATATCGGCGTCGGCGCAATGCGCGGAATGCCGCCGCATATCGTCGGCGGCTCGTTCCTCGAATATTTCGATATCCCGCCCGGCAGCCGCAGGGCCCACGCTTTCACTTTCCTCGATTATCAGGAAGCCGCGCAGCGGTATGGCCGCATGGGCGGCTTCGCCCATCTGAAAACGCTGATCGACCGGCTGCGCGCCGACGCACGCCCGGGGAATTCGCTGCTGCTCGACGGCGGCGACACGTGGCAGGGCAGCGGCCTCGCCAATGCGCTGCAAGGCGCCGACATGGTCGAGGCCGGAAATCTCCTCGGCATCGATGTCATGACCGGGCACTGGGAATTTACCTACGGCGAGACGACACTCCAGCAACGTCTCTCCGAATTCAAAGGCGAGTTCCTCGCGCAGAATGTTTTCCTGACCGATGACGCCGCGTTCAACAATGCAAAGGCATTCGATGCCACATCGGGACGCGTCTTCAAGCCGGCCAGCATCAAGGAAATCGGCGGCATGCGCATTGCCGTTGTCGGGCAGGCCTTCCCTTATGTGCCGATCGCCCATCCGAAACGCTTCACGCCCGATTGGACGTTTGGCATCCGCGAGCATGAATTGCAAACACTCGTCGATGACTTGCGCGGCTCACAGCATGCCGATGCGGTGGTGCTGCTGTCGCACAACGGCATAGATGTCGATCTCAAGCTCGCCAGCCGCGTCACCGGCATCGACATTATATTAGGCGGCCACACCCATGACGCGGTGCCGCGCCCCACCGTGATCGCCAATCCCGGCGGCAAGACCGTGGTCACAAACGCAGGATCGAATGGAAAATTCCTTGCCGTGCTCGACCTCGATGTCGGCAAAGGCGCGGTGAAAGACATTCGCTACCACCTCCTTCCGGTCTATGCGGACCTGATCAAGCCCGATCGCGACATGGCGGCCCTGATCGAACGGCGGGCCGCGCCTTACGCATCGCAATTTGCGCAGACGCTGGCGACGGCCGATGAATTACTATACCGGCGCGGTAACTTCAGCGGACCGATAGACCAGGTGATCTGCGACGCGCTGTGCCAGGCGCTCGATTGCCAGATCGCGCTGTCGCCCGGCTTTCGCTGGGGCACCACGATCCTTGCCGGCCAGCCAATCACCGCAGCGGAAGTGCTTGCGGAGACCGCCATCGCCTACCCCGAGACTTACGTGCAGGACATGACCGGCGCCCAGATCAAGGCCGTGCTCGAAGACGTCGCCGATAATCTGTTCAACCCCGATCCGTACTATCAGCAGGGCGGCGACATGGTTCGCGTTGGCGGCATGGATTACGCCTGCGCACCGGAGGAAGCCACGGGAAAGCGGATCTCGGACATGACGCTCGATGACGGCCGCGCGCTCGAAGCCGACAAGAGCTATCGCGTCGCCGGCTGGGCTTCGGTCAATCCGCAGACAGGCAAGCCGGTCAGCGATGTCGTCGCGAAATATTTGCGCGACCGGAAAACCGTGAAGATCAAACGCCGTAACAGCGTTACGCTGAAGGGCATCGCAAACAATCCCGGCATCATCGGAGGAGGTTAGACATGACTTCGATAGTACGTTCTCTGTCGCTTGCTGTTGCCGTCGCGCTTGCCGCCGTGACCGGCGCGCAAGCCCAAGCGGGCAAGCCGCATCGTGTCGTGCTCCAGGTTGACCAGAACGACGCCGACGTGATGAATCTCGCGCTAAACAACGCCAGAAACATTCTCGACCTTTATCGCGCCAAGAACGCCGACGTCGACATCGAAATCGTCGCTTACGGCCCCGGGCTGCACATGTTGCGCGACGATACTTCGCCGGTGAAAGGCCGCATCAAGGAACTGGCCGATGTCAGCTTCCCGTCGAAGATCGTCTTCTCCGCTTGCAACAACACCAAGCAGGGCATGGAAAAGCGCGAGGGCCACCCGATCACCATCATTCCGCAAGCGACCATTGTTCCGGCAGGAGTGGTGCGGATTATGGAGCTCGAGGAGCAGGGCTATAGTTATGTCAAACCCTGAGCCCAGGCCCGTCAGGGCCGCGCGTTCAGCGCGCCGCGCACCAGCGCGGCGTAAAACCAGTCCTTGGCGCTCTTCGGCGGCGCGAGGCCAAGGCGGTCGAGACACGCTACATCCTCGCCTTTCGTGGACAGGCCGCGCATCAGCAAGCTCGCAAGCTGCAGCGGCGAGGCGGCCTTCAAGACCTGCAATGCCGGGATGAGCTGCTGCTCGATCTCGGTGAAATCGGTGCCGAACGGAAATGCCGGCAATAGCCCGGCATCGGCGGCAGGCTTCAGCGCCCGCGTGGTCGCATCCGGCGTGTTGTCGCGCGCCGATTTCGGCAGCTCGAACCCGCGCTCGATTTTGCCGGCAGCCTTGGCCTGGCGGAGCAGTTCGTCCTGAAAGCGGGAATCGGTGATCGCCAGCATCGCGGCGATCACCTCGCCATCGCTTTTGCCGCGGATATCGGCGATGCCGTATTCGGTGATGATCATGTCGCGCAGATGGCGCGGGATGGTGGTGTGGGCGTAGCGCCAGCGGATATTGGAGAGGTTCCTACCCTTCGCCGAGCGCGTCGCGCGTAACACGATCGCCGAGCGCGCGTCGGCGAGCGCGAAGCTCTGGGCGATGAAATTGTACTGCCCGCCGACGCCGCTGACGATGCGGCCGTCGTCGAGGCCGTCGGAGATCACGTCGCCGAGCGCGGTCGCCATCATCGCGTCGTTGAGGAAACGCGCATTCTTGCGTGCCGCGCGTTTGCGGTCTTCGTCGCGGTAGAGCTCGTTGACATAGGAGATCGACGTCATGCCAAATTTCTTGACGACCTCCGGCGCCATTTCGCGCAGTGCGCGATAAAAGCCGCGAGAACCGAGAAAGAATCCAGCGTGCAGCACGATGCCGTCGACTTCGCGCTTGAGGATGCCGGCGCGGAACAGATCGAGCATGCCCTCGACGAACATTTCGGTGCAGCCGTAGAGGCCGACATCGAACCGCTCGGTATGCATGGCGCCGTCGCGCGCCGGATCGCAGCCGAGCCGCGACAACAGCGTGCGGTACTCGCCGTTGTTGCGCTGGCGCAGCACCAGCGCGTGCGCCACGGCCTCGCCCAGCGAGCCGATGCCGATTTGCAGGGTGCCGCCGTCCGGCACGATGCTCGCCGCACGCAGGCCCGCGGCATAGTCGGCAAGCGCCACCGGCTCGCGCGGCGGCGCGAACAACGGAAAATCGGCTGCGTCGCCGTCGAGAACAAGGTCGAACTCGTTTTCGGCAACAGCGGCGTCGCCCGGCATGAACGGCAATTCCGAATTCACCTGGCCCGCGAACAGGAAATCGACGCGGCCGTCACGGCGCAACGCCAGGAGATCGAGCGTCAGGTCCGGGTTGCAGCTCAGGCTGTACGGACGCGGCGCGGCGGCGGCGCGATGCGCCACCAATTGGCCGACGACATTGACGCCGCGATCGAGCGTGTAGCGCAGCGCGTGGGTATAGTTCGCTGAAATATAGTGTTGCTGGGCGTAGGGCGAGCCAAGCCACTGGCCGGCTTCAAAGAAGAATTCATTGATCGTGACGTTCGGCGGCACCTGATTGTTACGGATCGCGGCTGAGTAGGCGAGCGGCGGATAGCCCGCGAACACCCGCTGCGCGACCGGATCGAGGAAGCGGTGCTCGAGTTCGCTTTTGGCGTGCGGCGGTTCGAGCGTCAGCGCGGTGAAGATGGTCAGGCGGATCGACTGGTCATTCACCGCCTTGGCGAACAGCGCGTTGGCGATGTGGTTGGCCTTGCCGAGGCCGAGCGGCAAGGCGAGCACGATGGTTGTGCCGACCCTCTCGACAATCGCATCGGCGAGCCGCGCCGGATCGTCGAATTTTTGCGGATCGGCACCCGAATGGATCATCGCAGCGTGTCCCAGCCCGGATCGGGCTGGAAGCGCGGTCCGTATTTTTGCGCAAGCCTTTTTAGCGTGTCGCGCACGTCGGCAATGCCGCGCGTTCGCGCATAATGCATCGGCCCGCCGCGGAACGGCGCAAAGCCGGTGGCGAAGATTAGCGCGCCGTCGACGATCTGCTCGTCGGCGACGATGCCCTCGCGCAGGCAGGTGACGCAGACGTCGAGCATCGGCAGGATCAGGCGGTCGATCATATCCGGCGGCGGCGCCTCGGCTTCTTCCTTGGCTTTGACCGCATGGCCGCCGCGCCAAACATAGAGGCCCTTGCCGGACTTCTTGCCGAGCTCGCCCTTGTCGACCTTGTCCTTGAGCCATTGCGGCGGGTCGGGCATTTCGTGCTTGAGGGTGCTGCGCAGCATCTCGGCGACGTGGAGGCAGATGTCGAGGCCGACCTCGTCGGCAAGCTCGATCGGCCCCATCGGCATGCCGAACTCTTCGGCGGCGCGATCGATGGTTTCTTTCTTCACCCCGGCGTCGAGCATCACCAGCGCTTCGAGCAGATACGGCGTCAGCGCGCGATTGACCAGGAAGCCGGGCGCGCTCTTCACCGGCGCGGGCAAGCGGTCGATGCGGCCGAGGAAGGCGCGCGCATCGGCCAGCACGTGGTCGGCGACCTGGTCGTGGCTGACGACCTCGACAAGCTGCATGCGCGACACCGGATTAAAGAAATGAATGCCGACCAGACGCTCCGGCCGCGGCAGCCCCTCGCGCAATTGCTCGAGCGGAATGCTCGAGGTATTGGTGGCGAGGATGGCGTCGGGCTTCATCTTCGGCTCGATGCCGGCAAAAATCTTGCGCTTCAGCTCAAGCACCTCCGGCACCGCCTCGATGATCAGATCGGCGGTGGCGACGCCTTGGCCCTTGAGGTCGGGGATCAGGCGGTCGAGCGAATCGCGCACCCTGCGGCGGTTGTCGCGGCCGATGATAGCGTAGAGGTCGCTGGCGCGCTTGATGGCGCCTGCGATCGGCTCCGGCTTGGTGTCGCCAAGGCTGACGGTGAAACCGTACCATGCGCACCACGCGGCGATGTCGCCGCCCATGGCACCGGCGCCGATGACGTGGATGCGGCGGCCATCCCATTTGCCGCCGGCGAGATTTTTCAAATTGTCGCGCAGATAGAACACGCGGACCAGATTTTGCGCGGTGTCGGTGACGAGAAGCTTGGCGAAAGATGAAATCTCCGCCTTTTGCATCGCTTCGGCGTCGCCGCCGTGCGCAACCCACAGATCGATCAAGGCGTACGGTGCGGGATAGTGCGCGCGCGGCGCTTTTTTCGCAGTTTCGCTGCGCATCCGTGCGGCGAGAAGCCCGCGCGCCGGCTCCATGTTCATAACCCTGCCGAGCAGATTCTGCTTGGCCGGAATCATCTCGCCGGTGACGGCGGACATCACCGCGGTGCGCACATGGCGCTCCTGGGTCACCGCATCGACCAGATGCAGCGACCGCGCGCGGCGCGCGCGCTCGCTCTTGCCGGTCAGCATCATGGTCATCGCCTGCACCGGGCTTATCAGGCGCGTCAGCCGCACCGTGCCACCGAGGCCCGGATGCAGGCCGAGCAGCACTTCGGGAAAGCCGAAGCTGGCGTCGTCGATGGCGATGCGGAAATCGCAGGCGAGCGCGACCTCAAGTCCGCCGCCGAGGCAATAGCCGTGGATGACGGCGATGGTCGGCAGCGGCAGCTTGTCGAGGCGATCGAGCACCGCATGGCCGCGCGTGAGCATCGCTTCGATCGGCGCCGTGTCGGTGACGCCGGGAAACTGCGCGATATCGGCGCCGGCGATGAAGCCTGAGCGCTTGGCGGAGCGGATGACGAGGCCGCGCGGCCGGTCGCGCTCGAGTTTTTCCAGCACGGCGTCAAGCTCGGTGAGCACGTCGGCCGACAGCGTATTGGCGCTTGAACCCTTCTTGTCGAACAACAGCCAGGCGACGCCGTCTTCGTCGGTGCGCAGCCGCCAGTTCGCCCAAGGCCCGGCGTCCGGTTGCGCGCCGCCTACGTCGAACGGGCCAAGCTCGATGTCACGCGGGCCGAGAATGGCGAGCGTCGGTTTTGCGGGGGCAGAGGTTTTCATGTGCCGCGCCTCAAACCGCTTCGATCAGCATCGCGCCGCCCTGCCCGCCGCCGATACATTCGGTGGCGATGCCGCGCTTGCAGCCGAGCCGCTTCATGGCATTGACGAGATGCAGCACAATCCGGTTGCCGCTGGCGCCGACCGGATGGCCGACGCCAATCGCGCCGCCGTCGACATTGAGCCGATCGCGCGGGATTTTGCCCGCCGCGCCGTTTAACCCGAGCGCGTCGCGGCAGAACCCGGCATCGTCCCAGGCAGCGAGACAGCCAAGCACCTGCGCCGCGAATGCTTCGTTGAGCTCCCACAACTCGATGTCGCCCAAGCCAAGATTATGCCGTTTCAGGATCGCCGTCGCGCAATAGACCGGACCAAGGCCCATGACCGACGGATCGAGCGCCGACCATTCGCTGTCGACGATAACCGCCTTCGGCGTGAGGTTGTGTTGCTTCACTGCATCTTCCGACGCGAGAATGACCCACGACGCGCCGTCGGTGATCTGCGAACTGTTGCCTGGTGTCACCTTGCCCCACGGCCGCTCGAACGCGGGTTTTAGCTTGGCGAGCGTGTCGGCCGAACTGTCGGGCCGCACGCCATCATCATGGTCGAACAAGGTGCCGTCGCGCGCGAAAGCCGGCTCGACCTCACCGGCGAAGTAGCCATTTTTCTGCGCCGTTGCGAGACGCAGCTGGCTCTCGGCGGCATATTCGTCAGCCTGCCGCCGCGTGATGTGAAACAGATGCCCGACGAGTTCCGCGGTCTGTCCCATATTAAGGTCGGTGATCGGATCGGTGAGCCCGCGCTCCAGCCCGATGATCGGCGTGAAAAACGACGGGCGGAAGCCGAGCAACGCGGACAGTTTCGCGCCGACGCCGCGGGCGGCGAACAGCCGGCCGTACCAGGCGACCGCGCGATTGGAGAACACCAGCGGCGCGTGGCTGAGCGATTCCGCGCCGCCCGCCAGCACAAGATCGGACACGCCTTCGCGGATATAATGGTAAGCGGTGTCGATCGACTGCATGCCAGAGCCGCAATTGATCTGCACGGTGAACGCCGTCATCGCTTCACCCATACCGAGCCGGAGCGCGGCGACGCGCGCCGGATTCATTTCATCGGCGATGACATTGACGCAGCCGAGGATCACCTGGTCGAAGGCGTCCGGCGCGAACGGCTGGCGCAACAGCAGCGGCCGTCCGCATTGCACGGCGAGATCGACCGGCGTAAACGGCCCCGGCTTGCCGCGCGCCTTGATGAACGGCGTGCGGCTGCCATCGATAATGTAAACCGGACGGCGCCCTACTCCGCCGCCGCCGGATGGGACTGCGGCGGTTGCCGGTCCGCCGGCGGCTGGCTCGAAACCGGCTGCAGGGTCGCCTGAAATGTCGCTTGCGATGAGAGTTCTCCCTTGTTGGCTGCGCCCCGTGACGTCAATTCTTCCGGCGCGAAATCGTTCACCGCAATCGCCGCCGCCACGGCCTCGGCCGCGGCTTTCAGCTTGCCGGCCTCGTCGGCCGTGATCGTGCGCTGTGCCACCGCCTGATCGACGTCGCGCACGCGCGCGGTGTGCATGCGGTCGCGGATCGGCTGCACCGCAACCGTCATGGCGAAGGCGCGCTCGACCAGGGCGATGCCGTTTTCAGCTTCGCTCGCGGCCGGATGATACAGGTCCACCGTGAGGCGATCACGCGCCGCGCCTGGATTGACGATGATGTCGGCGCAGCGGTCGATGACGCGGTCGGACGGACCGCGGCGGCGCGGGCCGAGCGGCTGGATGAGGAAGCGAAGCAGCCACGCCACCGGCCGCACCGGAAAGTTGGCGAGGAGCTCGTCGAAGCGCGTCTCGATGATCGCGAAGCTCGCCTGCATGCAGTATTCGAGCAGCGGTAAGTCATCGTTCTGGCGGCCTTCATCGTTCCAGCGCTTCAGCGCGGAGCTCGACAGATAAAGCTCGGAAAGAATGTCGCCAAAGCGCGCCGAGATCATTTCCTTGCGCTTGAGCGTACCGCCGAGCGTGAGCAGCGAAAGATCGACGGCAAGCGCGAATGCTGCAGCGTGCCGGCTGAGCTGCCGGTAGTAACGCGTCGCCGCGCCGGCATTGGCCGCCGGCGCGAACAATCCGCCGGTCCAGGCGCGGCCCCAGGCGCGAAACGTATTGGCGAGGCTGTGGCGGACATGCGCCCAAAGCACCTGGTCGAAGGCATCGAGGCCGCGCGCGCGGTCGGTGTCTTCGAGTGCCTGCATCTCCTTGAGCAGATAAGGATGGCAACGGATCGCGCCCTGGCCGAATTGGATGAGGCTGCGCGTGACGATATTGGCGCCTTCCACGGTGATCGCGATCGGCACGCCGCGATAGAGACTGCCGAGATAATTCAACGGGCCTTCGATGACGGCTTTGCCGCCGTGCACGTCCATCGCGTCTGAGACCGCAACCCGCATGCGGTCGGTGGCTTGCGACTTCATGATGGCGGTGACCACGGCCGGATGGTGGCCGTCGTCGAGCGCCGCACACGTCATGCGGCGCGCGCCGTCGAGCAAATAGGCGGTCGCAGCGATCCGGCCGAGCCGCTCCTGGATCGCCTCGAAATTCGCGATCGGGACGTGGAATTGCTCGCGGATGCGCGCGTAGGCGCCGGTGATGTGGGCGCAAAACGCCGCGCCCGCCGCGGACAGCGAAGGAAGTGAAATACCCCTGCCGGCGGCGAGCGCACTCATCAGCATCTTCCAGCCCTTGCCGACCTGATCGACGCCGCCGATGACATTATCCATGGGGATGAAGACGTCGTGGCCCCAGTTCGGGCCATTCTGGAAAACGTGCATGGCCGGCAGATGACGCCGCCCGATGCTGATGCCCGGAAGATTGGTCGGCACCAGCGCCAGCGTGATGCCGATGTCGTCGCGGTCGCCGATCAGGTGATCGGGATCGCGCAGCTTGAACGCAAGCCCCAGCACCGTCGCGATCGGCCCGAGCGTGATGTATCGTTTGTGCCAATTGAGCCGTATGCCGATGGTCTCGCGGCCTTGGAACGTGCCGCGGCACACGACGCCTGAATCGATCATGGAGGCGGCGTCGGAGCCCGCTTCCGGGCTGGTCAGGCCGAAGCACGGAATCTCCTGCCCGCGCGCAAGCCGCGGCAGCCAGTAATCCTGCTGCGCCTTGGTGCCGAATTGCATCAACAGCTCGCCCGGGCCGAGCGAGTTCGGCACCATCGCGGTGCACGCGGCGCAGATCGAGCGCGACGACAGCTTGCGGATCACTTCCGAATGCGCGTAGGCGGAAAAGCCGAGGCCGCCATAGGCCTTCGGAATGATCATCGCGAAGAATTTTCGCGATTTCAGAAAATCCCAGACTTCGGGCGGCAGGTCGTGCAATTCCCAATTGATCTTCCAGTCGTCGAGCCTGCGGCAAAGCTCTTCGACAGGCCCGGCGAGAAATTCCTGTTCCTCGGCCGACAGCTTCGCGGGTGCAAAGGCCAGCAGCTTGTTCCAACCGGGATTGCCGGTGAACAGATCGGCATCCCACCACACGTCGCCGGCCTCGATCGCTTCGCGCTCGGTATCGGACAGGCGCGGCAGCGCGTGCTGGGCCAGGCGAAAGATCGGTTTGGTGATCCAGTCCCGCCGGAACGATGAGGAAGACATCGGCTTTCCCCGGGCTTGCCGGCGGCCGCGATCCAGGCCGCCGTGGTTAAGACGCTTCGCTGCAACACTATAGGTTAGGCGCTTAAATGTTACAATTTCCCGTGGGCGACGGCCCGCGTTTGGGCATGACCGGGCAAGGCTGGCCTGTCGGCCAAGCCCTTCTGCTTGCAGGTAGGATTGCGGCTCATGTTCGACAAGATCGAGGCGTATCTCAGCGCCAAAATTCTCAAATATTTAGCGCAGCCCACCGGGCGGTACGCCCCGTTCTATGCGCCCGACCCCGAAGTCGTCCACAACGCGTTGCAGCCCGGCGACATTCTTCTTGTCGAGGGCAATAGCCGGCTCTCCGCCGTCATCAAATACCTGACGCAAAGCACGTGGTCGCACGCCGCGCTTTATGTCGGCGAACGGCCGGGCGACGTGTCGCCGAGCGGCGAACCGAACGTGTTCCTGGAAGCCGAGGCCGACAGCGGCGTCGTCACCGTGCCGCTGTCGAAATATGTGCGCTTCCATACGCGGATTTGCCGTGCCGTCGGCCTCGACGATGCAAGCCGGCAGACGGTCATCGATTATGCGCTCAAGCGCATCGGCACGCAGTATGATTCGCATCGGATCATCGACCTTGCGCGTTATCTGTTCCCCTATCCGCCGGTCCCGGTGTGGTTTCGCCGCCGCATGCTCTCGATCGGCAGCGGCGATCCGACCCGGGCGATCTGCTCCGCGCTGATAGCGGAAGCGTTTGCCTCGATCCACTATCCGATCCTTCCCGAGCGGGCGTCGATCAACGGCAAGACCTTCGGCATTGCGCCATACGTGCAGAGCGAAATGGACCACATCCGCACCTACGGCCTTTACACGCCGCGCGATTTCGACGTGTCGCCGTTTTTTGCGATCATCAAACCCACGCTCGTCGCCGGATTCGACTATCGCACCGTGGAATGGGGACCGCCGGATGTGAGCCCACTGGATTTGGCGCAGGCGAAAATCGTGGCCGTGCCGTAATGCGGGCTACTGCGCCGCGATTGGCTGCGGATGACCGTCGGCATCGACGCGGACATAGGTGAAAAGCCCTTCGGTGACCTTTATCGGGGTATTGCCGGTGCCGCGCCGCGCCCAGCTCTCGATCTTTATTGTAA
>Ga0102924_1000597_pt1 | contig 44584 bp, 46 predicted proteins | sample PaiPotPPM11metaG_FD_80116 | JGI IMG/M metagenome (GOLD analysis project Ga0102924, IMG submission 80116) | Iron sulfur acid spring bacterial and archeal communities from Banff, Canada, to study Microbial Dark Matter (Phase II) - Paint Pots PPM... ...
ACGAAGATCTCATCGCGCATCGTCCGGAGCTCGTCGGCGGTGATCAGCGCCCGCTGCACCTCCCCCACGCCCCGATTCCCCCGATCCGCCCACGGCAGGAGCAGGGGGCGTGACGCGCTCCGGTTCGCGCTATAGACCGTCGTCGTCCCGGCGAGCTTGCTGAAATACTCCGCGTCGTCGTGCGTCACGTGCCCCAGACACATCTTCGTCGTCGCATTGGAGAGGATCGTGTCGGCATCCTCCGCCCCGTAGGCTTTCGTCAGTTGTGCCAGGCCCTGGACGACGAGCAGGCAGCCGATCCCGGCGCTCCTGACCGTCGCCATCCGACTGGCAAACTCGGGGATGTGTCCCACGGTGCCGAACTCGTCGAGATAGGCCAGCACCGGCACGGGGAGCGCCCCGCTCGGGGCGGCCTTGGCGATGGCGGTGAGGGTCGTGAAGAAGTGGAGAAAGAAGCAGGCGGTCAAGGGGGCGAGCGTGCGACTGTACTGGGGATCGAGCGCGAGGTAGAGCACGGTCGGCTGCCGCGCGAGTTCGGCGAGCGCGATCTCATTCGTGCCCGTCACCGCCCGCACCTCGGGGAGGTTGAGGCAGGTGAAGCGCGGCGGCAGTTCGGTGAAGACGCTGCCCAGCAGCCGCTCGTTCTTCGCCATATTGGCGAGGAAGCCCCGCGCGAGTCGGCGCACCTCCGGAACGGGACTCGCCGCGAGCGTCGCGCCCACCGCCTCGGCGGGGGTGCCGCAGAGGAGGCCCACGAGCGCCACCAGCGGCGGGGTGATCTCCTCCGTCGCGACGAGGTGCAACGCCGCCGTGCCGATCAGCGTGCGCGCCGCGTTCGACCAGAAGGCGTCCTTGGATTCGCCCGTATTGCGCACCCACGTCTGGGCGAAGAGGTCGGCGGTGGCCGCATCATGGACATAGGCGAGCGGGTTGTAGCCCCGCGAGAGCGTCGGGTCGAGGAAGTCGAGCGCCCAGACATTGTCGCTCCCATAGCGCGCGCGGATGGCGGAAGAGGATGTGCGCAGGAGTTCCCGCTTGGGGTCGGTGATGACGAGCGAGCGCGTGCCTGGCTCGGTGAGGAGGTTGGGCAGGATCACCCCGCTCGTCTTGCCTGCCCCGGTCGGCGCGACGAGCAGCAGGTGCTCGTACTGGTCGCGTTCGGGGATGGCGACGAGTTGCCTCCCGATGCGTCCGACGACGAGATCGGCGTGATGGGGCCGGGGCCGGAACGCCTCCCGCTCGGCGCTGCTCGCCCATTGGGCGCTGCCGTGACTGATGCTCGGTTGCCCCTGTTGCCGCATCACGCGGAGCATCAACAGGAACCAGAGTCCCCTGCCGATCGTGCGGAGCAACACCGCGATCAGCCCAACGGCGAAGACGGCGAGTTCGATGCGGGTCATGCGGCGCACACGGGCATGGTCGGGTTGGGTGTAGACCGCCCATCGTACCGCGATGGGTTGCCCGAACCACTCCTTCGCGGCGGTCTGGTGCGCGACGCCCGCCGCACCTGCCGACTGCCCTGCCTTGTCGGCGGTGGTGAGGGCGGCGAACTCCTCGTCGAGCCGCAGCGCGGGATAGGCGGCAGAGAGCTCGGCGGTGCGTAGCCCGATGCGCACGCGCGCGGCGACGCTCGGCCCGACGATCACTGCACCAATTGCCCCCGCGGCCAGCACGCTCGCGAAGAGACCCACGAGCATCGTTCCTTTCCTGTTCATGGCATCCCTCTCATCGGTCGTGATCGTCCCGGTCGCCCCGCAGTTCGTCGGGCGCGCGCTCATCCGCCGCCGCTGCCCGTGCCAGCGTTTCCGCCCACCGCGTCCGCTCGTCCCGTTCCGCCCGGCAATAGTCCCGACCACCCTCCCGGAGCCGGGCGTGGTCGGCACGGTCGAGCCGCACCTCGCGCCGCTGCCCGCAGCGGTCCTCGCCACCGCCGCAGAGCACCACATGGACGTGCGGATGATCCGTGTTGTGGTGCGCCACGCCGACCCAGTGGAGCGGCATCCCCTTCTCCTTCTCCAACTCGCCCATCGCATGCCGGGTGAGCGCCCGCAGATCATCGGGCTGCTCGTCCGCCGCGGGGCTGAGCATCAGGCGATGGGCGAGATAGTCGCGGGCCTGGTGGGCATCAAGCAGCCGATACGCTTCCGCGCGACTGACCGTCCCGTCCTTGGTGAACAGCGACCGGGGCGGCTCCGCCTCCCCGCGCGGGCGCATCTGGTAGTAGCGCAGCCCCGCCCGCGCCGTGTCGCGGTCGCGCGTGTAGGTGTGGCGGAGGATCACGATCCTCACCCGCGATTCCCTTCACCATGGCGCCCCGGTCGATAGCGCGCGCCCGCCTGTAAGCGCGCCTCCTCCGCGACCTGTGCGGCCCGCGTGGGGTCGGCGAGCAGGTGGCCGAGTGCGACCTCCGTCATCCGCGCCGCGCGATGGGCATCCTTGCCGCTGCCGACGAGCAGGGCGGCGAGCCGGTTCGACTGCCGCTCGACGAGCGCCCCCATACCATCCTGGATCTCGCGCCGCGTCACCTCGCGCACGGCACGGACGATGGTCGGGGCGAGCAGGCCCTCCACGCCCTCATCGAGACCGGCAGAGAGGGCGGACCCGAGCAGATGCGCCGCCGCGCGCGAGACGCTGGGGAAGCGATCGCGATGGCGACGGGCGTACTCCCTGAGGGCGATTTCGGTCGCCGCGTCCACATACACCTCGATGCGTCCCTTCATCCTGCGCCGCTCCTCTCGTCGTGCGGGGGGTGTTCCACTCCTGCCGCGCGAGGCTTCGCGATCATCGCGCCCCGCGCCATCGCGATTGCTCGATCAGTGTGCGAGGCGTGTTCCGCCCCATCGTGATGCCGGAGATGCATGGTGTGGGGTGTCTCCTTTATCTTGCCTTCGCCATCGTTCCGGTGGGCACCGGCAGTTCGGCGCACGGCCGTGGCCTCCATCGCGCCCATGGTCGGCATCGTGCTCACGGATTCTTCATCGCGCGCGACGCAGCCGCTGCGGTCGCCGGTGCGCCCGCAGATGCGGTGCTACTCCCGGCGCCGGCACTCGCGGCCCCACCTGCTCCGCCCGTGGCCATCGTCACGACGACCGTCCGCGCCACCCGCCCGGCGGTGCGCGCGTGTTGCTCCAACGACCCGGAGTGCAGGAAGACCGGTGTCTTCACCATCACCAGCAGCATCCCCAGCGCGGCAAACGGTGCGAGGATCGTGTGCCCCACCGAGTCGGGCAGGTAGAGGCCCTCCCGCAGCGCATCGAAGAGCCGGAACTCGATCGCCCAGACCACCGGCCAGAAGAGGAGCTTCGCCCCGTGCTTCGCCCACAAGGCGCAATAGCCCGCTGTCTCCGGCACGAGCCCGAGCGGCAGGACGAGCGGGCCGGCGACGTAGAGCACGAGCAGGAAGGCGAAACCGAGCATCCGCACGACGCCGATCACCATCAGGAAGACGAGGGCGATCACCCCGGCGAGCGCCCACAGTGCCCCGGTGTCCGGGATCGCGGTGAGAATCGCCCCGAACGACGGCTGGGCGGCATTCGTGCCCGCATGGAGCACGCCGTCGGTGAGGGCGTTGCTCCCGCCGATCAGCCAGCCGACGAGCGATTTGTAGAAGCCGAGCGCGAAGAGCACGCCGATCAGCCGGCCGAGCGAGGCCTGCGGCGCCTCCTCGCCCCCGAGCCAGAAACGGTAGACCGCCGTGAGGAAGAGGACGATGACGAGCGAGAGTGAGGCGAGGCGCAGCGCATCGGCCATCCGCTGGACGTTGCCCATTTGCCCGGCACTCGTCGTCAGGTCGGGATTCTTGAGCAGCCACCCGGCGATCTCGTCGCCGAACTTGCCGATCACATCGACGCCGAGCGCTTTCCACAGCCCGCGGAGGAGTTTGCCGATCCAGTCGCCGAGGTCGATGGAGAAGCCGAACGGCCCCTTGCCGACCTTGACGCTCGTCGCCGGGTCGGTGGTGTCCGGCGCTTCGGTCGCCGCGGGCGGTTCGTTCCCATCGGTGCCCGGCACGGGTGTCGCGACCGGCGGGGTCGGGATGGTGGCTGCCGCCCCGGTGGGGGCGGGCACGGGTGTCGGATCCTGCGCGGCGACCGGACGGACCGCCAGCAGACCCAGGACAAGGGCTGCGACGAACAGGATGCGTATGAGACGGTCGTTCATCGTGGTTGCTCCTTATGCGAGGTGGCAGGCCCACTCCTCGGGTGGCACCCACTGCCCGTGGGAATCAACGAGTTCGATGTGCAGGTGCGGCCCCGTGGAGTAGCCGGTGTTGCCGCTGTACCCGATCAGTTGCCCTTGCTCGACGACGCCGTGGGCGATCTGCTTGTCGAGGTGCAGCAGGTTCCAGGTGTAGCCGTTCGCCATGTGCAGCGACTCAATCAGGGCACCGCCGTACGTGCGCGGCTCGGCGACCGCAGCGGCGGGGGCGTAGAGCGGCGTGTCCAGCGGTGCGCCCCAGTCGATACCGGTGTGGAAGTGTTTGTAGCCGAGGAAGGCGGGCTCTCCGCCCAACGGCGAGACCCCATAGCCCTGCGTGATCGGGAAACTTTTGCCCCCGAAGACGACGTTCATGATGGCAGCAACCCCCGCCGCCGGTGTCAGACTCTCCGTCGCGCTCATCACCGGCAGGCGGGGCACACAGTCGCCCGTCTCGGGATCCGGCTTCCCCGGCACCGGGACGAGCGGTGCAACCGGCGGACCGGCGTGCTGCCGGATGAGATTGAGCAGCAGGCGCGCATAGGCGTCGCCGCACGATGCGCCGACATTGCCCGGGTCGCTGCACGGATCGTAGATGCGCGCGTAGTCGGCGAGGTCCGCAGTCTGGCGGTAGAAGACGCCGACGTAGTTGAACCAGATGCCAAGCCCCGCAGCGACGCTCGGACATGCCGCCCATTGATGTCCTGTCGTCGCCGCGCCGGGGGTGCAACCGTACTGCTCCGCGTACGGTTTGGCGGCGGCCCAGATCATGTTGCCGCCGTTGCCGGGGCTGTTGATCCCCACCGTGCCCATATTGCTCTCCAGTTGCCACTGGGCGATCAGGAGCGGGTCAACCCCGAACTGCTGTCCGAGGTGGAGGATCGCCTCCCCCCGGCCGACGAGCGGGCTCTTGGGATTGATCGCGGCGATCAGGCGCTCGATGCGGGCGGCGTCCGAGGGGCCGAAGCCGAGATCGTGGATCGATATCCGCGTGATGGCATCGTCCCCGCCCAACAGGCTCGCCGTCCCCGCGTAGTAGACCTGGCCGACCGCCTGGACGAAGGGGCCGAGCGGGCCGCTCCCCGGCAGCCCAGGCAGGTGCCCGAGCGGGTCGAGCGTACGCGCGAGGGCGGCCACCCCCGCGGCGGCCACGGCGAGCAGCAGCAGCGGCACGAGCAGGACGGCCACGAGCGCGCCCACGGCGACTTTCACGCCCGCCCCGCCACGATCCGGAGTGCCGGCGCCGCTACGGCGGGCGTGGCATGCTCCCCGCGTGCCAGTTCCCGCACGGCTGCCCAGACATCCCCGCCGTGCCGCGCGATCGCCGCCTGCCGCAGATTCCGCTCCGCCGGCACGGACGTGAAGAGCCAGTACTCCTCGGGGGTGACATAGAGGCTGATCTCCCCGGAATCCGCTCCCCGGCGCGAGTGGAGGTACGCGCCCGCCCGCACCTGCTTTACGGTCCGCAGCCGTCCGACCATCGCCCGCTCGTCCGCCGAGAGGTGGAAGACCGACTGCACCTGGGGCAGCGCGTGATCGGATTGGGCGAGAAGGAGGGAGACCGAGGCGTTGTCGATCACCGCCCGACCGAGCGGCCCCTCGTAGTCGGTGACCATCTGGCTGAGGTTGAGCGTGATGATCCCGTGGTGCCGTCCCGTCCGCGTCGCCTCCGCCACGAATCGCGCCGATGCCGGATTATTCAGGAGGCTCCACCCCTCATCCAGCACGACAAGCGTCGGCCGGGTCGGGTCGGCGATCACGGACCAGATGTATTCGATGAGCGGCAGCATCGCCAGCGGCACCAGCCGGTCGGCGAGGCCCTTGAAGTTGAGGACCTCCAGGAGCGCGTCGGGGCGCACGGTCGTCGGCCCGTCGAGCAACCCCGCGTAGGTACCGCCGTGGACGTAGGGGACGAGCCGCTCGGCGAGCGCGCGACAGTGCTGCCGGCGCACCGGGTCGGCGTCATCTCCGGCCCCGGCGGTTTCGGCACGCCGGAGCCAGTCGAAGAGATGCCGCTCGTAGGAGGTGCGCTCCTCCCGATAGACCGCCCGGCACGCCCCCTCGAGGAGGGCACGCTCCTGCGCGGTGAGGGCGGGCGTCCCGCCGTGCAGCTCGCCGACCATCAGTGTGTGCAAATCGAGCAGGTATTCGAGCTTCGTCTGGCTCGGCTCCCCCGCGTGGCGCGGCAATTCCCACGGATTGATGCGAAAGCCGCTGTCCAGCAGGACACGATGGACGACCGCACCCGGCACCGCCGCCACCAAGTCGTCCCAATGCCCCGTCGAGCGGTCGAGGACGATCACGCGCCCGCCGCGCGCGATATGCTTGAGGGCAAAGGACTGGGCGAACATCGTCTTGCCGGAGCCGCTGATCCCCAGGCAGGTGAGGTTGCTGTTGTCCAGGGAGGGATCATACATGTCGAGCGTGACCACCTCGTGGCCGGGGTGCGAGAAGCCGATCAGTGCGCCCCCGTGTGTGCCGGCGCGGTGGTGGAGGAAAGGCAAGGAATCGGCGAGGTTGGTGGTCACTGTCCGGTAGGCCATCCCGGCCGGGTTCTGGGCGAGGGGCAGGGTCGCCTGCCAGACAACATCCTGATAGAGCTGGCAACGGTCGATCGCCGTGCCACCCGCGTCGCCGAGCGCTTTGCCGACCGCGCGGGCCGCTGCGGCGAGGTCATTGGGTGTCCCGGCTCGGACCGTGACGAAGAGGGCGGTACGGAAGGTGCGCAGATCGGTCGTCGCCATCGCCCTGAGCAGATCCTGCGCCTCGCCGTAGGCCTCCTCCTGCTCGATATCCGGGCTGCTTCCCTGATACCGTCGCTCCGCGAGCACGGCGTGCCGCTGTCGGAGCGTGCGCGTCAGGGCGGTGCGCTCCTTCTCCTTGGCGAGCGATTCGATGTGCAGCGCGAAGCGGAAAGCCACACCGGTGGCCATCAGGGACCGCAGCCAGCCGGGGAAGGTGCCGTCGGGCAGGGCGCGTAGGGCCATCGTCGTCTCATAGCCGCGATCGAGATTCAAGGAATCGGCGCGCCGCAGCAGACGGCTCTGGCCTAACCGGTCCCTGAGCGTGCGCACGTCTGCTGGAGACGCCTCCCGGTAGGGTGCCACGACATCCTGGCTCCAGGTGGGATTGGCGCATTGCCACAGGAGATCCAACATCCCCTGCCGCCCGAGCGGGATCGCGACGATCTCGAGTTCAGCGAGCGCGTGCGCCAGTTCGCTCGTCGCTTGGGCGAGCGTTGCCAGCGCTTCCCGGTGCGCCGCACGATCCCGCGCGAGGAGACGGCGACGATCCGGGTGCGGTCTCCTCGCCCGGCGCCCCTCCCCGGCACCGGGGAGAGAAAGGATCGCGGAGAACCGGAGATCGGGGATGTGTTGGCCGCCGAGCTCTTCGCGATAGGACGAAGCGAGATGGTCGACATAGGTAGCGAGGCCCGCAGGCGGGTGGAACTGGGCAGAATGCCACGGTACCCACTCCTCCGCGCGCAGCGGGCTGTTGACGACGAGCAATTCGAGGTGCGCGCTGAGCGGCAGGTAATTCAAGGTGTCCGCGAAGAGGGCAGCGACGGTCGCGGCTGCCTCGTCCGACTGGATGCTGAGATTGATCCCGGTGCAGGTCAAGGCCGTGCCGATCCGGCCGTCTACGGTGACGAAATGGCCCTCCTCGACCGCGAGCACGGGCAGGAGATCCGCGACCGCTCCCCTACGCATCCGGCTCCTCCTCCCGCACTGTGCGTTCGTCGGTCACGAATGTCAGCGGGCCACGCCGTGGTGCACCGGGGAGATAGTCGGCGGGTGTCGCGAGGCTATGCCACGCGCGGCGGGGCAACTCGAACACGGAGCGGGCGGTGCTCCCGGCGAAAGTCAGCCCCAGTGGCACACCGACGAGCAGCGCCCCGAGGCTGAGGCGGAGCGTCGTCGGGATGGCCGCTGGCAGGAGCATCAGGCAGCCCCACAGGCAGAGCACGCCGAGGGCGAGCACCCCCCACTGGGCGAGGCTGAAGCCGAGGATCTTGAGCGGATCATCCAAATGGCGCGGCGTGCGGTTGATCGTGCGTGGCATAGCGTCTCCCCCTCCCCTTTCTCGCTCAATGCGCGACACCGCCGCCGAGCCCGGTGAGGATCTCCCAGAGCTTGGTGACGATGAACGGGCCGAAGGCGATCAGGAAGAGCGCGCTGCCCGCGTAGAGCATCTTCTCCACGCCGTCGCGTCGGCCGAGGAGGAACATCACCGCGCCGACGGTGAACATCAGGATGCCGATCGGGGCGGCGACCGGGATGAGCAACTGTTCGTAGACTTTCTTGAAGAAGTCGCCCATCTGGCTCGCGTCGCCAGTGGCGGCGAGCGACACCAGGAGCCGGTGCGCGGTGAGAATGCAGGGAACGAGACCGGGCATACCGATACCTCCTTACACGTCCGCCAGCCGCCCCAATATGGCGACCAGCAACCCCTTGACGGCCCGGCGGTAGTCCGCAGGTAGTGCGTCCATCGTCAGCGTCCCGTCCCCGAGCATCCGCCGCAGCGACGCTGAGTACGGCAGCGGTACGACCGCATTGAGCCCGCTTGCGGCCATCCGTACCTTGTTCAGATCGACCGCTGCGGCGCCCGACGGGAAGCCCGTGCCGTTGACGACGAGCGTCATGTCAGCGAGGGTGCGGGCGCGCACGGCGGCACGGTCAGCGGTCAACTCGGCGAGCACGCCCTGATAGTCGTGCGCATAGCGACTGCTCGCCAGGTAGTCGATCGCCGCCACCGTCTTCTGCATCGTCGCGTGATCCGGCCAGCCGACAACCTGCAGGTGGTCCGCCGCCTGGATGGCAAACTGATTCAAGCGTTGGGTGAAGGCGGTGCCGCAGTCGAGGATGATCAGGTTGTAGTGGATGGAGAGCAGCTTGAGCACGCGCTCGTAGTCGCGCGGGGTGAGGCGGGCCATCTCATCGGGGCGACCTGGCGCGGTGAGGACCGGCAGGCGACCCCACATCGTCACGTACCCTTGCAAGAGGCCGATCCCGGCCTGATTGACCGCGGTGAGGTTCTGCAGGAGGTCCTGGATTGTCTTCGGATTGGTGTCGCCGAGCACCTGATCGATGGTGCCCCAATCGGGGTTGAGCTCGACGACGATCGGGCGAGCGAGCGGCGCCTCGGCGAGGACGAGGCCGGTGGTGAGGGCAACGGTGGTCTTGCCGGGACCACCTTTCGGGCCGATGGTGGCGAGGATGCGGCAACCGGTGGACATCATCGCCATGGCATCGGCGATCCGTGTATCGTGCTCCGTCTCGATGCGACCCGGCTGGGTCCGTTTGCGCACCCACCGTTGCGCGCGGGTTGACCATGGGACGACGGGGACGGGCGGGCGCGAGCGCAGATCGGGCACGGGGATACCCGGGGGCGGCGTGATCGGGAGCAGCACGGGTTGCCCTGGTGGGCCGGACCGCGTCGCTGTCACGGTCGCCGCACCAGAATGTGATGGGGTGGGGGAGGCCACCCGGATTGATGGTCGATCGCGGATCGTATCGGCCACAGTCGCGCATGTCTGTTCCTCCGCGAGACGGGAACGGATCGGGTCGGGTAACGACATAGATTCCTCCTTCCTCAATGCACGGAGCCATGTGCCATGGCGATGAGCGAGAGCAGGGCGGCGAATCCGAGGATGGCATATCGCCGCAGACGCCGCCGATGCTGCCGTGACGCTTCCGCGCGAACCGCCGCAGCGATCCGGTCATGCAACCACGGAGGTGGCGCGGGGCGGGAGAGCAAGCGGAGCGCACCTCCACTGTGCGCCTCGGAGTAATTCATGTGGCCCTCCTTTATTCGAAAATACAAATGCGAATACTGTACATCCGAATAATCAGATAATACGTGGTCCATGCAACATCCGCAAGTTCGTGCTAATTGTGGTATCATCCGCAGAAGCGAATGCCGCATGCATCCTGCGTCGCGTCGGCGGCGGTGAGAGGCGAGGAGATGACGGAGCAACCGGTAGTGCATCCGACGCTTGCGGAGAAGATCGACCGACTGTTCACGGCGATCCGCCCTGAGGGGCGTCGGGAATACTCCTACGAAGAAGTGTCGGCCGGCATCCGGCAGCGCGGGATCGCGCCCGTGTCGAACACCACCTTGTGGGAATTGCGCACCGGCAAATTGGACAATCCCAAGATGCGCACGATCGAGGCGCTGGCCGACTTCTTCGGCGTACCGGTCACCTACTTCTTCGCCAACGAGCCCGAGGCGGCCCGCATCTATGCCCAGCTCGCCCTACTGCCGGCGCATGAGGACAGCGCCGTGCAGCGGATCGCGCTGCGGGCCGTGGATCTCTCCCCGGACACGCTTGAGATGCTCGGGCACATCATCGAGCAAGTGCGTCGCCTCGAGGGGAAGCACGACGGTCGACAAGGTCTACGGCAACCGCGAATTGACGGTGATCCTGGCCAACACAGGGAAGCGGAGCAGAAGGAAACTTCCCGAGGGACCTAATCATGGACATGAAACGCGTGAAAAAGCGCTGCGAGGCGCGCCTCCGCGATCTCCCCATCCCTGTCCCCTTCGATGTCCACATCTTCGCCGAGCAGGTGGCCGCCCGCCGCGGCCGGCCGATCGTATTGCATCCCATGCCGCTGCTCGGGTCGCCTTTCGGCGCGTGTGTCCCGCGGCCTGCCGCCGATTACGTGGTGTACGAGCAGGACACCACGCCGCTGCATCGGCAGCACATCATCGTCCACGAGCTCTGCCATCTCATCTGCGGCCATCTCGCGGTCGGCGCAGGCGACCCCATCGCATTCCGCTCGGCAGAATCCCCCGACGAACCCCAGGCGCTGTCGCGCGCGACCTACGATGACGACGACGAACAGGAAGCGGAGATGCTCACGACGTTGATCCTCGTGCGCGTGTACGGCGCACAGGCAAATACTGCCGCCGATCCGGACGTTGTCGGCGTGCTGCGCCTCCTCGATCGCTTGGAAGGCTTGAATAGTGGCGGGTGAGTCCGTGAGCGCGGCCCTTGTCGTGCTCCTTTGGGGATCCCTACTTGTCAAACTCCAAGCGCTGCATTGGCGTGTGCGGGACCCCGACCAGCGCGCCAATTGCGTCTCCCTCCTCGCCGTCGCCCTCGCCATGACAGTCTTCCATCCGCCCATCTATCGCGCGATCGACCGCGCAGCCGGTATCCCGAACTTCTCGCGGCTCCTGGGTAACAGTCTCGGCGTCGTGAGCGCATGGGCATTCCAGCCGGTGATCATCCGCTTACTGCATGACCGCGCGCACAAACGCGGGATATTGGGGAGCGGCTGGCTCGTAACAGGAACGATCGCGATAATGGCGCTCTTGTTCTTCCGTGCCTCCGTGCCCGTCGAGGCGCCGATGGATTTCCAGGCGCGCTACAGTGCCGCTCCCTACACTGCCGAATATCGGCTCGTGTTGCTCGCCTACATCGGGATACTCGTCTTGCAGATCTTCCTCCGCTCGCTCCGCAATGGCCGAGTCATCGGCAGCATTCCCCAATCGTACCTGCGGCTCCAAGCGCGCGTGCAGACGATCGGCTGGGGGCTCGGCGTCGCCTATGCCGGCCTCGAATGCGGCTACATCGCGTTTGCACTCGTGGGCATCGTGTCTCCACACACATACCCCTCGACGCTGGCATACACGCTCTTCGCCAGCGGTTGTGGCGCGCTGCTGAGCGGGGGGTTGCTGGGTGCCTATCATTGGGGCGGACAATATCGGACCTACCGGCTGCTCTACCCGCTCTGGCGCGACCTGTACCACGCAACGCCCGGCATCGCGCTCGACCCGCCACACTCCGCGCGTGCCGACATGCTCACCCTGCGGAATCTTGACCTGCATCTCTATCGCCGCGTGACGGAGATCCGCGACGGGGTCGTCGCGTTGCATCGCTACACGGACGCGGCGATGCATGACCGGGCACGAACGTTCTGTTGCGGCACGGACATGCCCGCAGAGGACATATCGGCATGCACCGATGCGATCGTCTGGGCGGCAGCCATCCAGGCCAAGCGGCGCGGGGAGCGGGTTCTCATACCAGTAGGAGCCACGCCGATGCGCACCGGTATGGATCTGGGCGCGGAAGTGCGACACTTGGAACGGGTGGCGCGCGCCTACCGGAAGTGCGCCGGTTGCGCCGGGACGTTGGGCGATGAGGCACATTTCCCGCCACCGTTGCCGACGCGGATGGGAGGAGAGCAATGACCGCATCACGACTCATGCCGGTGTCGCGCACGCGCACCCGTCTCGCGCGGGTCATCACGGAGGTCTTCGCCCCCTCCCCGTTGGCGGCAGTTGTCCTGGTAATCGTCGCGTGGCGGTTCTCTCCCACGACGAGCGAAGCGCTGAAGTGGGCATTGCTGGGCATTCTGTTCGCGCCGGCGGTCCCGCTGCTCTATCTGTTCCGGCAGCTCCGGCGTGGGCGGGTGACCGATCATCACGTCCGACGGCGCGAGCAGCGTGCGCCGATCATCCTCTTCACCCTCGCCTGCGGATTCGCCGCCCTTGCCGTGCTCTCACGGCTAGGCGCACCACGGCAGGTGATCGGGCTCGTCTGCTCGGGCGCGGCGGGGCTGATCGTCGCCTTAGCGATCACGCGTTTCTGGAAGATCTCCATTCACGCGGGCGTGGCTGCCGGGATCGTCGTCGTCTTCCTCTACCTCTTCAGCTGGTGGATGCTCCTCCTCGTGCCACTCGCCGCGCTCGTGTGCTGGGCGCGGGTCGCGGTAGGCGATCACACCCCCGCCCAAGTGACTGCAGGCGCCGCCGTTGGTGCCGTGATCAGCGGCAGTACGTTTGCACTGATCATGACTGTCCTCCGGTAGCCTTTGCCGAACCCACCCCTCTCCAAGCATTTTCGGCTCATCATCGCTCTGAGCATATGCGTCAGTGGTGGCACACGGCCGAATTCACGAACAATTTCATTATCTCATCGAATATGCGAATATACCGGCGATGGTCACGCTGGCTCGAATGAGCGACGCAGCAGGATCGGCGAAGCCACAGCGTTAGGTGCTCATGCGAGCGAAGTCCGAAGCGCGCTGCACTCCATTGGCATCTTACGCGCTGGTATGGCCCTATTAACTGCGTGACATGCCTGCTCCCGCGTGCCGCGACCATCATGCAGAGGTCAGTTTGCCGGTGGCAACCGAGCAGAATCCCTTCGTATGGGATCCACAAGGCGTAGGAAGTAGGCAGGTATGAAGTTCTCTGACGTCTTTACGGGTCTTGGGCGACCGGTCGTCTACTATCCATCGCTTAATGCCATCACCGGCGGCGTCGGCGCCACCGTCTTCCTCGCCAACCTCTTCCAGTGGTCCGGCACCCAGCGCGATCCCGACGGCTGGATTTATAAGACCCAGGAGGAGATCGAGGCGGAGACGGGACTGAGTCGGCGCGAGCAGGAGACCGCCCGCAAGCAGCTGCGGGCGGCGACATTGCTGAGGGAGGGACGTCGTGGTGTCCCCGCACGCTTGTACTACCTGATCCAGGTCGAGACGCTCAATGCCGCGTGGGAGGAATTCTTGGCAAACAAGAATGGCGGAAACCGCCAAGCTGGATTGGCGGAATGCGCCGAACAAGGATGGCGAAATGCGCCAGACTATCCGTACAGGGAAAACTATCCAGGGCAAACACAGGGTAAAGAAGCTCAGTCTGACATAAGTGTGTGGGAGGAACTCGCACAGATGGGCATCCCGAACATCGCGGCATACATTCGCGTCACTGGACGGGGTCCATTCAATGATCCAGCGGCGACGATCGCACTCGCGCGAAAGAAACTCGCGGGGCAACGGAAAACACCTTCTTGAATATTCAGCGACGGTTGCCGTGGGATACCACGTCATCGCCAAGAAACCGGCGATGAGGATTCGCACACGATGAACAATGATCTGGCGCACCGCGCTCATCACTCTTTGATCTTCCCGTCCAAGGTGCTACTCGACGCAAGTTGGTCGCGCAACACCGTGAGAAGTATGCCATCCATCGCTCGATTCCCGCCGCCTTGCACGTCCGATTGCACGCCTCATAGCGGTGGTTGAGGAGCGCATCCTTGTCTACACGGGAAGTCGTTGTCCTTTCATGCCTCTTTGGCATCTTCTAGACCGCACATCTCGCGCAACGTGGCAAAGAAGTAGGCCATCTTGTTGTGGACTTTCGCCTGATGCTTCGTCTTCTGCCGCGCCTGATAGACGTACTGTTCAACGAAAACCTCCTCGCTAAGGTTGAGGGGCGCGAATACGTTCCTGGCCTGCTTGCAGTTGGAGGCGAGATGGGCGGTGTCGCCGAACTCGCGGGAAATGTCGACGATCAGGTTGTCGAGGTATCCAGTCATCCCCAAGTTGTCCACAATTTTTATTTGGGGGATGTCATTCGAATTTTCGAATTGACCTTGTCTCTCTGTCTCTTGTTGTTCTGTCTCTTGTGTCGTAACCGCATTACGCCCCCCCCTCGTAACGACGTTACGACCCCCCTCGTCACCGTCTTTCGGGGGATGCTCCGCAAACACGAGCGTGTACGTCGTGGCCTCATTGCCCCGCTGGGGTGAGTAGTTGGCGGTTGCAGTCACGATGTTCTTCTTCGCGAGTCCGCGCACCGCCTTGCTCACCGATGGGCGTGACAGGCCACAGCCGCCGTCCAGCACGCGACCATCGCGCGTCTGTATCCCCTCGACCATCTGCTTGAGCGAGATGTCGTCCGCGCCCTTCTTGAATCCGAAGGTCCGTCGAATGATGTAGAGGAGGACTCTGAGCTCGATATCCGAGAGCCGGGGCATGAGAAGGTCGAACACCTCGTCGGGTACATAGGTTCCGTTGGGGATCGCAAAACCACCGAATCGAAACGGTTCAGCCGGATGATTGCCATTTGGGGCATGATGTGATAATGTCACTACGAACTCCTCGCAGAACGGAGACCTCGCCTCCCCAGCCGGCCAAAGCACGGGGAGGCTTCTTCTTTGCTTTGAGTGTAGCCCCTACGTCAATCCGAGAATGGGCGAAAAACCTTTATGTGGCAAGGAACCGATATTCACGAATATGCGAATCCGGTCGGAAATGCGATAGTCGTGAATATCTCCGTTTCCGCCGTTATGCGATATTCAACCGAAAACCCGAATCTACTCCCTTACCGATTGCGATAGCGCTCTTCAAGGATCTCCTCAAGCTCCTGGGGATGCTCGATCGCGAAGGCGAGCGCCGCCTCCAGATACGCGGCTTTGGTGATCTTGGCGGGATGGAGCTTCGCTCGGAGCGTGTAGTACTGCTGGTCCGCCACTTCCGTGAGACGCTTGGAGAGATACAGGCTGATCTTCTCGCGCGCTTCTACCTCTGGGTCTGCCGGCCTGCCCGTAAAATTCGCGTGCTGCCGGAAGCGGGCGGTCAGTCGTGCCCGGCGCTGGGCCTCATCCTCCGGTGCGTTGCTTACGTTATCGGTCACGCGCATCCTCCTCGGCATAGCGGGATGTCACAAGGTCAGCGAGTGCATCGTAGGCCGCGACGAGTTCGGTACGCGTACGCTCCTGGCTTGACCCGCGCGGCTCAAAGGTGTAGATCGACCGTCGCGCCGTCCATGCCTGCGCGAGCAAGGTGCGCTTGCGAAGATCAAACGGTGCTACATAGGGAAAGTTCGAGCGGAGCAAAGTCAACATGTCCGCCGACTCTCGCGTGTCTTCGACGCGATTAGGCACGATGGCGAGGATCGCGATATAGATCGAGAGCTCGATCTCGATCCCCTCGATCTGGTTCAGTTGCAGCTCCAAGCCGCCCAAACTCTTGCCGTCCGCCTCCACGGGGATGAGGAGGCGGCGCGAGGCGTTGATCGCATTGTCTGAGGTCGGGGTGAGGTAGGGAGGCGTGTCGAGAATTACCCAATCGTAATTCCCAAGGACCGGCTCCATGATGTGCCGCAGTTTATGCTCCCGGTCGCGCTGCTGGTTCAGTTCGCGGTCCGCTAAGGCCATCTCGTAGTTGGATGGGACGACCGAGAATTTCTCAATTGGGTGTTCCTGGATGGCGTCGGCTAAGGGGTACTGCTTCTTGCGGTCGGCGAGCGAGTGATACAGGGACGGCGCGCCCTCGCGCTCGAAGAGATGCCAGAGTCCCAGCCCGCGTGTGAGATGGCCCTGCGAATCCAGATCGATCACAAGCACCCGCTGGCCGCGTGCCACAAATGCGGCGCTCAAGTTGTGCGCGATCGTCGTCTTGCCGACACCGCCCTTCTGATTGATGACGGCGACTACCTTTGCTTTTTCACCCATGTCGCACCTTCCTCCCAGCCCGCATATTCAGCCACTATGCGATACGGGGGATATATACGACAAAAGAGTACGGACAGTCAAGGCGTAATTACCCTGGTGGCCTCGCACTCATCGGCGATGCTGCGACTATGCTGGGGCAACCCAACGAGGCGCTGCCGCCGAATCAGGCGGAGGAGCGCGTCGGTCTGCGGGACTGGATCGCGGAACGGCGGCACGAGTGGGAGGTGGGGTCGTGGCAACCGAATCGCGCTCGACGCGGGCGTATTGCATCCGCGCGATGTGGTACGCGCCGTCTAGGACGCGGCGGGAGCCGATACGGTGGCGGGCAATGCCGGTACGGCGACGCCGAATCTCGCGTCATACTGGGAAGTCGCCACTGCCGGGCGCACGGTGCTCCTGCCGCGCGGACATGGCCGGACCGTCGTAGCGATGACCACTGAGGGCAGCCTCGCAATGGCCTGTGGCGGACCGGAGACGGCGGCACGCTTCCACTTGCCCATTATCTTCGTGCATTTCACGAACGATTCGCTCGGCTGGATCAAGATGCTGCGGCACCTCTATATGGGAGAGCGGTATTTCGGCGCGGAGCCGGGGCCAATCGACGTGCCCGACGTGGCGCGGGGGGTGGGGCTGCACGCGACGCGGACTGCCGGGTGGCAATTCCTCGGCGCGATCATTCATGACAAGCGGCTCACCAATACCTGCGCCCCAATCCCGATCCCGACAGTGAACAGCAGCGCGACTGCCCAGACAATGACGACTGGCCGAGCCGCGACGGAACGCTCGCGGGCGGGCTGATACATCGGCACGATGATCCGCAGATAGACGGCGAGCGAGAGCACGCTATTGAGGATGCCTGCCACGGCAAGCCAGGCATATCCGGCGTCAATCGCCGCCCCAAAGAGCAGCAGTTTGCCGACGAAGCCCGCCAGCGGCGGCACGCCGACCAGCGAGAGGAGCGGATTGCCTCACGGGAGAATCTTACCCTGCAGCGGCTGTTGCCTCATCGCTGATTACCATTCCTCCCCTCGGCTCGTCGCTCTACGATCGCTCGCAAGGGTAACGGGAACGACCGCTTCACGAGCATTTCTTCCCCGAGCCACTCATCGTCGAACGCCAGGATCGTGCGCATCCGCCACTCTTGCACCCGCCGTTGCAGCGTCCGCACTTGCGTCGCCGGGAAGACGCCGGGATAGCGCTCTTGCAAGTGCTCGAAGGTCGCCTTTGCTGTCCGTTCCGGATGCGCCGTCAGTTCCGCTTCGACCTCGGCCCACACTGCCGCGAACGGGTCCGGCCGCGTCCGATACAGCCGTGGCCCCTTCACCCCCTTCGTGCGCCGATATTTCCTCCCTCCTTCCGGTGCACGCTGCGCGCTCGTCTCACTTTCCGCCGATGCCTCGAGCGTGAAGCGAACGGTCGGCGCTTCCCTGTGCACCGTCTCGAGGTTCTCCGGCACGCTCGCCGGCATCTGGGTCAGTGCGTGCCGCCCGCGCGCTCTTTGAGCCGTAATTTCATCGAGGGCTGGAAGAAGTTCACATAGAGCCGCACCGCCCGATACAACTCGGCCAGTTGGCGATAGGCGTGCTCCCCCTCGAATCGGTCGTAACCCACCAACTGCCGCACGATCGCGCCGTTCTTCTGCTCAACGAAGCATTGGTCGTTCTTCTTGGCGACCCGTCCGCGTGTGAAGGTGATCTGCTCGCGTGCGCAATAGTCGAGCAGATCGGTGTTCAGGAACTCGGTGCCATTGTCAGTGTCCAACCCGAGCAGCGGCATGGGGAGCAAGGTACGCGCCCGGTCGACGGCCTGGATGACGGTGTGCTGACTGCGATGCAGTAACGCCAGGCACTCGGTCCAGCCGGTGGCGACATCGGTGAGCACGAGAGTTTGCAGGAACGCACCCTCCGCCCACGGCCCACAGTGCGCGACCAAATCTGCCTCGAAGAATCCGGGTTGGACATCATCCCAGCCGGTGAAGGTACGCACTGGTACCTGTTGTTTGATGAGTAGCCCGCGCCGCGTGGTGGTGATTCCGTGGGGCGCGTCCCACTCGCGATAGGGACGGAGGATGCGATCGGCAGTCGCCGGGCTGAGCGCGAGGAGTTGTGCGCGCACCGCGTCGGTCAGCGTCAGATGGCCGTGCCGTTCGAGCGCCGGGATCAACTCGGGCAGGAAGGGCACGAGGCGCTTGGCACAAATCTGATTGGCGGCCGTCCAGGCGACGACGAGGGCATCCTCCACCGCGCGACCGTAGAAGCGCTCGCGCGGTCGGGTCAGCGGTACGGGGACGGGTACCGGATGCGCGAGGAGCCGGATGGCGTACTTACGCGCATAGCCGGTGGTAGCAACGAACTCATCGAGGATGACCGACTTCTGCGATGGCGGCGCGCTCTGATAGCGCGGCGCGACCCGTGCGAGTAGTTCGCGTTTAGCCAGAAAACTCATCGAAGCACTCACCCTTCCTCCCTTCGCGTGGTGGACCCGCGTCGGGTGACATTATTGGTGAGGCAAAGACCCGCTCAAAGTGTCTTCTCTCGTGAGGCAATTCGCTCCTTTCTGTAAACGGTCGTTGCTTGCCAAGTCTCGCGCACCCCAATTCCTGGTGTAAGCGGCGTGTGAGCGTGCGGTGATAAGGTGGTAAACATCTTGCTATATCCCCGCCTGGAGGGAGATGCGGATCATGGCAGTCGCGGCACGTCAAGATCGACTCGCCCGACCGACGGCGGAAGAGGATGGATCCGGCTCTCACGAGCGCGGGAAGCGTGATGAGGAGCAGGAGGCAAGTCTTTTCCGGCGCCTGTTCGCGGAGCTCTTCGGCACCTTCGCGCTCGTCACCGTCGCCGCCGGCGCGGACACTATCGCGGCATTGACCGACGGCGAGGTCACGCCCATCGCGCGGGCGGTCGCGCCAGCGCTGGTGGTGATGGCGCTAATCTACGCGATCGGCAATGTCTCTGGCGCACATTTCAACCCCGCCGTCACACTCGCCTTCGCCGCGCGGCGCGACTTCCCCTGGCGGCTCATGCCGGCGTACTGGGCGGCCGAGTTCGCGGGAGCGCTGCTCGCCGCGACCCTGCTGCGTGCCCTCTTCGGCACCGTCGGGCATCTCGGGGCGACGCAGCCGAAACACGGCGTCGGTATCGCGTTCGCGATGGAGGTCGTGCTCACGCTCTTCCTCGTCACAGTGATCCTCGGCACCGCGACCCGTAACCGGCTGATCGGCCCGAACGCGGCGATCGCCGTGGGCGGCACCATCGCGCTGTGCGGGCTAGTCGGCCTGCCGGTGAGCGGGGCGTCGATGAATCCGGCCCGCTCGGTGGGGCCCGCGCTCGTCGGTGGCGATACCGCCCACTGGTGGATCTACGTGGCCGGACCGCTGTGCGGGGCGCTCCTTGCCGTTGTGCTCACATGGATCATGCACGGCGGGCGGAAGCCGATGGAGGAAGCGGCCGCAGGCGGCGACGGTGCCGATGGACATTGAGCGCGCCATCGTCGACGGAGGTCGCCGCGTCGCGCACCCCTGCAGACGGACCGATTGCGGCTACGCTGGCCACGTCCAGTGCAGCGCGTCATATGTCACATTAGGAGGATCGCCATGGAGTCATCAGCTGACCGCGGATTAACGAATCGGATCGGGCCGGTGGAGATCAACTGGCCCCGCGCGATCGGTTACTATGGCGGGCTCGGGCTCGCCGTCGGCTTTGGCATGATCGAGCCACCCTTCGGTCTCTTTATCGCCGCCGTTCCCCTCTTCAAGATGCTCAATCGGCCCAAGGCTTCCCGACCCGTCCGACTTCTCTCGCAGATCATGGATGGCGCGTCCCAGCCGGTGGGCGGAGACGGCGATCCGGCAATCAAACTCGTGACCGGGACCGGTACAGGGATGTCTATTGTGCGGGAGGCGCGGCAACTGGCGGACCGCGTCAGTGCTGCTCGCGCGAGCAGCACTGACGGCAGGCGGGCACGGCGCGTGTCCACGGACCCATCGGGCGCCTGAGGTCGTGCCGTGACCACGACGCACACAGCCTCCATTTACTCGCCGACAAACGTGGCACATCGCCCGTGCTCATCACAAGCGATTCTTGGCACGAGGGACGCCAGTCGCCGCTTTGCTCGATTGCCTACGCATTGTTGTCATCCATCATCAGTTACTGCGCCCCATCGTGAGAAGATAACGGCGATCGCCAGGACCCACTCCCCAACGGAGGTAGATGAGCCGTGTTCAGTATGCTATCGCCACCCATATAAAACGCTAAAGAGGCGCTAACATTCGTGGGGTATCGTTCTATCCGCAGGTGAAGTACCTGTTCGCCCCACGCTCCAAGGAGGCGCAACATGATGCAGCAATCACGAGCGCCGCGCAGCCGCAGGTTTGTCCGGATCATTTTGCAGCGGCTCCGCACCGTCTTCCAGTTCATCCAGAGTGAGCGGTTCGCCCGTGCGCTGACTGTCGCCGTTGACTTCGCTCTCGCGGTCTATCAAACGGCGGTCACAGCGGCATGAGTCATTTGGCCCAGTCACATCCCTTCGGTATCCGTTCACCCCTCCATTCCTACTGAGAAAGCCCTGTTTTGACAGGGTCGATACCGGGTCTGTTTTCTCGCCCCACTTGCCCCAACACGCTCCTTGCGTCGGGAAGCGGAAACGTCCTCTTGTTCACTGCACAATCTTCGCCGCGTTCCGGAACTGCCTTCGCAGTGACGACATGACGCGAACATTTGAGCAATGGTGTTCGTTCGGTTATCATTTCAGTGAGTAACGCCATAGCGACGGCATCACTCTTGCAAAACTGGTGCTCACATCGTCCGAATGTTCGGAAGGGTGCGGTAAAGGAGTGTCTCTGATGGCTGTTGATGATTACACCACCCCGGAGATCGCGATCGCGGTCGCGGCGACTGCTGCGGTCTTTTCCCCACCAGTGCGGAAGGTTCTCAGGCGTGGCGCCGTCTACGGACTTACGGGGCTGCTCATCGCCCGTGATGCGGTGACATCGCTCGCACGAGGCGTCGGCAGCGGTGTGCAGCAGGCAGCCGCGACGTCCCGTGGGCAGGCGGACGCGGCGGGGGGTGACGCCGGATGAGTACTGACCGGAAACCTGCGGGATCGACGCCCCGACCGACGAAACCGGGGCCGACTGGAACGGCCAAGGCGGCTCCGCCGAAACCAACTGCATCCCGCACGACAAAAACTGGAGCGTCCCACACCGGTGCCAAGCAGTCCCAAGCCACGCAGTCACCCCCGACGCGGGCTCCCGAACAGACGACAACGGAGCGCGCCGAAGAAGTGTTCGACGAGATCGGTCAGCGCATTGGGGTATTCGCGCTCGTGGCCCGCGACTATCTCGTGCGGGCAACCGCACGGGCGCGCGAAGAAGCCGAGGATATTTGGGCGGAGGCGCAGCATCTGCGCGGTCGCAAGTAGTCGGCGCGCAGGCGAGGCAGTGTCTCATCAAGCGATCCCGACGGGATACTCCCATCGGGATTATGCTTTCTCATCTATGACCTACGGGTGGTGAGAGGACAGCACATCCTGGGGAACGCGGGACGGCGATGGTCATAAGTATCGCGGCGGAACCGGAAATACTTACGGAAATCCCGGGCCGCATCCGCGTGCATGTCCCCAGTTCGACTGGGGATAGCCTGCGACGGATCGTGGGCGCAGTGCGGGAGAGCCCCGGCGTGCAGAGTGCGACGGCGAATCCGCACACCGGCAACTGCCTGATCCACTACGATCCCACCGCCACCGATTCGGTGGCACTGTTCGCGACGGTACGGCGGATTGCCCAATCTCCGTCCGAGAAGACAGCGACTGATACGCTCGATACTGTCCCCTCGGCGCTGATGCGCAATCGTCCCGCAGTGGCCAGCGAGCGACATGGGACACTCGGGCGTGCCCGCATCGCGGTGCGCGGGCTGGATCGCGATCCGCACCTGGCGCGGCATGTCGTCGAGCGGCTCGAGCGCCATCCGGGCGTACGCGCCACCGCGAGCGCGCTCACCGGTCGCGTCCTCGTCGAGTTTGACGCGCACCGGACCGACCTCGACGATCTCGTCGCCGAGGTGACGGGAATGGAGTTCCCCGATCTGCTGGATGAAGATCGGCCGGCGGATCCCCTCGATCCCGGGCCGCTCATCCAAGGCGCGACGCGCACGATCGGTGCGGCACTCGGCGTCGGGTTTCTCGCCGTACAACGACTACTCAGCGGTGGGGAAGCGCCCCCACGTGTCGGGGGGACAGTGCAGGTATCGGCCCTCGTTGGCATTCTGCAGGGGATCCCCGCCGTTCGTTATGGGCTACGGCGCTTGCTCGGCCGGACGACTGCCGATCTCCTGCTCAACGTGCCGAACGTCGTTGCCCTCGCGCTCTCCGGCAATCCCCTCGGCCTCGCGGTGACGGGCGCGGAATCGGTGCGGCTCTTGACGGAGGTCGTTGCCCGGCGTACGGCGTGGAAAGCATACGAAGCGCGCGTTGGCGGGGTCGCGGCAGCCCACGCGGGGGCGGTGATCCGACTGGAAACAGGCGAGCGGACGCCGCTTGCGGCCTGTGTGATTGAAGGGATTGGGACGGCAACGGGCGACGATGCGCTGCCACTGCCGGTCATTCCGGGTGGAATGCTCCCTGCGGGCGCGCGGCTGTTCGGCGGCCCGTTTGTCGTCGAGTTGCATGGTGGAGAATCATTCACACCGGAGCCACGCCCCGTGCCGCCTATCTCCACGCTCTATGACCGATATCTCCGCGGGCTTGGTCCGGTCTCGCTCGGCTATGCGGCGCTCACGGCGCTACTGACCCGCTCCCCGGCGCGTACCTTCGCGTCGCTCCTGCTGGTCAGCCCGCGCACGGCAATGATCGGCGCGGAGAGCGCGGACCTTGGTGCATCCGCGCGCGTGCTGCGCGCGGGCGTCGTCGTCGTCGGCACACGTCCCCAGCGGACCATTCGCCGCCCCGACCTGCTCCTCGTCAATGGTCCGCGGACGCTTACCGACGGTTTCGAACTCGTCACGGCGCTCCCGCTGGATGCCGCATACGATCCGGCAGGGTTGCTTGAGCGTGCGACGCATGTGGCGGCGGCGGCGGGGTCGCCGTGGCGTGGAGCGCTACGGGCGACGGGGGAAATACCGGCGACCGATGGCGCGTTCGACGGCACGACTGCGACGGCGACGATTGATGGCACGCGGTACTCCCTTCATCCTGCGGAGCGCGACCTGCGGCTCCCGGCGCGCATCCGGCTGCAACGGGGCGGCAGTCACATCCTCGTCCTGCGCAGCGAACGTGAGGAGCATCCGCTCGGTCTCCTTGTTCTGCAGCCGCGACTCGCGCCGGGTGTGTCGGAGGTTGCGGAAACGTGCCGACGGCACGGGGTTGAACTCCGGCTCCTCGCGGGGAGCAACGCGATGGCGGCACAGGGGGTGGCCCGCCGTGCGGGTATCGCGCTCATCGATAGCGATGACGCAATCGCGGTGATTCGCGAGCGCCAGGCGGCTGGGATGCGTGTCGCATTGATCGCGGACAGTGCGCGCGCCACCGCCGCGTTCGAGGCATGCGATCTCGCCATCGGCCTCTCCTCCGGGCGCACGAGCCGATTTCCCGCTCGCGTGGACCTGCTGGCACCTGACCTCAGCGGAGTGGCCGCGATTATCGATGCGGGTGCTCGACGCGATGCGAGTGCGCGGGATGCGGCCTTGCTCTCCATGGTCAGCAACGGTGTGGGCGCAGTTTGGGGTCTCCGGGGCACGCCGGGTATTGCGGGGGCCTCCAGCGCGGTCTATGTCACCGCCCTCGGTGCGCTGGGAATCGGCTGGGCACGCCTGCGCGGGGGAGAGCGCTCACAGGCCTCCATCGCTCGGCTGGTCGATCCGCGCCCGGAGCGCTGGGGACGCCGGAGTGTCGCAAGTACGCTCGCGGCGCTCAATACGACAGAGAGTGGACTGAGTACGATTCAGGCGGCACAACGACAACGCACGGCGCAACCACGCATCAAACGGAACGCGCTCCTCCTTGCCGTGCTCGACCAGTTGCGCTCGCCGCTGACGGGCATCCTCGCTGCGGGTGCAGGATTGTCGGTCATCCTCGGCTCGCCTTTGGACGTAGTGCTCATCGGGGCGACGATCGCATTGAATGCCGCAGTCGGTGCCTGGCAGGAGCATCAGGCGGGGCAAGCTGCAGAAGCACTTGCGCGCATGGGGACAGCCTCCGCGCGCGCCCTCCGCGACGGGGTGGCGGTCACGATCCCCGCGACCCAGATCGTGCCGGGCGATATCCTGCTGCTCGCCTCCGGGGACCGCATCGCTGCGGACGCCCGTGTTCTGGAAGCGCATGGATTCGAGGTGGATGAGGCCGCCCTGACCGGCGAATCGCTCCCCGTCGCCAAAGTCGCCATTGGCGGCACGGACGCGAGTCGCGTGGTCCTGGAAGGGAGCGACGTCACGGTCGGTACGGCGCGTGCGGTGGTTGTTGCGGTTGGGCAACAGACGCGTATTGGGGCGACCGCCGCCGCACTCGCGACTGAGGATGCGCAACGCAGCCCCCTAAGTATCCGGCTCAGCGCGATGCTGCGGCAACTGCTGCCGCTCGCAGCGGCAGGGGGAGCGATCGTCGTCGGGTCCGGGCTCGTCCGCGGGCGTCCGCTGTTGTCGCAACTCGCGATTGGCGGGAGCATCGCCATCGCCGCCGTTCCTGAAGGTCTCCCACTGCTTGCCGGCGTTGGCGAGGCGGCGGTGGCACGTCGGTTGGCAGGCCGCAACGCCCTCGTCCGCCGATTGTCGGCGGTCGAGGCGCTCGGCAGGGTAGATATTGCCTGCACCGACAAGACAGGGACGCTCACCGAAGGACGCCTCGCCCTCGCCTTGGTCGCTGATGGGAGGGCCGAGACGCACCTGTCGGCGGGCCTTCCACCGCCATTGCGGGCGGTCCTTCTCGCGGCAGCCCTCGCCAGCCCCCATCCGGACGCGGAGGATGTCGGCGCACACCCGACCGATGTCGCAGTTATCCAGGGCGCGCAGCGGGCCGGGCTTGCGGATGAACTGCGCGCCGAGCGTGAGCGCGAGGTACCCTTCGATCCCGCACGCTCCTTCCACGCGACGGCTGCCCGGGGTCGCCTGTATGTGAAAGGCGCGGCGGAGACGCTCATCCCGCGGTGCGCGCAGGCGCGCAGCGACGGTACCGACGAATCGCTTGACGCACACGGCCGGGATACGCTGCTCCGGCGCGCCGAGCAGCTTGCCGCGCGTGGGCTGCGTGTCCTGATGGTCGCGGAAGGTCCATCGGGGACCGATGCGAACGATCCGGAGGGGCTCGTCGCGCTCGGCTTCGTCGGCATCGCCGACCCTCTCCGCCCTGCCGTGCCCGCCGCGATCCGCCGCTGCCACGAGGCGGGCATTCGCGTCATCATGCTTACCGGCGATCATCCCGCGACGGCGCGTGCAATCGCCCATGAAGCGGGTTTGCTCAACGGCCAGGGTGAGGTGTTGACGGGCGACGAAATCGCCGCCCTGGAAAACGGCGAACTTGATCGGCGGCTGGAACAGGCCGTCGTCATTGCCCGGGTGACGCCGCTCGACAAGCTACGGATCGTCGAAAGCCTTCAACGTCGTGGTCATACCGTCGCGATGACGGGTGACGGCGTGAACGACGCACCCGCGCTCCGGCTCGCCGATGTCGGCGTGGCAATGGGCAAGGGCGGGTCGGAAGTCGCGCGCCAGGCGGCGGACGTCGTGCTCGCCGATGATGACTTCGCGACGCTCGTGGAGGCGCTGGTGGAGGGTCGGAGTTTCTGGCGGAATATACGCCGCGCCCTGGGCCTGCTGCTCGGCGGGAACCTCGGCGAACTCGGATTGGTCGTCGGCGCGACCGCCATGGGGTTTCCTGCTCCGCTGATTACGCGCCAGATCCTCGCGGTCAACCTGATCACGGACGCGCTCCCGGCGCTTTCCGTCGCCTTACAGGGTCCGGAAACTCGTAACCTTGCGAGCCTCGCACGAGAAGGGACGGCGGCACTCGACGCACCCCTGCGGCGGGACATCATCCGGCGGGGAATCGCCACGACATTGCCCGCCCTCGGCGCCTTCGTGCTTGCTCTCAGCGTGAGCGCCCTCCCGCAGGCGCGCACGGTGGCATTTGCGAGCATCGTCGCAACCCAGCTCGCCCAAACCCTCGACGTTGGGCGTGTGGAAGGGACGCTCACGCGACCGGTGCTTGCCGCCGTCACGGGCTCCGCCGGGCTCCTCGTCGCCGCTCTGACGATTGCGCCGCTCCGTACGCTGCTTGGCCTCACCGTGATGACGCCGTCTGGATGGTCGCTCGTCGGCATCGGCGCGGCACTTGCCGTTATCATCAGTCGCGCCTTCGCGTCCGAGAACGCGCGGAGAAGCACATGTGCGCCGCTTCGCACCCACGTTTCTGCGCCGCGTGTCCGACTTGCCTAGCGACGCGACGCGACTTGGCCCGTTGGAACCCGGTACAACAGAGCCGACGATGCAGGTAGCGACCTGGCACCGCATGGGGACATGTGTGGCCCGACACGGTGAAGCCGCCCGAACGAAGACAGCACCAATGTATGTCAACTGCGGTCGAGGAGGGTGAGCCTCGCAGCTTGTTGTGATCGCACTCGGCGAACTGCTCGCCGGTGGCATCTCCATGGGGCTCGGCAGTTTCCTCTCGGCGCGGACCGCGCGCGAGGTGTTGGCCCAGCGTATCGCAACGGAGCAGGACGAAATCCACGATGAACCGGAGGAGGAACGGGCGGAGTTGCGCGCGATCTATCGGGAGAAGGGCTTGCGGGGAGCACTCCTTGATCGCGTCGTCGGCCAGCTCACCGCCGATGAGGAGCGCTGGCTGCGGGTAATGGTGCGCGACGAACTCGGTGTCATCGATGAAGGGAAGGAGCGGCCGTGGATGCAGGGGCTCCTGGTCGGCGTCTCCTTCATGCTCGGCGCGCTCGTGCCGATCCTGCCCTTCCTCACATCCCTGCCCCGCCCGCAACGGTTCGCGTTCGGTCTGACCGCTCTCACAGCTATCCTGCTCGGCATGATGAAATCCCGCTTCACGCTCAAGGGGCCGCTGCGCAACGGCATCGAGTTGCTGATCGTCGTCGGCGTTGGCACACTGGCCGGGGTGGGCATCGGTATCCTGTTGCACGCGGTTTGATGCCACGAGAATGTACCTCAGGGAGGTCTGCTCATGCCCCATTTTGCGCTGAAGCGGCTTGTCACACTGGGCGAGGTCCAGGTCATCGCGTATGACGACGACGGGAGGGTGATCGGCCTGCGCGGGCCGCTGGACGAGGCGAAGATCCGCGACGAACGTTTCGTTCCCCATGAAGGTAGGCTCGACCAAGCCGAGGAGCGATGGGTGGCGGAGCGCGAGTGGGAGGATGTATCAGGATAGCAGCGAACCCGCGATAAGCCCGGGTGTCGAGATTCAGTGAGACGAATGGCTCATGATATCAGACACACCACCATCCTATGCTGAACCACAGGGAGAGCATCAAGGTGTAGGCGGGTGTGCCATGGGATCAATGTTCACCGGGGAAATGTGGAACGGCGTCCTGCCGCTTTTCGGGCTTGTCATGTTCCTGCTCTTTCTGGCATGGTGGGTTATCGAGAGTGTCATCGCTGGCATACGGTCTGTCCGCGACGACCGCCGCTCAGTGGACTGAGACGTGCGCATCGTTTCCCTCCCCGTTCGGTGCCCTCTAACCGACCGAGGTGGAAACCGTTTCGGCGAGGCGGTCGCGACGATGTAGGAAGAACGGCACGAGCATCAGGAGGCGGATGAGCGAGAGGATTGCGCAGGTGATCCAGATCACCTGGAAACGATCGCTGTGCGCGAGCAACACTCCGAAGACGACACCGGCGGGCGGCGCGCTGGCTTCCCATCCCCATCCCCCGGACGGTCAAGGGAGCGATAGGGGTGGTGCGGGAGACGCCGACTGATGTGCAGATCTCGCGATTGGACTCGGCCACAACATAATGTGCTCCAAGTCACGAGATTCAGGGGCGCTGGCGCATCATCGGATGATGCGTACGAATCATGCTCGATAATGGGAGCGCACACCCTTTTGTAATTGCGCCGTCTCACGTCGTGGGAACATTTCTAGCAGGCACGAGGAAGGCACCGACCGTCATAAGGCCGTACATCAGCGCGGCCAGATCACCGCTTGTCGCGACCCCGCCTGCCATCACTCTTGTCCGCGATCGGCGTGTCTGCGGTAGTGCCGCTTGCAATGCGTGATTATTCTCCTTCGGCGAGAATTCCGCCGCCCGCGCCACCGCTTGTGGCCAGTCGATCAGGTCGTAGTCAATCCCGCCAATCGTTCCCGTCCGGATCAGGTCAACGAGCGTGAACTGCTGGACGGCGGTACTCGGTAGGTCAATGCCGAACTTGGCGAATCCGAGCCATTGATCGGGCGGGAGGTCGGTGCGGAACGTCTGGCCCAGCGTATCGATGAGGTCCGTCGCGTGACTGAGCAGGTTGAGTCGCTTCGCCTGCTCCCGAATCGAGAGGATCACCTGCTGCTGCCGCATGTTCCGGCCGAAATCGCTGTCGTCGTGCCGCGTGCGGACGTATTGCAGCGCCTCCGCCCCGTCCAGATGGACGAGTCCCGCCGGGAAGAAGACCCGCGCATATTGGAAGTCGGGCCTGGGATACGCGTCATCCTTGATCGGATACGGATTGTCCACCGTCACGCCGCCGATCGTGTCCACGATCTTGACGAAGCCGTCGAAGTTGGCACGCACGAAGTAGTCGATCCGGAGCTGGAAGTTCTGCTCGATCGTATCCCAGACGAAGGCCACACCGCCGACGCCCTTGTACTTGAGCGCGTCGCTGTTGGCATAGACGTCGGCCATCTTGGCGAGCCCACGGCCCCCGGGCTGCGCGACACGCAGGTCGCGCGGAATCGAGAGCAGGTTGACGTGCGATACGAGTGGATCAATATAGGCGAGGATGATCGTATCGGAGCGAGAGGAATCGTCCGGGCCATTGCGCTGATCTTCGACACCGAGCAGCATCACGGTGAAGGGGTCCTTGCGGTTGAACTGCGGTGGCAGGGGTGCCGGGGTGACGGGTCGCGTGGGCAGAGGCGCGACGACACCGCGGGTGTCAGGCGTGTTGGTTGGTCGGAGGTCAGGGGTACTGGTCTCCGCGCTGTGGACGATGGTGGCAACGGAAGGGACCGAGATTTGGTGGACGGCGCGCTGGGCGTGGGCGATGATCGTGAGCGCATAGACGCCGACGACCGCGATCAACAGGACGGGTAGGAGTCCGAGGGCAAGCGCCCATGGGGCCAATCGCCGCCGTGGGTGTGCGGCAGTTGGCCCCTCGTGCGCGACACGCGCGGCACGCAGCGAGCGCCGGGACTGGACGCGCGACGTCGCACTGGCGACTTTCCTGGAATGCAGGGTGTGGCTGGTTCGTTTGGGAGGTGGGTCTGACATCTCTTCACCTGATTTGGGGCCGCCGTTTACCGTTGTTCACTGGCGCGTTGTCCGACAGCCCACCGTACCGAGCATGTTCCGGGTTCCCAAACGCGTACGTTGGTTTCATCGTCCGGGCATGGCGTCCTCATCTTCTTCCGTGTCGTCTTGCTGCAGGGTCATCCGGTCGTGCTCGATCGCGCACAACCCTCCTCGACGTCACTCGGCCAGTGGAAGGCATCGCCGCCTGCCTCGCAGTATAGTGGATACTCTGCGAAGATGGTCGCGCTCATCGGTTCATCAGTGACGGATGGACTCGGGAACGCGTCGGAAACCGCGCGCGGCATCGCCCAATCACCCTGCAGCGTCGCCGACACCGCAAACGCATCGCCAGGACGGAAGACCGAGGCCGTGTGGAGGACGATATCGAACACGACCGGAGGGATCTTGACGTTCTCCTTTGTGAAGACGAAGTCGACTTGCGCGCCCACACGCGTGAACCAGCAGCCGCCATGCACCGCGCAGGGCAATGTGCCATCGGCCGCCTGCAGCCCGGTTGGATGCACGAAGATGTCGGAGACACCGACCGTCCCCTCGCCGTAGCGCTCGGTCAAATCGAAGGCGAGGCGAAAGACGCTCCGCGCATTGACGGAGGCGGGCCATGTGCCGCCATCGTTCGTCAGGCTGACCGTGTAGGTATAGTCGTGATCGGCAACCACACGATCCGGCCCACGAAGGGCCACGAACCATTGGCGCGGGCCGGCAGCGTTGATACGGTGCGGCATGATCGGAAGCAATCCCATTAGGGCGATCGTGATGATCAGCAGTCGTGTGAACCTGAGCATCATGCGCATCCGTACTGGGCGGCGTACGATTGTCAGTTTGCGAAGCTGTCCGCAGTCAATCATCGTATCGTCCCATCCGTGCGAACGAGGGTAATGTGGTGATCATCAAATGACATACCGCGACCGCATGACAGAAGCAGATGATGAGCGCAGCTGCACGGCGTCGGCACCTGGCTTGGATCGCTCCTCTCGCCCTGATCATCGGGTAATGCTTCTCCATCCCGTTCGCACCCGTGTTTAGGTGCGTCGCGTGAATCAGCGGAGTGACCGCGGAAGAACGCGATGCCAATGAGCGCGAGCGCGATCACACTCAGCGCCCAGACATACAGGCTGACACATTCTTCCCAAACGGTCCCGTAGCCGGTCGGCCGCCAGCGAAGCGCGACGAGCAGCGCGACAGGAAGCGGTGCCCAAATGATCGCGCACGCGGTCCGTATTAAGCCGACCCGCTCCCTCTCGAGGGTAGGCGGTTCGCACATATCGTCCCGCTTCCTCACCGCTGGTTCAGCGCATTGCAAGGGTGATGTTTCTGTGCGCTCGATGCAGCAATCACCTCCTCGGGCACCTCGCTGATTCATAGCAGGAGATGAGCGTTCTGGCCTGTAGGTCAAATGACCCAGCACCGAACAGTGGGCGGTTGGGAGAGAGTGGTTTTTGGTGGGGGCACCTTCGTGGTGATCGTGTTCGCGATAGCGTCGTGTCTCCACCGAAGCGCGCCAATCGGCCGTCGCAGACAGCAAGCGTGAGGCAATCCGGTTTCAACAAGTGCCCCAGAGCGGCGGGTTCGGGCGCTGGCTTCAATACCGTGGGAGGCGAGAGACATCCCGCTTCCGCGCACGCTAAGGCCGCATCGGCGTGTGTTATGGTCTCGTGCATGTCGCGACCGAATCTCAAACGAAACGCCGACATTCGCACAGAACCCCGCTCCACCAGAGACAGGATGCGGATATACTGAATCTGCCGCAATAGGTCGTTGGTTCTCTACGTCATGGTGCGTCGGTGGGGCGACCGTCGTGAGCCGGAGCCGCGGGGAGGATCCGGGAAGGTTCGCGAGGTGCGACGTGCGATCGCATCGCGTAACGTCGGTGAAGACGCAGAATTCTCCGGATCGGATAGGACCGGTGCCGTCTCTGCTTATGGACCCTTGGTTTTCCGCAGGGGATTGACGGCTTCTCCTTACTGTCCGATATATAGATGCGAAAAACGGCTGCCACATGCGCGAGTCGGTCTTTTGAGCGCACTCGGACGATCGTTCGCTGTGTTGCCGTCACCCCAGGAGGATGCCCTGTCTGCCCTCACCACCCCGGCACTCATTCTGCGAATCATCGAGCGGCCACGCCGCTGGGATAAGCGACCCATTCATTGGTATTGGATCATCCCGATCCTTTACTTTATTGCGACGATCACCTTGCTTTGGCCACTTGTCGCGCACCTCCGCTCCGGCGTTGGTGATACGGAAGGCGATCCATTACTCAATACCTGGACCCTTCGCTGGGTGCAACACACGATGCTCTCGCACCCAGCACACCTCTATGACGGGAATATGTTCGGACCGAATCCGCGCACAATCGCGTTCAGTGAGTTGCTGCTGCCGCAAGCAATCATGGCGTGGCCGGTGTGGCTCCTATCGCATGACAGCCTTCTCGCCTATAACCTTTCCGTCCTCGTCACCTATCCGCTATGCGCCGTGTTTATGTATGCCCTCTGCCGCGCACTGAACGCGAACCGTGGTGCCGCTTTCCTCGCCGGCCTATTGTTTGCCTTCGCCCCGTTCCGTATTGACAACAATGCGCACCTGCAGGTGCTTTCCATGCAATGGATGCCATTAGCCATGCTCGCGATGATCCGCCTCATCCAACAGCCGACCAAGTGGCGTGCGCTGGCAGTGACGGCTACGACGGCGCTCATTGCGCTCTCGTCCATTTATTATGCGGTGATGTTTGCAACTGCGCTTCTCGCCTTTCTCGTCGTGGAGGCTGTCCGACAACGACGGTCCTTCACTATCCGTATCGGTGTGCCCCTCGTTATCGCGCTCGCGGCCGCAGCCGTCATCGTCGTGCTCATTGACTTGCCCTATCTGACGATGCGGGATGAGCAGGGCATCACACGCACCATAGATGAAGTGCATGCGAATGCGGCGCGGGGCGTGTCGTATCTGACGACCAGCCCCGGTAGCATCGTATGGCGCCATCTGCTGCCGACCGCCACGAATGGGCCAAGCACGATTGGGTCAAGCGCGCTTTTTCCGGGCGCGTTGCTTAGTCTCTTCGCATTTCTCGGCCTGAGGAGCATTCGACGTCCGTGGATGCTCGGGATATTCGTACTCGGTTTCATCAGTTTCATCTTGTCATTCGGGCCGACGTGGGGGGCGAAGGCGGGCGGATGGCCGCTCCCCTACCGCCTACTTTATCCGCATCTCTCCGTCTATCAGGGGCTTCGTGGCCCGGATCGTTTCGGGGCCCTTGTCTTGCTCGCGCTCGGCGTCTTCGCCGCTACCGGCGCGACCGCTGCGTGGGAGGCCGTCGCGGCAATACGGCCTCGTCTACGCGAGTACGCACTCGTATGTGCAGTGCTGATATCGGGCGCGGCGTTGGTTGACGTGGGAACGCATCTTCGGCCGGTCGCCCCCGTTGATCGATCGGCCGAGACGCTCGCGCCGTACCGCTGGCTCGCATCACAGCCCGACCCGGGCATCATCGCCGAGTTCCCGGTTGAGCGCTACGAGCAGCGCACGGCGTTCTATTCAACGTACCACTGGCAAAAGGTCCTTTGGGGCCACTCCGGGTTCATTCCGGCAGCGACCTACCAGTTACGCGGCCGGTTTCTGGGTCGAGATGACCTTCCGGGGCTTGCGAGTCTCGACGCGTTGGCGGATTTCGGCGTACGCACACTCGTTATTCATCGGTCCGCATATACAGCGGCGATGCTTGCGGATATTGATACTCAGCTGCAGAAGTCCCCGGAAAAGGTTCTGTTTGCCACACATGTTGGCGATAGTGACATCTATACCCTGCGACCGCCCGAAAACGATAGCCCATTCGACACACGGCTGACGTACACGCAAAATGCGGCAGGCAATGTGGACACGCTTCTGGGGCAACTTACCGTCACGAATCGAGACAGCCATGCGCGCATGCTGTATACTGTAGGGCTGCCGAGGATGATTGCTGAGTTTCGCGATATGACCGGAAAAATCGTGTCAAAGCAGCGCGTCACGATTCTGTTTCCTGCAGTGATTACTCTGAAGACGACATCCATTCCATTTGCCGTAAAGTTGCCACGCGAACCGGGCGAGTATGCCGTGTCAATCAGCATAAACCGGCTGTTGTCGGCGCCCACGCAAACAGAAACTACTGTCCAGGTGGTTACCCTTTCCACACTGCCACACTTGACGGTTGAGGGCGTACACGTCACGAGCCCCGCGCTCTACACCCCCGGCGAGCCGGTCGCGATGTGGATTACGACGAAGGGAGGGACGACGCTTCCGTTGCCCGAAACTACAGCGCGCGATGACCGGACCATTGATGTCGTGTTGCAACGACTGCCGTTGGACGCCGCGCAGATTGTGGCACACGGGAAAGAGAGCGGCGTGGAAATCTGGGTATCGCCCCCATAACAACTCGTCGCATGCTTTGAAGCGAGCGTTCACAATCTGCCATTTGCGGGCTACGTATTAACCAATCGGCGGGGGCAGATGAGCGATACCGATGAGCAGAAGAACGATGAAAATCTGTGTATAGCCGAAGAAGAGTCCGGCTATAGCCATACGATCGCCCGCGAACATGCCTTCCGAGCGTCGGATACGTCGTCGTGCTACATGCCCGAAGATGATCGCAACGACTGCGCCGATGATGGGGATCGCAATCCACGCAATAAGGCCGCTGACGAGACTGATGATCGCCACCGGACACATTCGACATGGCCCGAGGAGACGCCTATCGAATACCAGAAACGACATGGTGTCGCGGGCGAACAGTGCGTCATAGTCACTTGACGGTTGTTGTTGCTGTCGCGTCATGATGTTCCGCCCTATTCCCAGCGCTGATGCCGCGCACCGATTTTATTGCCGACGTCCATAGGCTGCCTTCGTCGCATGGACACGCGGATCGAAATCACATCGGGTCGGCAACGACCCGCTCACCCCATACGTCTGCCGGGTTCATCTGCTCGTCCCCAGCGGGTGAAATGGGGATTCGCGCATGTGCGATGGTGATGCGCCAGAGGCCGATTCCTCCCCACGCACTCTCCACGATATATGTCACCGCCTGAAAGACGAGGATGTACGCGAACGCAACGCTACGCGAGAGACCGAACGGAACGAGAACGCTAATTGCGACGAACGGAAACACCCCGATGTTTCCCGGGGTTGAAGGCAGTGCGCTCGCGAGGCTGAGCGCAACGAGCAATAGCGTCATCTCGGCCCACGACACGGAGAGATGCATCGCCCAGGCAATCGCCATGCCGGTCACGACATCCAGCAACCAGATCAGCACTGTCAATGCGACAAAGCGAAGCGCACTGCGTGGATGATCCAACGCGCGTAGGCCGAGCAGAAATTGCTGCAAAATGCTGCGGGCCTTTGAACGAGCGACATCGGGAAGAGGCAGCCGGGAAACAACATCGCCGAGACTCCGCTCCATCCGTGCCAAAATCAAGAGTCCAACTGCACCCGCGAATCCCGCCATCGCGAAGCCTCGGGTCGCATTGCGCAACCAGGTGGGTATCGGCCCAAGCGACAATGAAGCACCGACGCTCATGACGACTAACATGAGAATGTCCGCGATACGCTCGAGGAAGACGGCCGCCAGCGCGAAACTGACGCTCGTTCTGACGACGCGGCTGGTGACAATGGGACGGAGCACGTCGCCCGCGCGGGCGGGCAGCACATTGTTGGCGAGATACCCAATCATCGTCGTCCAGAATGCCATGAGGACTGAAATGGGTGCTTGCGCCTCGATGAGGAGCTGCCACCGCACGCCGCGCGCGCCATACGAGAGGGTGAGCGTGAGCGCTGAGAGTAGGATGAGGTTGAACCGAGATTGACGAATCGCCCCAAACGTCTCGTGCCAGTGGATACCCCGCAGCGCAAGCGCAAGCAACAGACCTGCCAAGACAAGGGAGGTCAGCAGCAGCAGGGGGGATCTGCGTTCTGTTGTGTCCGCGACGTGGAACATGCCTCTCGTCTTTCTGTGCCGCCGTTCGCTATCCGTCGTCATAGCGCGATCGCCATCACGTCGGCCCCGAGTGACCGCCAAAGGCGATGCGGTGGAACCAGAGCACCCACGCCTGTGCGATGATGGCCATGCCACAGAGGACGGCGAGCACCTGCCCTGCTCTCCCGCGTCGCCACAGCCAGACGAGGGTGAAGCTGCCGAACACCGCAACGGGCACCATCGTGTAGAAAAGCTGTTTGAGGACCATGTCAATATATGCATCAACGAGCGTGAATACGGGCAAAATGAGCAACCAGACGAGCAGGAGTTGCCATGCCCGCCGTGTATCCGCGCGCATGGAGTCCCGGCGCAGGATGATGACGCCGGCGATTGCGATCGCGAGCAGGATCAGCATGTTCCCGACGCGGATATTGTTCGCGAACCAGATGGCAATATGCCGCGGCGCGCCGAGGAGTCCGCCATTGAGGTATCCCCGGTTCTTCGCGGTATCGCCCGTGAGCGTGTGAATGGATTGCAGCGTGACGCGTACGTATTGTACATAGTAGACGACGAAGGCAAGGACGGAGGCAATGATCGCAGCGAGCGGGAGCAACAATGCGTGTCGTCGCCCCTCGGGCGTCTCGGCATCTCGCCAGTACCAACACCCAACCGTGGTGACCACGAGTACATTGAAGACGGCAATCACAGGATACGCGAGCACGCTGAGCGTCAAGAGGAGCACAAAACTTCCAAACAATATCGGACGACCGAGCCGATCCCACGAAGCGATGGTGAGGGTAAAGGCGAGTGTTGTAAGGAATGAGGCGAACACCGTCGGATAACTACCGTACGACAGGATCAGATATGAGAGCGGCGTGACGGTATAGAGTAGGGCTGCCACGACTCCTTCGGTGCCCCGGCCAATACGCTTCAAGAGAGCGTAGATGAAGAAGACCACCGTGAGCTCGAGCAACCCCGCGATGAGCTTCAGCGTCGTCTCAACCGCAAAGGGCAGAAGCGTAAACGGTGCCATGAACAGGTAATAGAGGGGCGACTTCGGGATGAGGATGCCCGCGCCCCAAACGCTCGGGCCGGACGATAGTTCTGAGGGGAAATAGAGTGCCGCGAAATCGCCGCGCAGCAGAGTCCGCTCCCACTTGCTGTGCCAGGCGAGATCGCTGACGACTGTCCCTTGATAAAACAGCCCCCCCATCTTGAGGCAGATGCCGATCGCGAGGATCATGCACAGCGCAACGGCCTCACCCTCCGTCATCGCCAGACCGAATCGCCCCGCAGTCCATTTCAGCGGACGTGGCACGAGGAGTACTGTGAGGGCGCACAGGAGCAGCACAAGCAATGCGCTCGTATACGCCGCAATGTATGGGCGTTCTGCCACGAAGAGCAACGCCAAGATCGCCATACCGATTGCCCCGCCGACCGCCGCGATTGACCGACGGCGGCCCTCTGCTCGAATAGCAACACCAAGCGCCCGAAAGACGATGAAGTAGATCACCGTCACGATAAGGAGTACTTGCCCCAATGTCCCCCACGCGGGTATTGTCCAACCATTGCCAACGGTCTCGACACGAACCTCGTTGACCTGCACGCCGACAATGCGTGCGTCACTCTCGGAGAGTTTCTCGGCCGGCGTCCGCAACTCGATGGCGAGACCGTGCCCCGCAGTTGCCGGCCCACGCGCCGTGACCCGAAACGTTTGCCACTCAGCCCCGACGACAAGACGATCAACTTCGATCCCATTGACAAGGACGATGACTGGCTTCGTCACATTCACGGCCCTGCCGGTACGGAGATTGAGCGTGATAACGCGGGTGCGCCCGCCGCCGACCCCTTTGAAAATCAGGAACGACGTCGCACCTGTCCAGCGATAGGGCGTCCCTTCGGGATCAATCTCGCGCGCGTGGAAGTTCCCGACGAATGGCGCGGCATGGATGTTGCCGACTGTGGTCGCGAACGGTCGCTCAATCTGATACGCGCCGAGTACCATGAGGCAACTGAGGACGAGCAACAGTGCAATCGGCCAGCCGAGCGCACTGCGCGTCCATGCGATACCCGCAGAGACACGATCCCCGATACGACGGACCCATTTCGGCACGGTCGCGTGGGATCGGCAATCAGCCAGACGCATCCTTTACCCTCCGTTATTTCGGAACACCCGTCAACATACTCACAGAGCGCCGATAGTCATAATCACACGTCGACCACGGCGAAGGCACCTTTTCAAGTAGCCCCGTTCGCTGAAGGCCCTGCACGCATATCCAACGGACGGATAGAAGTCTCTTCCCGATACACCCCCCGCACCGCATCCCCTACTCTGCGCGGCAGATGCGACTTCCACCGTCTCAAATGTCTGATAGGCAGCACCGATTACCCATGGGTCATTTGCCCCATACCTCGCTTGTGCCCACGCACATAGACTGAAGCGTTGGGGGATATTGAACAGAAAGAGACTATTTTGACTGATTCTTTCATCACCAGTGCCCCGAGTGAGCACGCCGAAAGCATGCCCCACCGCGAGCGCCGAACCGCAACAGCTGTATCGGCGATGATCGAGCGCGGCGCTCCGTATATTCTCGCCGGGGCGATCGTGCTGTATGTGGCGGTGATTCTCACCGTCTCAGTCTGGCAATTGCATGCGCTCCGATTCGGTTTTGACCCGGTCATCTACGAGCAACCCCTCTGGAACACCTTGCATGGCCACATCATGGAGCAGTCTGGATTCGCGTATACCAAATCCGAACTGGGTCACGACTTGATTCTCTTCCACTTCATCTGGTTGCCGTTTTATGCCATCAGGCCGGCGATGACGACGCTCTTGCTACTCCAAACGCTCGCCGCCGCCGCTGGTGCGATTCCGATCTACCTCATTGGGCGGGACCTCCTCAAGGGGCATCGTCTGCCCGCGCTCCTCTTCGCGCTCCTATATCTCAGTTATGTTCCGCTCCAGAATGTCAATCTGTACGAAATTTCTCCGCGGCTCTTCGCGACAACCTTCCTGTTATTCGCGTATTGGTGTATGACGCGGAATTACACGATCCTGTTCTGGGTGATGCTCGTACTGGCGATCACGAACCGGAATGACACGGCTCTCGTCATCGCCGCTCTCGGATTGCATGGTGTGCTGACCCATCGAAGGTGGGTCTATAGCTGGCTCCCCATCATCTTCGGCCTCGGCTATTGGGTTCTCGCGATCTTCATTATCGTCCCCGCAATCGCTGGCGGCACGCAGTACGGTTATCTGCAAAATTACGATTGGCTCGGCGGCAATGCTCTCGAAATCGCGCGGACAATGGTGACGCATCCGTGGTTTGTGTTTCACAATCTCCTCACGCCGGATCGGGGCCGGTATCTCGTCAGTCTCCTTTATCCACTGGCGTTCCTGCCATTGTTACAACCGCGTGCTCTCGTCATCGCCGCGCCGACAATTCTCCTGAATCTCCTTTCCGGCCCAGACTATGCGTATCAGCGTGACATCTATCATCAGTACTCCTCGCTGGCCGTCCCCGGGCTCTTTATCGCGACTATTCTTGCAGTCACAAGCATCACGAATGGCACACATCCCTTTGCCAGGATGCTCCCACGGGTGCGAGCACTGCCAATGGACAGATTGTTAGGCGTTGTGCCATCGGCGCTCATCGGGATATTGCTCCTCCTGAGCACGATTCAACAAGCGACGATTAATCCCAACCACATCGGGCAGGCGATTCACAACCGGCATAACGCGCGGATCGCGAATCGTGTCGCCGCATTGAATGCTGCGATTACGCTCATCCCGAACGATGCGCCACTCTCCGTCACAAACCTCGCCTCCGCGCGTGTGCCGATGCGTCGGTACATCTATCTCTTCCCCGGCGATCGCTATTACGATCCGGCACTGATCAATCGAGCTGAGTATGTCCTCGGCGATCGTGCGCAAAGTCATGGCACGGAGGCTGCATTGCTCGACCGCCTCGCAGCAAATGGGCAGTGGGAAGTGCTTGGACGACCGGGCGACTTTGAGGTACTGCATCGCATCGCGGCAGCCCCATAAGGGGTAATTCGATCGTTGCCAGAGATCGCGCTTGCACTCCTAGGCTGGACAGCACATCGATGTGCTGTCCGGGCAGCAACGCGGGGAGCTGAGCCTGGTCCCCTCGCAGATCTGATGAGGTACGCCCGTCCCCGTCAACCGGTGACGTGTCCCGTGTATCGCATGCGCTTAGGAGTGGGCCAAGAGCGATCCCACTGGTCCCCATGATCGCCCGGCGCAATAGCAGACGCCGATTCAGACGGCCGATCGCGTACAATCGCTCAGACGCCGCTGCGCGATCATGTACCTCCCTGTCTACTCCTGCCGTCGCCACACGTCATCGCTCTTCGCTCGCCTGCGGTGCGTTGAGTCCATGCACCGTTTGCCATCTCAGCGAATTCATCCGGGCTGATCGAACCGCGTATCGCCATGCCGCGCAACGATGCCCGACGCATTCTCCGCGCAAAGCTCATACCGGAGAGCAAGAATGGCCGCCTGTGTCCGGTCCGCCACCGCCATTTTCCCGAAGACATTATGCAGATGGTTGCGGACGGTCTTCTCCGCCAGCCCCAGCGCCCGGGCGATCTCCTTGTTGCTCTCGCCGACTGTCAAGCGACAGAGGATCTGTCGCTCGCGGTCCGTCAGGTCGAAGGTGGACTGTTCCGTGGCACCACGCCGTGCCCGTTGATACTCGGTGAGGAGTGTGCGCGCCACCGCTTCGTCGAGGATTACTTCGCCTCGGGCGGCGGCACGGATGGCACGCACCACGTCGCTGGATGGTGCGTCCTTCATTACGAAACCGGCGATGTCCGCGTCAATCAGCCGCCGGACATCATTCGTGTCGTTATCCATTGTCAGGACGACGATCCGGACACGCGGGAACTCCGCTTGCATACGCCGGGCGACCGCAATGCCATCGAGGACCGGCATGAAGATGTCGAGGAGGAGAACATCCGGTACGAGGGTGACAATCTGCGCCAGTGCATCATGTCCGTCCACCGCCTCACCGATGACGGCGATATCGGGGTAGGTGCTCAGGACAAGCCGGAGCCCTTCGCGGACAATGCGGTGGTCGTCTGCGATCAGCACGCGAATCGTCATGCAACGCGCTCGCTTTCCGTCATGGGAAAGATGAGGCAGACGGTAGTCCCACTCCCCGGTTGGCTCTCAATCGTCAGATTTCCTCCATGCATGGCAGCGCGTTCACGCATTCCGATCAGCCCGAAATGGGCGGAATGCTCAGTGAGTGCGTCCGCCGGGTACATGAAGCCACGTCCATTGTCGGCGATCCGTAAGACGACGTGATCGGGCGCGACAATCAGCCGGAGCCAGGCCTGATCCGCAGCGGCGTGCTTGACGATGTTTTGCAATGCCTCCTGCGCGATCCGGAGGACGGCGCTCGCCTGCTTCCGAGTGATCGGCGGTACATCATCGGGAATCTCGGCAATGACTGGGAGATCGGTTTTCGCGGTCACTTGGCCCACGAGATCGTTCAATGCCGCGCAAAGATTCTCCGGTCTTGGTTCGCTGCGCAGTTCGTGAATCATCGCGCGCGCTTCGTGGAGTGCCGCTTTTACCTCGTTCGCCATGCTCTCGAATCCCCCGCGCAAAGTGGCCGCTTCCGGGCCGAGCGCGTCGCGGTAATATTCCAGATGGAAGGCGATCCCGGCCAGTGATTGCACCAATCCATCGTGCAAATCCCGCGCGATCCGTCCTCGCTCGCCCATGACGGCAAAGTGCTCGAGTTGCCGTTGTAGGGCGATGTGCTCCAGCGTCAAGGTCGCATCACGCGCATAAATGGCAAGCATCTGCGCATACGCGCGGCTGTCCCGCGTCTTCCCTTCACGGACGATTTGGAGCGCGCCCGTCACATGATCCCCGGCCGAAAACGGAACGGTGATCGTTTCGCGTCCATTGTCACCAGGCGAGATGAGATACGGGCTCGCTCCCGGTATGATCGGGGCGAGCGCAACTTCGTGCCCGACGCCGCCATTGATCGCCGGTGGCCATTGCGAAACGAGGCGCCAATCGCCCCTTAGCTGATCGTGCAGGATGAGACGGCTGCGCGTGCCCTCGCCTAACCGCAGTGCGGCCTGCGCGATTTTCTGATACACCGACTCACGGTCAATCGGCGCGCGCGCCGTGAGGGCATGTAACGTCGTCACTTCTTCTTGCAAGCGTTGCACGTTTTCGAGTTGACGCTGGAGATGGTCTTCACGGTCACGTAGGGCAACGATCACGCGATAGAAACTTATGCTCATGGTGACGAGGAAAAAGACGCGAAAGAGCGAGTCCCAGGCAAGAGTGTATCTGAATGATGTACTTCCTGGGACGATCGCGGCGATGATTCCCGCGAGGATCGCGACCAGCAGGCCAGTGCGGCGATCGAGTGTGCTCGCCAGTGCCAGCGCGGCGATCAAGATGGACATCGAGAGATAATCCGTGTCTACGTCGCTCGCGCCGGAATTCTTCAAGATGACAATCGCGACGATTACCGCGAACGCACTGCCGATAATCAGCCACGGGAAACGCGGTTCCTCAATGCGCTCACTCACACGCGTCCGTCGCAGTCGCTGCACCGATACAAGCATACTATCCCCCAAATGCTCGCTACAGATGACATCGTCGCGATAACGGATTCGGGACTGTCGCAGGCGGTGATGCCTCGCAGCACGGATACGCGGCAATTGTACCGCACCGCAGGAGGCTTCGCTCTCCTGTACCCGGTTCTGCATCCGGCAGTCGCAATCGTCGTTCACTATGGAACGGAGATGCGCGACAAGCAACGGGACGGATGGCCCATAGTGAATGGGTCGCCGGTATTACCGGAACGGAAAACCGGTTGAAGCCCCGTCCGCAGCCTCGGCTTCGGCCCTCCCCGGATCGCGGAGCGGCCAATAGTCGCCTCAGTGCACCGATTCGGGGAGGACGAACTGGTAACGCCCCAGGACTGTGAGGTGCGCGAAGCCGAGCCGAGTGGCGAAATGCGCACATCACTGTGCGACCTGGATACGGTAGGTGCGGCGGGTGTTCGCGGCGAGGGGTTGTCGCTCGAGCCACCGTGTATAGGCGGCGAAGAGCTCGGCCGGGATCCCTGTCGGTGCGGTCATCGCCCCACGATCCTGTTATCAGAAGCGGTTCCGCTGCGTTCGTGGCCCACTTGAAGCGCATTATCAGTAGTGTAGCACGATGTGCGCTACTGATTAGAGCCTGTTATGAACTTCGTCTGAGGGCGTCAGATGGGTCGAATTCTGCATCAATCGGCCCGATTTCGTGGCTCCCGGCTCCATTTTCACTCGATCGTGCGGTTGTCGAACACCGGAAATCCGCTGGATTCCGCCATCAGGCCACAAGATACGGGAAGATGCAGGAAGTTCATAACAGGCTCTAGGAGAGTTATCAGAAGTGACGCGGTCTCACCACCGCGCGATGAGGGCTTCGACCGGTTTTCCGTTCCGGTAATACCGGCGACCCATATTGCGCTTTATCCGTGTAGTTGTAGATGGACAGGTCAAGCGTCGGATGCTTCTGGACACTGATGTATCGTTGCGCGATCATGCGCGCCAGATTCTCAAAGTCAATCATCGTTCCTCCCGATTATCCATTATGACATATGCTCTCGGCGTCGCAAAAACGGTCGGCGTGGGAGAGGAAGACGTACGCCTCGAACGATTGACAGTTGTGACAGTTTCGCGTATACCTCACCGAAGGAGGTACACACGATGGATTCCTTCGCTGCGATCGAACACACCCTTGACGAGGCGGACGCTGCGGCGCGCAGCGCCGATCTGGACACCGTGAAGGCCAAGCTCGGGCAGCTCCGCGCCCTCGTCGGTCCCGAGCATCTGCTCACCACGGGCGAAGCGGCCGCGCTCCTCGGCATCAGGAGCGTGAATACTGTGAAGGCGCTCGCCCGTGCTGGGAAGCTCCCCTTCCGGCAGGACCCCGGCAAGCAGATGCGCCTGCCCCTCGTGGGCGTGATGGACTTCAAGGCGACCCGCGATTTCCGGCGACTCGCGGCCTCCGAGCGCATCCACGACGAGACGGCGGGGATCGGCGGCGACGCCATCCCACCGGACGCGCTCGATGACATGGCCCCCTCGCCCGGGAGCATGCCGTGGCAGCGGGACTAGGGCCGCCCACGGCCCTCCTCGATGCCAGCGCCCTCTACGGGCCGACCAACCGACGCGAACTGCAGCAGGCGGCAGCAGCGGGGCTCTTCACGGCCTTCTGGTCGCCGTGGATCGTGGAGGAACTGGCGCGCAACCTGACCACCGACTACTACCGCACCAGACCGTACAGCGCGTCGGAGCGGATGATGACCCTGCTGATCGCGAGTTTCGCTGCCGTTGATCCCAAGCCGCCGTTCCCAGAGGCATGGCCCGCTGCGGACCCCGGCGACGATCACGTCTGGGCCGCTGCAGTAGCGGCCGGGGTCGCATATGTGGTGAGCGAGAACACGCGCCATTTCCCGCCTGTGGCGGGTGATGGTCGGCATGAGTGGGCGGGCATCGCCTACCTCACGCCGACGGCATTCTTCGCGCTCGTGAACCCCTGAAATTGTCGCTCCGCCCCTGATCGTCTCAAAAAGGACGGTATTCGGCATCATCCCGAACGGCGTTCGGCCATAGCGGTTTGCCTGTCGCGGGTCAGTTCAGAAACGCATCTCACATTCATGATCGCAAGCGCGGATCGCACCCATG